>Ga0209698_10001072_pt1 | contig 31494 bp, 16 predicted proteins | sample LitLauG_LLR_2012_FD_187203 | JGI IMG/M metagenome (GOLD analysis project Ga0209698, IMG submission 187203) | Freshwater sediment microbial communities from Pennsylvania, USA - Little Laurel Run_MetaG_LLR_2012 (SPAdes) (version 2) | ecosystem: Environmental > Aquatic > Freshwater > Creek >... | reverse complement strand
TTGATTTCGAGCAGGGAGGCGAGGGAGAGGAAAAAGACCTCGAGCTCGAACTCAAGCTTCTTGCCGACGTCGGACTTGTCGGATTCCCCAACGCGGGGAAGTCGACGCTCATCTCCGTCGTCTCCGCCGCGCGCCCCAGGATCGCAGATTACCCGTTCACGACGCTTGTCCCGAATCTCGGCATCGTGCGCGTGAACGACGGGGCGAGTTTCGTTCTCGCGGACATCCCCGGGATACTCGAGGGAGCGCACCTGGGGAAGGGGCTCGGTCTGCAGTTCCTGCGGCACATCGAACGCTCCAGGGTCCTTGTCTTTCTGATCGATTGCACACGCGACGACCCGCGCGGAGATTACGCGACGCTCCTCAACGAAGTCAGGCTCTTCAGAAAGGAACTTCTCCGGAAACCGCGGCTCGTCGTCCTCACGAAGACCGATCTCCTCGACGCCGCGGCCCTGAAGGCGAGCGCCAGGCTCAGGTTCGGCACCCGCCCGGCCCTCCGGATTTCAGCGGTGACGGGTTCGGGAGTCAAAGAACTCGTCCGGGAGATGTGGGGGAAAGTCCGGCCTGCGGCGGCGAAAAGGAAAAAGGTGCCGTGACGCACCGGCCGCTCACACTCCGGCGGACGCTTCTCGTCGTCCTCCTCCTCTCGGCGGGGCTTATCCTCGCGGCGATGACCTCCCTCTCGCTCGGCAGTGTCCCCGTATCCCTGGGGAGCGTTGCCGGGGCGTTATGCGGAAGCAGTTCCGTGACGGCTGCAGAGAGGACGATCATCCTGCAGATACGCCTCCCCCGGGTACTCCTTGCGATCATCGTCGGATCCGGACTCTCCATCGCCGGGCTGGTGTTCCAGGCTCTCCTCAGAAATCCCCTCGCTGAACCCTACATACTCGGAATCTCGAGCGGCGGCACGGTCGGCGCGATACTCGCCATGACGTTCTCCGCCGGTGCCGGCCTGTTCACCGTGCCGCTCGCCTCGTTCGCAGGGTCCGCGGCCGTGATGGGGCTTGTGTACAGCGTCGCGCACAGGCGGGGGAAGCTCGATACGTATACGCTGCTCCTGGCCGGAGTGATGATCGGCGCGTTCTTCAATGCGCTCGTCCTCCTCGTCGTCGCCGTGATCAATCAGGAAATCCGCAACGCGTTCCTGTGGCTCATGGGAAACCTGACGGGCGCGAATCCCGCTTCCGTCGCCATCGTCAGCGTCCCCGTCGTCATCGCCTCGATCGCTCTCTACAGCCAGGCGAAAGGGTTCAATCTCATCGCCACGGGCGAGGAGTCCGCGATGCAGCTTGGGATAGACGTCGGCACGCTGAAAAAAGGGGCGTATCTCCTCGCTTCGTTCATCACGGGAATGGTCGTCTCGGTGAGCGGGGTTGTCGGGTTCGTCGGGCTTATTATTCCCCACATGTGCAGAATGGTATTCGGACCGGACCACAGGCTCCTCTTCCCCGCCTCGTTTCTGTCGGGGGCCATATTCCTGGTCCTGGCAGACCTGATCTCCCGCACGGCGCTTGCCCCCACGGAGATTCCTGTAGGCGCGGTCACAGCCGCTATCGGCGCCCCGCTTTTTGTGTATTTGCTCCGAAAAGGGTGATATTGAGACTCCCCCAGCTGACCCCCCGGTGACTGCTGTCACATTCTTTTCACCTGAATTTTGGTTCCTATTACTATAGGTAGGTAACTTCTGTCAGTTTGCCTACTTTTCTGCGTACGATTCGCAAATCATTTGTAAGTAACCACTCGTTTTTGCGAATGACAACGTGCCGGAGGGGATCGAGATGAAGAGAACGTCATTCTCCGCAGAGGGAGACGCAGCACCTGCACACTTACGTGCAGGCAGCAACCCCTCAATTGAGATCATCACGTCACTTATAGGCAGCGATCGCCTGCTCGACCTGATACTGCACAACACCGGCGATCTGATTGTCATCCTGGACAGGGACGGGAAGCGGATATACAACAGCCCCTCCTATCGCGAGGTCCTGGGCGATCCGGATGCCCTCCGCGGGACCATCGCATTCGCCGAGATCCACCCCGAGGACAGGAAGCATATTAAAAAGCTCTTCCAGGAGACGGTGCGGACGGGAAAAGGGAAAAGGGCGGAATTCCGATTTCTCCTGGCGGACGGCAGCGTCAAACACATCGAGTCGCGCGGTCACATCATACGCGACGCAAAAAGTGAAATCCGCTACGTCGTCGTCATCTCACGGGACATCACCTCCCATCAGAACACCAGGATGCAGCTTGCGGAGACCGAGGCGACATTCCGCAGGCTTGTCGAGAATTCATTCGTCGGCGTCTTCATATTCCAGGAGCGGGGCTTTCAGTACGTCAACCCGCGCATATGCGAGATCATGGGGTACGATGCGCGGGCGCTTACCTCCGGAGTCCCCTTCGCAGAGAGGGTTGCGCCCGAAGACCGTGCGCGGGTGGAGGAGGACATCCACCGCCACCTGACGGGCGAGACAACGCGCCTGTGGGACACTTTCCGGGCACTCCGGAAGGACGGTTCGCCCATCGACCTTGAAATTTCTGGAATGCGGACTCTCCATAACGGACGACCGGCGGTCATCGGAACGCTTGTCGACATCACGGAGAGAAAACGGGCAGAATCGCTCCAGCAGGCGCTGTACAACATCACCGAGCGGGCAAGTTCCGTCCGCAACCTTACCGATTTTTACAAGGCGGTCCACTCGATACTCGGGGAGCTCATCTACGCCCGGAATTTTTATATCGCCCTCTTCGACCATCAGACCGGCGATCTTACATTCCCCTATTTCGTGGATGAATTCGATCCGCCTCCCCCTCCCCAGAAGCCGGGGCGGGGGCTGACCGAATACGTTCTGCGGACGGGAAAACCGCTTCTTGCCACACCGGAATCATTCCAGGAACTCGTTGACAGGGGGGACGTCGTTCTCCTGGGGGGAGCATCCGTCGACTGGCTTGGCGTCCCGCTGATGGAGGGGGACAAGGCGGTCGGCGTGATCGCCATACAGAGTTACACCGACACCATCCGGTTCGGAGGGAAAGAGGAAGAAATCCTTACATACGTCTCGCGCCATATCGCGGTCGCCATCGACCGCAAGCGGACGGAATCCGCTCTCCGGGAGAGCGAGGAGAGGCACCGTGCGATCATCCACGGCATGGCGGACGGCATCATGGTCCACGATGCCCGGGGAGCGTTAAGCAGCTGGAACCCGAGCGCGCTGCGCATCCTCGGGCTTTCTTCCAAGGAACTTACCGGCTGGCCGTATTCGACTGAAGAAGTCGACCCCATTCATGAAGACGGGTGCAAATTCCTCGCCGGCGAATATCCCGCACTTGTCTCGCTGCTGACGGGGAGGGCATGCACAGACACCGTTCTCGGATTCCGGACGCCCCAGGGAGACCGGAGGTGGATCTCCATCAACACGCAACCCCTCCAGCGGGAGGGGGACGAATTCCCGTACGCGGTCGTCACGAGCTTCACGGACATCACGCGCCGCAAAGAGGCCGAGGATGCGCTCTTCAGGAGCGAACAGCGGTTCCGCTCCCTCGTCGAGGCGATCCCTGACTGGATCTGGGAAATCGACGCCGACGGGCGCTACACGTACGCGAGCCCGAAAGTCAAGGATCTCCTCGGTTTCGAACCGGCGGAGGTTCTCGGGAAGCGCCCCAGGGACTTCATGCTCCCCGCGGACGCTCACGAATTCGGGCTCCAGATGACGAACTGCGCGTCGCGGGGAGAGGGGTTCTCGGGATTCCAAAACCGGCATATCCGAAAGGACGGCCGCACGGTCGTCCTCGAGACAAGCGGCGTTCCGGTCTTCGACGAGGCAGGGGTGCTGCTCGGATACAGGGGGATCGACAGGGACGTGACGTCCCGTAAACACGGCGACGAGGAGAGGGCGCGCCTCAAGATGGCCGTTGACCAGGCCGCCGAGTCGATACTTATCACCGAGCCGGACGGCCGGATCGTGTACGTCAACCCCGCATTCGAGCGGATCACGGGATACGGGCGGGAGGAAGTGCTGGGGAGGAGCCCCGGGATTCTCGGGAGCGGTAAACACGACAGGGCCTATTTCGGATCGCTCTGGAAGACGATCTCGCGGGGCGAGGTCTGGTCCGGCTCGATCACAAACCGGAAAAAGGACGGCACGCTCTACGAAGAGGAGATGGTGATTTCCCCTGTGCGCGACTCGTCGGGCTCCATCGTCAACTACGTCGCCGTCAGACGGGACATGACGCGCGAGCTGGAAATGGAGCGACGACTACGGCAATCGCAGAAAATGGAGAGCCTCGGGCAGCTTGCCGGCGGCATCGCGCACGACTTCAACAACGTTCTCGGCGTAATCCAGGGGGGGCTGGCCCTCCTCAAATCACGCGTTTCAGACCCGTCGCACCAGCGGTACATCGAGATCAGCGAATCGGCGGTCAACCGGGGGGCCGACGTTGCACAGCGGCTCCTCGTATTTTCCCGGGACGGACAGGTCCAGCTCAGGCCCCTCTCGTTCGCGGACGTCGCCGAGGAGCTCATGCGGGTCCTGGAGCATACGATCGAGAAGACGATCGAGCTCGTCACCGACATCCCGGCCGACCTTCCCATCATACAGGGGGACGCAGGACAGCTTTACCAGGTGCTCCTCAACCTCTGCATCAACGCGCGCGACGCGATACTTCACCCGGATGGCCTTCAGAAGACCGGCCGCATCACCATTTCGGCGTCAACGATCCGGGGATCCGAGGTACGGAAGAACTTCAAGGACGCAACAGCGCCGGTTTATGTACGCGTTTCGGTCTCGGATACGGGATCCGGGATGACGAACGAGGTGCGCAGCCGCATCTTCGAGCCGTTCTTTACGACGAAGCCTCCGGGGAAGGGAACCGGTCTCGGACTGGCGGTTGCGTACGGCATCGTGAAGAGCCACTTCGGCATGATTGACGTCGAGTCCGCCCCGGGGATGGGGACGACGTTCCATATGTACCTCGTGGCCTACCCCGAGGAGAAGCTGGCCGTTCCTGACAAGCGGAACGAGGTGATCGTCGGAGGAAGCGAGACGATACTCATCGTCGAGGACGAGGAGGCGCTCCGTCACCTCCTGACGGAGCTTCTCCAGTCGTACGGGTACACCGTCCTCCAGGCGGAGGACGGGGTTGCGGGGCTCGAACGCTTCACGCACCACCGCGACGAGATCAAAGCCGTCATCACCGACATGGGTCTCCCGCGTATGTCGGGGCAGGACCTCTTCACGAGAATCCGCGAGGTGGACCCCTGTTCCCGCGTCGTCCTTGCCAGCGGGTATCTCGACCCCGAACTCAAGACCCAGCTCTTCTCGCTCGGCGCGAAGGCCTTCCTGCAGAAGCCGTATCAGCCCGCCGATATCCTCCGGGTCATCCGCGGCGTCATCGACGTCAACGGCCACGTGGAAAAAGAGGTTCCTTCATGAAACAGGAAGAACGCGTTTCGGAAACCGAACGCCTTCTCCATCTCATACTCGCCAACATCGATGATCTCATCGCAGTCCTGGACCTGAACGGCCGCCGTCTCTACAACAGTCCCTCGTACGAGGCCATATTCGGGGGACGGGGAAAACTGCGGGGGACCGATTCGTTTGAAGAGGTCCATCCCGCCGACAGGGAGATGGTCAGACGTGTCTTCCAGAAGACGGTCGAAACGGGGGTCGGGAGCAGGATCGTGTACAGGCTCGTGGGGGCCGGGGATACGGTCAGGTTCATCGAATCCCAGGGAAACATCATCCGCGACGCCGAGGGGATGCCCGAGAAGGTCATCGTCGTGGGCCGCGACATCACCGATCGTGTGCGGGCGGAAGAAGAACGGACACGCATGTTCTCCGCCGTGGAACAGGCCCACGAGGCGATACTCATCACCGACGTGTCGGGAAGGATACAGTACACAAATCCCGCGTTCGAGCGCATGACCGGGTACACGCGTGAAGAGGTCCTCGGGCAGAACCCGAGGATCCTGAAGAGCGGGGCGCAGACGGACGAATTCTACGGCGTGATGTGGGCGACGCTCCTCAGGGGGGAGGTCTGGTCGGGCCGGGTGGTCAACAGGCGCAAGGACGGATCAAAGTACCAGGAGGAGATGGTCATTTCCCCGGTGCGGGACGCAAGCGGGACCGTCGTCAATTTCGCCGCCGTCAAACGGGATACGACGCTCGAAACCCAGATGGAGGAACAGCTTCGCCAGGCCCAGAAGATGGAGAGCCTCCGGGAGCTTGCGGGCGGGATCGCCCACGATTTCAACAATATCCTGAACGTCATCCTGGGGGCGTTCACGCTCCTGCGCGCGAAGGTCACCGTGGATCCCCTCATCGATAAGTACCTCTCGATGGGGGAAAAAGCGGTGCGCCGCGGCGTGGACGTCGGAAAACATCTCTCGATGTTCGCGCAGGTCGACAATTCCCACCACATCCCGATCGCCCTGGGGGACATACTCCGGGACGTCGTGTCATCGCTCCAAAGCAGCATCGAGAAGACGATCGGCGTGGAGAATCCTAGCGGTGGCGACCTCCCCCTCGTTCTGGCAAACCAGCCCCAGCTCTACCAGAGTCTGCTGACACTCGGCCTGAATGCACGCGATGCGGTCGTCTCGTCGGGGTCGACGGGGGGCATCATCTCATTCGGGGCGATCAGCGTCGACGGGCGGGCGGTGCACGACCTGTTCCGGGAAGCGACCGCCAGGAACTACGTCCGCGTGACCGTGAGCGACAACGGCGCCGGAATGACAGAGGACAAACGGAAGCGAATATTCGAGCCGTATATACGGAGCGAACAGCCCGACGGCGCACGCGGGCTGGGGCTCGCGACGGTCTACAGCGTCATTAGGGGACACCACGGTCTTATCGACGTGTCGAGCGAGAAAGGACTGGGGACGACGTTTTCGATCTATCTCCCGGCGATCCACGTTGAGACCGAAACCCGCGAGGAGCCCGCCGCGGGAGACATCCCGGGAGGGAGCGAAACAATCCTCGTGGTTGAGGATGAAGAAGCCCTCCGGCTTCTCCTCGAGGAGGTCCTCCGCGCGAAGGGATACACGGTCTACAGTGCCGCCGACGGCGTCGAGGGGTACGAGACGTACCTTGCCCACGCCGAGGAGATACACGCGGTGATCGCGGACATGGGGCTCCCCAGGCTGTCGGGGTTCGAGATGTTCCTGAAGATCCGCGAACTCAATCCGCGGGTCAGAGTGATGCTCGCCAGCGGGTACCTCAGCCCCGAACTCAAGTCGAAGCTCTTCGTCGCGGGCGCAAAGGAATTCATCCCGAAGCCGTTCCAGACGACCGACGTCCTCCGCAAGCTCCGCCAAGTGCTCGACCTTTCCGCATAGAGACATCCTTCCGGCGTTGTGCGCTGCGCGCACATCACGAACTCCGCGAACGCCCTTCGCAGAGACACCTTGCCTTCGGGAGACAAAATGATTAGATTGACGTTACCGGAAAGCAACCCCGGCGCCCCCCGAACGCTTCTCCCCCGGGGCCTGTGGTGAGGATTCATTGCCTGTGCGTTGAATTCCTTTATGCACGCGATCACCGTTGACAACATCTCGTTCGGTTATGACCCGGCTGTGCCGGTCGTGCGGGATGTTTCACTCACGGTGCGCCCGGGCGAGTTCCTCAGCCTCGTCGGCCCCAACGGATCAGGCAAGACCACCCTCCTCCGGCTCCTCGACAGGATTTTTATCCCGAACCGCGGCACGATCCTTCTCGGCGAACAGCCCTTCGCAAGGTTTTCGCGCAGGGCCATCGCCCGGCGCATCGCGTTCGTACCGCAGGACAACAGCATCCAGTTCCCCTTCACCGTCGCGGAAATCGTCCTCATGGGGCGGTCACCGCACACCGGGAGCATGGCGTTTGAGAACGCCCACGACAGGGACGTCGCGGCGGAGATGATGCGACTGACCGACATCGCGGGTTTTGCCGATCAGCCCGTCACGAACCTTTCGGGGGGCGAACGCCAGCGCGTGTTCATCGCCCGCGCGCTCGCGCAGCAGCCGGAGATCCTCCTCCTCGACGAGCCGAACGCCCACCTCGATATCGCCCACCAGGTGGAGATGTTCCGGATGATCAAGCGGCTGAACACCGAATCGGGGCTGACGGTGCTGTCGGTTTCGCACGATCTCAACCTGGCCGCCGCCTACAGCGACCGGATCGCAATGATGGTGGGGGGCCGGCTTGCGGCCCTCGGTCCGCCGGCCGACGTCCTGACCGGCGAACTGATCCGGGAGGTGTTCAGAACTCCTGTTCTCGTCGACATCCATCCCGTACACGGTGCACCACGGGTGTCGCTCCTCGGTTAACGGGGGAGACGCCGTTCACAGCAAGGAAAGGAAGCGCAGCGCGTGAGAAGACGAATTATCAGAGAAAAAGTTGTGCAGGCGCTCTACGCTTTCGAGATCAGCGGTGACCCCGTGGAACACGTCGTGGAAACCATACTGGTCGGGCTCAAGAACAATCCGGCCGCATACGATTTCGCGAAGAAGCTCGTCCAGCAAACGATCACGAACACCCCCGACATCGACACCGTGATCAAGGAGAAAGTGACAAACTGGGATTTCAAGCGGATCGCCGTCCTGGACCGGCTTATCCTCCGGATGGGGATCTGCGAACTTCTCTACTTCAAGGAGATCCCCCCAAAAGTCTCCATGAACGAGGCGATCGAGCTCGCCAAGCTCTTCAGCACGCAACGGAGCGGTCAGTTCGTCAACGGCGTCCTCGATGCCGTCCTGAACGACATGAAGGCGGCGGGAGGGCTCACCAAAGCCGGGCGGGGTCTGTACGAGGGGGACGGGACCGTCCGCGTAACGAGGCCAAAGGGAAAACGGGCAACCTGAACACCGCATGAGTGCTCTCCCTCCCCCCTTCCCGACCCTCCGCCCCGGGGATCAGACCCCGGGTCCGGCGGACGCCCCCAGGCCGGCCGTTTCCCGCTGGCGCATATTTTCCTGGACGCTCTTCGATTTTGCACAGACCGCCTTCTCCGTCATCATCATCACCGTCGTCTATTCCCGCTATTTCACGCACCATGTCGCCGGCGGGCAGCGCTGGCTCTGGGGAGCGGCGGTCTCGCTCTCGATGGTCTGCGCCGCCGCCCTCTCGCCGCCGCTTGGCGCGGTCGCCGACTATTCGCGCAACAGGAAAGGCTTCCTCCTCCTGTTCGCGATGACGTGCGTCGGGGCGACATCCCTTCTCTTCTTCGTCAGGGAAGGAATGGTCGTCGCAGGATTCGCCCTGTTCGTCATCGCCAATATCGGATTCGAAGGGGGGCTCGTGTTCTATGACGCGTTCCTCCCGGGCATCACGGCAAAGACGTCGTACGGCCGGGTCTCCGGATACGGATTCGCGATGGGATACCTGGGTGCGCTCGCGGTGCTTCTGATCGTCCGCCTCCTCCTGCCCGACTCATCGGATCCTTCCTATCTGTTCTACGTCAGATTATCGTTCGTCGTGGCAGCGGCATTTTTCCTCTTCTTTTCACTCCCTCTCTTCCTGTTCGTGCGTGAGCCCGAGGTTTCGGGAGAACGTCCCCCGTCACTCATACGGGCCGGGATCGCGCGGTCGAGCCGCACATTCAGGGCGCTCTTCATCGACAAAGAGTTCCCCTCCATCGCCCGGTTCCTCATCGCCTTTTTTATCTACAACGACGGGATACTGACCGTCATTGCGTTTGCGGCGATATTTGCCGAGCAGTCACTGAACATGAGCGACGAGGCGATCATCGCGTTCTTTGCGATCGTTCAGACGAGCGCCGTGGCGGGTTCGCTCGTGTTCGGCGTGGTGACCGACAGGATCGGACCGAAAAAGACGATAAGCATGACACTCGTCCTCTGGACGGGAATCTCCGTGGCCGCCTACTTTGTCGACAGCGTGACGTTCTTTTACGTCGTCGCGTTCGCCGCCGGGATCGCGATCGGATCTTCGCAGTCCGCGAGCAGGAGCCTGATGGCGCTCCTGACGCCCAGGGCGCGCGAAGCGGAATTCTTCGGGTTTTACGACGGCCTGTGCGGGAAGGCCTCCGCGGTGATCGGACCGGTCGTCTACGGGATCGTCGCCGATCTGACGAACCAGCGGATCGCCGCGCTTATCATCTCCGTGTTCTTCATTACGGGATTCACGATCCTCCAGGGGGTGCAGGAACCTGTGCGGACGCCGCAGCGCACGTAAGTCCCGGTTTACTTTTCGGCGCCGGGTTCGTACATTGAAGGGGCCGGTACGCACCATGCATCCGCCTCCCGCACTCATCGCCTCACACTGGAGTTCATGAAAGCGTATTTCATTTCTGACGTTCACCTTGGCCTGGGACCGCGGGAAGAGGAGAAAGCGAAGGAAAACCGGCTGCTGGAGTTCCTGCGCGGCGCGTTCCCCGACGCCGAGACGCTGGTGATCGCGGGCGACCTGTTCGATTTCTGGTTCGACTACGATACGGTGATCCCCCGGGGATTCCACAGGACGCTCGCCGCGCTCCAGGGATTCACCGATGCCGGCAAGAAGATCCATTACCTCGTCGGAAACCATGATTGCTGGATGGGAAACTTCTTCGAGACCGAGATCGGCGTGACGCTCCACAGGGAACCTTTCGAAGTTGAAGTACAGGGAAAGCGGGTCCATGTGCACCATGGAGACGGTCTCGCCGAAAACGACCTGGGTTACCGGTTGATCAAACCGCTCCTCCGGAGCCCTTTCGCCGTCCGTCTCTACCGCTGGCTCCACCCTGATATCGGCGTCCGGATCGCGCACAGAACTTCCCTCTCGAGCCGGGCGTACACGACGACGAAACATTACGGTGAGGAGCAGGGAATGATCCGCTACGCCGAGCGCGTCATCGGACAGGGGGCCGACGTCGTCGTGATGGGACACCACCACAGGCCTGCGTCCATGCGGCTCGGCACGGGGGTGTACGTCAACCTCGGAGACTGGATTACATATAACACGTACGGGGAGATGTCGGGCGGCGTGATCGCACTGAAGACCTGGAAAGGAATGGAGGATTTCGGGAATGTCGGAAGCACCTGAGGAAGGAAAGAACAGGGAACCGGAACAAAAGCCGGAAGCGCCGAAATACGGCCCCTCCGACATGGACCGGTATTTCAACGATCCCGAATTCCGGAGGCAGCACAGCAGGCGGAATGTCTGGCAGCGATTCTCGCGCAAGACAAAAATAACGGCCGGTGCCGTCTTCGTCCTGCTGATCCTGGGGGCCGTGTACTGGAGCTATCTCGTCTCAGGGCTCCCTTCGCTCGAACGTATCGAGAACCCGAAAGCGGAACTCGCCTCAAAGGTTTTTTCCGCGGACGGCGAGGTGCTTGATCAATTTTATATCAAGAACCGGTCGCACCTCGGGTTCGCGGATATCCCCAAGACCGTCGTCGACGCACTGATCGCTACAGAGGACAAGGATTTTTACAGCCACTGGGGGGTGGATCTCGTCCGGCTCGGGAAGGCCATTGTCAAGGACATAGTCGTGCTCCGCCTGAAAGAGGGGGCCAGCACGATCACCCAACAGCTTGCCAGAAATCTCTACCTCGGGCACAGTGACAGGAACATCTTCGACGGGTTCACCCGGAAGATCCGCGAATTTCTGACCTCGGTGCAGCTGGAACAGACGTTTACCAAAGACGAGATTCTCGAGTTCTATCTCAACGTCGTATATTTCGGCCGCGGATCGTACGGGATCGCCTCCGCCTCCCAGGCGTATTTCGGGAAGGCCCCCGCCGACCTGACGCTGGGCGAAGTGGCGACCCTGATCGCCGTTCTCAAAGGCCCGGCGTATTACGATCCCACAGGGAAGCATCCCGAACGTGTCCTCAACCGGCGGAACACGGTCCTCTCCCAGATGCTGAAATACGGGTACATCACGGATCAGCAGGCCGAGCTGGCCCGCGCGGAAATCATCACCATCAAGCCCGCAGACGAGTTCACCGCCGCCGGGATCGCCCCGCATTTTGTCGAATCCATACGCCAGCAGCTCATGCAGAAGGCCGAGAAGTACGGGTTCGACATCTACCGCGACGGCATACAGGTGTTTACCACGCTCGACAGCCGCATGCAGCGGCATGCCGACCGTGCGGTCGAAGAACACCTTGCGATCTATCAGAAGGATTTCGACAAGGAGTGGGACTGGAACGCTTCGGCCGACGTCCTCACCAGGGTGATCGACCAGGCGATCAAGACCTCGCCGCAGTACCGGAGAGCCACGAGCGCCGCGGGAAGGGACAGCGTCTATGCCGCGCTGTCCGCAAATCATGCGTGGGCGGATTCCATGAAGCACATCGCCCAGTCGATCGAAACGGGGTTCGTGGCGCTCGATGCCAAGACGGGCGCGATACTCGCCATGGTGGGAGGGGCGAATTTCAAGAGCTTCAAGTACGGGCTGAACCACGTGACGCAGATCCGCCGTCAGGTCGGTTCCGCATTCAAGCCGTTCGTGTACACGGTCGCGATGGACAACGGGTACGCCCCGAGCTACGAGCTCCTGAACCAGCCCGTCACGGTCATGATGGCCAACGGGAAGCGCTGGACCCCTTCCAATTCCGACGGCCAGTTCGGCGGAAAGAGCACGATACGTGAGGCGATCAAACATTCGATCAACCTTGTGGCGGTGCGCGCCATAATGCAGATTGCGCCCGTCAATCAGGTTATCGAGTACGCAAAGCGGATGGGGATCACCTCGCCGCTCCCGCCGTACGAGTCGCTCGCCCTCGGCGCGGGGGAGGTCTCTCCTCTCGAGATGGCGGGAGCATTCAGCGTCTTTGCCAACCACGGAGTGTATGTTGCGCCGTACTCCATCACCAGGATCGAAGACAAAGACGGGAACATTATAGAGGAAAGTTCACCCCTGCGCCGGGAAGTCTTCAGCGACCAGACCGCATTCATCATGACGTCCATGCTCGAGGGGGTTGTCAACGGAGGAACCGGGGGCCACGTCAGGGACTTCTTCCAGCTCCCGGCGGCCGGGAAGACCGGCACGACGACGGAGTTCGCCGACGCATGGTTTGTGGGATATACCCCGCAGATCGCCGCGTCAGTCTGGGTCGGGTTCGACAACAAGAGCGTGCATTTCAAGACCTGGGACGGCCAGGGCGGGCGGGCGGCGGCTCCCATCTGGGGCCGGTTCATGAAATACGTCTACGACGACCCCACGATCGCCATGCCCCTGGAGTATTTTGAAAAGCCTGCAAAGGTCTATGCGGACAGCATTTGCACGGAGACCAAAAAACTGGCAACACCGTTCTGCCCCGACAAGATGATCGAGTATTTCACCGACCAGACACGACCGGGCACCTGCGACAAGCATACTACTTCGAAATGGAGGGAAGGAGAACAGGGAGCGGGGACGATCAGCTTCTAACCGTATAAAGCGGAACGGGTTGCCAGTCGAAGGGTGACACATCCCCTCCGGTTGGTAACCCGTTTTGCAGAGCTTTCCTACCGATTTTTCCAGCGTTACGACGTCAGCCTGAAGCGAATTCTCCGTCAGTCGACGGACAGTTCCCGCTCGAATATATCCGATTCATCGCCCGAAACCGGCACGATCCCCTTCTCGTCGGCCTTTTTCCTGCCGAGGAGGATGAGGGGAATGGCAGCAAGCGCAAGGAGTGCAGCCACTTTCCATAATTTATTCATTTAACAAAATCCCCGAATGAGAGAGGCACACCAGAGTTCTCGTATTAACAATAAGAAATTGCGAGGCCGAAAAACGTGACATAACGCACAATCTCCGCTTGATTTAGACGCGGATCAGGATTACATTGACGTCATTAAGAGAGGTTTACTGTGGCGCAGCAAACGGCCGAAGACAGATATTTTGAGGCGTACAAAGCGAAGGTGTACGAAAAGTTGACCGAAGTAGACCGAAGCGTTCTCCCGTCCGCATGGTGGGAAACAGTCATCAAGCACTACTACAAGAACGGATATTCCGAGGAACGCGCCGTTCGAGCGATTCAGGAAACGATGAAGAAGTAAGCTTCCGCCCGCATTTCATCCCCGCAGATCAAGAACCCCCTCATCTCCTCCAAAGTGCTCCACCATCCGCCGGTCCGGCGGAGGACACGCTTCCGCCTGGTAGTAATCAGAGAGTCTTCGCGAAGGGCGCGTCGTGTTGAGGCTGAGATAATAGACGACCTCTTTGTCATCATTAGAGTGCCTCTGCCGGTAAAGCGCGATTCCATCACGGGTTTCGGAAGTCTGAAGTGTGTCGAGAAAATCCTGGGCCAGATCGCCAACGCGAGCGCTGGCCTGATCGCGAGTGAAGCTGATCCTGTACCACGACATTACAACCTCGGTGTCAAGTTAGAAGAAGGGTGAAGAGCGGATCGCCGAACGAATTGCCGGAGGGGGAGGCCGGGGAACGGCGACAGAGGGAGTATATTAAAAGAGCGGGAAGTTTTTTGTGATATGAAGCAACATCATCCCGGAAACAGCACCAAATAGTTCTCGGTACACTCGCGCCATCGTGCCGAAAAATTATTGCGTCGATTCGCAGTGGGTCTCCCGCCGGGCTCGGGGTATCCTGTCGCCATAGATTACAGCTCCTCTCGTACTTCCCGCCGCGCGTCGATCGTTCTCAGGACGACGTGCTGATCACTATCGCCCTGAACCATTCCCCAGTATATGGCAAACTGCTCGATAAGATAATCGGCCGGGTAGCGCTGCGACACCCCAAGGAAGATCTCGTCGACGCCGAGCTGGGCGGCCGTCTGGGCCACCGCGAACAGCGCGTTGTTCGTCGGCACGACGATCGGCAGGACCGGCTTCCCCTCTTTCTCCGCCAGCTTGATGACTTCCGTCAGCAACTGATCCTGGTCCGTCGATATCGAATCATCCACCGTCGCGTTTTCCTTGTCGGCAAGTATTTTCGCGTGCATCACGATGATATCGGTTGTTTCCGAATCGTTTTCCTGGAGACATTTCTGAAGCTGGTACAGCCGGTTCGGGGCGCTTGCCGCAACGAGCTTTCGCCGCTCGTGCTTGCACCCTATCGCTTCGACGGTAAGCTGGTCCTCCCCGTGAACGTTGAACTTCTCCAGCCCGGGCTCCCCCCGGGAGGCGATCAGCTTTTTGTTCGCGCGTTCCGATACTCCGAACGCCACATACAGGGCGATGGTGAACCCGATCCCCCAGACGGTGGCAAACGGCTTTGTAAAGAGATTGACGATGCCGAGAAGGAGCAGGACCGTGAAAACCGTGCCGAGGCCGATAGGAATTTCCACGGATCCGATCTTCAGATTTATCGGCACGCGCCACTCCCTGTGCGCCTTTTGCTTGTATCGCAGCACAATCATCGAATACGCCTTCATCACAAAGCTCCACACAACCCCGAACGCATACGCTTCGCCGAGCGCAAAGACATCTCCTCGCGTTACAATGATTATGAAGAGCTGCAAAAGCGCCAGCGTGTTAATGATCCGGTACGACGTGCCGTACTTGTCGTGCGGCTTGCGGAACCAGGAGTGAAGAACCCCGTCTTCCGCCACCCTGTTGAGGACGCTGTTTGCCCCGATGAGCGCGGTGTTCACCGCTCCCGCGAGGATGAGGAATCCTACAACGACGACGAACGCCTGCAGCCCGAGAAGCACGGGCCGGCTGCCCATGAGGTGCATTGCCAGCCCGCTCAGGACATTGTCATTGTACAACCCGAGAAGCTCGTCCGGGGGGACAATCATCGAGGCAAAAAGGGAATTGACCCCCGTGAATATAAGCGCAAATACGAAAATGATCATCCCCGTTTTCAAGAGATTCTTCAGTTTCGGCGCCTCGATTTCCCGGTAGACCTGGGCGAGCGTTTCTTCACCGCTGACGGCTAGAATCGAATGGCCCAGCCCGACGAGCACCCCCACAATGCCGATCGTCTTGAGCCAGTCCACCCCTTTCAGGACGCCGAGCGCATCGTCCGAAAGCGTCACGGAGAACGGGGGAAGCGAGACACCCCGGGCGGCGATCGTCACGAGAGACCACACGAAGAGAACTACGGCCAGCACACTCGTAATCTGGAATATTCTCAGCGCCTTGCCGCTCGACTCTTCTATCCCGATGAGATTTTTTCGCCAGAAGTAGAGCTCGATGATGACTGCGATAAACATCGAGGTGGTATCCGGGGGAACCCTGTAGGCGACCTTGACCGAGACCAGAATTGAATTGACCAGGCCGGCGATATACTGTCCCGCCGATACCGCACTAATCGGAGCGGTAATGAGATAGTCAAATATCAGCGCTGACACGGAAAACTTAGCTGCTGTCTCGCCAAGCGCCTCATGGACCACCCGGTAGACACCGCCGCGCACAAACATGCTTGAAGATTCAATGTACACGGCCCTGATTCCGTACGCGAAAACCATCACGAAGAGTATGAACCAGGGAGCCGACGGACCGACTGCCTTCTCCGCAATCCCCAGCGCGTAATAGGCACTCGAGGCAAGATCCGAGAGCACTATCGCCGAAGCCCGCCAGTACGATATAAACGAGAGCATAACGGTGGTGATGACAACCACCCTCACCTTTTTCAAAACCGTCGATCCTGTCTCAGACCTTATGTCGAGTGTATACTTCTTCATCTGGTACAATATCCAGTGTGTGACGAAAAGGCGGAAATCAAGCCGGACCTATTTCCGGAGTTTTCTGGAAGCGACTCCGAATATCAAAAGGGAAACCGCGAAGAGAGCTGAGCCCAGAAGAGGAGTGATCGTGCCCGTCAAGAGGAGAACTGCAAGGAGGATACAAATCCCGAGAAAAACACTTACTGCCGCTCTTTTGCCCATTATCTGCGATCGGGGTGTGAAGGTGGTGGAAGGCACTTATGAAGTTAGGGGTTCCCCGCAATGAAATCAACACCCAATTTCGCCCGAATTGGGCAATTTGAAGCCTCTTCTGGATCAAACATCTGCACGGCGGCGGAAGACGTGAAACCGGGGGATTGTGAAGATAAGGCCCGAACGAACGGCAGGATCAAGAAAGATGCTCTGCAGGATTCCCTGCGAAATTTCATTGTAGCTGCTGTTTCGTACGGGCAATCTGACCTTGTGCCAGGAATCGTCGGGCTTACACAATGCAGCTCAACCTGCCAATCATTCAAGAGGGAGAAATCAAAATCACATTGACTCACCAATGACAACATCGGACGACGGGCCACCTCAAAGATAGAATCCCGTCTGCGATATTCCCCGGCGAGCCCGAGACGCTCTCACCCCGACTTCTCCATTCGTTCCCACGTTCCCCGTATTTCCGACTGAGACAACTTCCCTCAGGTATTCGGCCTGCACTTGAATCAGAGGCCATCCTTCTTTTGATCGAGGCTTGTTCTTCACCCAAAAAGTTATCTGCGCGATCACTCATCTGACGCAGTGCATTCGTTGGATCTGGAGTGTCACCTCTCCCACAAACATACAAGGCCGATATACACACATAACAAGCGACACAATCCCACCTCTATCAGTCCATTGCAGAATCTACTGATCGGATACTCATCTCTCTGCATCGAGACCTCCTCGATCTCTTCCAACTAATACTTTTTTCCTTCGCTCCTCTACTGGCATGCCGATTGGAAATACGTGACGCGCATCAATGACAGCTCTTTCAATCGCGCCGGGTCTGTTCACTCCCTCAGTTTGTCCCCGACCGGACATCGAACATTGCCCTAAGAGGATATCATGAACCGAATACTCAAGGTAAGTCGGATGCTTTTCCCCGCGGTCGATGGACTCACTTCCGTCGCATTCGCGGCGCTTCTGTCACTGACCGTACTCATCCCTGCAAGCGGACAGATTGCGCTTTCCGGCACATCCCGGCATGTCGTCGCATCAGGCGGCCTGCTCTCGGGAACCGCGACAGATAGTGCACACGGATGGACCCTCGCGTGGGCATTGAGTTCCTCCAACTCGACTCTCAATGCGGGGGACACCGTATGGATTCACGGAGGAACGTACAACGGGACATTCACAGCAGGCAAGTCCGGGTCGATCGGCAGTCCTATCATTTACCGCGTCCGGCCAGGGCAGAGAGCGACGATCGATGCCGGCTCACCGTATAGCGCCGAGGCCAGCCTTGGCATAAACGCGGCATATATCTGGATCTGGGGTCTGGAGATCATGTCGTCCTCGACGACGAAAGCCGGTGGCAACTCCACGTACGGCAACTACTCCTGGCCGGACAACATCGGTCAGCCGGAGGGAATTGTCTTTCTGCCGACCGACGGCTCAGTCGATCTTCCCGGCGTAAAGGTCATCCGGTGTATTATCCACGACACAAAACAGGGCTACTCCCACTGGAAAGGCGGGCGCAATAGTGAACTGACGGATTGCGTGTTCTACGATAACGGATGGTACGACACTAACGGGGACGCACACGGACATAACTGGTACATCCAAACGCAATCGATGAACGGGACGGCCAAGTTCATCAACAACATCAACGAGCGTTCATACGACAACGCCTTCCAGCTCTATGGGAGCGCGTCGACGTATGGTGACTCGGTCTACGTGGATAACAATATCTTCTCCCAGTGCGGATCAAACGTCGGGATTGGAAACGGGCGCAACGGATTTTTCGGTCCTGGAAATGTAGGCCACGACAACTTTTACCGGGGGAATGTTTCCTATACCGACATGGCGATCAACCTGCTCGTCTGTTCCGGAAACGGGACGCCGGGTACCGATCGTTTTACGATGACCAATAACTTCCTGTGGGGACAAGGATCAGGTTTGACATTCCAGTCAAATACGAGCCCCATAATCACAGGCAATAAGATCTTCTACGGCGGCGGCGCTCCGGAGAGCAGCCTTCCTTCGAACACATGGACGACCTCAAAGCCTTCGACGTGGGACACGACGGTCATCCATCCATTCACCTACGAAAAGGGGGCCAACATTGTGGTCTTGAACAGCGCCGGCGCGAACGCACGTTCCGTCGATTTTTCGAGTTTTCTGTCGGCCGGAGATTCCTACACGGTAATTGATGCGCAAAATTACTACGGTCCGCCAATCGCGTCCGGCACATATTCGGGGGGGACGGTTTCAATTCCACTCACCAGCACGAGTCTGCCGGCCGTGATAGGTAACGACCCGAGGCAGTACCACCACACGTCGAAGGAGTTCAACGTGTTTCTCGTTGTCTCCGGCGCCCCGGCCTCCTGCCAGGCGCCGTCGTCCGTGATTGCCTCGGCGTGCAACATTACACCGACAAGCACGGAGCTCGACGGTGTAGTAGATCCAAACGGCTTTGCCACGACGTATCATTTCGACTACGGTGTGACCTCGACCTACGGCGCTTCCACCTCGTCATCAAACGCCGGTGCAGGGACGGCACCCGTCGTTGTCAACCAGGTATTGACCGGCCTTACGCCTGCAACTCTCTACCACTACCGCATCGTGGCAACCAACAATGGCGGGACCACAACCAGCAGTGATATGACATTGACGACCACCAATGCGCCCCTGCCGATACAGTTGACGTCGTTTGTGGCGACACCAGCAAGCGAGTCAGGGACAGTGAACCTGGCCTGGGTCACCTCATCCGAGGTGAACAATTACGGGTTTTATGTTCAGCGGAGCGCATCTCCCACATCCGGATTTGCAGACCTTCCGGGCGGATTTGTCCCGGGGGGCGGTACGTCGTTAACAACAAGGAAGTATTCCTGGGTCGATCAGAATCCGCCCGCCGGGTCTAACTACTACTTGCTGAAACAGGTGGATCTCGACGGGAGCTTCAGGCTCACCGAGCCGCTCAAGGTCGTCCAGGCTGCTTCAACGGGAGGAGATAATGCCCGGCAAGCAGCTTTGTTTGCGCTGGGCCAGAACTATCCGAATCCCTTTAATCCGGCGACGCGGATTACGTTCAGTGTCGAAAAAGCCGGCTATACCACGCTAAAGGTATTCAACATACTGGGGGAGGCAGTGGCGACCCTTTTTGAGGGAGAGGCGGTAACTGGAACAGACTATAACGTCGCATTCGATGGATCGTCTCTCGCAAGCGGAGCCTACTTCTACCGGCTCATCAACGGAAACCACGCATCGATGAAGAAGATGATCCTCGTTAGATAGACGACCCCTATTTGCATCTGACCTGCAATTTCTCACTCCTCCCTGGGATGATCCCCCAGGGAGGAGTGGAGCGGTATTCTCTTCGTCGACCAATCCAGAGATTCTGTCGAGGGAGCCACCAGGAGTAGAGCGAATGATCCCGCGGGGGAAGCTTCAGCATCTCCAGGAAATGCGGTACAAAGCCAGGGCGCTATTTATCATAGGAAGGGATTTTAAAAACCCTCCAAATCCATATAATTGTTCTCTGTCGGCGGTGTCAATCGAACGTCCACCTGATTTGACGCCGGAAGTTGACGCCCGGACGGCGAAATTGGCAAACGAGCTAGCTTCTCGGCCTACAGCATGGTTGATAACGCCGCCGCGACCATGAGAGCGATCATCGCGGGAAGGGCGAGAACGTGCACCCGACTGAAGGAGTTGCGCCCGAGATCACTGCGAGGTTTCGCGATCCGGGGGAAACGTGACCAGTCTGTTCCCAAGGGGCGGGTAATACATTATCGACCTGGACTGTCAGGCAGGCGCAACGTTGGATCGCCAAAGAATGTCTCGATGCACAGAAAATTTCTCGGATTGGAAAATACACCCGTATCATCCTTGAAGTCTGTCCAGTATTTTCTCTGGCCCAGGAGCCAGATATCACCAAGCAGGACCGGGCTGAACTTGCACTTGCAGTAGGAGTCCAGCACGCGCTCGGTCAACTGTGCTCCATGATAATCCTCACAGACAACTGTTTCGCCGAAATAAGCAATTGCGCCGCCTTTGTTTTTCTGGAACAGCCATGGGCATGCAAACGTCCTGTCCGGCTGATCCGGGAAATCAAGAGTTCCCGGTGGTTCGATAATGGTAGGCAAGTCCTTCATCGGGTGTGTAGGATCGGGAGTCGTCATGTTGGAAGGAGAGCTCTTCCAGATCACATCGTGAGAGAATTGATAATACCATACCGCATCATTGTACACCCCCAGATACTTACCAATTGGAACCGTGGGCATGAATGCGCCCGTTTCGCATCCGATGCCGAAGACGACAGGCAGCGACAGTTGACCGATGAATTTGTCTACTTCACTCGCGTTAAAGGGAATTTTTGTATCGGAAATATCCCATCCCTGTGAATATCCGTGCCCGAGGTAGATCAAACCCCATGTGGAGTTGACGGCATTTCGCACGCCTGGAAAGGATCCGGGGGCCCATGTTCCGGTGAATTGTACTTTGTTTTCCGGGAAGTTGAATCCAAATTTCAAGATGTTGTCCTGACCAATGACGTCGCCAACGGAATTGTATCCAATGATGCCGTCGAGCAGGCCGTCGGAACCAGGATACGTTCCGCCAGCAAGGAGGCAAAGGCCCCGCTTTGAACCAGGCAGCATCATCCCGTTATCATACTTGATGACTTTGTCGACATAAATCGCCAGCTCATTTTCATTGTGGACGGGAACCCGACCGACGGCAATATCCGGGTATGCGTCCACTTTATCGGGATTGTACGTGATCACATTGAGGGGGTTGTTCGAATCCTGTTGCTTGGCATCCCATTGCCATACCTGCTCATTGAATTTCCCATTTCCGTTATCATCCCAGTTGTCGAATTTCGTCATATCGAGCTTTTCGAACTTTGCACCAGGGTCCTGGTGGTGGAAGAGATTGGCATAATAATGGTCGGTGGGGGCGTACGATCCATCCTCCCACCAATCGTCCCTTCCGGCGTCCGGCCTGCCGAATTCTCGTCCTCCGTTCATGTATTTGTGACGCACAGGGAACAGTCCTGCATCCCCTACAAGCATAACATAGCGGATATCCGCATTGACAAAGGCGATAGCAATCGCGCGTTTCACACGTTCAGCAGGATCTCCAGGACCGTAAAACTGCTGAATCCCCTCCAAATCGACGAAGCTCGTTGGAATACCAAGCGCATTCTTATGTTTGACGAAGTTGCTCAGCGTGGAACCAAATTCGGACTTCCCCAGAATAAGAAAAGTCGTCGGCCGGGGAAGTGCCTTGATTCCATCGGTGGGCAACGTAATAGGTTGATTGGGATTGATTACTTTCCGTCCCGTTTCTGTTCGCTGGACGCTTGAAGAGGGGGAACATGACTGAATGAGGAACGCACACGTAACCGCGACGACGATCGATTGACCGCGATTCATAACTCCTCCATCATGTGATCGGGATGTGGGATGATTGCATGCTCGGGTCCGGAGCATGCTTGTAGGAGCAAACCGAGTGGCTGGCCGTGTTCGTCCCGGATGGTGCAGTTACGTGCGTCCTGAATCCCCGTCCTTCAAGAGAAACCTCCATCGCCGTCCCCCCGGGGGGGTTTAAGAAGCTATGGTCATTCCTGTCAACGATTCCTTCATCTTCACAAAACCCTTCCGCGGGGATATACGTTCCATTGGAACGGGTCGTGCGGGCCTCGGGCGAGGAGGTAGAGAAAGAGAAGCCCGGCCTTTGCACCGTGCTATCCAGGGAATTTATATCATGAACAATCCGGAACGAGCGAGATGGCCAATCAGATCCTCCAAATCAGATCCTCCCCACCCCCTTGGGATTGTCCAGAGTTTTCCTTACCTTACCTTAACCAAAGCCGTTCAGCGTCTTTGACCCCGGTTACAAAACCTTACCATCATTTGTCGAGCTTTGGTCTTTTTAGTAACTGAAGTGCCCAAAGAAACCCGTTTTTGACGCCCGGATGGCGAAATTGGCAGACGCGCTAGCTTCAGGAGCTAGTGGCCGCGAGGTCGTGCAGGTTCAAGTCCTGTTCCGGGCACTTTTAAGTTCAGGTGCTGTCGTCACTTAAGATTGACGAGTTTCCCTCAGTAGTCTCTCCCCTCCGCTCCCCCGTTTTGTAACCATTTTGTAACCATTCCTTCCAAGCGCATTGAGACTCTGGATTGCGTCACGCAACAGGCTGATATCGGCATTTGCATAGACGATTGTCGTCTTGATACCCTTTCTCAATTGCGACTCTTGCTTCCGGTCGACAACGGACGGAGTTCATCTCACCGAGCCCCCTCGTCCATTGTCCCATGAGGTCGGGCGGGTTTGAAGGAGGACACTTCTCGCAGCTCGGCCGCTTTCGATGCCAAACGATTGACAGGATTTCCTGATGCATAGCTGCATCCCCGAACAAGTCGTTCAGGATTTCCAAACCCTGTTGTCAGATGCAGGTACTTTATATGAGGAGAGCAGTACTGTTGCAATTAGCCCCACATCGGGGTAACTTCTTCAAGCCACGTTATTTGCAAACATCTCTTTTCCGCAGCCCTACCACGGAGGTTTCCTCAAGGGGTGTTCTGCCGGCTGGCTGAACGCTCCTCAAATCTTTCATGGAGAAAGCTTCCATGGTCTCTTCAATCGTTTCCCATTCCGAAATTCCTACAGAATGCTTTGCGAAAGAGGTCTCGGCAGGTGCACACTAGCTGCCCATCTGTTTCAGGGAAATCATTACAACCGTAGTATGGCCAGAACGGGGACGTTTAACACGGCATGGTCACCATGAATATAGCGTTTTGCCGGCGAATACATTTTGATCTGGCCATCATTGGCACCTTCAACGTCGTTTCCGCGGCTCACTAGAAAATGTCGTCGCGATGTTCGTGCGGGGAATCGCCCCCTCCCGCAGAACCCCAGCTCACACCAGTCTCGGAATCTGCGCATGCGGAATGCCTCGTCTCTCACAGCCTTGACGCCACTCACACAGCAGGTGCTCTTCAAGGCTCTGTGTCCTTTCCTCTTTTTCGTTGCATGCCCGCTGCTCCGCGCTCAAGACCAAAACATATCCTTTGGGTATGTGCAGAACGATATCGGACTGGCCATTGCGGGCCACCGTTGTATCATCCAGGATTCCAGAGGGTTCATTTGGTTCGGCGGCGACAACGGGTTGTACAGATACGACGGCTATGAGCTAAAAGCCTACCTCCACGATCTCGAGGACGAGAATTCAATCGGAGCGACTCCGGTCAACTGGATCTGCGAAGATCGATCCGGAGTCCTCTGGGTCGCTGTCGGCGATGCTGGACTTGATCGATTTGACCGGATAACCGGGCACTTCACTCACTACCGCCATGATCACACTGATTCCGCCAGTTTGAGCAACAATTCCCTCCGTGCGATCATCCAAACTCATGATGGGAATCTCTGGACCGGGAGCCTGGGCGGCACTGATGAGTTCGACCCGGAACATCCCGTTTTCAAACATCACCAGCACAACCCTCAGGAATCAGTCTCCATCAACTCTAACGACGTATCGACCCTTTATGAGGACAGGTCCGGAAGGCTCTGGCTTGGGGCTTGGGGAGGGGGGCTGGACGAGTACGACAGGCAGACAAAAACATTTCGCCATCACCGCCACAGTGCATCCGATCCCTCAAGCCTTAGCGACGACAGGGTGCATTCGATCTACGAGACTAGTGACGGGAGGCTCTGGGTCGGTACATGGGGAGGCGGGTTGGATGTGTTTGATCGGAAGACGACCAAATTCCGCCACTTCCGGCACGAGCCCAGTGAGCCGCACAGCCTCAGCGATAACTCCATCACATCGATCCTTCAAACCAGCGACGGACGACTATGGGTCGGTACCTGGAATGGCGGACTGAATCTCTTCGAGGAGCGAACGGGGACGTTTCGCAAATTCAGGTATGACTCATTCCTCAGGAACGCCCTGTGCGACAACAAGATCACGTCGCTCTGTGAGGACAGAAGCGGTATTCTCTGGATCGGGAGTCGGGGAGGGGTCAATTTTCTGGACACCAGGAGAAAGCCTTTTGCCTATCAAAAGACGAAGCCCCCGGACCTGAGTCTGACCGTTAATGATTTTGTTTCCGCGATTTTCCGCGACAAAGTCGGAAGACTCTGGGTCGGAACCTGGGGTGGCGGTGTGGACCGGTTCGATTTTACCAACAGAGCTTACAGACATTTTGGCCATTCAATCCATGATCCGGGAAGCCTGGTTGACGATGAGGTATCATCGTTCTGCCAGGATGCATCGGAGACGATCTGGATAGGGACTGGCAGCGCGCTCGATAGGCTTGACAGGGGGGAGCGACATTTTACGCACTTCTGGCCTGATCTGGGTGATTCGAACAGTCCTCGGGGACAAGCCATCGCAGCGCTTGCTGCCGACTCTATGGGGGTGCTCTGGATTGGGCTGAACATATCCGGACTCGATGAGTTTGATCAAAAGCAACGGCATTTCAGCCATTACAGGCATTCCGCAACGGACCCGTACAGCCTCAGCAATGACCTGGTTCAATCGGTCTATATCGATAGACGGGGCACGCCTTGGATCGGAACTACGACCGGCGGGCTCGATATGTACGACAGGACCAGAAGAAGATTCGTGCATCACGTCCATGATCCTGAAAACTCCTCAAGCCTTAACAGTAACGACATCCTGGCCATCTACGAGGACAAGAGTGGCGGGTTCTGGGTACGGACCGAGAAAGGTCTCGACAGGATGGATCGTGAATCAGGGATGTGTATCCACTATACGACGGGGGATGAAATATCACCCCAGCTCCTTTCCTCCCTGGAGGAGGACCGCGAGGGCAATCTCTGGTTCAGCACGAAGAGCGGCATTGTCAAGTTGAACCCGCGTACAAATGCCAAAAGACTTTACGGGCTCTCAGACGATTTGGATATCCGTGACTGCCAGAATTTCCTGCAAAGCGACAAAAGAAGTCAACAGCAACTCTTCCTTGGCACGCTCCGGGGGCTTCTTGCTTTCTCTCCTGATAGCATCAAGGATGATGTTGCGGTCCCGCCAGTTGTGATTACATCGTTCACTCTTTCCGGCAAGGATTTCCCTCCTCATCCGGCTGTGGCAGAAATGCCGGAACTGGTCCTCCCCGCGCAGGTCAATGCCTTCTCGCTTGAATTTGCTGCACTGGACTTTGTCGAGCCCCGGAAGAACCAATACGCCTACAGGCTTGAAGGGTTTGACAGGGATTGGATCACCTCCGGGTCGCGGCGCTATGCGAGCTACACGAACCTGGAAGGGGGAGATTATATCTTTCAGGTAAAAGGTTCAAACAGCGACGGAATTTGGAATGAGGCTGGTGCCTCGATAAGGATCACGATCCAGTCTCCGTACTGGAAAACCTGGTGGTTTAGAGTGGGTGCTTGGGTCCTGCTAGGTCTCACCTTAGCTGGCGGCGTTCGTTTTGTCGAGATTACCAGACTGCGCAGGAGGCTAAAAGTGCTGGAGCAGCAGCATGTGATGGAGCGGGAGCGCACGCGCATTTCGCAGGACATGCACGACGAAGTCGGCGCGGGACTCACGGAGATAGGCATTTTGAGTGAGCTGGCGAAAAGGAACATTCAGGATCCTCAAGAAGCAGAGATACAGATGCAAAGGGTCTCTGACACATCAAGAGAAGCAATCGCAAGCATCGGTGAAATCATCTGGGCCATCAATCCGAAGAACGATCTGCTGGATGATCTCGTTACATATCTTCGGCAATATACCGCCCGGTACCTGGAGCCAACAGGAATCACATTGGAGTTTGATATTCCGGAAACCATTCCGGACTTCCATCTTTCGGCAGAATCACGTCGCAATATCTTTCTGGTCGTGAAGGAAACTCTTCACAACATCGTCAAGCACTCGGAAGCAAGGGCTGTTATCATAAAAGTCTCTTTCACGAAGGAGCATCTTGAAATTCTCGTCAAGGACAACGGGAAAGGCTTTTCTTCTTCAGATGCCTCCCGGTTTGGGAACGGCTTGCATAATATGGAGAAGAGGATGAAGACCATCGGAGGAAGGTTTATTCTTGAATCGAGCCCAGGTGAGGGGACAAGCGTGGCGATCGTACTCGAATTGTAGGCAGGAAGCTTGAGACTCATCTTCTACTTCATTCTAAGTATTGATTAACGCCACATTCACACGTATGTTGTTGTATGTCCATCAAAGTCGCCATTGTTGAAGACAATGATAAAATCCGGGAGGGGCTTGCCGTCCTTATCGGCGGGTCGCCCGCGTTCACCTGTGTGGCAGCGTATGCAACCGCCGAAGACGCGCTCCAGTACCTTCCAGGCAAGAAGGCCGACGTTGTGCTTATGGATATCGGTCTGCCGAAGATGTCGGGAATTGAGTGCGTGGGAGTGCTGCGGGAGCGCGCTCCGGACATCCAGGTCATGATGTTAACCGTGTTCGAGGATGACGACCGGATCTTCAGGTCCCTCGCCGCCGGGGCTTCGGGTTATATGCTGAAGAACACAATGCCGACGGAGTTATTCGAAGCGATTCAAGAGATCTACAATGGCGGCTCCCCGATGTCGAATATCATCGCCCGCAAAGTTGTGCGGACCTTCCAGCATATGGGGAAGTCTTCCAGAGAGTTGGAGAACCTCTCGGACCGGGAAACAGAAATCCTCTCCTATGTTGCAAAGGGATATCAGGATAAAGAAGTAGCTGAGAAGCTCTTTCTGAGCGTTGAAACCGTTCGCAAACACCTCCGAAACATCTACCAGAAACTCCACGTCCGTTCCCGGACAGAAGCAGTGTTGAAACTTCTCGACAGATAGAGATGTTGTCCCCTCTTTCTGACTGGAACTCCACAAGAGACTCTCCCGCTTCCAGATCGGGACGCGAACAGAAGCTCTGCTGAAGTCCCTCAATAAAAGGCCCCGTCTCGCCTCTTCCTCACTCCACTACTCAAAAGGGTAATATCCGCACCTTTTCGCGTCATTTGTCCCTGCAGATTACTTCAATTGGGTAATTGTGGAGAGACACAAGGACTACCATATTGGTGTATGGTCTCTTATACGTCGGTTGATATCCGTCCTTCTGGAGGTTTGATGAAAACGTATACACTGGCAACCCTTGCGATAGTCTTACTGAGTTTTCGTTCGTCGATCCAAGCCCAATGGGTGCAAACCAATGGGCCCTACGGTGGTAGCGTTACTTGTTTTGCCGTTTCGGGCACCAATCTCATTGCCGGGACGAATGGGGGGGAAGTCTTTCTATCTACAAATAGCGGCGCCAGCTGGACGGCCATCAGCCCCGGCATGGGAACTACCTATGTGCGTGCCCTTGCCGTCAGCGGTACGAATCTCTATGCCGGGACAGTTGGTAGCGGCGCCTTTCTTTCGACCAATAACGGCACAAGCTGGACTGCGGTCAATAGCGGGTTACCAAAAAGCATCTACGACACGACCGTCTACGCCTCTGTGAATACACTCACAGTGAGCGGCACGAATCTCTTTGCGGGAACGCAATATGGCGGGGTGTTCCTGTCTACAAACAGCGGCGCTACCTGGACTGCGGTAAACAACGGCCTGACGAACAATGTTGTCCTGGCTCTGGCCGTCTCCGGCTCGAACCTCTTTGCTGGGACTGGGGGGAGTGGTGTTTATCGCTCGACTGACAACGGCACTAGCTGGAGTGCCGTGAGCACGGGATTGCCGTTGAACTCTCCTGTCGGTGCCTTCGCGGTGATGGGCACGAACCTCTTTATCGGGACTCCGAGCAACGGAGTATTCATTTCCACCAACAACGGCACAAGCTGGACTGCCGCAAGCGAAGGACTTACGAGTCTTCAAGTGAACGCTCTTGCCGTCATCGGAGCGAATCTCTTTGCCGGGACCTATGAGAAGGGTGTCTTTCACTCCACCGATAGCGGTACAAGCTGGAATCCCGTCGGTTCGGGATTGACGAGTTCTAAAGTCAATGCTCTTGCCGTCAACGGAACAAATCTCTTTGCCGGGACTCCAGGCAACGGCGTATTTCTTTCTACCAACAACGGATCAATCTGGTCTGCTGCGAGCACAGGGCTCACCAAGCCAGACGTTCAGGCTTTTGCTGCCAGCGGCACAAACCTCTTTGCAGGAACTGTCGGCGGCCTTGTCTTTCGTTCGATAAACAACGGGACAAGCTGGAGTGCCGCGGGCACGTGGGTGCCGTTGAACTCTCCTATCGATGCCTTCGCGGTGATCGGGGCGAATCTCTTTGCCGGGACGCAGGGCAACGGCGTATTCCTTTCAACCGATAGCGCCACAAGCTGGATTCCCCGCGGGTTGAAGCACGCTGCCGTTGTTGCTCTTGCCGTGAGCGGTACGAACCTTATTGCCGGGACCTATGACGGAGTTCTACTTTCCACCAACAACGGGACCACATGGGCCGGGGTCAATACCGGCTTGACGAGCACTGTAATCACTGCACTTGTCGTCTCCGGGACGAATCTGTTTGCGGGGACACAGAGCGGCCTCTTTCGATCCGACAACAACGGGACGACATGGGCCGCGGTTAGTACCGGCTTAACGAGACCTGTCATCACTGCTCTTACCGTCTTCGGGACGAGTCTAATTGCGGGGACTGGTGGCTCGGGTGTTTTTCGATCCACGGACAACGGAACAACATGGATCGCCTCTAATTCTGGTTTGACGAACAATGCTGTCAATGCCTTTACCGTCTCGGGGACGAATCTTTTTGCGGGTGCTTTGGGCGGCGTCTATTTGTCGACGAACAACGGAGAGAGCTGGACGGCAGGAAATACCGGCTTGACGGACACCTATGTTATTTCTCTTGCAGTGAGCGGAACGGATATTCTGGCGGGTACATCCAGCGGAGTGTGGAGACGATCCCTGCTGGAAATGTTTTCCTCCACATCAGCGGCAGGGCACTCGATTGACTTGCCGACGCATATCAGTCTCGAACAGAACTACCCAAACCCATTTAACCCTTCGACGACCATACGCTATGCGCTGCCCCAGCGTTCACACGTCACACTGATCATCTTCAATACCCTCAGTCAGCAAGTGGCAACGCTTGTCCAGGAAGAGCAGGATGCGGGGTACCACGACGTGCGCTTCGATGGTTCGGTACTTGCGAGCGGCGTCTATTTCTACCGAATCCAGGTAGAAAGCTCTGTGCTGACGAAGAAGCTGATATTACTTCGATAGGACGTAGCCAACGGCAACATTTCACGCTCGACGTGCTGTCAGCTTGAACATCTGAGACGAACAACAAACCGCAAGAGAGAGGCTGCCCAAATGCGAAACCTGTTACTCACCCTAACGTTGTGTGTCTTCTCGTTTACCGCGCTCTTCGCCCAGGATTCCATCGTGGCCAAGTTTGTCGCCCGTTCACACAGTTTTCGCGGCGAAGTCTTCTTCTCCAGCAACAGCGGGACAAAGTGGTCCGCGGTAAATACTGGGCTGCCTGCAAATTGCAGTTTCCTCGCCTGTGCTATCAGCGGTACACGTCTACTCGCAGGGACTGACGTGGGCGGCATCTTTCTTTCCACGGACAATGGCATCAGTTGGGATGCTGCGAGCCCGGGGCTAACCAGTACAGAGATTCTGGCTTTTGCCGCCAGCGGCACAAACCTCTTTGCAGGAACAAATGGCGATGGGATCTTTCGCTCCACCGATAGTGGCGTACACTGGTCTGCGGGGAGTACCGGTTTAACGGCCCCTTACGTTCGAGCCTTTTCTGTCATCGGCACGATTCTCTTTGCCGGCACTGCCGGCTTTGGTGGTGGAGTGTTTCTCTCCAGCGATAGCGGGGCAAACTGGAGTTCCGCGAGCTCAGGGCTGATGAGCACGAACGTGTATTCACTTGCCGCGAGCGGCACGAATCTCTTTGCCGGGACTTTTGGTGCTGGAGTCTTCCTCTCCACGGACAACGGCACAAGCTGGACTGACGCAAGCACGGGGCTCACGAACCGGTATGTGAACGCTCTTGCTGCCAACGGCACGAATCTATATGCGGGGACCAATGGCGGTGGAGTCTTTCTTTCCACAAATAGCGGCGCCAACTGGACATCCATAAATGACGGCATCATTAACAACGGGTTTAACAAGATTACTGTGTTCGCCCTAGCTTTCGCCGGGTCAAATCTCTTCGCCGGGACTGGGGAAGCAGGCGTCTTTCGTTCTACCAATAACGGGACAAGCTGGACCACCGCAATCCCGGGGCTCACGAATACCAATGTGAACGCCCTTGCTGCGAGTGGTATTAATCTCCTTGCCGGAACTGACCAAGGTGTCACTCTCCCGTATCGGCTTTTCATTCCAGACAACTATTCGCCTTTAAACAAATATCCCATAGTTCTTACACTGCATGGGGCAGGTGATGGCGGAACTGATAACCTTTCTCAGATTGCAAATTCTCGAATTGCTACGTCGTGGGCTGTTCCCGTCAATCAAGCCAAGTACCCCTGCTTCATTGTTTCTCCCCAAGCTCCTCCGAATCGATTATGGGAGGAGAGCGATATTGCGGCGACCGTATTCGATCTTCTTGACTCGCTCGCGAGAGCGTATGCCATTGACACTAATCGATTGTACGTGACAGGATTCTCCATCGGTGGAGTTGGCTCCTGGTATTTGATCACACGTTTTCCGGATCGTTTTGCTGCTGCAATTCCGATGAGCGGGGGTTGGGATCCAGCCACTGTTCTACCGACTACCCATACGCCGGTTTGGGATTTTCAAGGATCTTTAGACTTGGCAACTTTGCCGTACGCCCGAAA
>Ga0209698_10001071_pt1 | contig 31508 bp, 28 predicted proteins | sample LitLauG_LLR_2012_FD_187203 | JGI IMG/M metagenome (GOLD analysis project Ga0209698, IMG submission 187203) | Freshwater sediment microbial communities from Pennsylvania, USA - Little Laurel Run_MetaG_LLR_2012 (SPAdes) (version 2) | ecosystem: Environmental > Aquatic > Freshwater > Creek >... | reverse complement strand
ACTGCCTTCTTCGCAGGAGCCTTCTTGGCTACGGCCTTCTTCGCGGCTGGTGCCACTTTCCCTCCTTGGGTTTCAACGTTGAATCAAATTGGGACCTCGCAGCCACCACCATGGTGACTTCGTTGTCGGTACCGCCTTGATCGTCATGTACTCGAACATGTGCCACCCAGCTTCCCAGCTGTACAACGACTGCTCGCAGTGCACGGTCTCTTGCGAAGATGACTACTCAGTCAGACATCGACAGTCGCATTCACGTCCCCTCCGCAAAGGACACTTAAAGTCCACTCGCTTTAACTACCAATGTCAAGCATCCTCAACTTTTTTTCCAACCGTTGGTCATCGTGAGTATCGACCACGGCATCTATCTCGGACGCGCACATCAACGCGACGTGTCGAGTGGTGGACAACATTCGACACTCGTGTTGGGCCCGAGTCGAAGCGGCAAGACCACGTCACTCATCATTCCGAACTTGTTGATGACCACACGTTCGTGCATCGTCACGTCGACGAAGGATGACGTCGTGCGAGCGGTGGCGAACGCGCGACACGATGGCGCGACCTTGCTCTTCGATCCTTCGGGCACCGTGCGCACGCCACCGGGCGTGCGTCGTGTGGGTTACTCACCGATCCGTCAAGCGCGTACCTGGGACGGCGCGGTCCTCGCCGCGCGCGCCCTGGTCGACGTGAGTCGACGACGCCACCTCGACGAGGGCGACACGCATTGGAACGAACGTGCGGGCGCACTCGTCGCTCCCCTGCTACACGGTGCGGCGCTGCACGGCGAGACCCTGGGCCAACTGGCCTCGCGCGTCGACGCCCGCCACGCGGACGACCTGGTCGACGACCTGACCAGGCGTTATGGACCCTCCCACGCCAGTGTCACTCTGTTGGGCGGGGTCCTGGCGACTGAGGAGCGCGAACGCTCGGGGATCTGGTCCACCGCCTCGGGCCTCTTCGCCGGCGTTCGCACCGACGCCGCGCGCGCCGCGGCGCGCGAGGCGCCCCTCGACGTGGCGCAGTTCCTCAGTGGACCTCACCAACTGCACATCGTCTCGCCCAGCCGCTACCAGGCCGTCACCGTCCCGCTCGTCGTCGGCATGATCGACGAGGTGGTGCACGCGACCTACGACCATCACCACGACGGAGCACGTCTCCTCTTGGCCTTAGATGAATTGGCCAACGTCGCGCCCCTGCCGCGACTGGCGAGCATCGTGTCCGAAGGTGGTGGACAAGGCGTCGTCACTCTCGCGTGTCTCCAAGACCTCAGTCAAGCTCGCAGTCGATGGGGAACGAACGCCGACGGCTTCCTCTCCCTCTTCCCGACCACGGTGGTGATGGCGGGCATCGCTGATCGCCACACGCTCGAAATGATCCAACACCTCGCGGGTCGCTCTCTCGTCGAGTCGCCCAGCGTGCAACTCTCGCGACGCGGACGCACCCAGGGATACTCGCGGTCGTGGGTCGAGCGCGACAACGCGACCATGAGCGACGTCGCGCGCGGACGTCACGGCCACGCCCTGGGTCTCACGCAACGCAAGAATCTCGGCTGGATCGAACTCACGCCGTCGTACGTCGATCCGAGATTTCGTCGCTACCTCGATCGCTCGAGTCCCTCGCGCGAAAGAGAACGAGAACGTTGACGCCACGCGTCGTTACTCGCCACGTCAAGGGGTCGTGGACCGCGCTCTCTCGTTGAGGCGATCATCCTCGCGTGGGTCACGCTGACGGTCGTTTCGCGGACCCCTCGTGAGTCGCGCAACGCGGGATACCAGTCGTCGACGCTCGCGGCCACCTGCACCGCGCCGCGACCGAAAACGGCGGCGTTGGCCCACGCTTCGACCACGTGGCGACGCGCCACGACGTCGCGACCCTCGAACGTGGCGCGAAAAGCGTGTTCGTCGAGTTCCACCCTTGAGCGCTCGGGAAGATCCAGCGTGCCGTGTTCCTCGAACCTCGCCAGATCAGACGCCCAGCGCTGACGCACCTCGTCACGGGTCCAGTGCCGTTTGTCGCCGCGATCGGCGTGGTGACCTCCCCACAGGACGCGATATCCCTCGTCGAGTCCCGCCACGTGCTCCACGCCCTCGAAGGAGCGCCACGCCACGTAGGGCGTCGTGTGCGACACGCCCGCGCGCAGCGAGGAGCGATAGAGCGCGTCCGCCGCGGCCACGTGCGCGAAGAGGGCGCGCGAATCGAGGACGTTCGAGTGTCCCTGCGGACGCGCGCCCACGAGAACGTGGTCGTGGACGTGCGGCTCGCCGTGGCGATTGATGCCGTGAGTGAAGGAGAGGGCGTGCGCCCAACGAGCCCCCACCTCGACGTCGTCACCACCGCGACGATCGCGCACCACGAGCGCCCGTTGCTCGAGATAGTCGAGAGTGTGTGCCACGGCCTGGCGATGCGCCGCGACCACGGCCGGTGCGTTCTCGGCGTCGATCGCCACCAACGTCGATATCGATCTCGGGGCCGCCACGATGAGGTCGTAGCCGACCACGGCGGAGCGCTCACTCGTGCTCAACACGCGGGCCACGTCGCGGGCGGACGCGAGGTCACCCTCGCCGCGCAGCCACCAGTGCGCGGGGCCCTCACGGACACCGTCGAGCTCGCGCGCCAGGTCCTGGCTCAGGTAGGAGATATCGCGCGATCGGCGCACCACCACTCGTATCATCGGGCCCCCTTGGGAAGCCCAACGGTCGCCTACAGCTGGTCGATGATTCGTTCGGCCAGGCGATGCCCGGCGTGCGCGTAGTTCTCGCTGGCCACCACCGCGCCGGGGCCGGCCAGGATCATCAGATGGTCGAGGAAGGAGGGGTCGGACACGTGAAAGCGCACGGCGTGGCGTCCGTCGGCGAGACTGACCCACTGGGCACCGGGCAAGGGTTCGAAGAGGTAGCGCACGTACCCCTCGACGATGACCACCACGAGGTCGCCCTCCTCGCCCACCGCCGTCAGCCAGTTCGTGACGGGGTCGCGGCCGCGATCCTCGGTGATGAGCGATTTGGCGAGGATCGTCCCGATGCGATCGACGCGAAAGGTCCGCCAGTCGTTGCGCGTGAGACAGAACGCCCGCACGTACGTGTGGCCGTTGAGGACCTTCACCTCTGAAGGCTCGATACAGCGCTCCTCGGCCGTCTCCGACGTCCCCGAATGGTAGGTCAGTTTCAGCTGCTCGCGGTTGGTCACCGCCTCGTAGACCGTCGAGAGCAATTGTTCGTTGTGGGGATGTTCGATGCGCATGAAGTGACTGGTCACATCCTCGATCTTCTCGATCGCCGAGAAGATCGCCGGGTCCTCGAAGAGACGCGACGCCTCGCGCAGGGCGACATTGAGCTCGAAGAGGTCGCGCCACATGAAGGGCGAGGGCTCATCGTCGTCCGAGACGAATTCGGCGCGGTAGGTCGAGTCGTCGGTGTCCTCGTGGTCCCAGTCGTCACACTCCTTGATGACGCGCGCGGGAAAGGCCATCGCACCATCGAAGGCCTCGACCATCGGCTCCATGGTCACCAGACGACCCATGATCGATCGCACCAGATCAGGGTCCAGTGAGAAGCGGTTCGCCAATTCCGAGACGCGAAGTCCGTCTTCGGCGTTGTAGACGGCGTGCAGCAGTTGCAAGGTCTGACCGAGGATGTCGCCCGCGGCGACCGCCGGGAATTTGATGTCGTCGGCCGACGGTGACTTGCCGCGATTGACGCGGCCGAGCCACTCCTTTAAGTCCTTCACGAGATTCTTGGGACTCACCAGTCGGACTCGTTCGGCGCCCTCCAGGATGAATCGCAGTGCCCCGTGGGGGCTGTCGAAGGTGATACCCACCTCGACGCGGCCATCCTTCTTGTCCGCCGCGGTCGCGCCCTCGTACTGGCGCACCAACAAGTCGGCGTAGTCGCGGTTCGTCAGCACCACGACGTCGATCGGGGTGGGCCGCTTTTGATACTGCGGGCGCCACGACGACGCCAGCTCTCGCGCCGCGTCGTCCACGACGAATCGCTGCTCGAGCACCAACGGCATCGTGGTCATCCGTGAGAAGCGATAGCCCTTGATCATCCCGGCGCCCACCTCGCGCGCCACCAGGTACGACGTCCCACCCTCGTGCAAGATCTCCAAGGGTTCGACCACGCGGTCCTTGCGAACCGAGGACTGGTATTCGAAGCCGAGGAGTCGACGCACCTTGATGGCCCGGATCGCCGGCGTCAAATAGGCCGAGAATTCGAGACCGCCGTCGCCGGCGGGCCCGTCATTGAAGACGCTGAAGGCGCCGGACTTCCCGAATCCGCAGAACCCCAGGGCGGTGGCGACCACCCGGCTCTCGGCGGGCGTGAAGTGGATGGGCGGTGCGTACCCGCTGCTCGGGTCAATTTGGTAGCCGGTCAGGTCATCAGGGCGCATCACCGTCTCGATCTGGAAACCCAGGTCGCGAATACGGGCCTTGTCACGTTCGAACTTCTGGCGCACCGCGGTGTCGTTGCCGACGTAGGCCGCAACCTTCTTGGGCGACTTCGAGGTCGAGGGGTACTCGTCGATCTTGAGATCGCGCACGATCTCGTCCTGGGTCAAGGGGCGGTGGTCGGTGAAGGCGCGCTGCAAGAGCAGCACGAGAGCGACGATGCGCTCGCGACTGGGCTCGGCGCCGGCTCGGCTAGTACTCACGGTTCTCTCTCATCATCGTGAAGGGTAGCGGTTCCATCGCCCGAGACGTCGACGACGTCAGAGCAGACCGGATTCGTCGGCCTCGCCGGCGGCTCGGCGCCACGGGCCCGAACGGCCACCGGACTTCTCCCACAGCGCGACGTGCTCGACGGTCATGGTGCGATCGATCGATTTGCACATGTCATAGATCGTCAACGCCGCCATGGTGACCGCGACGAGCGCTTCCATCTCCACTCCGGTGCGGTCGACGGTGTCGACCCCCGCCTCGACCTCGATGAAGACGTCCCCGATGGTGAAGTTGACGTGAACGTTGCCGACGAGGACCTGGTGGGCCATCGGCAACAAGGTGGCCGCCGATTTGGCCGCCTGGATACCAGCCACGCGAGCGGTCGCCAGGACGTCTCCCTTGGCCGTCGCGTTGGCCGCGATGGCCGCCGTCGTCTCCGCGCTCATCATGACCCGACAGCGCGCGAGGGCGCGCCGCGCGGTGACCTCGGTGGGTCCGCGGTCGCGAGGAAAGGTCCCGCCCAGGGGCGAAGGTCGGAGTTGGTGGAATTCGTCCACCTGGTCATGCTACTGATGCCGGGGACCAGAGCAGGAGGGGGCCGAGTAAACTGAAGGGGTGCCGCAGAAAAGAGAAGGTTGATGCCGACCTACGAGTACGAATGCCAATCGTGTCACCAGCGAGTCGAGGCCGTCCAGAAGTTCTCGGACGCCCCGTTGAGCGTGTGTGAGCACTGCGGCGGCGAGTTGCGCAAGGTCTTCTCGGGCGTGGGCATCGTCTTCAAGGGCTCGGGCTTCTACAAGACCGACTCGCGCGGCTCGTCGACGGCGTCGACGCCACCGGCGGCTCCCCCGCCGGCCGCCGCCCCCGCCGCGTCGAGCGACTAACTTCCCGACAGCGACACGCCGTCGATCGCCAGGGTCTGGGCCGCGGTGGTGCCGGGTAGCCACTGGACATCGTTGCCGACGAACATCACGTCGAGCAGCATGCGCTGCAAGGTCGAGGCGATGGTCACTTCACGGATCGGTTCGGCCAACACGCCGTCACGAATCATCAGACCGGTGATGCCCACGGAGAAATCGCCCGAGATCGGATTGACCCCCGAGTGAACGCCGGTCAACGATTCCACGAAGACGCCGTTGCCCACGCGGCGAAAGATCTCGTCCTGGTCGAAGTCGCCCGACACCAATTGCAAGGCGCGACAACCCGCCGAGGGCGAGCCCGACACTCCCCCGCGCACGGCGTTGCCGGTGGAGACCGTCCCGGCGCGTCGGGCCGACACCGTGTCGTAGACGAACTGCTGGAGTCGCCCTTGGGTGATCAGTTCATTGCGGCGAGAGGCGAGACCCTCGGAGTCGAAGGGGCTCGCGGCGAAGTGGCGAGCGTCCGTCGGGTCGTCGATGAGCGTCACCAACGGCGAGGCGACGACCTCGCCGAGGCGACCAGCGAAGAAGGATCGTCCGCGCACGACCGCGTCGCCGCTCAAGGCGCTGCCGAGGATTGACCACAACGTGGCGGCGGTGCGCGCGTCGAAGACCGCGATCCCCTTGGACGAGGGCGGCTTCACGGCGCCCAACATGCGCGTGGCGCGACGGATGGCGTCACCCGCCGCCGTCTCCAGGGACAGGTCGCCCGGCGCCCGACCCACCGAGAGGCCCCATCCGGTCTGGTCCTCACCGCCGTCAGAAGCGATCGCCTCGACCGACACGTAGGCGCCTGAGCGCTCCAACGCGGCGCAAATACCCGTCGTCGAGGCGATCGCCGCGTCGGCCAGGTAATCCGAATAGTTGGCGGCGTCCACCTGACGGATGCGCTGGTCGCCGCCGCGCACCATGGCTTCGAGCTCGATGGCCATCGCCACTTTGACGTCCATCGAGGTCGTCGTGACCGCGGGGTCGCACAGCGACAATGAGACGGGCGCCACTCCGTCAGGCCGTGCGAAGGCGACGAATTCATCTTCGGTGGCGAAGTGGGCGTTGTCGCGCGCGTTGAACAATGCCTCGGCGACGGCGTCCTCGTCGAGCGAGCCGGCGTACGCGGTGCCCACCCGAGCGCCCTGGGGACCGTCGATCAGGATGCGGATGCCGATCTCGGCCGAGGCGGAACTCGACAGGTTCTCGACCTCGCCTTGATAGGCCTGCACCTCGGTCTCGACGCCGCGAGAGATGAAGACCTCCATCTCCTCGCCCGCGCCCACGCGCTCGAGGAGTGACTGGGCCTTGGCCAGGAGCTCGCTCATGCCGCGGTCCCGCCGATGGTGATGCCCGAGAGACGCATGGTGGCCTGGCCGCAGCCCACCGGCACCTGTTGGCCATCCTTGCCGCAGGTGCCCGGAGTCGTGGAGAAGTCGGTGGCGACCGCGTCGACGCGCGTCAAGATCTCGGGACCGTTGCCGATGAGGTTGCAATCGCGCAACGGCGTCGTGATGCGGCCGTTCTCGATCATGAAGGCGGCCGTCGCGCCGAAGACGAAGTCGCCCGTGGCGGTATTGACCTGCCCTCCGCCGAGTTGGGCGACGTACACCCCTCGCGGCGTCTGCGCCACGATCTCGTCGGCGTCGGCCTCACCGGCCAAGAGATACGTGTTGGTCATGCGCACCATCGGCAGGTGCGCGTAACTCTGGCGCCGTCCGTTGCCCGACGAGTCCCGGCCCTCCTTACGAGCGCGCAGGTAGTCCCACATGTAGTCGGTCAAGATGCCATTCTCGATCAAGACGTTGCGCGCCCCGGGTCGACCTTCGTCGTCCACGGCGAGGTAGCCCCATTCGCCGGTCATCGTGCCGTCATCGACCAGCGTCACCAGCGGACTGGCCACCTGTTGACCGACCTTGCCGGCGTAGACCGACGCCTGCTTCAAGATCGCGTCGGCCTCCAGACCGTGTCCGCACGCCTCGTGAAACAAGATGCCACCCGATCCACCCGCCAACACCACGGGCAGGTCGCCCGAGGGCGCGGGACGCGCCGACAACTTGGTCATCGCTTGGCGGGCCGCGCCGCGAGCGGCCTCCTCGATGGACTCCGGTGTCAGGTACTCGAATCCCCGGGTGGCCGCGAGCGGGCGATAGCCGGTCTGCATCCCTCCGTCGCCATTGGCCACGCACGAGACGGCGAAGCGGGTGCGAACTTGATCGTCGGCCGCGAACACACCCTCGGAATTGGCGACCACGAAGCGACGCGTCGAATCCGACAGACCCACCTGGACCTGGCTGATGGCGTCGCCGCTGGCGCGCGCGACCTCGTCGGCGCGCATCATCAGTTCGATCTTCTTGGCCTTGGGCACGTCAGCGGGCGACACCTCGGCGCGAGAAGGATAGTCGCGCAGATTCTCGAGGCTCACCTCTCGCACGCCACCGCCGCCCTCGCGCGCCACCGATGCCGCCGCACGCGCGGCCGTGAGCAAACCGACCTCCGTGAGGTCCGCGGTGTGCGCGAAGCCGGTCGTCTCGCCGACCACGACGCGAACGCCCGCGCCGCGTGAACGCCCCGAACTCAGTTCTTGGATGCGCCGCTGATCGAGCGAGGCCGACGCGGTACGGCGGTCCTCGACGAAGACCTCGGCGAAGTCGGCCCCGCGGCCCATTGATTCATTCAGTACACGTTGGACGACGTCGCGTTCCACCAGGGTGTCAGACATGTCTTTCAGACTACCGGCGGTTCTCGCGGGTACACTCCGCAGTAGCGCCTCACTACGCGTCGCTCCCCGGGGCTAGAGCAGAAATGAGTTGAGCCATGAAACTGGTCATCTTGAGCATCGCGATCGTGGTCGTACTGGGCGCCATTGTCTTTCTGGTCAAGGCCGTGCGGATCGTCCAGCAGGGCTTCGTCGGCGTGGTCACCCGCTTCGGCGAGTTCAAGGCCATCCGCAATCCCGGACTCACCTTCATCGTGCCCTTCATCGAAGTGATGAAGATCATCGACGTGCGCGAGACGCCGCGCACCGGCGACCGCCAGCAGGTCATCACTCGCGACAACGTGGCGGTGATCGTGAACGCCACCATCTTCTCCCAGGTCGTCGACGTGCGCCTCGCCCTGTTCACCAACTCCGACTACCTCGTCAGCACCGACAACCTGGCGCGCACCTCGGTGCGTGCGGTCTTCGGTTCGATCACCCTGGACGAGGCGTTCTCCCAGCGCGAGCGCATCGGCACCCTCTTGCAGACCCAGATGGAGGAGGCCACCGACAAGTGGGGGGTGCGCATCAACCGGGTCGAAGTGCTCGAGATCACGCCGCCCGAGCAGATCCTCCAAGCGATGGCCCTCCAGAAGCAGGCGGATCAGGAGAAGCGCGCGCGCATCCTCGAGTCCGAGGGCACCCAGATGTCGGCGGTCAACGTCGCCGACGGTGAACGTCAGGCGGCGATCAAGGAGGCCGAAGGCGCCCAACAGTCCGCGATCCTTCGCGCCGAGGGACTGCGCCAAGCCACCATTCTCGAAGCCGAGGGGCGCGCCCAGGCCGTGGCCCTGGTCTACGCCGCCATCAAGGCCCAGGACCCGGACCCGACCTTGGTGGCCATCCTCCAGCTCGACACGCTGTCCAAGTTCGCCGCCTCGGAGAACACCAAGTTGATCATCCCGGCCGAGAGCTCGGCGCTCCTGGGCGCGGCCCAAGCGCTGCGCAGCGTGATGGCCGACGTACCCGGCATGACGCCGACGCCCCCAGCGAGCGCCTCCTAGGACACGAGCGCCCTCGCGACGCGAGCGACTCGACCCGGCCCATGCGACTCCTGCGCTACTCGATCAACGTCACCGCCGACGGGTGTTGCGACCATCGGGCGATTCCCGCCGATGAGGAGATGCACGACCACGCGATCGCCAACCTCAGACGCGCCGACGCCCTACTGTTCGGCCGCGTGACCTACGAGATGATGGAGGCGGCGTTTCGACCCGACGCGGCAACGCTGGGGCGACCCGCCTGGATGGAACCCTTCGCCGAAACGATCAACGCGGCCAAGAAGTACGTCGTATCGAGCACCGTGAACGAGGTGACCTGGAACGCGGAACTGTTACGTGGCGACCTGGTCACGGCGGTGCGCCGTCTCAAGGATCTGGCGGGTGACGAGATACTGGTGAGCGGCGTGACCCTCCCGCTCCTCTTGGCCGAGCGCGGACTCATCGACGAGTACGAGTTCGTGGTGCACCCTCGTCTCGCCGGCCACGGGCCCTCGATGTTCGCGGGACTCAGCCACTACGTCGACCTGACATTCGTGGACTCATCGACCTTCGCCTCGGGAGCGGTGGCGATGCGCTACCGCGCGTCGACGCCCGGCGTCGACGTCACGCTCCCGTAGCGCTCGCGTTATCGCGCGGCTCGACCCACAGCGTCGTGCCATAGGCCTTGGTGACCACCACCGGGGTCGCGACCGTGATGTTGGAGCCCTGCTCGGTCACCGCACGCCAGGATTCACCGCGAATCTTGATGCGCCCGGGGTGGATCTCGTCGCCGACCTCATCTTCGACCACGCCGAACTGCCCGGTCAATGCCGTGTGCATCGGATTGGAGAGGTCGCCGGCGGGTGGACGCAACTTCTTCATCGCGAGAGGCCGCAAGAACGCCAGGGTCGCCGCCGTCACCACGAGCCACACCAGCGCCTGGATCGGGAACGAGGCGCCGCCCAGCGCCACGATCATGGCGACGCCCGCTCCGGCGCCGACGAAGAGGGCGGCGAGCGCATTGGTGTGCAACTCGGCCAGTCCACTGATGACGATGATGACAACCCAGAAGAATACGGCCATAGGGCGAAGTATATGAGTCCGGTCTTGGGGCGAGGCGGACGTCACGCGCGCGCGGCGCCCTCGTCGGAGACGACTGAGAGTGCCGTGGCGAAGGTCCTGATCTGGGCACATCGAGAACGAGGTGCCCAGAACTAGGCTGTCGATGTGATTTTGCCGTCGATTGAATCTCCCGCCGACCTTCAGGCGCTCTCCTATGACGAACTCGACCAATTGAGCTCAGAGATCCGCGACTTCATCATCTCGACGGTCAAGAGCACCGGTGGCCACCTCGGCTCCAACCTCGGCGTCGTCGAACTGACACTGGCGCTGCACCGGGTCTTCGACTCGCCCAAAGACATCTTGCTCTTCGACACGGGACACCAGGCCTACGTGCACAAACTCCTCACGGGACGCCGGTACGGGTTCAAGGCCCTGCGAAAGCGCGGCGGACTCTCGGGCTACCCCAATCGCACCGAGAGCCAGCACGACTGGATCGAATCGTCGCACGCCTCGACCGCCCTGTCCTACGCCCACGGTCTCTCGGTCGCTCTCGAAGCCAAGCACGAATTGATCGGACACGGCGGCAAGCGCCACGTGGTCGCGGTCGTCGGCGATGGCTCGCTCACCGGCGGCATGGCCTACGAGGCCCTCAACAACCTCGGCGTCAGCGGCCAGCGCGTGGTCATCGTCTTGAACGACAACGGTCGTAGCTACGCCCCGACCATCTCGCGACTCTCGACGTCGCTCACGTCGCTGCGCCTCAATCGCACGTACCTCACGTTGCGCCAGCGCATCCGGCGCCTCGTGCCGCGCCTGCCGCGCGTGGGCAAGGCGGCCTACCGCGGCATCGACGGCTTCACGTCGGTGGTGAGGGAGATGGTGACCCCGCATACCTTCTTCGAGAACCTCGGCGTTCGCTACGTGGGACCCATCGACGGCCACAACCTGGAATCGATCGAGGCCACGTTGCGCAGCGCCGCCCAGTGGGACGGCCCCATTGTGGTGCACGTGTTGACCGAGAAGGGGCGCGGCTACGAACCCGCCACCTCGGACATGCTCAAGATGCACGACTACAAGCTCCCGCCGCGACTGAACGACGAGGACGTCCCCACACTCTCCTACACCCAGGTCTTCTCCGAGGCGCTGATGGAAGAGGCGCGTCGCGACGACCGCATCGTCGCCATCACCGCGGCGATGGCCGGACCCACCGGATTGCTGCCGTTCGAAGAGGCCTACCCGCGTCGGTTCTTCGACGTCGGCATCGCCGAGCAGCATGCCGTCACCGCGGCGGCCGGCATGGCTATGGGGGGACTCAAGCCGGTCGTGGCCTTCTATTCCACCTTCTTCGCGCGGGCCTTCGACCAGGCGAACCTCGACGTCGGGTTGCTCAACTTGCCCGTCGTCTTCGTCTTCGACCGCGCCGGCATCACCGGCGACGACGGCCCCTCGCACCACGGCGTCTTGGACCTGGCGCTCTGCCTGGCGATTCCCAGCATGACGATCTTCGCCCCCTCGAGCACCCTCGAGATACCCGTCATGTTGCGCACCGCGCTCTCATTGGCCGGTCCCAGCGCGCTGCGCTTCCCCAAGACCTCGCCACGTCCCTTCGACGGCAACCACGGTGAGGGTCTGCACGCGAGGCGCCTCCAACGCGGCGACGGCTCGATCTGCGTGCTCGCCCTGGGCAAGATGGCGGCGAGTGCCTACGACGCCCTGCAATTCCTGGACGACGCCGATCGCGTCACCTTGTATGACGTGCGCGTCCTACCCCCCGATCCCGACATGATCGACGACGCGGTGCACCACCAACGCGTGATCACCATCGAGGACGGCACCCGTCACGGGGGTGCGGGTACCTTGATGGTCTCGGCCGTGCGCCTGCGGGCCCAGGAACTCTCTCGGGACTTCCCCACCACTCGCATCCTCGGGGTCCCGCGCGCCTACCTCGAGCACCACCAGCCGGACGCTCTGTTGGCCGAGATCGGCCTCGACCCCGCCGGCATCGCCGGCGCCATCACTCGGCTCTTGCACGACCAGCCCGAATTCGCTCCCGTCATCCCCGAATCACCGCGGCCCCGCTACAACTAGTCCCTCGCCGCGGCGCAGCAAAAACGAGCGCCACCACCTACGATTGGACCGTGGCCTTCGACGTGACTAGGACCGACGAGGAGTGGCGAGCCCAACTCGCCCCCGAACGTTTCGAGGTGCTGCGCCGTGCCGCCACCGAGCGTCCCTTCACGGGATCCTTGCTGCACGTTGATGATGCCGGTACCTTCACCTGCGGCGGCTGCGGCCAGCGGCTCTTCACCTCGGATCAGAAGTTTGATTCGGGGTGCGGGTGGCCCAGCTTCGACGCCTGCGAGCCCGGCAGCATCGTCGAACGAGAGGACCGGTCGCTGTTCTCACGCCGCATCGAGATTCTGTGCTCGCGCTGCGGGGGCCACTTGGGGCACGTGTTCCCCGACGGTCCCACGGCGACGGGTCTGCGCTACTGCGTGAACTCCCTCGCCATCGACTTCGCCCCCGCGACGGACTAGACGTCGAGGAAGCGGCGGATCGCGATGGCCGATCCGACCGATCCGATCACCACGCCGACGGCCAGGACGACCAGGTTGGTGCCCCAGAGCTTGGCGGTGTCGAGTGCGAACTCGTTGTGCAGGGGATACCACGTGTGCAACGCCCAGACCGCGAGCATGGCGACGCCCGATCCCAGGAGGCCCTGGATGAAGCCTTCGGTGATGTAAGGCACGCGGATGAACCAGTTGGTCGCACCCACCAGCTTCATCACCGACACCTCGCGACGCCTCGAGAAGATCGCCATGCGGATCGTATTGAGGATCAGCACCGTCGCCGAGAGCAGGAGCACGAGGGCGAGGGCGAGGAAGACCACCTGCAGGATGCGGATCGCCCGATTCATCTGGCGGATCTGCTGGATCGGCGCGGTGACCGTCAAGACGCCGGGCTGGTGGATATAGGTCGAGATGACCGTCAGGGCGTCCGTGGGCACCGTCGGGGTGCAACGGAACGAGGTCGGCATGTCGGCCACCGTGAGTTGCTGGAATTCGGCCAGCGGAATGGTGTGGCGAGCCTCGTTGTAGTCCTGCACTTGCGTGGTGAAGACGCAGTTCTTCACGATCGGCATCTGGTCGAGCTGGGTCTTGATCGAGGAGATCGCACCGGCCGAGGCCGTGGGCTGCATCCAAATGGTGACGCGAGTGCCCTGTTGCCAGCTGGCCGAGGCCTGCGCGGCACTCTGCTTGAGCAGGAGGGCCGAACCCACCAGCGAGAGCGAGACGGCCACCGTCAAGACGGCGGCGATGGTCATCATGCGATTGCGCCACAGGTTGGAGAAAGTCTCCTTGAAGGCGTAGCTGAGGTAGACGCGCATCAGGCCGCCGGTCCTTCCTCGACGCCGTAGACGCCGCGGATCTGGTCGCGGATGAGCTCACCGCGGTCGAGTTCGATGACGCGACGGCGCATACGGTCCACCAGCGCCTTGTCGTGCGTCGCCATGACGACCGTGGTGCCCGTGCGGTTGATGCGCTCGAGCAACGCCATGATGGACTCGGAATTGACCGGGTCGAGGTTGCCCGTCGGCTCGTCCGCCAACAAGATCAGGGGGCGGTTCACGAAGGCGCGAGCCACGGCCACGCGCTGCTGCTCACCGCCCGAGAGCTCCCCGGGCAGATTGTCGGACTTGGCGCCGAGTCCCACCAGTTCGAGGATCTGGGGCACCTGGTTCTCCACCGTGGTGCGCGGGCGCCCGATCACCTCGAGGGCGAAGGCCACGTTCTCGAAGACCGTCTTGTTGGGCAGGAGACGGAAGTCCTGGAAGACGCAGCCGATGTTGCGCCGCAGGTAGGGCACCCGCCACTTGGGCAGGCTGCCGATGTCGCGACCGGCCTCGAGGATCCGGCCCTTGTCCGCCAGTTCCTCACGCAACAACAGGCGAAGGAACGTGGTCTTTCCCGAACCCGAGGCTCCCACCAAGAAGACGAACTCACCCTTTTCGATGTCGAGCGAAATGTTGGTGAGGGCGGGGGTTCCGTTCTTGTAGGTCTTGGAGACATTCTCGAAACGAATCACGCGGGCACCTCCTCGAAAGAATCGCGCGCGACCGGCACCGCCGCGCTTAGTTGTAACGCCATTCTAGTTTGGGGTCACGTCGCGTTCGCGCCAGAGAACCCTTGAATCATTGCCTTTGTGACTTTCTTACTCGCCTAGGCACGCGCGCGCTGTCGGCGCAGTTCGGCTTCCATGAAATCGTCGAGGTCGCCGTCGAGGACGGCTTCGACATTGCCGGTCTCGAAATCGGTGCGGTGATCCTTGACCAATTGATAGGGCGCTTGCACGTAGCTGCGGATCTGCGAACCCCACGCGTTCTCGCCCCGGTTGCCGCTCAGCGCGTCGAGCTCGGCCTGACGTTCGGCGCGGGCGCGCTCGGCCAGCTTGGCCGCCAAGATCTGCATCGCACGCGCCCGGTTCTGGTGCTGGCTGCGTTCGTTCTGGCAACTCACCACGATGTTGGTGGGCAGGTGGGTCAGACGCACCGCCGAGTCGGTCTTGTTGATGTGCTGTCCCCCCGCTCCCGAGGAGCGATAGGTGTCGACGCGCAAATCCTTCTCGTCGATCTCAACCTCGCTGTCGTCATCGAGCAGTGGCGTCACTTCGAGGGAGGCGAAGCTCGTCTGGCGACGGGCTTGGGAGTCGAAGGGGCTGATACGCACGAGGCGGTGCACTCCGCGCTCGGCCCCGACCCACCCGTAGGCGAATCGACCCTTGATGATGAAGGTGGCCGAGAGCAGCCCGGCCTCTTGACCCTCGGAGGCTTCATCGACCTCGACGGAGAAGCCGCGTCGTTCCGCCCAGCGCATGTACATGCGCAACAGCATCTCGGTCCAGTCCTGGGCGTCGGTGCCGCCCGCGCCGGCGTGCAGTTCCACGATCGCGTCGTTCTCGTCGTACGGTCCGCTGAAGAGGCTCTGGGTCTCCAGGGCCGCGATGTGCGAGCCGATCTCGGACACCGTCTCGGAGAGCTCGCTGAGCAACGACCAGTCGGCCTCACCGCTCGCCAGGGCGTCGCGCGAGAACTCCGCGAGCACGGCGGCGTCGTCGAGGCTCGAGCGCAGGGCGTCGAAGTCCTCCAAATCGGCGCTCAGTCGCCCCAGCTCGGTCGTGACCTCGCGGGCGTGGTCCTGGTTGGACCAGAGGTCCGGATCGGCCGCGGCCACGCTCAACTCCGCGTGGCGGGCGCGGCGGTCGTCGATCTTGAGATACTCGCGAGCGGCCGACCAACGGACCTCGAGCTCCTCGAGGCTGGTCTGGGCGTCGCGCTGGGCGTTCTCGGCCTTAGGGTCGGCCATGGCACTGCTTGAACTTTCGCCCCGACCCGCACCAGCACGGATCGTTGCGCCCGATCTTGTCGCCCTCCTTGGGCAGCGTCTTCGTGGCAGTGTCCTTGGCCGGCGCCGCGTGCGCGGGCAGTTCGGTCGCCCCGGGGGCCACCGCCTCCACGTTGGTCACCGCGTTCTCGAGACCGGCGTCGGCGGCGTCGGCGTGGGTGGCCTCGGCTTCGACCACCTGGGCCTCGACGTGGGTGATGAAGCGCACGTAGTCGTGGTTGATCGACACCAGCAGGGCTTCGAAGAGTTCGTAGCCCTCCTTCTGCCACGCCGTGAGGGGGTCTTGTTGAGCGACCTGGCGCAGGTAGATGCCGTCGCGCAGGTAGTCCATGTCCGAGAGGTGCTCGCGCCAGCGCTGGTCCACCACCTGGAGCATCACGTCGCGCTCGATCTCCTTGGCGGTCTCGAGCCCGTCGGGGAACGCCTCGCACTTGGCTTCGTAGAGCGCGAGGGCGTCCTCGATCACCAGAGCGATCACGTCCTCGCGATCGCCGTAGGCCGCCAGGGTCTCCTCGGTGAGGGTGATCGGGTAGTAGATCATCAAGTCGTTGATCAACGCGCGCAGGTCCCACTCCTCGTAGAACTCGCTGTCGAGCTGGCGCTCGACCACCGTGGTCACGACCTCCTCGATCAAGGCGATCGTCGTGTCGTGGATGTCCTCGCCGTCGATGACCTGCTGGCGGCGCCCGTAGATGACCTTGCGCTGCTCGTTCATGACCTCGTCGTACTTGAGGACGTCCTTGCGGATCTCGGCGTTGCGGCCTTCGACGGTGTTCTGGGCACGCTCGATGGCCTTGGAGACCATCTTCGCCTCGATCGGCACGTCCTCGGGCATCGTGCGACCCATGACCCACGAGACGGCGCCCGTCGCGAAGAGTCGCAGGAGGTCGTCCTCGAGCGACAAGAAGAAGCGGCTCTCGCCGGGATCGCCTTGACGACCCGAGCGGCCGCGCAACTGATTGTCGATGCGTCGCGAGTCGTGGCGCTCCGAGCCCAGGACGTAGAGCCCGCCCAGGGCGCGCACCTCATCGCCCTCGACGTTGCACATGTCGCGGTACTTCGCCTCGGCGCCCGCCAACAGCGCGGGGTAGGACTCGTCCTCGGGCTTGACGCCCTGGCCCTGGACCTCGCGCGCGGCGAGTCCCTCGGGGTTGCCGCCCAAGATGACGTCGACACCACGACCGGCCATGTTGGTCGCCACCGTCACGGCGAACTTGCGTCCGGCCTGCGCGACGATCTCGGCCTCGCGGAAGTGGTGCTTGGCGTTGAGCACCTCGTGGGTGATGCCGGCCTTGGAGAGTTCGCGCGAGATCAGTTCGGACTTCTCGACCGACGCCGTACCCAGCAGCACCGGCTGACCCTTGGTGTTGCGCTCCTTGACCTCTTCGATGATCGAGACGATCTTGCCGGCCTCGGTCTTGTAGATCAAGTCGGGCAAGTCGTTGCGCGAACTCGGGCGATGCGTCGGGATCGGCACGACGGGCAGGTTGTACGTACTGCCGAACTCGCCGGCCTCGGTCTCGGCGGTACCGGTCATGCCCGCGAGCTTCTCGTAGAGGCGGAAGTAGTTCTGCAGGGTCACCGTGGCCCAGGTGTGGTTCTCCTCTTGGATGCGAACCCGCTCCTTGGCCTCGACCGCCTGGTGCAGACCGTCGGACCATCGCCGACCATCCAGGGTGCGGCCGGTGAATTCGTCGACGATCTTCACGACGCCGGCGTCCACCAGGTACTCCTTGTCGCGGTGGAAGAGCTCCTTGGCGCGCAGCGCCTGGCCCAATTGATGCACGTAGTTGGTGGCGACCGCGTCGTAGAGGTTGTTCACGCCCAGCAGGCGCTCCACCTTCTCGATACCGGCCTCGGTCGGGATGACCGTCTTCTTCTCCTCGTCGACCTCGTAGTCCTCGTCGCGGATCAGCGTGCGCGCGATGGAGGCGAACTGGTAGTAGAGCTTGGTGACGTCGGCGGCGGGGCCCGAGATGATCAACGGGGTGCGCGCCTCGTCGATGAGGATCGAGTCGACCTCGTCGACGATGGCGAAGGGGTGGCCGCGCTGGACCATGTGCTCGCGGCGTCGCGCCATGTTGTCACGCAGGTAGTCGAAACCGAACTCGGTGTTGGTCCCGTAGGTGATGTCGCAGCGATACGCCTCGCGCTTCTGCTCGAAGTCGGGCAGGTCCGGTCCGACGCGGCCCACCGTGAGTCCCAGCCAGCGGTGCAACTGACCCATCCAGTTGGCGTCGCGCGTGGCCAGGTAGTCGTTCACCGTGACCACGTGCACGCCGTTGCCCGCGAGGGCGTTCAAGTACACCGGCAGGGTCGAGACCAGGGTCTTTCCTTCACCGGTCTTCATTTCCGCGATCCACCCGAAGTGCAGCGCCATGCCACCCATCAACTGCACGTCGTAGTGACGCTGACCCAGGACGCGGCTGGCGGCCTCGCGCACGACCGCGTAGGCCTCGATCAAGATGTCGTCGAGCGTCTCACCCTGGGCGAGTCGCTCCTTGAAGACGTCGGTCTTGGCGCGCAACTCGGCGTCGGTCAGACCCGCCATCTCTCCGGCAAGTTCGTTAATGGGACCGACGAGTTCGGCGAGCTGTTTGGCGCGCTTGCCTTCACCGGCCTTGAGGATCTTCGAGAACACACTCATGACCTATCAACACTACCGGTCGCGGCGAAAGGTGAATTGGGCTGCGAGTGCTGACCTGGTCTTTGACCCCACATCCGCCTGAACCCGACCGCACCACTCTGGTGCGGCGAACGCAGGACTTACCTCTAAACCGCGCCATGCTCAGCGTCTGGTGGACGCCTTACGTGGGTCGTTTCGCCCGCGGCTGGCATCGACTTTCAACCACAGAACCACTCGCAGCCCGCCCCCAGTCTAGACGGGCGGCGACCTCAGCCTCGGGGGTGCGCCAGCGCCACCACGACCAGGCGCACGCCCAGGACCAGGGCCGCCAGGGGTATGAGCGCCCGGCGAAAACCCCGCGCGGTGTGCACTTCGAAGCGCAGGGCGCTGCGGTGGTGCGCCCACACCATCGAACGCGTCGCGCGTTGGCGCGACAATCCTTCGACGTGGGTCACCACGGCGTCGTCGACCGCCGCCACGTTCCACCCACGTTGACGAACGTCCCAGCACAACGTCATGTCCTCGGCGAACATGAAATACCGCTCGTCGAAGCCGCCCACTTCCTCGAACGCGCGGCGACGCACCATGAAGCAGGCCCCCGACACCCAGTCCACGCTGCCGTCGTCGTGTCGCGACCGGTAGCGTCTCGTCGCGGGATTCTGCGGCCACAGCGGCGCCAGGAGCGCGTGCAGGCCCGCGAGCCAGAAGTTCGGGAACACCCGGTGCGAGGGATAGACGCTGCCGTCGAGACGGCGGATCTGAGGACCCGCCACCGCCGTGCGCGGCTGGGCGTCGAGCGCCGCGACCAGCGCCGCCACGGCCCCGTGGTGCACCACGACGTCGGGATTGGAGATCAGCACGAGGTCGTGCTCCTTCACCAACGCGACCCCGCGATTGGCGCCACGCCCGTATCCCAGGTTGAGACCCGGCTCGACGACCGTCACCCCACGCCCGGTGAGCGCGGCGAGGGTGGAGCCCGGCGTGCCGTTCTCGACCACGATGATCTCCTCGACGCCGTCGAGCTTGATCGAGTCGACGCAACCCGCCAGGGCGCTCTCGGCGTGGAAGTCGACGACCACCGCGGCCACGCGGCGCGCCACGTCGCTCACGGCGTCACTCGCAACAACCGGTCGCGCACCAGACGTTGGACCCCGTCCGTCCAGTCGGGCATCGCACCGTGGTGCGCGTTCCACTTCGACGTGTTGAGGTCGCTGCGCTCGGGGCGGTGCGCCAGGGGCGCCGGCGAGAGATCGCTCGTCTGTATCGCCGTGGCGAAGTCGTCGCCGCGGCCCAGTTCGCGCCCCACGAAGTCGGCGATGTCGAACCACGTGGTGGTGCCGGTATTGGCCACGTGCCACACCCCCCCGGGGCGGGTGCGCGCCATCGTCACGAGCGAGCGCGCCAGGTCGCTCGCCACGGTGACCGTGCCGGTCTGGTCGTTGACGAATCGGACCGCTTGGCCCGCGGCCGCGCGCTCGGCGATGATGTGCACCACGTTCTTGCCGCGCACCCCCATGACCCACGACGTGCGCACGATGGTGTCCTCGCGGCGACAGAGGAGTTCGCCGTCGCGCTTGGAGGCGCCGTACACGCTCAGAGGGTTCGTGACGTCGTCTTCGACGTAGCTCGATCCCTTGCGGCCGTCGAAGACGTAGTCCGTCGACACCGCGATGAGGTGCGCACCCGTGTCGTGCGCGGCCTGCGACAAGTGCCCGGTGCCGGCCGCGTTGACGGCGAAACACGTCTCGGCGTCGGTCTCGGCCTTGTCGACGGCGGTGTAGGCGGCCAGGTGGATCACGACGTCGGGCCGCGTCGCGCGCAACGACGCCAGTACTTTGTCGCGGTCCGTGATATCGAGGTCGTGGTGGCTGAGGGCCAGGACCTCGAACTCGTCGTCACCGATGTCGCCTCCGTCGGGCGAATACGTGCTACTCGCCCCGAGCGGCGAAGCGCCGTGCAAGATGTCGACCAGATCGACCCCCACCTGTCCCCCGGCTCCGGTCACCAGCACTCGCGTGGGTCGATTCATCTCGTGTCCTCTCCTCGCACGTGCACCACGTCGCCCGCGCTGAACGTTCGTATCTCACTTCCGGTGTCGATCATCAAGGCGCCCTCGTCGTCGACGCCGACGGCGAGTCCGTGCACCTGCGCACCGACCAGTTCGATGCGCACCCGCTGACCGAGAGTACTCAGGTGAGCGACGTAGGCCGCGGCGAGTTCGCGCGGTCCCTCCGGAGTCGCCAACGCCTCGCAGCGGCGGCCTAGTGCGTCGAGATAGGCATCGAGGACCTGAGCAGGTGACAACGTCAACCCGGTCGCCTCGCGCACGGTGGTCGCGGCGGCGAATGCGGGATCGACATCGGTCAGGTTGAGACCCAGTCCGACGACGACCAGAGCGCCGCGCTCGGTCACGACGACCTCGGCCAGGAGTCCCGCCACCTTCAAGTCGCCGTAGAGAACATCGTTGGGCCATTTGAGCGCGGGCCGGCGCGCGCTGAGTCGTTCGAGGGCGTCACCGAGGGCCAGCGCGGCGGCCACCACGACCCACTGGGGGGCCGTCGGCGAGGTCGGCGCCGCGAGCAAGGCCGAACACAGCAGCGACGACCCCGCGGGGGCGTGCCACTCGCGATCCAGCCGTCCCCGACCGGCGCTCTGGAAGTCGCTGTAGACCGCCAGACCAGGGTTCGCGCCGCCTCGGGCGCGCTGCGCCAGCCAAGTGTTGGTCGAATCAACATGGACTAAGTGCTCGACGCTCCACTTCACCTGGCTCACGCTTAGACATTAGGGTTTAGAGGGCCAGTGGTAATTCGAAGGGCAATGGTGCGGAGGAATTCGTGTTAAAGAAAGTACTGATCGCCAACCGTGGCGAGATCGCCGTCCGTGTCATTCGCACCTGCAAGGAAATGGGCATCGCCACCGTCGCGGTGTACTCCGAACTCGACCGTGACGCCCTGCACGTGCGTCTGGCCGACGAGGCCTACGCCCTGGGCGGTCAGACGGCCGCCGAGAGTTACCTCAATACGGCCAAGATCCTCGAGATCATCGCCGCCTCCGGCGCCGACAGCGTGCACCCGGGCTACGGCTTCTTCTCGGAGAACACCGATTTCGCCCGCGCGATCACCGAAATGGGCGTGACTTTCATCGGACCGCCCCCCTCGGCCATCGAGGTCATGGGTGACAAGATCTCCTCGCGCCTCGCCGCCGAGAAGGCGGGCGTGCACGGGGTCCCCGGTCGCAGTCAGACCCTGGTGAACCACCAGGAGGTCATCGACTTCGGCAACGAATTCGGGTGGCCCGTCGCCATCAAGGCCGCCTTCGGCGGCGGTGGTCGCGGCATGAAAGTGGTCGAGAACGCCGAGGAGGCCGAGGCCGCCCTCGAGAGCGCGCAACGCGAATCGCTCAACTACTTCGGACGCGGTGAATGCTACGTCGAGCGTTATCTGACGTGGCCGCGCCACATCGAGATGCAGATCCTCGCCGACGCCCACGGCAACACGATCTGGCTGGGCGAGCGCGACTGCTCGCCCCAGCGTCGACACCAGAAGCTGGTCGAGGAGTCCCCGGCTCCCAACTTCCCCGATGACGTCCGTCGCGCCATGGGAGCGGCGGCGGTGCGCGTGTCGCAAGCCTGTGGCTACGTCAACGCCGGCACCGTGGAGTTCATGTACCAAGACGGTGAGTTCTACTTCTTGGAGATGAACACGCGTCTGCAGGTTGAACACCCCATCACCGAATGGGTCACCGGGCTCGACCTCGTCGAATGGCAGCTGCGCATCGCCGCGGGCGAGAAGCTCGAACTCACCCAGGACGACATCGAGCACCACGGACACGCCATCGAGGTACGCATCAACGCCGAGGACGCCTCGAACGGCCGCTTCGCGCCGTCGCCGGGGACCCTGACCCGTTTCGACCAGCCGTCCGGGCCCGGCGTGCGTCTCGACGCCGGCTACGCGGTGGGTGACACCGTCTCGCAGTTCTACGACAACTTGATCGCCAAACTCGCCGTGTGGGCGCCGGACCGCGAGCGCGCACGCACGCGACTCCTGCGCGCCATCGAGGAGACGCGCATCGAAGGAGTGGCGACCACCCTGCCCGCCGACGTGATCATCCTCAACGACGAGGCCTTCATCAACGGCACCCATTCAACCAACTGGGTGGAGAGCACGCTGGACTTCTCGTCGATTCCCGCGCCCGCCGTGGCCGCCGCGAGCGCGGACGCGCCCCTAGTGCGCAAGGACGTCACCGCCGAGGTCAACGGCCGTCGCGTCGCCGTCGCGCTGTGGTTGCCCGAGGGTGAGGACGCGCCCGTGCGGGCCAACTCGAGCGCCAAGCCGCGCCGCTCTCACCACTCCTCCGTGGCGAGCACTGGTTCGGGCACCGTCAGCGCGCCCATGCAGGGCACCATCATCAAGGTCAGCGTCGAGGTCGGCCAGAGCGTGGAGATCGGTGACACCATCGTCATCCTTGAGGCCATGAAGATGGAGAACAGCGTGCGCGCCGAACGCGCCGGTACCGTGTCGTCGATCAACGTCAGCGCCGGTGACGGCGTGTCCGCGGGCGACGTCGTGGCGGTCATCGAGTGAGCTTCGACGTTGCGCGCCAGGCCATCGACGACGCCGCGCCGGGCCTCCTCGAGCTGAGCCACTTCATCCATGCCCACCCCGAGGAGGGCTACGAGGAGTTCCTCAGCGCCGAGGCCGTGGCGTCGGCGGCCCAGGCGGCGGGTTTTGAGGTCGAACGCGGTATCGCGGACCTGCCCACCGCCTTTCGCGCCACCAAGGGCACGGGCGACCTGCGCATTGTCCTGTGCGCCGAATACGACGCGCTGCCCGACGTGGGCCACGCCTGCGGACACAACATCATCGCCGCCTCGTCACTGGGTGCGGCGATCGGACTCGCGGCCATCGCCGAGGAGATCGGCGTCACCGTCATCTTGCTGGGCACCCCGAGCGAAGAGGGCGGCGGCGGCAAGATCGACCTGATCAACGCCGGCTACTTCCGCGACGTGCACGCCGCGATGATGGTGCACCCCTGGCCGAACGAGCGCCTCGAAGCCCAGTGCCTGGCGGTGGACCACTTCGACGTGACCTTCGAGGGCAAGGAAGCTCACGCGTCGGCGGCGCCCTGGGAGGGGGTCAACGCCCTCGACGCCCTGACCATCGCCCAAGTGGCCATCGGGCTCTTGCGCCAACAGCTTCGTCCGGGAGATCAGGTCCATTCGATCATCGTCGAGGGTGGCAGCGCCGCCAACATCATCCCGCGACGCGCGGTGGGGCGCTACATGGCCCGCTCGGTCACCGCCGCGCGCCTGGCGCAGCTACGCGACCGACTCGCCGGCTGCTTCGAGGCGGGCGCGCGCGCGACGGGGGCCACCTTGGCGGTGAGCGAAATCGGCAGCGCCTTCTCGCACATGGAGAGCGACCCGGCGCTGCTGGCGCACTACCGCGTCGCCGCCGAGGAGCTGGGCCGCTCGTTCGCCCTCGACGACGAGGGCGTGGCCCGGCCCACCATCTCAACCGACATGGCCAACGTGTCGCTCGTCGTGCCCTCGATCCATCCGCTGCTCGCCATTCCCACCCACGGTGCGGTCAACCACCAGCCCGAGTTCACCGCCGCGTGCATCACGCCCGAGGCCGACCAGGCCGTGATCGACGGCGCCCTCGCGCTGGCGCGCACCGCGTATCTCACGGCGACCGACGCCCCCTTGCGAGCAAGGTTGCTGCGGCGATGATCATCGAACACGCGTGGCTCCCGGTGACCCCGGGTCGCGAGGAAGAGTTCGCGGCGTCGATTATCGCCGCGCTGCCCCTCATCGAGTCGGCCCCGGGCTGCCACGGGGCCGAGGTCCGTCGACAGGTCGAGAACCCGTCGACGTTCTTATTGCTGGTGCGCTGGACCAGTGTCGAGGCGCACATGGACTTTCGTGCGTCGCCGCTCTTCGAGGCCTGGCGCAGCCAGACCCACCCCTTCTACGATGCGCCCGCCACGGTGACCCATTTCTCCGAGGTATTGGGCTAATCCCCGCACCGTGGTCAGTTCGTGATCACGATACGCAGTGGCGCCGGAGTAGGTAGGGCCGGTCTCGCCCCCGGCAAGAGGATCTGCGTCAGGTACGTCCCCGGCGGGAGGGCGGACATCCTCGGTGGATTGCCGCAACGGGGACTGCCCACGATGCCGCAGGCGTCATAGGACGTCCTGATCACTGCGGAGACGACGTGGATCCCTGGCGACATCCAACTTGTGCAGTAGTCCGCCGGCACAATCGCCAGATTGGGGGTCCGAGTGTTGCCGAGAACCAGTTCGTAGTCCTGTCCCGGACAACCCGAGACCTCAATGCGGCGACCGGTCTTGTTGTCGAGGACGAAAGTAGCCATCTCCGTGGCGCCGACCCTCACGTCGCGATGGGCCGCCGAGATGCTCACCGTCCAGTCCTTCGACGAGGCAGCGTGTACCTGCGCGCTGGTCGGCGTACGTGGCGCGGATGTCCAGTGGTCGTGCGCTGTTGGCGCAACCACGACCAGCACCGCGACGACGACCATCAGCGCGAGGTGAGAACGCTTCATCGGCCGGGCCCTCCTCGTCCCACTACGGGCAACACGACTCTCTCACTACCCGCATGTCGCCGACTCGCGAAGAATTACATCCCGCGTCCTTCGCCCCGCGCCTCGAGAACGCTCACTGGGGGTGGTATTCGCCGAATTCCTGGCGCAAGACGTCGGCGACCTCACCGAGGGTGGCGAGTCGGGCCAGGGCGATCTTCATCGGGTACAGAAGGTTCGAGGTGCCGCGCGCCGCGGTCGCCAGATCGTCCAGGGCCGCTCGCACCCCGTCGTGGTCGCGCCGCTCTTTGAGACTGCGCACGCGCGCCGTCTGCATGGCCTGGCGCTCGAGGTCGATGGGAAAGACCTCGGGCGAGACGTCTCCCTGGTCCATGAAGCGGTTGACGCCCACGATGATGCGCTCACCCTCGTCGATGGAGCGCGCGTAGGCGTAGGCGGCGTTCTCGATCTCGCGCTGGGGATAGCTGGCTTCGATGGCCGCGACGGCACCGCCCATCTCGTCGATGGCGTCGAGATAGACCCGTGCGCGCTGCTCGATCTGCGAGGTCAGCGTCTCGACGAAGTACGAGCCGGCCAGCGGATCGGCGGTGTCGGCGATCCCGGTCTCGTAGCCAATGACCTGTTGGGTGCGCAGCGCCAAGTGCACGGCGTGCTCGGTGGGCAGCCCGAGCGCCTCGTCGAAACTGTTGGTGTGCAGGCTCTGAGTGCCCCCGAGCGCCGCCGCGAGGGCCTGGATCGCCACGCGGATCACGTTGTTCTCGGGCTGCTGGGCGGTCAAGGTGGAGCCGGCCGTTTGGGTGTGGAAGCGCAGCATCCACGACGATGGCTTCTGGGCGCCGAAGCGATCACGCATGATGCTCGCCCAGAGTCGCCGCGCGGCGCGGTACTTGGCGATCTCCTCGAAGAGGTTGTTGTGCGCGTTGAAGAAGAACGACAGGCGCGGCGCGAAGTCATCGACCGCCAGGCCCGCGGCGATCGCCGCCTCGACGTAGGCGACGCCGTCGGCCAGGGTGAAGGCCACCTCTTGGACGGCGGTCGACCCGGCTTCGCGGATGTGATAGCCCGAGATGGAGATGGTGTTCCAGTTGGGCATCTCCTTCTCGCAGTAGGCGAACGTGTCGACGATGAGTCGCATCGAGGGGCGCGGGGGGTAGATGTAGGTCCCTCGCGCGATGTACTCCTTCAAGATGTCGTTCTGGATGGTGCCGCGCAACTGGTCGCCGGCGACCCCCTGCTCTTCGCCCACCAGCTGGTAGAGCAGCAGCAGCGTCGACGCGGTGGCGTTGATCGTCATCGACGTCGTCACGTCGCCCAGGGGTAGTTGTGACAGGAGCAGTCGCATGTCCTCGAGCGAGGAGATGGCGACGCCGACGCGGCCCACCTCGCCCTCGGCTCGCGGATGGTCGGAGTCGTAGCCCATCTGGGTCGGCAGGTCGAAGGCGCACGACAAACCCGTCTGCCCCGCGGCGAGCAGGTAGCGGAAGCGCTCGTTCGTCTCCTCGGCGGTCCCGAAGCCGGCGTACTGGCGCATCGTCCAGAGTCGACCTCGGTACATCGACGGGTAGACGCCGCGGGTGAAGGGGAAATGGCCGGGTTCGCCCAAATCACGGGCCTCGTCGAAGTGGGCCAGATCCGAGCCGTGATAGACGGGACGCACCTCGATACCTGAGTCGGTCAGTCGTTCGTCCGGGGCCACGAGGGCCATGCTACGTGGTGGGTGCGCGCCAGACGGAGCGCGAAACGGGTCGAAAGTCCACCCAGTGGCCACGCGGTCGCGTCGTAGGTCAAACTAGGGGGATGTTCTGCATCAATTGCGGCTCGACCAGCGACGTCGAGGTCTGTCGCGTCTGCGGGGCGCGCGCGGGTGCGACGGACCTCATCGACGCCGTGTCGCCGGTTCTCGCCGGTTGGTGGAGCCGGGTGTCGGCGACGCTGATCGATTCGATCGTCTTGATTGCCCCGACGTTGTTGCTCGTCGTGCTCCTGGGTAACCTGCTCGGTCTGATCGCCGCCATGGCGACCCAGGCGGCCTATCTCATGGCGCTCCAGACGAGGCCCGATGGCCAGACGCTGGGCAATCGGATCGCCCAGACGCGCGTGCGCGACGCCCTCACCGGACACACCATCTCGGCACGCCAGGCCCTCATCCGGTGGCTGGTGCTGGGCGTCTACGGGGTCTTGGGGACCTTGCCCCAGTCGGCCTCGCGTGGCTTCGTCGTCGTCGTCGGTCTCTTCGGCGTCGTCGACTGTCTCTTCCCGCTGTGGAACTCGCGCCACCAGACGTTGCACGACCGCTGGGCGCGCACCATCGTGGTGCGCGCCTGAGGTCAGGTCGATGCTTCTCGAGGTATGACTAGGCCAGCACCGCGTGCGGCATGCACAGGTCGTCGTACTCGGCGATCTGGATGGGACCCGCGTTCTCCCCGCACGCCGGGCACTCCGGGTCGCGGCGCACCTTGAAGGTACGAAAACTCTGGTCCATCGAGTCATACGTCAAGAGGCGCCCGATCAGCGGCTCGCCCAGGTCCAACAAGAGCTTGATGGTCTCGACGGCCTGGATGGAACCGACGATGCCCGGCAACACTCCCAAGACGCCGGCCTCGGCGCAGCTCGGCGCCAGGTCCGCGGGCGGCGGCTCGGGGATCATGCAGCGATAGCACGGCCCCACGTAGGGCGAGAAGACGGTGACCTGTCCCTCGAAGCGGAAGATCGAGCCGTGGACCACGGGGATGTTCTTCAACAGCGCCGCGTCGTTGACGAGGTAGCGCGTGGGGAAGTTGTCGGTGCCGTCGACGATCACGTCGTAGCCGTCGATGATGTCGAGGATGTTGTCGGCACCCAGGCGCATGTCGTAGGTCGTGACCGTGAGGTCGGGGTTCATCGCGGTCAACGTCATCTTGGCGCTGTCGACCTTGCGCATGCCGATGCGCTCGGTGTTGTGCAGGATCTGACGTTGCAGGTTCGACGCGTCCACCACGTCCATGTCGATGATGCCGAGCGTCCCCACACCGGCGGCGGCCAGATAGAGCGCGGCGGGCGATCCCAGTCCACCGGCGCCCAAGAGCAGCACCTTGGAACCGAGCAACGTCATCTGGCCCTTCTCGCCCACTTCGGGCAGCAGCAGGTGACGCTGGTAGCGGTTGCGCTGGTCGGCCGTCATCGTCTGGGGCGTGGTCCACGGCAGACCCTCGTCCTTCCACTTGTTGAAGCCGCCGATGACCGACACCACGTCGGAATATCCCAAGTCCTGGAGCGTCTTGGTGGCGAAGGCCGAGCGCACGCCGCCGGCGCAGTAAACCGCGACCGGGGCGCTCTTGTCGAGGAGACGACTCTCGACCGAGAACTCGAGGTTGCCACGAGGGATGTGCACCGCGCCGGGCACCGCACCCTGCTCGTACTCATCGGGCTCTCTCACATCGAGCATCGTGTAGTGGCTCAGGTCGGCGGCGACCTCGTGGGGGTCGATCTCGCGGATCTGCGCCTTGGCGGCATTGAGTAGGTCTCGGGGTGATGACACGTTCGCTCCTTGCTTGCGTCGAAATCTTAGTGGATGGGTCAACATTCACGACCAGCCTCTGGTAGACCCGACTCGTGGAACTTAGCGAAGTAGTACGCCGGCGTCACATGACGAGGTCATTCCGTGCCGATGGCGTCGACCTGGACCTGATCGAGGTGCTCTGTGCCGAGGCCCTGCGCGCACCCACGGCCGGCAACAGTGCCGGCGTACGCATGACCCTCGTGGGACGCGACCAGGTGAGCGACTATTTCGCGGTCGCGACCGACCCGGCGTGGCGCGAGACGAGTCCGCGTTTCGAGGGCCTCGCCCGATGTGGCGCGGTCGTCATCGTGACCTCGCGCCCCCAGGACTACACCGCGCGATACGCCGAGGAGGACAAGGTGGCCTCGGACCTCGGGCGCCGCGACGCCTGGACCGTCCCCTACTGGCACACCGACGCGGCCATGGCCACGATGGCCCTGCTCTTGTTACTAGAAGAACGCAGTCTGGGCGCCGCCCTGTGGGGCAATTTCCGCCACGAGGCCGAGGTGCTGGACTGGGCCGGCGCCAGTGACGAGGCACTCTTCGCCACGGTGCTCGTCGGCGTGCCCGATGGTCTGGACCGCCCGTCTGGTTCGCTCCGTCGTGACGTGCCGGCGCGTCGTGATCGGGTGCGACGCATCGCGGACGTGGGGGCCGCGACGCCCGCGTCCGTCAGCGCGCGCGAGTCACGCGAGGGCTGAGGCCACCACGTCGTCAATGGTGGACGACGCGAAGCGAAAGCCGCTCTCGAGCAGCGCGTGGGGCACCACGCGCTGACTGGTCAGGAGCGTGTTGTTGGCGAGTTCCGTGCCGAGTGCCAGGCGCAGGGCCACGGTCGGTACGCGAAGGAACGACGGCCGATGCAGCGCGCGCGCGAGGGACTTGGTCATCTCGCGATTGGTGCAGGGCTCAGGGGCGCACAGGTTGAACGCGCCCGACAATTGGTGGTCGATGAGCCAGATCATCGCCGCCACGTCGTCGCTCAACGAGATCGGACTGGTCCACTGACGCCCCGAACCGATGACGCCACCGAGACCGGCGCGAAAGAGCGGCGCGAGCCGCTCGAGCACGCCACCACCGGGACCCAGCACGATGCCGGTGCGGATCACCGCGAGACTGGCGCCGCTGGCGGCGAAGGGCGCGGCCGCGGCCTCCCACTCGCGACAGACCTCGGCCACGTAGTCGCTGCCCGAAGTCGCGCCTTCGTCGAGGATCTCCTCGCCGCGGTCACCGTAGTAACCAATGGCCGAGCCGCTCACCAAGACCGCGACACCCGACGTCAGGGAGGTCAGGCCCTGGACCAGCAGCGACGTCGCCGCGGTGCGCGACGTCATGACGCCGCGTCGGTAGTCACTGCTCCAGCGGTGACTGGCGATACCGGTGCCCGCCAGATTCACGACGGCGTCGAAGCCTCCCACGGCCTTGAGGTCGGCCTCGTCCAGCAGTCCTCGTTCAGGGTCCCACCGCACGATCGCACCGGCCACGTCGCTCGACGAGGGACGTACGAAGCGCACGACGTCGTCGCCGCGCGCCACGAGCGCCCGGGCCAAGGCGGTACCGAGAAAACCGGTCGAGCCGGTGATGCCCACGCGCATCAGTCGTCGCCCGCGTCAATGTCGTCGCCGAAGTCGACGTCGCGCCCGTCGTGTGCCGACGACGTTTCGTCATCGGCGTAAGCCACGTGGGTGAGGAATTCGACGAGGGCGCGGGTCCCAAAGGCGGTGGCGCCCTTGGTGACGTAACCCCTCGTGGCGTCGGCGCGCCCGGGGCCCGCGATGTCCAGGTGTGCCCAGGGTCGCCCGTCGGTGAAGCGTTGCAGGATCAAGGCGGCGGCGATGGCCCCGGCGCGGCCGCCCGGCTTGCCCATGTTCTTCATGTCGGCGATGTCGGATTCGATGTGCTTCTCGTAGCGTGCGGCCAGTGGCAGTCGCCAGAGCGCCTCGCCACTGCGCTCGCCCGCGTCGCTCAAGAGCTCGGCGAGCTCGTCGGTGGAGGCGAAGAGACCGCCGATCTCGTCGCCCAGGGCGACGGCCTGGGCGCCGGTCAAGGTGGCCACGTCGATGATCGCGTCGGGATTGGCCTCCACGGCCAGCGCCAGGCCGTCGGCGAGCACCAGGCGTCCCTCGGCGTCGGTGTTGAGGACCTCGATCGTCATGCCATTGCGGGTGGTGAGGACGTCACCGGGGCGCATGGCCCGGTCCCCCGAGAGATTCTCGGTCATCGGCGCGATGGCCGTCACTCGCACCGGCAACTGCAGCTTCGCGGCGATCGACACGGTCGCCATCACGATGGCGGCACCCGACATGTCGGTCTTCATCGTCATCATGCCCTCGCCGGTCTTGATGGACAGACCACCCGAGTCAAAGGTGATCCCCTTGCCCACGAGCGCCACGTGCGCGCTCGAGACCGGAGGCTGGTAGATCGCGTAGACCAGGCGGGTGGGCTCGGCCGAACCCGACCCCACGCCCAAGAGTCCGCCGAGGTTCTCCTCGCGGATCTTGGATTCGGTCCAGATCTCGACGTGCACGCTGTCGTCCTCGCCCAGGCGCTGGGCCACGCGCTTGGCGAGTTCCTTGGGCGAGAGTTCGTTGGGCGGGGTGTCGATCAAGCGCTTGGCCCAGTTGACGGCGTCGGCGACCAGCACGCCACGGCGAACGCCCTCGACCACGTCGTCGTGGTCCGCCACGCTCGGCAGGGGCACGCCCAGGACGACCACGTCGAAACTACGGTCCTCGTCATCCTTCTTGAAGTCATACGACGCCAGGAGCGCCCCCTCGACCACGGCCTGGGCCGCCACGTCGGGCAACTCGATGCCGTCGGTGGGCATCATGAAGACGATGGCGTCGCCCTCGCCGCGCTGCACTGCGGTCGCACCGGCGAGCCGGAAGCTCTCGGCGTGGTTGTAGGAGGACCCCAGGCTGACGAAGAGCAACGTCGGACCGTCGAAGGAGGCGCGCACGACGCTCGAGCCGGCGACCGCGCTCAATCCGCGTGTCGTGCACCATTCGGCGCTCATCGCG
>Ga0209698_10001070_pt1 | contig 31512 bp, 26 predicted proteins | sample LitLauG_LLR_2012_FD_187203 | JGI IMG/M metagenome (GOLD analysis project Ga0209698, IMG submission 187203) | Freshwater sediment microbial communities from Pennsylvania, USA - Little Laurel Run_MetaG_LLR_2012 (SPAdes) (version 2) | ecosystem: Environmental > Aquatic > Freshwater > Creek >... | reverse complement strand
TGAGCGCCGGACCGGTCGCTCATTCGTATCAGAACCGGATCCTCACCCCGGGAAACATCGCCGAAATGGACGGCCGCTTCGTCGACCGCTTTGGCGGCCCCGCGAACGAACAGATCCTGGTGCTACCTCTCGTCCTCAAGGATAAAGTCGCGGCCTTGCTTTACGCTGACGGAGGCTCCGAGGGCCTGCTGGATGCCTCGTCTCTGGAATTGCTGGTGATGGCCACCGATTCCTGGCTGGAAGTCACGTCGCTGCGCAAACAGGCGCAGAAGGAAAGTAGTGACACAGGGCCCAGCTTTGATCGGGCTCCCGCGCCTCCTGTCCAAAGCGTAAGTGCGTTCGCCGATCCGTTCGCCGCCCACGTTCCCAAACACAACGCACCGGCGGTTTCTGAGCCGGAACCCGCGGCCGCGGAAGTAGTTGAAGTTGCCGCGCATGCGGCGAGCGCCGCCGCCTCGGCTCCAGCCGCCGCCACCGACCCATTCGCCGGAATGTCAGCCGAAGACGCCGATATCCACCGCAAAGCGCAGCGCTTCGCGCGCCTGCTGGTGGACGAAATCAAGCTGTACAATCAGGCCACAGTGGCCGAAGGCCGGCGCCACAAAGATCTGTACGATCGCTTGAAGGAAGACATCGAGAAGAGCCGCTCTACCTATCAGAAACGCTACGGCAGCACGGTAGCCGTGAGTGGCGATTATTTTCAGAAAGAAGTGGTACGGAGCTTGGCGGAAGAAGACGTCGCGGTCCTGGGCGCGAACTTCCGCCGCTAAGTTCTGGGCAAGATCTTCGGGACAGGTTCTGGCGTTCGCTTCTCCGCGACGCTAAAAGAAAACGTGGGTCGATTGGGTCTCAAGCGGTGGTGGGTGCTCGCCTCGGCGGTGCTTTGCGGCTCGCTGAGCAGCGCATCTTCGGCTGCCACGGCTCTCGCGCAACAATCCTCGGCCCCGACTACATCCTCGGACACTTCCGACACGCCAACGGCACCGGCGCACAAGTCAAAAAAATCGTCCGCCACCGCGACTCAGTCCAGCAAGGCCACCACCCACAAAGCTTCCCCCAAAACGACTAACGGGAAGACCCACGCCACAAGTGCGAAGCGTCGCAAACGGCCGGTTTCTCCCCGCATCCGGCGTATGCGGAATGCTTTCGTCGCGTCTGCTACTTTACGGCCCATGGCGCAGCAGTTGCTTGAGGACCGGAGTCCCGCCGCCTACGCCGGGGTAGAAGCCTACGCCCGCGCCCACGCCAAAGAAGATGCCGGCGCCCTGGCGTGGCTGGCCGTCGGATATGCGCGCGTGCAGGATCACGACTTCGCCCGGGCCATCGATCCACTGAACCGCGCCAAGCCGCTGGCGGGCGATCTTGGCGATTATGTCGCCTTCTATCTCGGAACCTGCTACATGCAGACCGGACGTCAGGCCGAGGCCCTGGCCACGCTGGCGAACTTCGCCACTTCATATCCGGACTCGTTGCTCGCGCGGGATGCCGACGTGAGCTACTCCACCGCGCTGCTAACCGAAGGCAGAGCCTCTGAGGTTGTTAGCCTGCTGGAAAAAGGCCGCCTGCCCGCTCGCTCCGACCTGGAACTCACCCTAGGCCGAGCGTATGCAGCGCTCGGTCAGCAGGCAAAAGCCGCTGCGGCACTGCAGAACGTCTACTTCAATATGCCGACCTCTGCCGAAGCCGACGCCGCCTATGCGGAACTTAGGAAACTGCCGCAAGCGCCCGCCACTCCGGCTCAACACCGAACCCGAGGTGATTTGCTATTGAAGGCGCGGCGCTACAACGACGCCGCCGACGAATATCGCGAACTGGCCACTCTGGCCAGCGCGGAAGGACGTCCGGCGGCCGAACTCGCTCTGGCGGACGCTCTACATCGCGCCGGCCGCAACCGCGAAGCCAAGACCGCTTTGACGACCCTGACCGGCGCAACCGGCGACCAGAATGCGCAACGGCTTTACATTCTCGGAGAAGTAGCGTGGTCGTCCGACGAGAACGAAACCTTTTACCGCACCGTCGATGAACTGCGAAAGCTTGCTCCCACCAGTCCATGGCTCGAAGCGGCCCTGCTCTCCGTGGGCAATCTTCATTTGGTGCACCACGAATACGACCAGGCGCTCGACGCCTATCGCGAGTTGCAGCAGCGTTTCCCCAATGGATCACGCGCGTCCTATGCCCACTGGAAGGCGGCATGGCTGACGCTGCGCCAGGGGAGAAACGAAGAAGCGAAGAAGGAATTCGAAGAACAGATTGCGCTGTATTCAACCGGCAACGAGACCTCAGCCGCCCTCTACTGGCGCGCGCGGCTGGCCGAAGAAGACAACCAGCCCGCGATGGCGCGCGCTTTCTACCAGAAGCTTTCCGACCGTTATCGCAACTATTACTACGCCGAACTGGGCCGGCAGCGGCTCAGCAAACTGCCCGCCGGAACCGACACTCCGGGCCAGTACCCGCTGCTGGACCGCGTCCCGCCGCTCGATCACGGCGAGAAGGTTACGCTAGCCGAACCTCCCAACGAAGATCTGCACCTGCAGAAGGCGGAACTGCTGGGCAACGGCGGCTTGGTCGACCTGGCTGTGCGCGAATTGCAGGCCGCCGCGACCGCCGACGGCGGCAACTGGGGCCCTGCCGAGACCGCGCGCCTCTACACCGAGACCGGACACTATGATCGCGCCATTGAAGTCATGAAGCACTCGGTGCCCAGTTACTTCGCGGTAGATATTCCAATTCTGCCGCACGAGTACTGGGAGGCGCTGTTTCCGCGTCCGTACTGGACGGACCTGAAAAAATTCTCCGTGGCCAACGGTCTCGATCCCTACCTGGTTGCGTCACTAATCCGCCAGGAATCGGAGTTCAACCCCGCCGCCGTATCGCGTGCGAACGCCGTGGGCTTAATGCAGTTGCTGCCTAAGACCGGTAAGCTCGTCGCCCGCCAGGTAAAGCTCAATCGCTACATCCCCAGCCAGTTGTACACGCCGCCGGTGAACCTGCAGCTCGGAACCCACTACTTCCGCGGAATGGTAGACCACTTCGGCGGCTCCTTCGAATACGCCCTCGCCGCCTACAACGCCGGTTCCGACCGCGTCGAGGAGTGGCTGGGCCACGGCAAGTATCGCGACGCACCCGAGTTCGTCGAGTCCATCCCCTTCACCGAAACCCGCGAGTACGTGCAGGCCATAATGCGGAACGCCAGCGTCTATCGCCAACTCTACGGCGCGCCCTAGTCTCGGCCAAGCCCACCCTTCGCACGATTTTCATGGAACTAGCGCCCGGCGCGTGCGTATCTTAATCAAGGCCGGAGGTGTGACATGAGGATTGCCCTGATTGCCTTGATGACCTTGTCTGCGGCTTCGTTGTTTGCCCAAGATGCCAGGATCGAAGAGGTCGACAAGAGCCCGGTGGAGACAAAGTTCTCTCCCGGCGGTCAGCTCAACCTAGACCTTTGCTCCAGCGGCGTCGAACTCAGAGGCACCGACGATAACGTGCTGCGCGTCTCCTATCATTCCGATCGAAACCTAACCAGTGATGTGAGAGTCCGGCTTGAGACCGCCGAAAAGCGGGCGAAGGTCAAGGTTACTGGATGCCCGCACAATAATTTCCGGCTCACGGTCGAAGTACCTAAATATTCCGACCTTTATGTCCGCATGTTTGCCGGCGAACTGGAAGTCCGGGACATCACCGGAGACAAGGATGTGCAGTTGCATGCCGGCCAGCTCACGATGGACGTTGGTGAAGCCGACGACTATGCACGCGTCGATGCCTCGGTCAGCAGCGGGGAACTGAATGCGTTAGCCTTCAGCGTCAACAAGGGCGGACTCTTTCGCTCGTTCGACCGCACCGGACCCGGAAAGTATCGGCTACACGCGCACGTCGGAGCAGGAGAGTTGGATCTCCGCTAGGACTCATGCCCGAGGCTCTTGGGCGAGGTGAACAAAATCTCCAGCACCAGCAGTCCCGCGCCGACTACGATGGCGCTGTCTGCCATGTTGAACACAGGCCATTGGTACCGTCCGACATAGAAGAGCAGAAAATCCACGACGCGCCCGTTCAGCACGCGATCCCACAGATTTCCCGCGGCGCCGCCCAGAATCAGTGACAGGGCGATTCCCGTGATGGTCAGCGCCTGCCGTTGCTTCCAGAGCAGCACCGAAACAATCACCATCGCTACCACGGAGAAACCGATGAGCAGCGCCGTCTTCCAGTGAGCGGGCGAGTCGGCAAATAAGCTGAAAGCAGCACCGGTGTTCTCCGTGTGAGTAAGCCGGAAAAATCCCGGGATGATCTGGACATGCGCGTACAGAGCGAGGTGCGCAGCCACCAGCCGCTTGGTCCAGCGGTCAATGAGAATGACAAGCAGTGCGATAAAGAAATGAACGAGGCGTGCGCGATTGGCAGACATTCAGACTTTGTTGGAACCGTTCTTCTTCGCGTGCTTAGCGGCCTTACTTCGCGAACTTTGCGGTTTAGGCTTTTCTCCGGCGATCGAAAAAAGCACTTAACCGCAAAGGACGCGAAGAAAAACCGCGAGGGTCGCGGAGAAATTCTTAGTCCTCCAACTCCTTCAGCACCGCGCTGCAGCGCTCGCAGACTGTCGGATACGTTTTGTCTTCTCCGACGTGGGTTGAATAATTCCAGCACCGGTCGCACTTGGCGCCGTCGGCTTTCTTTACTTCAACATGCACGGCGCCAGTCCCATTGCCCGCCCCCTGCAGCAGCGTGACCGCCGAAACAATGAACAGATAGCGGAGCTGATCGGCATAGCGCTTCAGAACGGAATACGCCGGCTCAGCAGCCGTGATGATGAGCTGTGCCTCCAGACTTTTGCCGATCCGCTTGCTGTTTCTTTCCTCTTCCAACGCCTTCATCGCCTGTTCCCGGACCGCGAGCAGCGTGGTCCAATCCTGCGCCTGTTGCGGGTCATCTTCCGGCGCGGACGCCCTGCCAAGCACCTCCCCGGCATCAGGAAACTTGGCCAGGTGCACGCTCTCCGGTCGCCCCGCGGTCTTGGGCAAATGCTGCCACACCTCTTCGCAGGTGAAGGTTAGAATCGGCGCCAGCAGGCGCGTCATCGCCTCACAAATGCGCCACACTGCGGTCTGCGCCGAGCGGCGTCCCGGCGAATTGGGAGCATACGTGTACAGCCGATCTTTAATGACATCGAAATAGAACGCGCTCAGATCCACCACGCAAAAATGATTCACCCGGTGGTAGATCTTATGGAAAGAAAATTCGTCATACCAGTTCCGCACATCGCGCGTGATAGCCCAGGTCTGGCGCAGCATGTGCTGGTCCAGCGCCTCCAGATTTTCGTAGGGCACCGCGTTGGCCTGCGGATCGAAATCATACAGATTTCCCAGCGCGTTCTTGAACAGCTTGTTGCGAATCTCCCGGTAGTTCTCGCCCACGCGCTGCATCAGCGCTTCAGAGCCGACCACGTCTTCGCGGAAGTCCACAGACGCCACCCACAGCCGTACGATCTCGCCACCGAGCCGGCCCGCGATATCGACCGGATCGACGGCATTGCCCAGCGACTTCGACATGGCCTGGCCCTTTTCGTCGAGCGTCCAACCCGGGGTCACAACGCCTTTATATGGCGGCGTCGCATGCGTGCCCATGGCGCAGAGCAGGGAAGACTGAAACCATCCGCGGTACTGATCGCCGCCCTCCAGATAAAGATCACACGGCCAGGGATAGTCCGGTTCGTCGTCGATCAGCGCGAGATAGCTGGCCCCCGATTCGAGCCACACATCGAAGATGTCGGTTTCTTTTTCGAACTTGGTGCCGCCGCAATGCGGGCACTTCGTTCCCGCCGGAAGAATCGCATCCGACTCTGCGGTAAACCAGGCGTCGGCCCCGGACTTCGCTAAGAGCTCGGCCACGTTGCGGTTAACAGAGCGATCATTCAGCGGCTTGCCGCAGCCCGCGCAGAGAAAAACGGCGATGGGCACTCCCCACACCCGCTGCCGCGAGATGCACCAGTCTGGGCGAGTCTCGATCATATTCTTCAAGCGCTCGTAGCCCCAAGCCGGGTCCCACGTGACTTTTGGCGGCTGGATCTCCTGCAAAGTGCGCGTCCGCAGCGTGTCGTTCTTCGAGGTCCCGCCCGGCATCGGCGTTTCCATTGAGATGAACCACTGCTCAGTCGCGCGGAAAATGACGGGATTATGGCAGCGCCAGCAATGCGGATACGAGTGCTCCATCTTGTCGGAGTGCAACAGGGCCCCGCGATTCCGCAGCAGTTCGACGATGAGCGGATTCGCCTTGAACACGTACTGGCCGTTGTATTCCGGCAGGCCGTTACGCAGGATGCCCTTTTCGTCGACGTTGCTGGTGGCATCAAGCCCATACTTCACGCCCGTAGCGAAGTCCTCAGCGCCATGCGAAGGCGCAGTGTGGACGACGCCCGTCCCGGTGTCCATGGTGACGTAGTCCGCCAGCACGCCCAGAATGTTGCGATCGAGGAATGGATGTTGAAAGTTCAGCCGCTCCAGCTTCCGCCCGGGAAAGTAGGCAAGTTTCTGCGGGTTGACGAGATTACACTTCGAGGCAACATCTTCCGCCAGCTTTGACGCAACGATATAAACTTCGCCGCCCGACTCCAGCGCCACATATTCCTCGTCCGGATGAAAGGCCACCGCCATCGACGCCGGCAACGTCCACGGAGTCGTCGTCCAGATTATCGTCGAGACCTTCTTTCCCGCCAGCGCAGAATCAACTCGCGCCGGATCATCCAGCAGCCCGTACTTCACCCAAATCGTCGGACTGGTGTGGTTCTCATATTCGACTTCCGCCTCGGCCAGCGCAGTCTCGTCATGCATGCACCAGTAAACCGCGCGCAACCCCTTGTAGACGAAATCGTTCTCGTAAAAGGAATAGAAAGTCGATAGCACGACCGACTCGTACTGCGGATTCATCGTGGCGTAAGGCCGGTCGAAGCGCCCAAAAACTCCGATGCGCTTGAACTGTGTGCGCTGCAGGTCGAGATATTTCTGGGCGTACTTGCGACACTCGGCTCGCACGTCGGTCGGCTTCATCTGCAGCTTCTTGCCGCCCAGTTCTTTGTCCACCTTGATTTCAATGGGCAGGCCGTGGCAGTCCCAGCCCGGCACGTACGGCGCGTCAAATCCCGCCATGGTCTTCGACTTGACGATGAAATCCTTCAGGCACTTATTCAGTGCCGTCCCCATATGAATGGGTCCACTGGTATACGGAGGCCCGTCATGCAGGATGTACCGCTGCGCCCCCTTGCGCGCCTCGCGAATGCGCTCGTAGATGCCCATTTGCTCCCAGCGCTCCAGCATTTTGGGCTCGTTCTGGGGCAGGTTGGCCTTCATGGGAAAGGCGGTTTGGGGCAAATTTATAGTCTTTTTCAGGTCGAGCGGCACTCGGTTGCGTCTCCCAAATGATTGAATCTTTTCATTATAGGGAGCGTTGCCGGGAACGTCCACGACCGAAGGAAGGACATGTCTCTTGGTGGGTTGGCAGGCCCAGCGAAATGCACTGTTGAAAATCGCAGAGTAGAGTTACAATCTGAAAACAGAAGAGCTTACTAGCGTCGCACGATTGAGCCGGTGGGATCCGGGGGTGGGGTCCGATTTGACAAAATCGTGCGGAAATCGAAGCAACTTGGAGCCGACGTCGCTCATCTGTGTAAGCAGGGGATTACACGGAAGTTAGACTGCGTCTTCCCAAAACTAGCGAGGGGCAATCCAGACCGGAAGTATGGGATCAGTACAAATGAATCCGAACGTCCCGGGCCAAGAGCCGGAACTGCACCTGCTGCTGGCCAACGAGAGTTTTGAAGAGCCTCTGTGGAAATCTCTCTTCCAGCAACTGGACGAGTTTTTCTTTCCCAAGAAACTTCCTCCCCTCAAGCTGGAGTCCAAGCCCGAGCCGGTCAAAGATATCTGGGGCTTTTACAACAACCGGAAGAACGGCGCATTAGGCTCGACCGGCGTACATGTTCTGATCGCGGGCATCATCGTCGCCGGCACATTGCTCGGTCGCCACGTTGTGAAGGCGGCCCCGTCACAACACGTGACCGTCACCCTGGTGGATCCCGATACTCTGCCCGCCCTGAAGCCTGCCAAGACGCTTGCTGGCGGCGGTGGTGGTGGCGGCGATCGCGACGTGCTGGCGGCGAGCAAGGGCAAGCTGCCGAAATTCTCCATGCAACAGATCACGCCTCCGATGGTGATCGTCCGGAACATGAACCCCAAACTGGCGGTTGAGCCCACGATTGTGATTCCGCCGCAGGTTCAGTTGGCCTCCAACAATATGCCGAACCTGGGCGATCCCATGGCGCACTCCATGCTGCCTTCGAACGGCACCGGCTCTGGCGGCGGCATTGGCTCCGGCAGTGGCGGCGGCGTCGGATCGGGCCGCGGCCCCGGCTTCGGTCCCGGTGAGGGCGGCGGCTACGGCGGCGGCATCTTCCACGTGGGCGGCGGAGTTTCCCCGCCACGGGTGATCTACCAGGTCGATCCGGAGTTTTCCGAGGAAGCGCGCAAGGCCAAGTACCAGGGAACCTGCACACTCATGCTCGTCGTGGATGCCGCGGGTCGTCCCACGAATATCCGCGTAGCCAGTTCGCTCGGCATGGGCCTCGACGAAAAAGCCATTGAGGCCGTGAAGAACTGGCGCTTTGAACCCTCTATGAAGGACGGCCACCCGGTCCGCGTAGAAATCGCCGTCGAAGTGGAATTCCACCTGTACTGAGCGGCAGCCGCAAAGCGGCGACAGAATAAAGCCCACGGCGTAAGCCGTGGGTGTAGTCGTGAAATGATTCAGCCCCAGCGGGGCGAAAGAAGAGTTCGCCCAAGCCCTCGGAACTAAAGTCACCCCTAATCCCTGCGCAACAGCACATAGTGCAACAACACGCGCACCCGAAATCCCAGTCTCTCGTAGATTTGCACCGCGCGCAGGTTGTCCTCGCGCACGTGAAGGAAGGGTGTCTCCCCTCGACTGCGAATGCGCCGCATCAGTTCCATCATCAGAACCTGAGCATGTCCTTTACCCGTGTGTTCAGGATGAGTACACACGGCGCTCACTTCCGTATAGCCGGGAATTTTCAACCGCTCACCCGCCATCGCTACCAGCTTTCCCTCACTCCGAATACCCAGGTATGTGCCGAGCTCATGCGTGCGGCTCCCGAACGGCCCCGGCCTCGTGAGGGCAGCCAGTTTCACCATGTCAGGCGAGTCCTGTGGGCCGAGCTCTGTAATCTGGGGCAGGGACCGTGCTGGATTCACGCGGGCACTGATGCCGTTTTCAGAAACCATCTCCAGCAGCGGAGCCCCACCGACTGCTTTCCACCCCTCGCACTCAATAAATGGATCGTCCAGAAACACAGCAGCTGTGCCGCCAGACCCAACCAGTCCGGCCAGCGACGCGTAGCCCTCCGCGTTGGGTTCGGAGAAGGCAGTTAACGAGGTTACTTCCGGCACAAACCGCCGCGCTTGCCCAACCACCTCGGCGAATTCCGTCTGCCGCGTGGTGAGCGCCTTCCAGATCACGTTGTCGAGAGCGTGCATAATTCCTCAAGCTTGCCCGTGAATTTGATTTGGACTTACGCCTGGAAGAGACACTAAATTCTCACCGCTGAGCACGGCTATCCGAATCTTGCGCGGGAACTGGGAATTCTCGAAAAAAACGAGAGGCCGACAGCCGTCACTCTTTTAGATCGACGTGCTGGACGTCGTCGATTCTATGCCCCAAGAATCTCTCTCCTATCCTGCGAAACTTGTCCACCGAATCCGTCGCGAAGAACTTCAACCGCGCAGAGCTTCGACGTTCGCCCTCGTCGCCAACAGGCACCAGTTGCCGCAAATGAGAAGCCACAGCCCGCGCGGTCGACTCCGCCGAGTCCACGATGCTCACATGCGCCGGCGCTACGCGCCGCAACAACGGCTTCAGCAGGGGATAGTGCGTACATCCCAACACCAACGCGTCGGCGTCAGCGAAACCGTCGGCAAAAGCCTCGCCCAGATAAATGCGAGCCACCTGCTCGGTGACTGGATGCTCCACCCATCCTTCTTCGACCAGCGGCACCAGCAGCGGACATGCCTTCTCCCGCGCCTCGAACCCGCGGACTTCGAGAGCTTTTCGATAGGCATGGCTGCTCACGGTCGCCTCCGTTCCGATCACCACGATCTTCCGATTCTTGGTGGCAGCCGCAGCGGCCTCCGCCCCGGGTTCGACGACGCCCACCACGGGGACGTGGGCCGCGCTCGTAATGCGGTCCAGAGCCAACGCGGTCGCGGTATTGCACGCGATGACCAGCATCTGCGCGCCATGGGATTCGAGGGAATGCGCTGCCTCCACCGCGTATCGCGCGACGGTCTCAACGGATTTCGATCCATACGGCAGGCGCGCCGTATCGCCAAAGTAGGCGTAATCCGCCCCGGGGACGACCTCAAGCAAAGCTTTAAGGACGGTAAGTCCGCCAAATCCGGAATCGAATACGCCGACGGTAGGGCGACGAGTAGACATCTTAGTGGGATGCATTTGAATGATAGCAGTGGCGGCTGGTTCGAATCGGGTGACCAGGCTTGTTCTGCGGGAGGAAGAAGCCTAGGAGGGACGATGAGCCTTCGCGCCCTCTGCGTCAACTCGGGAGAATTCCGCCGATCGCCCGCAGCACGGCCCCGGCGGAATCAATGCTCCGTGTGGACACGTCCGCGGATGGCCTAGGAAGGTGCAGATTTTGTCGGTCGCTTCCGGAGAAAGAATGTGCTCGAACTTGCACGCCTGCTGCTCGATTTCCGATTCACTGTCCATCGCCAGGCTGTCGGTGAACAAACGCTCCGCCAGCCGGTGCCGCCGGATGATGCTCCCGGCTCGCTCCCGCCCCCGCGGTGTCAGCTCGACAATCAGCGTCCCATCGCCAGAAGATGCCGACACCGGCTTGAGCGCCTCGTGGCATGGATTCACGAACGGCCTATGATGGTGCGCCTGCGGCGGGTGCGGTGCGGAACCGACCAGACCCAGCTCGATCATCTTTTCAATCGCCAGGCTGACCGGCAGCGCTCCGTGCACTTCCATGCGCTCGACTTCGGCGATCTCGCCGTGTTCCTCGAGTACCCAAAGCTCTTCCAGAACTTCGTCCAGTTGCTCTTCGTCCGCCAGCGAGAAAATCTCCTGCGACGCGATCTTGCCGTGATGCAACTCGATCCGCCGGTCGGCCAGCCGCGCTACTACCGGATCATGCGTCACCATGACAATCGTGCGTCCCTGCTGGTGAAACTCGCGCAGGAGCCGCAACACGATCTCTTCGTTCTGCGCATCGAGGTTCCCGGTCGGCTCGTCGGCCAGAATAATGCGCGGGTCATTGATTAGCGCCCGCGCAATGCACACCCGTTGCTGCTCACCGCCCGAAAGCTGCGACGGAAGATGATGCGCGCGATCGCCCAGTCCCACGCGGGTAAGCGCCTCAACCGCCTCTTTCTCATCGGTCATGCTGTGAAAATACTGCGCCAGCATCACGTTCTCGACTGCCGTGAGGAAGGGAATCAGATAAAACTGCTGGAAGATGAAACCGATTCTTTCCGCGCGCACGCGGTTCAACTCGCTGGCAGAAATCCCGGCCACGTTCTGCCCGTCGAGCCAGATCTCGCCCGACGACGGCCGGTCCAGGCACCCGATCAGATTGACCAGCGTCGATTTACCCGACCCCGACGGCCCCATGATCGAGAGCCACTCGCCCTGCGCCACGTGCAGCGAGATGTGGTCGAGGGCATGAATCGAGCCGTTGTCCGAACCGGACCCGCCGGTGCCGTTGCCCGCTTCCTTGGCGGGATAAAGCTTGATGACGTCTTTGATCTGAATCATTTCACTCGCCTCTCAGGATCACCGCCGGTTGCACTCTCCGCAGCAGCGAGATCGGGAGAATCGCCGACAAAAGCGTCACCACCATGCTACCAGCCAGAACCACCGGCAGCACGCTGAAACGCGGCACTACTGGCGCATGAAAGTTAACTCGCCCGATCCAGGCCGCAAGGCCGATGCCGACCATGAATCCGATCAGCGCTCCGATGGCACCGAGAGCCGCCGCCTCGGCCGCGAAGAATCCGTTGAGCACCCGTCCCGACGCACCCAAAGCCTTCATGATCGCGAAGTCGCGGCGCCGGTCAAAGACCCAACCCATCAGCGTCGACAACACGCACAAAGCCGCCGTCAGAATAATCAGCGCGGCTGCCGCCAGCAAAGTCGCCCGCGTCTTGCCGAGCACCCGCGCCTCGCCTTCCATGATCTGCCGGACCGGCCGCACGTCGGCGGCTGGAATGGTTTGCGCAATCTGATTCATAATCGCAGCCACCTCTTCTGGAGAGCCGTTGGCCGCTACCTCGATCGTCGATGGCTGCACCCCCGTCCACGCCACGAAATCCGCGAGCGCAACGTAGATGCGGCTGTCTTCCGCCGCTCCCGTCTGAACCGTACCCGCAGGCGCGACACGCAACGTGCGTCCTTGAAAACTCAGATCGAATGCCTGACTCTTCGGCGCCACCGCCGCCAACGCCCGCACGCCAACTAAAACCGGGTGCCCCACTTCTCCCTGTCTTTGGGAGAAGTGGGGATTTTCGCCAGAGCCTGTTGAAGGATTCGTACTGCCCGTCGGCCAGCTACTCACCGACCACCACTTATCCAGCTGCCGCACCCGATCAAAGTCCACGCCCGCCACCACGACGGGCTGATCATCCCCAGTGCGTGCGACAACCAACGCAAAAGGCGCGGCGACCCCGCGTCCAGCGAGAACCGAATCCACGCGCGAGAGCGCGTCAGAGGGAAGGGAAGCCCCGTCTTTCCCGACCAGAATAATGTTTGCGCCGTAGTTGCGAAACTCGCGCCGCAACTTTGCTTGCACATCGACGTACAAATTCAGCATCGCGGTTGCCACCGCCGCCGCCACCACCATGGCGAATAGTGCCGAAGCCGCCCGTCCGCGGCGCAAGATCGCCGCCCGCACCAGCATGCGCAGCAACATCGAAGTATGCGGAGCCCGGGCCCGGCTTGCCGCAATGTCCCGCGCGGAGTGCGACACGGATTCGTTCGGCAAAGAGGCGCTCACAGTTCACCTCGCAGCGCAAACACCGGATCAAGTCCCACCGCCCGCCGGATCGCCGCTGCGCTCCCGGCAAACGTCACGATCACCGCGATCGCCAGAATCACCGGCAACAGCACGGGTTGAATCGAAATCTGGGAATTGAATATCGACCGCCCGATCTGGTGGGCCAGCAGCGCGCCCGCCCCAAAGCCAACGGCTCCGCCGATCAGCGCCAGCAGCGCTGCTTCGGCGAAGAACAGCGCAGCGACCGCGAGCTTTCCCGCGCCCAGAGCCTTCATCAGCCCGACTTCCGCGCGGCGCTCGAAAATCGCGGTGGCCATCGCCGCTGACACAGCCAAGGCAGACGCGAAAAGCGCCGCCAGGGTAATCAGAAAGATCAGTCCTTCGATGCGCGTCAGCACCGCGCCTTCATTTTGCGACACTTGGCGAATCTGCTCGGCGTGCGAGTGCGACATGACCTCGGTCAACTGCAGAGCAATCGCCTGCGGATAAGGCGTGCAATACCAGCGGTCATAAACCGCTCCCGACATGCTCTTCGGATCGCGCCGCCCGAACGCGTCCTCCGGCTTGGTCAGCGCACTGACATAAACCCGGCGCACCGAGCCCGGCTTGCCAAGAATCTCCTGCGCCAAACTCAGAGGCGCAACCACCTGATCATCTTCCGCACCACCGGTCGAAAGAATTCCCGTCACGCGCAACTGGCGGCCAGCCGCGGTGACCTCGTCTCCTGGCTTCTTTCCCAGTCGGCTAGCCAGTCGTTCTCCTAACAGGACGTCGCGCGAGCCGTCGTCCGGCCACGCCCCCGCAACCTTCCACCACGGATGCGTCGTACGCACTCCGGTTGTGAAGTCGTCCGTGCCGAAGGTGACTCGCTTCGCGAAATAGGTTCCCAGCAGCGTCGCATCCTGCCGCTTCCCGTCCTGTTCGATCGCGACGTTCACCGGAAGCATGGGCGCGAATCCCGTAATGTTGTTGTGCCAGAAAATGCCCTTAATCTTCGGCAGGTCCGCTTCGCTGAGAAACGCGCCGTCGGTGGGAGGCTTGAGACTGACGCCGCCAATCTCGACATCGAGCGTATCTTCTTGTGGGGTAACGATCAGGTTGGCGCCGATGGTGCGCAGTTCGCGGTTAATCTTGTCTCCGATGTCGGTCGCGACCGCAATCATCGCCGTAGCCACGGTCACGCCGAGAGTAATGGCCGCGCCCGCCAGCAGTTTGCGCCGCTTCTGCCGCCGGAAAGATTCGTAGACCAGGCGCACGAACATCGGCTACTGTTGCCCGAACATGCGGCTTCCACCCGCGATGTCCGCCTCCTGAATGATGACCGCGTCAGCGGTCTGCGTGGCCTTGAGCGGAACCGGATTGCATCCTCCCGCGGTTCCCACCGACTGGGGATTGATCGGCGCGGCGCAGTTCTTGCAGACGACGCCGTTACCGCTCTTGTAGAAGCCGACCGCGCCGCATATCTCGCAGGCATCGAACACCGTCGCAATCTTGCCGTCTGGCTTCTGATACAGCCAGAAGCGCACGTCCGTGCCGTTCTCCTTGGCCTGGAAGCGGTGCAGATCGCCATCAGAAATCTGGGCGAGAGGAATCGTCACCTGCCCGCCGGAGAACGTGACTTCGGTCGCCGGCGACAACGCACTCACGCTCTTGGAGTAAATGAACTCCGCCGTGACCAGCGCGATGAACACAAACGAGAACGTATATACCGAAGCCATCCATAACCGCTCGCGGCGCGCGCTCCATGCGGCTTTGCGCCTCTCGGCCGGGGAAGCCGATTCCGGCAGAGGTTCCCGCCGCTTGGCGTCGAACAACACCATCAGCGCCGCCAGAGCGAAAATTGTTACAAAGAAGAACCAGTCATTGCTCACAATCGGACCGATGATCGCCATCTCCCGCTTCGACGACGCAATCACGCCGCTCTCCGAAAGTTCATGCAGCCCGGAGATCAGCAACTGCGCCGCCACCAGGAACATGATCGCCGTGGTCACGCGGAAGAATTTCTGCAGGTTGATGCGCACGCTGCCCTTGACGAACATCACGCCAAAAGCGACGGCCGCCAGCACGCCCAGTAGCGTGCCCAGAAAGCTCTGCAGTTCGCTCGAGTTCAGCGACACGGCCGAAAGAATCAGGACAGTCTCGGCCCCTTCGCGCAGCACCATCAGAAAGATAAAGACGAACAGACCAAACCAGGCGTCGTTGCCCGCCAACAGCCCGACCTTACCCTCGATCTCGCCCTTCATCTTGCGCCCCGTCTTCATCATGAAAATAACCATGGTGACGACGAAGAAGGCGGCCACCAGCATGATCCAGCCTTCGAACACGTCTTCGTTCAGATGGGTGCGGGAAATGACGATGGCGACGCCAATACTGCCCAGAAAAGCCGCCACCAGCGCGGCATACACGGTTTTGCGCAGCTCGGAGCGCCCGATTTTGGCCAGGTAGGCGAGGGTAATGCCGACGATGAGAGCCGCCTCGACCCCTTCGCGGAGCGTAATGATGAATGCCTGAAGCATTTTAGGGGTGCCTTATGATGTTGAAAATGAATTTCAATTTCAACTTCAAGAATAGCCTCGCCCGCCGGACCCGTCAATCTGCAACCTCACAACCGCGTGTGATTGGGATCACAAAGGTAATTTTCCGCCCTGAACGGTCTCAGGCTGCAGGGAAGCCGCCCAAAGGCCTTCATCGCCGCGCCTCGGCATCGTGGGCGAAGCCGAAAACGAACGACAGCAGAAACGAAACAATAATCGCCAGGCCAATCCCCCAAAGATTCCTCAGAACGATTTCAGCTTGATCGGGCGCGTGAGGACCGTAACCGACCACCGCGATTTCCGACGCCGCAAGAAAGAAAACGACCCCGGCCACCAGGCTCCAGGGCCAGAGCCTCCCCAGCACACGCGCGATTGCAGGCGCTATCAAATAGCGCCAGAATCCGAGCGAGCTTCGAATGCGTGTAGCGGCCGCCCAGTTCAAGGTAAACAGCAATACCTGCGCCATGCCGCCCCCAACCAGAAAGGATGTGACTCCAAGGAGGAGGAACACGATCGGACCATAGGGTCTGCGGATGAAGCGAATCGACCACACGATCATCACCAGGCCAATCAAAGTGGCCAGAATGCCCGTGACCAGAAAGTTAGGAACCAGCGTAAAGGCAGGCTCACTCCCGTGGATCCACAAGGTCCAGCTATAACCGGAGCCGAGTGCCTTGATCACATGGCCGGAGATAGGCCGGTCCCCCTGAAAGATCTCGCAAACTCCATGGTTGATAGAGCTGATGCCGAGCAGGACCCCAAGGGTGGAGACAATCACAAGTGTGGCGGAGTTGTTAGCCTGTGGTGCGGAAAGTGGAGGAGCCGTTGGCATAACGTCCTGGCATATCTTTGCGGCGGGCTAAGGCACCATGGTAGTCCGTTTAAGGACCATTGGGAAAGGAAGGGAGGATGTCAGATGACGTTTTCGTGTCCAACCCACTCAACTAGCTGCTAACATCCCGTGCTATGTTCAAACTACCGGTTGCGGCGCTAGGTCTTCTTGTGGCAACTTCAGCGGCATCTTCTCAAACTTCTGGGCAACTGCCGACCAAGAAATACCTGAACCTCGCCGCCATTAAGACGATGGTGGCTGCGGCCGAAGTCGAGGCCAAGAGGTTGAACGTAGAGGTGACCATCTGCGTCGTTGACGACAGCGGCAACTTGCTCTTCTTCGAAAAAGCAGACGGGGCCTCCCTCAACACCATTCAGTTCGCGCAGAAGAAAGCGCGCCACGCCTCCTTCTACAAGAGCCCTTCCAAGGACGGTGCCGACGCATTGAAAAAGGGCAATGTCGACGTCCTTGCTTTCCCAGACTTCTTTCCCAACCAGGGCGGTCTGCCGATTTTGGCGGACGGCCAAATCCTGGGCGCGATCGCCGCCAGTGGCGCCAAGTCGGAAATCGACGAACAGATTGCGCAAGCGGCCATCGACGCTCTGTTCCGGAAGTAATGCGTTTCGCTACTCTCGACTAGTGTGCTGTCCCGGAAGTTCGTGACATAAGTTCGCACGGTCTGGGGAAGGGCAACGGCCTTCAGCCGTGCCGTTGAGAGCTTGATGCTGAACGGCTTTACGCCGCTGAGGTCAGCAAAGCCTCATGCGTTCGATTGCCGTCAGACTTATGTCACGAACTTGTGGGACCCCACTCTGGCCGGCTCTGCTCAATCGCCCTCTGGACCGTTCGGAGAATTTGGCAAGAACTCCATCGAAATAGGCAAGAGACCCACGGCTAGGACAGCTATGCTTAGGTTGCGTGAAGGCAGACAGAATTCGGACTCGAGGCCAAACAATGCAGAAGCGCAAACTTGGGAAAAGCAGCTTGGAAGTCTCCGCTCTCGGACTCGGCTGCATGGGAATGAGCTTTTCCTACGGCCCGCCTAAAGACAAGCAGGATATGATTTCTCTGCTCCACGCAGCCGTGGATCGCGGCGTCACATTTTTTGATACAGCCGAGGTCTATGGACCGTACAAGAACGAAGAACTGGTTGGCGAGGCGCTCGCTCCCTTCCGTGGGAAAGTGGTGATCGCCACCAAGTTTGGGTTCCAACTGAAGCCCAACCTGGAACCCGGCTTCATCGGCCCAAATAGCCACCCAGCGCACATCAAGGCGGCAGTCGAGGGCTCGCTCAAGCGGCTCAAGGTCGAGACTATCGACCTGCTTTATCAGCACCGGGTTGACCCAAATGTGCCGATCGAAGAAGTGGCCGGAGCGGTAAAGGAACTCATTCAGGCAGGCAAGGTAAAGCACTTCGGCATGTCGGAAGCGGCGGCGAAGACGATTCGCCGTGCTCATTCCGTCCAGCCGGTCACCGCGGTCCAGAGCGAATACTCGCTGTGGACCAGAGGTCCAGAAGCCGAAGTGCTGCCCACCCTCGAAGAACTCGGAATCGGTTTCGTTCCCTATAGCCCGCTGGGCAAGGGCTTCCTCACGGGAGCGATGAACGAGAACACGAAATTCGAGAGCAACGATTTCCGCAGCAATCTGCCTCGCTTCAAGCCGGAGGCTCTGAAAGCGAATCAGGCCTTGGTCGATCTGCTCGGCAACATCGCGCAAAAGAAGAAGGCGACACCGGCTCAAATCGCGCTCGCCTGGCTGCTGGCCCAGAAGCCGTGGATCGCTCCTATCCCTGGCACAACCAAGTTGCAGCGTCTCGAAGAAAACAATGGGGCGGCTGCCGTCGAGCTAACCTCCGCCGATCTCCGCGAGATCGAAAGCGCCTCCTCCAAGATCACGGTGGAAGGAGCTCGCTACCCGGAAGCCATCGAGAAAATGACCGGTCTCTAGAACGTGAAAGGAGTAATCAGAATGAGTACAGAACCGACAGCCGCGCAGAAGATGCTTGGCGACTTTGCCCCCAAGCTCGTCGACCTGACGGATCGCGTTCTTTTCGGCGAAGTGTGGGAGCGTCCGGAACTTTCCAAGCGCGATCGTAGTGTTGCCACGGTGGCCGCGCTGGTTGCGATGAATCGTCCGGACCAGTTGCGGTTTCACCTGGGTTACGCCGTGGAGAATGGAGTAAGGAAGGAAGAATTGATTGAGCTCATCACGCATCTGGCCTTTTATTCAGGTTGGCCCAATGCCATGAGCACCATCATGGTAGCAAAAGAGGTGTTCTCGAAGGCCTGAACGCAGGGACATTCGAGCTAAGAGCTGGGGAGAGGAGCGCACATGGCAACGCGGCACGATGCTTTAGAAGACCGTCTTTCCCAATACAGCGAAATTACGATCACCGTGACCGGCAGAAAGTCAGGACGCACCATCTCACTGCCCATCTGGTTCGTGTGGAATGACGGGAAGCTGTACCTCTTGCCGGTGAAGGGGTCGGATACGCAGTGGTACAAGAACGTGCTCAAGAACCCGTCGATGCGGATCGAGGCGGGCGGCGCAAGGGCCGAATTTCAGGCCATTCCTGTCACCGCCAAGACGGAGGTGTCGTCGGTGATCGAGAAATTCCGCGCCAAGTACGCCGGCGACGTGAAGAAGTACTATTCAAAATTCGACGTTGCCGTGGTCCTCCAGACGCGCTGATCGTAGATCATCCCGGTGTTGTCAACCGTGGATTATCATCGTCGCTTGCAATAGACCGCAGGGCGAGCGTATAGGCGAGTTATAGTATCCGCTACAAGCAGAATCAACCTTGAAGCTGGCGGAACTGGGGTCAGAGAAACTGGGGAGTTTTTTGGTAGTAGCTCAATTTGAATCCAGACAGAAGGTCGTTTCACGGGGGTCATCCTGAACGGAGCCGTTCTTCAGGCGGAGTGAAGTGCCTGCCCTGAGCGAAGCCGAAGGGATCTCGCGAGCATCGACAACGCTCTCCGCGAGATTGGTCGCCCGGCTGAACTGCGCCGGGCTTCGGGATGACGCCGCTGGAACAGGAAACACCAAACTGAGTCACTGCCGAGTTTTTCACTTAAAAGAGTCGCTGAATTCTGAGCCTGCTTTCGAAGGAGTTCTATATGGTCACTCTGAATGTGAATGGAGTCCGGCGCGAGGTCCATGCGCCTGACGACACTCCGTTGCTCTACGTTTTGCGCAACGATCTCGAACTAATCGGTCCTCAGTTCGGCTGCGGACTCGCGCAGTGCGGTGCCTGTTCCGTTCTGGTCGCGGGTAAGGAAGTGCGTTCCTGCGTTACGCCGGTCGCGAGCGTCGCGAACCAGGAAATCACCACGCTCGAAGGTCTGCCCGCGAGATGGGCCAAGCAGAAAGGCCTCTCGGCGGAGGAAGCGAAAACCACACTTCACCCTGTGCAGCAAGCCTGGATCGAAGAGCAAACTCCTCAGTGCGGATTTTGCCAGAACGGCATGATGATCAAGGCGACTGAACTGCTCGAAAGCAATCCACATCCGACCCTGGCACAGATCAAAGACGCATTCACCAATTCCGGGCCGTCGCCAAATCTCTGCCGCTGCGGAACCTACGTCGCGATCATTGAAGCCGTACAACATGCCGCCACGATCATGGAGAAGAGGAGTTAAGCGATGGCAACCATGGGTGAAAGAATCACGCCCGGAAGAACAGCGAACGTTTTCCAACCAACGCTATCGCGCCGTCAGTTCATAAAGGCGGGTGGCGTTCTCGTCGTGGGTTTCAGCTTCGTTGGCCCCGAGCTTCTGAAGGCCGATGCTGGCAAGCCCGCTACGTTCAAGAACTCGCTCGATCCCTCGCTCCCCAGTTCCTGGATTGAGATTCATCCGGACAACACGATCCTGATTCGCACCGGCAAGAGCGACTTCGGCCAGGGCACTACCTTTACCGCATACCGGCAAATTGTGGCCGATGAGTTGAGCGTGCCCTTCGAAGCGATCACCACGGTAGTCGCAGGACATACCGATCGCACGCCAGACGGCAGCGGCGCCTTCGATTTCCTTGGACGCGGAACGCCGAACATCCGCAAGGCGGCCGCCTACACCTACCAGGCTCTGCTCGACCTCGCGTCAGAGCGGCTCGGCGTGCCGAAGGACAAGCTCTCCGTCAAAGACGGCGTCGTCTCCGGAGGCGGCAAGAGCATTTCCTACGGCGACCTGGTCAAGAATCAGCAATTGAAGCTCACCATTCCCGTGAAGGGAGACCTCACCAGCATCTTTGGCTTGACCATCGAGGGCAATCCGCCGATGAAGCCGGTCAGCGAATACACGGTCATTGGCAAATCCTTCAAGAATTCCATCATCAGTTCGAAAGTGGCGGCCAAGGAAACCTGGGCCACCGATGTGCGCCTTCCAGGTATGTTGCACGCGCGGGTGGTGCATCCGAAAACGCTCGGCTCGAGTCTCGTGTCTGCCGGTCAACTGGACAAAACCAAGTTCCCGAATTCACAAGTCATCGTGAAAGGCAATCTAGTCGGAGTGGTCGCACCCAACGAATGGGAAGCGATCCAGGCAGCCGAGCAGGTCGCCAGCGGCACTAAGTGGACAGAGTGGAAGGGACTACCCGGCAATGCAAAACTCTACCAGCACCTTCGAGAAGAAGCTGATTGGACCAGCGCGCCCGTCCAGAAGAGCGATGCCGCCAAAGGCGAGGTAGTCCCCGCGCTCGCGTCGGCTCACAAGAAGCTTTCCGCCACCTATCAGTTGTCCTACATGAAGCACGCACCGATTGGCCCAACCATGGCGGTTGCCGATGTCAAGGCCGACGGCACGGTGCACATCTATACGCATAACCAGAATCCGCAGGCGCTTCGAGGCGAAATTGCGATGATGCTCCGCACCACACCCGATCATGTGGTCGTGCATTCGTATCCCGGCCCCGGCCATTACGGAAGATCGAATGGCGGAAACGCAGGCGCGGAAGACGAAGCCGTGCTCTTGTCACAAGCGGTGGGCAAACCGGTACGCGTGCAGTGGATGCGCGCCGACGATATGCAGTGGTCCACGCAAGCGGCGACCGCTTTTTCCGATGTACAGGTTGCAGTCGACGAAAAAGGCAGAATAGAGGCATATCAAATCGACCACTACATGCCCGCCATGCAGGACGACCGGCCGATCGGTGCGGTCCTCGCGGGTCTGCCCACCATGTCTGCTCCCGACGTCCAGGCTGGTCCTGTCACATCCACGGTCAATGGCCTTGAGGATCCGTGGGTCTACGCTCCTGTCCCGAATGTGATGGAGCGCGGCCATGGCACATTTCAGGTGGGGCAGAAAGCTTCTCCTCTCTCCGTCGGTCTCCGCGACCACAGCATGCGTACGCCCGGGCAGTTCCAGCAGAACTATCCGCGCGAACTGGCTTTGAACGAGGCCGCGGCGCTCGCCGGCGCAGACGCCATCCAGTTCCGCATCGACCACGCCAGCGAAGAGCGCGTGGTCGGCGTGCTGAAAGCAGTGCGTGACGCTTCCGGTTGGGACACGCGTTCCTCGCCGCGTCCTGATGCTGTATCCACCGGATCAACGCCGGTTCGAGGTCGCGGAGTTTCGCTGATGTTACGCAGTGGCAGCTACTGGGCCTGCGTTTGCCAGATCGCCGTCACTCCTAGTACAGGCGCGATCGCGGTGGAGAAGTACACGATTGCAGTCGATCCCGGCATTGTCGTGAACCCGATGCAATTGAAGCGCAATGTTGAAGGCGGTGCGGTCATGGGAATCAGCCATGCGCTGTTCGAAGAAGTGACATTCGACGAGAGCGGAATCATCACGGATGATTGGACTTCCTATCCCATCCCAACCATGGCGGACATCCCCGAGATCAAAGTCGTGCTGCTCAACAATCCCAAGGTCGGCGCTTACGGTGGAGGTTCGGAAGCGGCGAATGCCCTCGCCGCACCAGCGATTGCAGCAGCCCTCCACGATGCAACCGGCAAGGTCCTTCGGCGGCTTCCGATGAAACCGTCATACGTGCAGGCGGTTTTGAAAACGTAAGCGAGCACCGGCGCTTGCAAAGGAGATACTCTGAAAGGCGTGAAGACCAACGGCAAAGTGGTGTCTATGCGACCGACGAGCCATATAGCGGGCCACGGCGAACCAGATACGGCCAAACTCGCTCGCTTGATTACTGCCTATGCCCCTTACGACGATAGTTTCGACCTGCGCATCCCTGGTCTGCATGCGGGCCGCTATTCCCGGCTCAACTCGGAATGCTTTCACACGCTGCGAGTCCCCTCGTTGTGCATCGCCGCGCAAGGCGCGAAAACTGTCATCGTGGGACAGGATGTCTACGAGTACGACACGTCGCGCATGATCGTGTTCTCCGTGGCCCTGCCAGTCGCCTCCCAGATCACTCAAGCCAGCCAATCCGAGCCCTACCTCTCCCTAAGGCTCGACCTCGACCCGCGCCAGATCGCCGATCTCGTCCTGAAGGTCTATCCGCACGGTCTGCCTCCGGTGCAGGAACGGCGCGCCGTTTACGTCACTCCGGCCGATCCGAGCATTACGAATGCGGCCATAAGATTGATGGAGTGTCTCTCGCATCCCGGAGATTCCGAATTCGTCGCGCCCCTGATCATCGATGAGATTTTGATCCGCCTCCTGCGCAGCCCCATTGGGGTTCGCGTGGCGCAAATGGGCTTTGCAGAGTCCACCGTGGACCGGGTTGCGAAGGCCATCGCTTGGCTGCGCGCCAACTTTTCCCAACCCATGAAGGTGGAAGACCTGGCCGGGCTGGTGCACATGAGTGTTTCCTCTTTCCACGAACACTTTAAGTCCGTCACTTCGATGAGCCCGCTGCACTATCAAAAAGTGCTGCGCCTGCAGGAGGCGAGGCGTCTTATGTTGTCCAGCATGATGGACGCGGGTACCGCAAGTCAGCGCGTGGGCTATCTCAGTGCTTCGCAGTTCAGCCGGGAATACAGCCGCTTCTTCGGGAATGCCCCCAGCAGGGACATCGCCAGATTGCGTCAAGACACTCGACTTTGGGCCTGACCGTTGAGCCCGTTCGTTGACTTGCCTGTCTCCCCCACGTAAGATTTGCGCCGATGATCGCCTCACTCATCTCCCACACCTCACCCGGTTCAGAGGTAAGGAGGCACAATGCGTTTGCGTCTTGAGAGCCGCGCCGTGGGCGAGGTCCTGATCGTACAGTGCATCGGACGCATCGTGACCGGAAACGAGGTCCTGACCCTGCACGCCCAGGTTGCCGACTCTTTGGCCAAGTATGGCGACGTCGTCCTGCAGTTCGACCAGTTAGAGTTCATCGACAGCAGCGGACTGGGAGCTCTGATGCGCCTGACGCAAGCCGCACGATCAAAGGGCGGAGACCTCAAACTCAGTGGAGTTCCGCCCAATATCCGCAAGACCCTTGAGATGACTCACCTGCTCCCGCAATTTGAAACCTACGACTCGGTCGAAGAAGCGATCACCGCCGCCTATCTGGGGTCGCGCTACTCCCGCGGGAAGGCCGGGGACGCCAGGCCGCGCATCCTGTGCGTTTACGAATCGTCAGACGTCTGCACGTTTCTGCGCGAAGTGCTGTGCAGCGCCGGCTACAACGCTTTGACCACAGCCAGCATCGACGACGCCAAAATCCTGCTCAAAGCAACGAAAGCCAAATTGGTGTTGGTCTCTGCGCGCATGCAATCCGTTTATGGCAAACCGACCCGCAAAGCACTGGAGGACATTGATCCGTCCGTCTCGCTCCACATCCTGGACGAGAACTTCGCTACCCAGGACCCCGGAGAAGCCGCGGAGAAACTGCTAAGCGGCATTGCCACCCTGTAAAGATTTCTGCGAGCTAATGTTCCCAGCGATCTGGTGAACAAAGCATTCGAGATATGAGCCCTGTCCAAAACAGATGGACGGAGAAACCGATCTCAGCCGCGAAGCGGCGTAAGAATACAGCCCATGGCGCGAGCCATGGGTCACAAGTGGGAAAAGAGCAAGCCCCGAAGGGGCGAAAGAAAGGTTACGACACAGACTCCGGAGGTGCGGCTGAAGTTCTCACGCCCACCCTCTACCGACCGCGTGAGTTCAAAGAGACCTCAAGAACTCGAGGATGGCCTCCTGGTCCTCCTTTTTCAGATCCTCAAATCGATCACTCACATGCCTTGCCTCGCCGCGATGCCGGTTGATCGCGTCGCGCAGCGTCAGGGACTCGCCGTCATGCATCAGCCTCGGACGCAACCGCACTCCCCACAACGGGGCGGTGCGTACTTTATTCCGGCTGCTCTCGAAGTCCTGCTTCGAAAGATATTCCGACATCATTTCAAATACCTTCTTTCCGTAGTGCTCCCGGGTCGCCTGCAGGATTCCGTCGCCCGTCCCAACGTCATGCATCAAGAAATCTCCGTAAGGATGAAATGTCATGGACCCGAGGGCGTCGGGAATCGTAAACGTTCCACCATTGATCTTCGTTCCGGCGGGAGCGGTGGTTAACGTTTCGACGTGGCAAGCCGCACAACCGACCTTGTCAAATAGACCTGCGCCCTTCTTCGCAGCGTCGCTGCTCGCGAGCTGGGAATCCCGCCCCGGCGCCTTCGTGGCGCGAATGAACCGGGCGAAGTGATCGATGTCGGAGAGGCCATCCGCTCCTGGAGTGTCGTTCGGCTCCGAAACCGTGTTGCAAATGTTGGTGACTTCATCCGGTTGCAGCCGATTTGTAATGCCCATCTCATTGAGGTAGGCATCGCCGGCGAACGAAAGCAAGCTCGCGTGCTGGTCTTTCCAGCCGAACCTGCCAACGGCCATCTGTCCGGGAGCTTCTACGATGGGCACCTGAAGTACCTGTCCGCAGATTTTCCGATGAGAAGACTTGCACTGTTGCTCAGCCAGATCGGTGAGGGTTTTGTCGGCGACCGCCTCGACAAAACCATCGCCTAACAGGCTCAGGGACATGCGAAATGTGCGGATGGTCTCGCTCTGGGGCACTCGCTCCTGAATCTCATTGTTCGGAAAAGCGCCGTTGGGACAAATGGCACGATCGTTCACCAGTGACCTCCCCGAGATCACTTCGCTTCCGTGCGCGATCGGAATATCCGGATTGCGGAAGCGTCTGTCGGGCCCTAAATGCCCAACCCGCAATTCCGAGACCTGGGAACCGGCCCCGGAAACCGGACTCTGGTGACATTCGCGGCAGGACTGCGCGTTATAAAGCGGCCCAAGTCCATCGCTGAGCTGCTCGAATTCGTCGAATTTGGCTTGATCGGCCTGATGCGTGGCATCGTCGGCGACCCCATTGCTCTTGTTGTCAAAACCGGTAGGCGCTTCCGTCGGACTGCTGGCGGATGAGGCGAGGATCAGACCGCCGAGGATAAAGCTCAAGACCACCGAAGGGATCAGGAATCGCATGGCTCATTCTCTCTTTCCAGGATGGCCTCGCGACAGGCGCATGTGTCGAGGACTAGATCCGCTCGGGGGGCCGGCGTATCTTCCGCCGAAATGCGACCCGTACCCGACGCGCGAAGACGAAGATGCACACATGAATACCATCTTTGCCCCGCTTCTGTCCAAGACAGAAACATGCAGTGGGGGTTCAGTCTCGAATAATGAAAATCGGGTACCCCATTTTTCGCGCGTCTTGCGCGAGAAGTGGGGGACTTTTGACGAAGCGTGTCGACGGGGACCGGTGCATTCCCCAGACAGTTGCAGAGCGATCCGAAAGCTCCACATCTGCTGGGCCTTTTACGTGCTCTGTGAGAGCTGCGCCAGGGCGGCCAGGTCACGAACTTGCACGGCCTCCCGCAGGATGTTGACGATTCCTAACCTTTGCCACCGACAGAGCAGGCGGCTCACCGTGGAAATGGTTGTGCCGGTCAGTTGCGCCAGTTCCAGATGGGAAAGGTTAATCTCCCGGTACCCATTGACGGCATATCCGAAGCGGTTTGACAGACGGACCAATTCGTTGCTCAGGCGCGAGCTAACATTCTCGGTGGAGACTTCGCGCAAGCGCTGTTCGGTCTCCTGCAGCCGTTCCTCAAGCGCGCGAACAGCATTACGGCGAAATGCGGGAAAGCGCTCCAGCAGTTTCTCAAACGTCACTGCATCCCAGAGGAGCGCCGTGGAGGACTGAACGGCTCGCGCCGTAGTGTAGTGGCGGCTGCCGTTCGCAGACAAACAAAACGCGCCTACAAGTTCGCCCAAGCCATGGAGCCTCAAAATTACTTCATGGCCGCTCGGTCCAATCTGCGTGATCTTAACGCAGCCGGAAAGCAACACGACCACCTGCTCGACGGGATCGCCATCAGAAAAGATCGCCTGCTTGCGCCAGAAACGCTTTTCGCGAGCCGCGGAAACGATACTGACGCAGCCCGCCTGGGAGACATCCGAGAACAGCGGGAACTCTTCAACTAACGCGGTCTTCCCACCAGGTAAGGTTGTGGTATCCAAATCGCCCACTCCTGCGGGTTGTTCGCATTTCGGACACTTTGCGAACCCAATACGAACCCAGCGCTCTTTTGGACGAGGCAACTCTAGTCTTACGAGCCGTTTCGCCAGACGAACGCAGGCAGCTCTCGGCGATCCAGGGATACCGTCGAAATCACATCCAATTTTCCTGATCCAGAGAAGAGCAACATTGCTCGAGAGCAAACATCCGAAAATCATTGCCTGATGGATTCTTGAGACGTGCGACTTACGTGACGCTGCCTCTCGGCCAGGCCGGCCCCTGAGTTTTACTGATCCGCCTTCTTTTTCGCTCGCTCCGGGGTATATAGTGGGCGGAGACCGCTTATGCTCTCCGCCCGATTGCTGAAATCATCTTCGCTCATCTCACTGGCGGTCACTCTCGGCTTTGCCTCAACCTGTCTGGCGCAGGATAGTTCTGGAAACAAGTCCTGGTCCCAAAGTGGCCAGCAGAGCAACCCCGGTGGAGCTCTAAATCCAACCCGCACACGTGAAACTCACACCGAATCCGGCGGTCGAATCGTGGACAAGACTTCGGTCGAAACCCTCGGTCCCGATGGCCGGTACGTACCCTTCCAGGACACGGAGAAAGAGTCGGTTCGCGTCGACGCCTCCACGACTCGCACCGTCGAACGGACCTTCGGCAGAGGCCCGGACTCTAAGAGGACTCTGATTCAGGAGCGGCAAGAAGAATCGCGCAGTCTTCCCGGGGGCGCGCAAAAGGTCGTCCGCACAGTCTCCAATCCTGACCCTAACGGCAGACTGCAGGTCGTACAGCGCGAATTACAAGATTCGAAACAGTCGAGTGGCGTGCGGGAGACGAAGACCACTGTGCTTACGCCGAATGCCGATGGGGGTTTTACTCCGTCCATGCAGATCGAAGAACGTCAGAAGCAAAGCGGCGACGGCACGACCGAATTCAATAAATCAATTTTGCTTCCCGATGCGGCCGGACACTGGCAGCTCAGCGAGGTCCGAGAAGGAACCAGCAAAAAAGAAAGTGGCGAGGCGCGCACCCAAGAAGAGCGAGTGCTGCGTCCCGATTCGAACGGCAAGCTCGCAGTCGTCGAGCGCACGGTCAGCAAGCAGACTGCAGCCGGCCCCAGGGAAGAACGGAACACAGTCGAAACGTATTCGACCAACGTTCCGGGCACGGCGGGCGACAATGCCCTCCAGCTTGTCCAGCGCGAAACCACCGTTTACCGGAACGCGGCCACAGGTGAGCAAAGTACGATTCAGCGAATCGAGCGCCCAAACCCCGGTGCTCCCGGCGACGGCCTGCACGTCACGGAGGAAGCCATCGACATCGTCAGACCGGGCGGCAGCGGCGTCGCCAATCAGAAGCGCACGATCCTCACCCGCGATTCCGATGGCCGCCCCGGTGAAGTTTGGATTGACGTGGGCAAGACCAACAACCCTTCCGCAATCCAGGTGGACACGCGCACCGCAGCCAACCCAGCTAACTAATCCGTGTGGGACGGACACTCCTGTCCGTCGCTTTTGACTTTGATTTCGGGTTTGACTTTGACGTTCACTACTTGGTAGGTCGAAAGAAAGCAACTGCAAGACCAACAACAACAGCGACGGACAAAAGTGTCCGTCCCACCTACAGCCGCCTCAAAAACGCATTCGCCTCCGCCACCCGCGGAAACAGCTTCTCCTCCGCCTGAAACTCCGCCGAATGCACGCACCGCCGGCTCCCCCGCAACTTCACCGGATGCTTCAAATGCAGCATCTCGTGGTAAACGATGTACTCCAGCACAAACTGCGGTACGCCCGGATGGTCGAAGATACCGCTGATGATAATCGCATTGTGCGCCGGATCGTAGTGCCCGAGAATGCGCCGCGTCTTGGTCTGGCTCCAGCTCATCCGCGGCCGCGCCATCAGCCCGTGAAAAAAGCGCGTATTCAGTTCCTCGAAGACCCCATCCAGATCATAAAAATGCCCGCGCGCCGATCGCAGCCGCTTGCGCCCCCGCATTTGCCGGACCAGGTGCGCCTTGCGCACAATCTCGTGGCTGCTCACATATCTTCGATACCGCGCCGCCTGCCCGCGATCGATCGGCCGCCGGTACATCTTGGCCAGCAGGATATGTGCGATCGCCCGCAGCACCTTATCCGGAGCCCCCTCCAGCAAATCCGACAGCCGCACCAGCAGCCGCCCCTCGCGCAACCGGATCGTATTGTTGACATTGGCAAACGCGAAGAACTCAATCCTCAGCTCGGGAAGGGAAGTCCCCGGCCGCAACTCGCTATAAGTTTCCTGAAAGATGTCCAACAGGCCTTCGCGCACAGTGAAGTCAGATTAGCACGAGCAGAGAGTAGTTCCCCTGACTCGTGTGGGACGGACACTCCTGCCCGTCGCTGTTGTTCTTGAGGCACCCATTCGACAAGCTCTGACCAGGCTCTCGCGATCTCCGGCAAGGTCTGCGCCGAACCTGAGGTCCGAGGTCCGCCGCTCAAGGTCCCGCCCCTACTCCACCTTCCCCCCGCTCTTCGCGCTCGAACTCGAATTCAGCTTCTTATGCTTGGCCGCGTCGTCCTGATCGGCCAGCAGCTTGCGATGATCCCCCGCCGATGTGTCCACCGTTTCCAGAATATTCGTCAGCACAAACTCGTAGGCCCGCACCTCCTCTGGCGGAACATCGGCCGCATCCTTCAGCGCCCGCAGCTTGGCCTCAAACTCGTTGTCGGCGTCGATGATCAGCTTCAGCGGCTTCCGGATGTCATCTTTGCGATCGACGTAGGTGTCAATGTTGTCGTTGAGTTCGTCGTAGAGCAGCTGGAAATCGTCGAGCAAGTCATGCGTCTGCCGTGGACGGTCCTTCGTTTTCGGATCGCTCCGCATCTGCTCGAGCTTCACCAGTCGCGCTCGCGCGAACTGCGTGTAAAGCGCAAGCCGCTGTTTTGGCTCCCAACTGGCGTCACGCACCTGGTCAATTTCGGGTTGGGTTAACGGATCGCGATGTCGCTGCGCCGGTGCAGCCGCACTCAGCAATAGAACAACCGCACAACAAGGAAGCAGGAGAGTGCTCATTTTCCACCTTTGGGGAACATTGCCAGCAGCAGATCGTCGCGCACCCGCTGCAAACGTGTGATCGCGTCCCGCACCGCCGTCTGGTCGTCATGCGGCAACGAATGCATAAGGTCAGTGAGCTTGCGCGTCATCCCGCGGACCGCAATCTCGGTTTGTTTCTGGTGTTTGTGGGACTGGAGCGAATAATCGCGGGCCAACTCCGTGAATGCGACAACGTCGATCAGCGCCGTCTGTCCCTTTTCGTAATCCGCGGCCGCATAGTCAGTGTCGGTCTCGGTCAGCCGCCGTTCAGCAATCTGCAAGCACAAGTGTGGGCGATCCCCGATCGACGTCGCCGACAGCTTCGCCTTCAACTCTTCCACCGTAAGCTCGGGTCCGGACGCAGCCCAAACCGCGGCGCCAGAAACCAGCATCAGCCCGACTATGCACGCGCCCCGCCGCCGTCGACACCCAAACCAAATTCTCAAGCGCCCGTCACGCGATCCACGACCGGAAAGGGCACGACCTTTCAGTCGTGCCATCAGTGCCCGCCACAGGTGTTGGGCGTTAGCCCCTGAGGCTGCGGCTCCGAATCGTCTCGAGGAATCTCTCACACCAAGCATGATCCCAGCCCTGCGGCGATTATTTTTTCGGCTCGATCGCGATCAGCCGGTGTTTCGCCTGCCACTCCTGATCAGGATACTTCCCGTTGGCCGAATTTAGAAAGAGATGATAACTCGCCGACGCCCGCTTGAAATCCTTGAGATGGTCGTAGGCGGAAGCTCGCAGGAAGTGCGTGAGCGGAATTTCCGGCAGGAACTTCGCCCGCGTATCCAGCGCCTTAATCGTCAGCGCATAGTCCTTGTTCTCACTGGCCGCGAAGGCCAGGTCGCCATACGCTTCTCCCAGATCAGGCTTGAGTTTCACCGCCGCCAGAAATTCCTGCTGGGCCCCAGGAAACTTTTTCTGCCGCAGCAGGCTCTGCCCCAGTCCGCGGCGCAGCTCCGCGTCATTGGGATGGCCCGCGATCAAGGCTCGGTAGGCCGCTTCCGCCTGATCATTCTTCCCCATGGTGAAGTAAAGATCCGCCAGATCACGCTGCACGGAAACGTCAACCGGAGCCAGTTTCGCCCCAGCTTGCAGTTCGGCCAACGCATCCTCGTTCTTATCTTCGGCGGCCAGCACCCGTCCCAGTTGAATGTGCGCCACGGCCTGCTTGGGCTGCGCGGCCACGAGCTTGCGCAGATATTCCTCGGCCTCAGGAAAGTGCCGCCCCCGCATGTAGAGATTTGCCAGTCCCGTCAGCGCGTCCGACGCTGAAGGATCAAGCTCCAGCGCCCGCTTATACTCGGTCTCTGCGTCCGAGAACTTGTTGTGCTTCTCCAGAAGCAGGCCCGCCGCCAGGTGCGGTTCCGGGTCTTTAGGCTGCAACGCCGCGGCCTGCCGATAGGCCGCCAGAGCGTCTTCCGGTTTTTGTACTTCCAGCACATGCGCCAGCGAAAGCCACGCCCGTTCGCGCCCTTCCGCAGGATGACTTGTAGGCGTAAGCCTCGTGGCGGCTCGCAAGAATTCCTCCGCATCGGGCTGCCCCGCTTTCGCCAACTGAATCCCCAAGTTCAGGTTCGCCTCGAAAC
>Ga0209698_10001069_pt1 | contig 31538 bp, 25 predicted proteins | sample LitLauG_LLR_2012_FD_187203 | JGI IMG/M metagenome (GOLD analysis project Ga0209698, IMG submission 187203) | Freshwater sediment microbial communities from Pennsylvania, USA - Little Laurel Run_MetaG_LLR_2012 (SPAdes) (version 2) | ecosystem: Environmental > Aquatic > Freshwater > Creek >... | reverse complement strand
CCGATATTGCTGACCCTGCCCTTGAACAGGCGGTCGGGATAGGCATTCAAAACGATCTCCGCGATATCGCCGAGCTTTACCGTGGCGAGATCATTTTCGTACACGTCGCAGACCACCCAGGTCGCCGAGAGATCGGAAATCGTGAACGGGAACGGGGCATTATACGCCTGCACCGTCGCTCCATTGGTGACCTGCTGATCGGTAATCACTCCCGAGACCGGCGCGAACAAGTCGACCATGACCGCCGGTTTATCGGGATCGTTGCCGAGCAGTTTCAAATGCTCGCCCGTGGTTTCCACGGCTATTTTGGCCTTGTCTTCCGCGTCCTGCGCCACTTGCAGATCGTTCAAGGCAATGGCGCCGTGCTCGAAGAGGTCCTTGGCGCGCTCATACTGAGTCCGGGCCAGAGTCTCATCCGCCACGGCCATCCTGTAATTCGAATACCCGCCGGAGATATCGTCGCTGCGAATGGTCATCAATAACTGGCCCGTCTGCACGGTATCCCCGAGCTTGGCGTGAATCGCCACCACACGCCCGGAAGCGAGCGAAGCAACGGGGACGTTGCGAGTAACGTCGGGCGTCACTGCGCCGGTGACGACTAACTCCGAACTGGCGGGGCGCGCCGTCGCGGCGGCGAGCGGAAACTGCTCCGGATGATCCACGCTGAAGAGGCTGGCGTCCTTGCTGAGTATGACGTTGGCCGCCGGAGGCGCGGTGGCGGCGTCTACGTCGGCTTGCGCCTGTACTCTGCCGCAGCCTGCCACCGTCAGCAGGGAAGGAATGGAGAGAAGCAAAACCCCCATCGCTTGCAACTTGCTTTTCATAGATCGCTCCAATTCAGAACCATGTTCGGTCCAGGATAGGACACGAGATATAAGGACGGCATAAGGGCCAGAATCAAAAATGCTATGAGACCCATAGGTCATGTTTATGAGCGCCTAGCTCGCACGAGTTTGGGACAAACGGAGATCCGGGTTGGAAAACGATTTTCCACGCCCGAATGACTACAAAGGACTTAAGTCGACAAAATGGAAAATCATTTTCCATCTGAGCTTCGGGCGCTGCGGCGCGGGAGCCGGTTTGGGCGTCTCAACTCGCCGGCTGGCGGAAGCGGTAGCCGAAGTGGAGTTCGGTAAGCAGGTACTCGGGAGACGATGGATCGTCCTCGAGTTTCCTCCGCAACTGATGCACGAAGGTCCGCAGATACTCCAATTCCTGGCCGTATTCTGCGCCCCATACGGCTCGCAGGAGCTTCGTGTGTGCGATAGGTATCCCCGGATGGCTCATCAAGTAGTGCAACAGATCGAACTCCTTCGGCGTCAGGCGCAGAACGGAACCGGCTTTGCTCACAATCCGGCGCGCGGGATCGAGTTCGATTTCTCCGATGACGATGGGGAGTCCCATATCGAGCGAGGCCGTGGCGGAGCGCCGGACCGCGGATCGCAACCGTGCCGTGAGCTCCGGGATGGAGAAGGGCTTGGTAATGTAGTCGTCGGCTCCCGCATCGAAGGCGGCAATCTTGTCGGCTTCCAGGTCACGAACGGTCAGCATCAGGATTTGCAGGCGGGGAGCCTTCTTTCGCATGGCCCGGCAGGCTTCAATTCCGCCGATGCCCGGCATGTTGACATCCATGAGAACCACGTCGTACTGGCGATCGTCTACTTCCTGGAGAGCCTGTTCTCCATTGGGAGATTCGGCAACCTCAAATCCTAAAGCGTCTAACGTCCTGCTGAGCACCCGCCGCAGCTCAGGGTCGTCGTCGGTAACCAGGATGTTTCCGTTGAGAGAGTTCATAAGCGATCAGGCTGCCGGCGCCGCCGGCAAGAAAACAGAGAACGAGGTTCCGTAATTTTTTTCCCCCTCGGCCCAAACGTTGCCGTGGTGAGCTTCCACAATCTTCTTGACAATCGAAAGCCCCAGCCCTGTGCCGGCGGGGACGGGTTGCGTCTCCGGTGCCCGATAGAATCGCTCAAAAATGCGCTCGCGTTCCATCGGCGTGACTACCAGGCCTTTGTTCCGCACCTTGAGGACCACTCCGTTCTCTTTGACCGCGAAGCTGACATCGATCGGCGATCCCGGTTCCGAGTATTGAATGGCGTTGTCCACAAGCTGCACCACAGACGTCAGGATCAATTCGCGGTCCGCCCAGATGGCGACCTCCCGCTTAGGGACAGAAATGTGAAACCGCTTGCGATCTACCTCCTGATCGAGCTTTTCGATAGCGAGGCCGATCAGGCGGGAAAACAGCAGCGGTTCCCGCCGGGGCTTAAACTCCGCGGCTTCCAGCCTTGCCGCGGTGAGCAGGCGCGATGCCAGGTGATCCAGCTTGGCCGCTTGCTGGTCGATTGAGGTGACCAGGTCCGATTGCAGTTCCGACAAACCACCGATCGCCAGAAGGCCGGAGCTGGCCGTCCGTGCGATCGCCAGCGGTGTCTTGAATTGATGGGCCAGGGCATCGAGGACGGCCGTGCGCAGTTGTTCGGTCTGCCGGGCCGCCTCTGCATAGGACTCCCTCTGCAGCGCTCGAACGCGCTCCAGCGCGATTCCGCAAAGCGATGCGAGGGCCGTGGCAGCCAGCCTGTTCATCGCGGTATCGTGCAGCGCCAAACCACCTACCGGGCGAGTCCCCAGCCGAATGGGGCAATACCAACTCCGAGTGGCCGGATCGAAGTTGTCCGCGCCAAAAAAGTAAGCATCCCGGGTCCGCTGCTCGGCCCCGGCCGGGCTGACGCCAATCTGGTGCGTTGCGACCGACAGAGCATCGAACAGTTGCACAGCGTCCAATTCGAAGACGTCGCGGATCAGTGAGGTAATGTGATTTCCCAGATCGGTGGAGTTGTCCAACAGCAGGATCCGCCGCGACGTTTCATAGAGCCGCTCCATGTCGCGCCGCCCGGCGATCGCTTCCGCCGCTTGCGTCTGGGCCCGAAGCGACAATCGGCTGATCACCAGAGCCGTAAATTCAAAAGCGCCGAGCGCCACCCAATTCGCCGGGCTGTTTACGAAGCTGAAAATGGGTGGCACAAAGAAATAATTCAGGCAAGCGGCCGCCGCAATCGAGATCCCCGTGGCGTGCCAGAATCCACCGTAGAGCGCCGCCAGAACCACCAGGACGAGATAGAGAAATCCTGTGAATGCAAAACTCTGGCCGAAGTGGAACGATAACCAGGTGCAGGCAACCAGCCCTACCAGGCAAAGGCCGCTGGGCACGGCGCTCCGCCACCCGCCGTTATCCGCCATGTGAGTTGCACCCATGCTGAGGACTCTCTCAGTTATAGGCTACGGGGCATGAAAAAGGCATAAACGTGAGGCGCTGAAGGCTTTCGTTTATGACTTTTTCATTAGTTTGGGTCCACACTGTTACCATCCGCCATGACTCTCCACACCACCTTCCGCCGTTGCTGTTTCGCTCTAATCTCACTAAGTGGCTTATACGCCCAAACGGCGAGGACCACGCCGGCAACATTTCGAACCAACTCCCAGATGGTATTGGTCCCCGTAACGGTTACGGACCACAACGGGAAGACGATAAACGGCCTGCGAGCGCAGGATTTCACGCTTCTCGACGGCCAGACAACTCAGCAGATTGTATCTCTTACCAGCGAGGATGCGCCTTGTTCCGCCGGCTTGGTGCTGGACATCAGCGGCAGCATGCGACAGACCCTCGGGACGGTCAAGGATGTCGCACACGCGTTCTTCCAAACGGCCAATCCGGAGGATGAATTTCTGTTGCTGACGGTTTCCACACAACCCGATGCGGTCTCGGGATTTACGACGGATATGGCCGCCTTGGAAAGAGGCGTCGAATTTACGAGGCCTGGGGGAATGACAGCGCTGATCGATACGGTCTATCTCGGTTTGAGCCAGATGCGGAAAGCGAAACGGCCGCGGAGAGCACTTCTGATTCTCTCGGATGGAATGGATAACTATAGCCGGTATTCGAAAGCTGACCTCATGCGCGTGGCACTCGAGGCCGATGTGCAGATCTACACAGTAATTATCAACGATCCCAGTGCCGCAAATTCCAGTAACACGGTCCCACTACGTCCCAGCATGGTCGCGAAACCATGGGACCACCCCCAACAGCAGCAGGGACAATCCCTGCTGGAAGAATTGGCAGATAAGACCGGTGGACTTCATTTCCAGGCACGCAATGCGGAAGAAGCGAAAGAGGCCGTGATCAAAGCCGGCCACGCTCTTCGCAACGAGTACGTGATTGGATATCTGCCTCCCGACTCTGGAACGCCTGGAAAATGGCACCGGGTCAGAGTCAAATCGGACGTGCCGAAGGTGAGTATTCACGCGCGTAGCGGATACTATTCGTATTAGGGCACGGCCTGCCTCACCCCAGCAGCAATTCGGCACACAAAAATCCGGGGCAGCGATAAAAGCTGCCCCGTTTCCACTGGAGGAGTGGGGGACGCGTTCAGAATTTAACCATGACTCCAAAGCTAAGCTTAGTTTCACTTCTGCGAAGATCGGGGAACCAAACTGTTCCCGCCCCGCCGCAGGCCGCAGTTGCCGCAGTGAGATCGGCCGTTCCGGCGGAGGCGCCACTCTGGCAGGTATAGTACTGAGGCAGACCGTTGTTGCCGCCAGGAGGCGTCACACCGTGGCGACCGGCGAAGTATGGGATGTCGGAGTGCCGATACCCGACCTCCGCCCACCACGTGATGTACTGCTTAGGCATGTAATGAAACGTCACCGTGCTGTCCCACATGTGGGCCTTTTGGCCGGGGAGTTGGGGAAAGTAAACCGAACCGGTTGAAGCCCAGGCCCCGTCGATCGGCGGCAACAGCGTCAAATAGCGGCCCCAGTTGCTCATTTCGCCGCCCCCGAGCGTAATGGCGTAGAGATCCTTGTGGAACCAAAGCCGGTCGTACAACATCCAGCCGATAAATGACTCTTTGCCTTTGCTGGGCGCGCACGTGCCGCAAAGTCCGCCGCCAGTCTGAATACCTGCGTCTGCTGTAAGAGAGAATGCCATTTTCGAGAGGTTCAGGCTCTCCGGCTTGTTGTAATACCGCACCTCAATACTGTCGTCGGTGTGGATGCGTTCCGTGCGCAGTCCGAGATTATCCTGTCCGTGGCCATACTGGTTGGCGACGAGCTTGAACCATTCTTTGGGCATCCAGAGAAGCTGTCCTCCCAGACCGGGATTGCTATTGAACTTGGCGTAGGACTGCCACCCGTTGATGAACCAAGGCTCGATTTTCAGCTTGTTGGTCGGAAACCACTGAACGCGGACTCCGTTGAAGAACCAGGGCGTGTTCGACGATACATACGACGGCTGGTAAGTCCAGTTATCAAAATTATAGTAACTGAACAAGCCAATGTACGAAACGAAGATTCCCGCGTCGACGTTGAGTCCGTGATTGACATTGAAGTGATATCCGCCGTAGGCTTCCGAGATGTACTTGTAAGCGCCCTGCAGGTCCCACTGGCCGACGCCGCCGGTATTCCCCGGCGACGCGCCGGTTGCCGAGCTGGCGTCATTGCGCGGCGTCGTGGTGGCAAACAGCCCCTGCATGAACAGGATGCGGCCACGAACGTTCTGCCAGTGGAAGTCGCCGCCGACGCTGGCCTGCTCGATCTGCACTTCACCGGATCGGAAAGACTCGGTAGCCCCAACGATAGTGTGGTCGAGCGGCTGGTTAAAATCCTGCATGTAATGGGTATCGAAGCGAACTTCCGGAGTGAAAAACGGCGTATCGATCACGGTGTCCTTATTCCGGGGAGTGCCGTTGAGCCAAGTAAAATCACCGAAGGCAAACGGGGTTTGAAGATCCACCGCGGGAGGTGGTGTTACCGCCGCCGGTGCGGAAGAGCCGGACGCCGGTGGCAGTGCCGCTTGAGCCGGAGCCGGAACCTGGGCGGTCTGAACCGGCTGCGCTTGCGCGAGCTGCACGTTGGCATTCGAGGTCCGGTTCTGTGCGACCTCCACTGTAATAGGAGATGGACTCGTAAAGCCCTCCTTGGCAGCCGCCACCTGGTAGGAGCCGGGCGGAAGGTCCTTGACGGCAAAACTTCCTTCCGCATCGGTCACGAGACTCCGCTCGATAGAGCCAGCGATACTGTGCACGATGACATTCACCGCTGCCAGCGAAAACCCGTCGGGAGACAACGTAACTCCACGCAAAGAGCCAGACACCCCTTGGGTGAGCTGCACGTTGGCATTCGCGGTCCGGTTCTCCGCAATTTCCACGGCGGCGGGTGTCGGACAGGTGAATCCATCCTTGGACGCTGTGACTTGGTAAGAGCCGGGAGGGAGATCCTTGACGGCAAACGTCCCATCGCCGTCACTAACCAGTTGACGATCGATGGAGCCATTCAGGCTGTGAATGACTACGCTTACTGCCGCCAAAGAAAATCCGCCAGGAGCCAGGGTAACTCCACGGAGGGAGCCGGACGGCGCCTTCCGGGTTTGCAGCCCACTGCCAGTCGAGGCCGGATCGGGCGTAGCATCCGCGGCCGCCATGGGTTGGGCCAGCCCCGCCATCAGAAGGAAGGCGAGAAAGCCTCGCGTATTGCCAATCCCTGTGTAAACGTTCATATCCTCTTGTTGTCCTCGCAATGATGAAAGAGCTTGGATCCAGGATTCAATGGCAGGCACACAACAGACACCCGCAGCAAACCTAATCGCTGCGCGTAACCTTTTGATGCCTTTCGGTAACCTAGATCAGAGTCAGTATGCGAGCGGGGCCATAAAAAGCGCATGAAAAGCCAATGGAAATACCTTATGGGGGTCATAAGGATAACGTATGGTCAGCCCTTACCGCTGATAGGAAAGGACGTAGTGGACAAGAGGCTGGACTGACGGGGCTGTCGCCGCGTCTCCCGTCAAAGTTCGAATTTAGAACTTAACCAGAACGCCGACACTGAGCGCCGCTTGGCTATGGCGCATATCCGGAAACCACACGGTGCCGGGCCCGCCGCAAGCCGCATAAGCGGAAGCGAGGTCGGTAGCGCCGGAAGCGGCTCCACTGTTGCAGACGTACTGCGTGGGGACGCCGTTGTTGCCGCCGGGAGGCGTGATTCCGCCTCTCCCCGAAAAGTACGGGATATCCGAGTGGCGATAGCCAAATTCCGCCCACCACGTAATGTACTGCCTGGGCATGTACTGGATGTTAAGGGTGGTATCCCACATGTGAGCCTTGTCCCCGGGGTTTTCGCTGAAGTAGGGCGAACCGGAAATGGCGTCGGCTCCGTTGATGGGCGGGAGTAGCGTCAAATACCGGCCGGGGTTGTTCATCATGCCTCCGCCGAGGGTGACGGCGACCAGATCCTTGTGGAACCAATAGCGGTCGTAGACCATCCAGCCGAGGAAAGCCTGCTTCGGCCCGCCTTTCCCGCCGTGACAGGTCACACCACCGCCGTACTCACATCCCAGGTCACCGGTAAACGAGAATGCCATCTTGGAGAGGCCGGTGCTCTCGGGCTTGTTATAATACCTGACCTCAATGCTATCGTCGGTGTGCAGCCGCACGCGATTGGGAACACCCAGCGCGTCCGTGCCGTTGCCGTAATTGTTGAAGACCAGCGAGAGCCATTCGTTCGGGCGATACAAAATCTGCCCACCGAATCCGTGATGGCCGTTGGCCCTCGCGTAGGATTGCCATCCGTTTATGATCCAGGGCTCAATCTTCAACTTATTGGTGGGGAACCACTGGAACCGCAGGCCATTGAAAAACCACGGGGTATTGGAGGACACATACGACGGCTGATAGGTCCAGTTATCGTAATTATAGTAACTGAACAGACCGATGTAGGACACAAAGATCCCGGCGTCGATATTGAGACCGTGATTCACGTTGAAATGGTATCCGCCGTAGGCTTCCGATACGTAGCGGTACGCGTCGCGCAGGTTCCACTGGCCATTGCCGGGACTGGGATCATTACGCGGGGTCGTGCTGGCAAACATTCCCTGCATGAACAAGATCCGGCCGCGAACATTCTGCCAATGGAAATCGCCGCCAACGCTGGCCTGCTCTACCTGGAATTCGCCATTGCGGAACTCCTCGGTGGAACCGGCCTGGGTGTGGTCTACGGGTTGATTGAAACTTTGCGAGAAGTACGAATCGAATCGGACTTCCGGAGTGAAGAAGGGCGTATCGATCACGGTGTCTTTGTTCCGGGGGTTGCCGTTGAGCCAGGTAAAATCGCCGAACGCAAAGGGGGTATCGTTATCCACCGCGGGAGGTGGCGGAGTGGGACCGACCAAGTCAGTGGCCCTCGGCGGTAGAGCCGCTTGAGCCTGCGGCGGCTGAACCTGGGCCGTTTGAACCGGCGCCGCTTGCGCGAGTTGCACGTTGGCGTTCGAGAACCGGTTCTGGGCAATTTCCACGGTGACCGCGGATGGACTCGTAAAACCCTCCTTGGAAGCGGTGATCTGGTAGGATCCTGGTGGCAGATCCCTAACGACGAACATCCCGTCCGCATCGGTCAGCAGGTTGCGATCGAGGGAGCCTGCGATGTTGTGAATGGTTACGTTTACCGCCGCCAGGGAGAACCCGTCCGGGGCCAAAGCGACGCCGCGCAGGGACCCCGACACTCCCTGGGTGAGCTGGACGTTGGCGTTGGCGGTCTTGTTCGCAGCAATCTCCACGGTGGTGGCAGATGGAGTGGCGAAGCCTTCCTTATATGCTGTGATCTGGTAAGTGCCGGGCGGAAGATCCTTGACGGCAAACATCCCCTCGGTGTCACTGACAAGCTGGTGGCCGGCAGAACCGGACAAGCTGCGAATCAAGATGTTCGCCGCGGACAAAGAGAAGCCGCCCGGACCTAACGTAACTCCGATCAGCGAACCAGATGCCCTCCCGACCGTGGGAGTGGTAATCACGGCATCGGCCGCGACGCCCGCCACCGTCTCGCCGGCTGCGCCGGCGGCGTTCAGGGGTTGCGACAGGATGCCCGCACATGCCAACAGTGTCAGCAAACTCCGGGTATTCGCGATTTCGAACTTCACGTTCATTTTTGTGGTTCCTTTTGTCCAAGGCGATTGAGCAACTCTCGCCAACCCTCGTGCCAGGGGTACGGGCCCGGCTTGATGAGGAAATGAGGACGGCCTCCCATCAGCGGCATCCACGGCCAAAGGCGTTGCTTGTTCTCAGAGTTCCAGCTTGCCCTGGAAGTCCATCTCCGCAAGATTGAAGAATTGCGCCACCACAATCCGCCCGATGTGCGCCTCGAACTCCAGCCGCTCGTCCTTCCGTGAGATTTCTGCAGATAAAGGGAACAAGTAGACAACCGCCACGCCGTCACTCCGTTGGAAGACTTCGACGCGCAACGGCTTCACATCTTTTTTCCCTTCGCGCTTCAGGGCCGCTCCTTCCTTCAAGGGATCACCCAACTTTTTCGGATCACCGTTAAAGTTTCCATTGGGGATGCCATAGACAGCGATGCGGTAGCCGTCACCTTCGAGCGTGGGAGGTTCGATTTCGCGGGACTTCAACTCCGCGATGCGGACCGGTAGGGCGGTCTCCCAACGCAGCCTCAAGATCATGCTCTGGACCATGGAGCGTGGGCTGGGGCCAGCGCCTTTTCCCGTGAAAATACTCGTCGGCGAGGTTGGCAATCTCGGCCCACTGCCCTTAGGGTCCACATTGTCGTAGCCGACGCCCTTTGGCTGTCCCATGGTTCCGCCGTCCCTGAGCTCATCTTCGCTTTCCCGGCGGGCGACACCGGCTGTAATTTGCCTTGCCCAGGGAGACTTGGTGAGGACCTGCCTGGCATCTTCCTCGGTCCACTGGCTGGCTGGTTTGTCCTTCCAGGACGGGTCTGCGGCGATCAGCAAGACGCCGGAAACAGAGATCAGCCACAACCGTTGTACTCGACACTTACACATTCCGCTTACCTCGCAAAGACGGAGAGCAAGGTCCCCCACTTCCTACCGATTGCTCCTCGCGAGTTCTGACTCTCACAGTTCCAGTTTGCCACGGTGTTGCATTTCGCGGGCATCGAAGGACTGCTCCACGAACAGTTGGCCAATCTGAGCCGCGAACCAGATGAACTTATCTTCTCTGGTGATTTCGTCGGAACGCGGAAACAAGTACACTATGGTCGCCAGATCGCCATCGAACAGCAGTTCGGCACGCACGGGCTTTAGATCTTTCCTTCCCTTGCGCCTGAGGAACGCCGACTTCCGTAACTCGACAGGCAGGGACTTCTGGTCTTCCAGGCCGGGGACGTCGTATACGGCGATGGCATAGTAGTTCCCGTTCCAGGCAGGGGCACGCTCGTCGCTGGTTTTGACTTCCGCGCCGCGGATCGGTGCGGCGCTTTCCCAGCGGACGGGCAGCATTTGCCGCTTAGGCGCCTTGGGAACGAGCCGTTTGCCTCCACCCAAGCCGGTCAGAATGGAAGGATCGAGCGCTGCCAGGCCTGCGCCCTTACTCATCCCCATTCTTCCGGCATCCCGCAATTGCGCTTCGCTCCGTTGCGGCAGAGCCTTTACGACAGCCTTCTTGACCCAAGGAGAATTGGCGAGCACCTGCTGCGCTTCGTCCACACTCCATTGCGAGACGTCTTTGGTCTTCCAGGATGGATCCGCCGCCGTCAGAAGGTGTACGGAAAGCGGCAGAATCAATGAAATGGTTACTCGGAACATAACTTTCGAGACCTCCTCAAAAACGTTGCCACCGCTCCCTTCGGTCGCGGCTCAGTATGGGATACGGGGCCGCGGCCGTTAGGGAGCAGTCGCATATTTACAGCTTCACCATCAGGGAAAAGATAAACCGGCGCTCCTGTTTGCGGAGGTCCGGCGTAAACCCTGGAACGATCTGCGTGGGGTCGCCTGTGTTCACATAGGTTCCCGGAGTCACTTGCGGAGTTATGCCGCCCGACCCGCTAAAGTACGGGACATTGGATCCGCGCTGGGTGAATTCCACGCGCCATGTGACCCACTGGCTCGGCATCCAGTCAAATGTAAGTTGGTAATCATAGCCCTTAAACTTGTCGCCAGGGTTCTCCGTGAAGTACGGAGTACCGGTACTCGCCGTGGCGCCGTTGATGGGCGGCAGGAGCACGAGGTAGCGGCCCGGGTTGTTCATCACGCCGCCACCAAGCGTTGCCCCGAACTTGTCGTGAGCGAACCAGAAGCGGTGATAGGCCATGATGCCCAGGAAGTTTTGCGCGGGGGTGTTGGCATTTCCGTGCCTGCAAACTACGCCGCCACCAGTTTCGCAACCGAAGTCCTCCGTGACGGTGAAGGCCATCCGGTGCATGAGCTTATTGGGATTCTCGTAGTACTTCCACTCCTGACTCCAGTCCGCGTGATAGCGGGAACGAAAAGGATTGCCTAGCGTATCCCTACCGAGCGTATAGGTATTCCACACAAAATCGAGGTTGCCCGTGGGGCGCCACAGGATCTGTCCGCCAATTCCGTGCCGGCCGTTGTACTTGGAATAGGTCTGCCAGCCGTTGATGAACCAGGGCTCGATTTTCAGCTTGTTGGTGGGGAAATATTGGAATCGCAACCCGCTGAAGAACCATGGCGTGTTCGACGACACGTAGGACGGCTGATAGGCCCAGTTGTCAAAGCTGTAGTAACTGAACAGACCGATGTAAGACAGGAAGATACCCGCCTGAACGTTGAGGCCGTGGCTCACGTTCATGTGATACCCGGCGTAGGCTTCGGTCAGGTATCGGAGGGCATCGTCGGTCCGCCACTGGCCCACGCTGTAGCTGGCATCGTTGCGCGGCACAGCGGTCGACACGGCGCCGAACTGGGTCAAGAGGCGGCCCTGCATGTTACCTGCGTGAAAATCGCCGCCGACATTGACAGCCTGGATTGACAGTTCGCCCGTCCGCTCACCCTCGGTAGTTCCAATGAGAGTATGGTCGATGGGCTTGGCGAAGTCGTACATGTAATTGGTGTCCACGCGGAATTCACCGGAAAAATATTTGCCATCCAAGACCGCATCGTGGTTACGGGGAATGGAGTTCATCCAGGTATAATCCGCGTACGCGAATGGCGTCTGGAGGTCAACAGCGGGCGGGGCTTCGGGAGCGGGAGCTGCGGGCGCGGGCGCCTGCCCCGAGCCGGTCGAGTCGGGCTCCGGCTGTTGGTCCACGGCGGGGTTGGAAACGGCTGGCTGAGGTGGCTCGGTAGTTGGCCGTGAACCCGATTCCGCGGCCAAGGGTGCGGCAGGCGCCGTTTGGGCGGGCTTGGCGTCTTCTGTCGCGGTTGGTTTCGTCTGCTCTTGCGCGGCCTTGTTTTTCAACTCCGTCTCCAATTGCTCTACCCGTCTTTTCATGGCATCGAGCTCTTGAATAACGTCCGCCTGCGCTCTTTGATCGGCTGCCGGCTGAGGCGCAGCGGTTTGGGCATTCACGCTATATGCCGAAAATGCCGCAACAGCCGCCGCTATCAACACACTTCGAGTCTTCATGTCAATTCGCATGCTCCCCCTCTTCGATTTTTGGTAATCGCTAGAATTCAGAACGTAACTGGGTGTTTTTGCCGATGCCGGCACACTACGACACAGTAGTACCGGTAGCCGAACCTGACATGGGTGTGGCGTTACTGCACGAACTTAGCTAACCTACGTAAACCCTCGTACGGACTGCCCGGCATGTCGGGACTCTCAGTGGTCATGAATGACAGAAATCCCAAGCAATGGCCCGCGTTTTATACAGTATGGGATCGAAGATATGAAAAAGTCATGAAGACCTGTGGGGGTGCGAACGAAAATACCTATCGGGGTTATAAGCGAGACTAGATAGAAGGTGTGGGGCAATCCGACGGTGGTAAGCCCCGCCGCGGGAGGCCATCTGCAACCGGGCGGGAGAGAGCCAAACATCGGAGTTTAGGCCCTGTTCCGCATGATAAAAACGGGCCGGGGCCAGCGGGCGCTCCTGGCACCCCACGACGGTCGCGCCAGGGAGTATACTCCAAGGCAAAGGAGCCCGGCATGGCCCTTGTAACCCGCTGCAGAAGATATGCTTACTGGGTGCTGTTGTTCGGAATCGCCGCTCCTGCGCAAAGCGGCGACGATCCGCAAGCGCTGCTCCAGCAGGTGCGCTGGAGGGTGATGGATACGGTCGAGCGGCTGCCCAAGTATGTGTGCACCCAAACGATCGAGCGAACCCGCTATGAGGCAGATGCCAGCCGGGCGCGCGCGCGATCCTGCGACGACATCGCCGCGACCGTGAATCGCGGGGGTTGGAAGCGGCGCCTGGCCTCGTCGGACCGGCTGCGACTGGATGTGGCCGTGAGCCAGGGAAGGCCCGGTACGGTGAACGAGATGTATTCGTGGGCCGGCGAAAACCGTTTCAGCGATCGCAGCTTATTTGAGATGGTCACGGAAGGCGCAGTTTCCACCGGGAGCTTCTCGTCGATTCTGGCCGCGATTTTCGGGGGCCAATCGGCCACATTTTCGTACAACGGCGACGGCATGGCCGGGGGGAGATTGCTCTCCGAATTCGGCTTCGGCGTTGCGCGGGAGAGGAGCCAATCCGCTTACATCTGGGGGAAGGAGCGAGGCCAGCAGACGGCCATCGCGTTCGGCGGCACATTCCTGGTGGATCCGGAGACTTCCGATCTGGTGCGATTGGTCATCCGCACGGACGAGATGCCGGCGCAAACGGGCGCCTGCGCGCTTACGCAAACCCTGGACTACGGCCGAGTGCACTTAAACGATGCCGACTTCCTGCTGCCCGCCGAAGCCCGCTTTCAGGTGATCCATCGCGATGAAACCCAGGCCGAAAACCACATTCACTTTTCAGCGTGCCAGGAGTTTCGGGGCGAATCGACGGTGCGGTTTGACAAGCCGGAGGAAACCGCGCCTGCGGGCAACCATTCGCCCAAGGGAGCAGTCCATTTGCCGGCGGGACTGCCTTTCAAGCTGGCCTTCACCGAACGTATCGACCCGAGCGTTGCCGCCGCGGGCGATCCGATCCGAGCCAGACTGGTGACTGCGATCCGCGACCAGGCATCGAAGGCGATTCTGGTTCCGGAGGGGACCCCAGTCGGAGGCCGCATCGTGAGCGTCCGGCGCTTCTACGACCCGCCGAAGCAACAAAAAACGACCAGCCCGTCCCTGGTATTGTCGGTGCGGCTGGAAACACTCGAGATGGGAGGAGCCTCCTATCCCTTCCGCGCCGGCTTGGATTCCGGATTGCGCCGGTTCGCCAAATCCGCCGATCTGCTTTCCATGCACATCGACCTGGGATCTCCCGATCGGCCAGAGGATCCCGACATCGGCGTCTTCGAGTTTCGGAACGCGAACCCGGACTACGTAATAGAAAGCGGGCTGGGGTCGAATTGGGTGACCCTAGCGGTCCACTGAGTGGCGGTGGGCCTCCACCGGAACCTGAAGGCGATAGCCAACTGCAGGGTCGGTGACCAGATATTGGGGGTGCCCGGGATCCGGCTCCAGTTTCTGACGCAGCTTGCGGATGAACAAGCGGAGGGAATGAGCGCCTTTTTGCGGATCGGGCCCCCACAGGATCTTTACCAGTTCGCGGAAGGGGACCGTCTGATTCACGTGCAAGGCCAGGTGTTCCAGAATTCCGCACTCGGTGGGAGTCAAGCGAATAGGACCGCCGACCGCTCGAATGACACGCGCCTCCAGATCGATGGTGACTGGCCCGAAAGGGAGTTGGCGCAAACGCGTATCCTGAGACCGAAAGCGGCGCAACGCGGCCCGGACCCGTGCCTGGATCTCGGCGACGACGACCGGCTTGGTCAGAAAAGCGTTGACTCCGGTTTCCAGGACCGCGATTCGATTGGGCTGTGTGGTGCGGCCGCCGATTACTACCAGAGTTGCACCCGGTATGGTGTCGTGCCAGTCGCGCAGGATGTCCAGCAGGCGCTTGGTGGGACGTTGTATGTCGAACAAGACCAAGCAGTAGCCCTCGACAGGGATCGCAGCGGTTTGGATATCGAAGGGAATCTCTTCCACTTCGCAGCCTTCGCCGAGTATCACCTCACGGAGTAGCTCGTGGTGGTCCTCCTCTTCGTAAAGTAGTAGACTCCTTGGGCCTTTCATTCAGATTCAACTTGTTTACAGCGACGTGGCTGCAGGGACCGCTTCGCGAATCAGGCGCCTGCGGTCATTTGCGCCGATTGTTCGGCGTAGATCTGCGGTGCGATCAATGCATGGTCAGCCGCCAATTGCGTCTCTGGCAGCGCGGCGGCGTATGCGGCCATCGCCGGAATCTCCTGCAGGTATCCTAGGGCAACGGCACGCCGCACCCAACCGACAATGAGCTGGCGAACCCGTTCCATGGTCACACCGTACCGCTCTCCCAGTTCCGGACACGACCAATTCCGCACGAAGTAAAGCTCGACCATACGCCGTTGAATATCCGGCCGCGACTGGCAAGGGAAGCTCGGAACCTGGGAGGGGAAAGACACCTGATCATTCTGAATGGCGATGCGCAATTGGCGCAGACTGATTTGTGCGATGTTCATCTTACCCTCGCGTAATGCAGTGTCCGCATGGCGAATCGGACGGTGGTCGAGACATCCCAGACGGTCCGGCACCTTCTTACCACCGGCCAATGTTCGATTGTGGCGGAGAAGCTGTGAAAAAGGTATGAACGGAATCCGATACGGCGCATGGGATTTCCAGACACGTCACAGCAATGCCGCGCTAGCGACTTGCGGCGCACCGCTTTGCGCCAGGAGAGCCGGGTCACAAAAGCGATAGCCCATCCACGGCACAGTAACCAGATATTCCGGGTGGAGCGAATCGTCTTCGATTTTCTGACGGAGGCGCTTGATGTAAGTGCGCAGGTATTCGAGCTCGCTACCGTATTCGGGTCCCCAAACCGCGCGGAGCAATCGGGAGTGCTCGACCGGGGTATTGGCATGCTGCATGAGATAGGAAAGCAGGGCGAACTCGGTCGGTGAGATGTGGATTTCCGAGCCTCCTTTGCGCAGAACACGGCGCTCGACATCGAGTTCCAGGTCCCCCACGCGGAGGACCTCTCCGCCGGGCTGGCACATGGGAAGGCGGCGAGTAAGGGCGCGGAGGCGGGCCAGCAACTCGCGCAAGCTGAAGGGCTTGGTAATGTAGTCGTCCGCGCCGGCCTCCAGGGCCTGGATCTTGTCGTCCTCCCGGTCACAGACCGTGACCATCACGATTCCCAACTCGGAGTGAAGGGCGCGCAGGCGGCGGCAGGCTTCCATTCCTCCCATTCCGGGCATGTTGATGTCGAGAAGCACCAGGTCGGGCCGGAACTGGCCGGCGCAGGCGACGGCCGTTTCCCCCGTCCGCGCTTCCTGGATGGCATAGCCGTGGGCCTCGAGGGAAGCGCGCAGCGTCCGGCGCATCGCCGAATCATTATCGACAACCAAGACTCTCAGTGGATTTAGGCGCATGTTTGGTCTTCTCTTTCGCAATGGGTAACTTCAAATAGAACGTAGTATCTTGCCCGTAAACGTGGTCCCGATCGAGCTCCAGAGTCCCGCCGTGAGCGAGGACAATCTTTCTCGCGATGTACAGCCCCAGTCCGGTTCCGGGCGCCTGGTTACCGCCAGAGCCCCGATAGAAGCGGTCAAAGATGCGGGGCTGCTCTTCCGGCGGAATCCGGCTTCCCTCGTTAGTCACCCGAATCACGGCGCAATCGGCATCGGAATCCACGGCGACGGTGACCGTGCTGGCCGGTTCCGAGTAGCGGAACGCATTTTCGATCAGTTGAACGATCGCCAGGCCCAACATGTCGGGGTCCGATAAAACCTGAGCGGAGCGGTCCCCGCAACGCAAATCGAGTATGTGGTTGCGGTCTTGGCTTCGGAACGGCTGTGCAATGCGCGCGACCAAGTCGGAAACCGGAGTGATCTGCATTCTGGGCTTGATCTCGTCCCGGTCCAGCCGCGCCATACGCAAGAGCCTGGTGGTCAGGCGCCCCAGGCCGGCGGCCTGCGCCTCAATGGTCTCCACCATCTCATGCTGTTCGGAGGCCAGCGTTCCGGTCTCGCGGATGCCGCCGGCCGCCGTGAGAATCGCCGCCAGCGGCGTTTTGAACTGGTGAGCAAAGGCGTCCAGAATGGCCGAGCGCAGGACTTCCACCTGGGCGGCGGCGGCGGCTTCGCTGGCAGTTTCAAAAGCACGGGCCCTTTGAATCATCGCGGCGGCCAGAACCGAGAGGGGCCCGGCTGTCGAATCCGCGTCATTGAGGCCATCGAATCCCACCGCGCCAATCGGTTTTCCAGAAATTCTCAGGCAGCGGACTGCAATTCTGGTCGCCTCGTAGGAATGGTCCCGGCCGGAGAGGTAGGCCGCCTTGGTTTCTGCGGCGAGGTCGTGGGCGGACTCGCCGTCGCAACTGAGTGCCGCCGCCGCCCCATCGTACAAGCACATGGCGCGCAGTCCAAGGACCTCACGAAAGACTCCGAGGTATCCCCTCTGGACCGCAACATCCGGGCCCACGGAGACCAGTCGCGAGGCCACTTCATATAACCGTGCGAGGTCCTTGCGGCGGGACTCCGCATTGCGGGCTTCTTCGCGGGCTTTGGATGCCAGGCGCGTGATGACGAGAGCAGTGACCAGAAACGTCACGAGCCCCAACGCATAGACGGGTTGGCCGATCTCCAGCGACAGGAGCGGCGGCACGAAGAAGAAGTCCAGACATAAAATCGCAATTACCGAGACAATCGCCGACGCGGCAAAGCTGGCGAACGCCGATTGCAGGACGACCAGCAGAAGATACAGGCAACCGGCGATTGCGAGATCGGGATGAAGCGGATAGAAGGCCGCAGTGACCGCAGCTACCCCGGCCGTGCCGAGTGCAACTTGCCTCACCGTGCGCCGGAAATCAAGTCCCCATCCCGTATTCATCGTCGTAACCGCGATCCGAATCGGTAAGCCGATTCGGGACGGGGAATCGGTGCACTTCCACGGACTCCTTCAATTGTTCACAAAGGCCGTGAAAAAGGCATGAAAGTAAAACCCATGAAAAAAGCATGAATCGTCATGCCTTGCGATTTCCGCTCAGGCGCCGTTGATGACTTTTTCATTCTTTTGGGTTGCAGCCCGGCGTTCCTGCAGAGCGCCTTACAGAAAACAGCCGATCCGTATCTGGTTGTTGTTCGTGCTCCCAACGGGTTTTACCGCGGTAACCGGCATCCCGCAGGCTTCTGCGCCTCTTCATGCTTCGTTCATGCCCGGAAGTCCCTTGCGGATAGGGACCGCTGAGGCCGGAACGGGCGATATTGCGCAATTTCCCGTCACTTGTCCCCGGGCTGATGCGCTGCCGAACGGTCCCTCATGGCGGGCGCTAAGATGAAAGCGTGAACCGGGCTTGGTATTTCAGGGGACGTGGTTGGGGGGTCCCGGCTAAACGCGCTTTGCTCGTCAGCGCCGCGGTAACGGTGGTAACCGGTGTATGTCTTCAACTCGGTGCGAACTTTGCCATCTCCAGCTTCTTCTATTTGCTGTTGATCCTGGTGCAATCGCTGGTGGGAGATTTTTTCTCTTCCGTGGTGGGGTCGTTCGAGGCTGCCGGTTGCCTGCAGTATTTCTTTGTCGATCCCCATTTCTCCTTCAGGGTCGCGCAAGCCGTGGACGTGGTGGCATTGCTGTCATTTCTGGCGACGGCGTTGGTGGTAACGCAGTTGGTGGCGCGAGTGAAGGCTGGGGCGGTCTTCGCTTCACAGCAGCGGGCGCAGACGGAGGGTCTGTATCGTCTTTCGCAACAGCTCCTGGCAATGCAGCCCGAGCCTCCAGGAACGAAATTCCTGGAGCCGTTTCATCGTGTTTTTGGCAATACCGCGGTGTGCATGTTTGACGCCGAAACAACTGAATTACATATCGTTGGGCATTCTCGACGGGGGTTGGAGCAACGAACTCGCGAGGCCTATTTGTCCGGAAGGGATACGGAGGATCGCGCCGCCGGTATCACGGTCCGCTGCCTGAAGGTGCGGGGCAAATCGACCGGTGCGATCGGATTCGAGAACCTGTACGATCCTGGACTGACCAGCGGCCCTCTGGTTGCACTGGCTGCCACGGTTCTGGAGAGGGCGCGCGCCATCCGCGACGCGGGCGAAGCCGCGGCGGCAGCCCAAACCGAGGTGTACCGCTCGGCAGTTCTCGACGCCCTGGCCCATGAATTCAAAACTCCTCTCTCCACAATCCTGGCTGCCGCGGGAGGATTGCGGGAAGTGGGTTCTTTGACCTCTGCGCAATTGGATCTGGCGGAGTTGGTGGAGACGGAAGCGGCACGGCTCGGCGGCCTGACTTCCCGGCTGCTGCGCATGGCCCGGATAGAACGCGAGGAAGTCAAGCCCCGGATGGAAGCCGTCGATGTCACGTCCGTGCTGGCACAATTGGTCGATCGGTACGCGCGGCGCTCACCCGACCGGCATCTGTGTCTGATTCCGCCGTCCGGCCCGCTGGAGGTGGAAGCCGATCCGGAGTTGTTCCGGCTGGCAGTGAGCCAGCTTTTGGAGAACGCCTGCAAGTACTCTCAACCTGGTTCCGCTGTGACCGCCCAAGTCGAAGAACAATCGGAATCCCTTGCCATTCGGGTTTCCAATAACGGGAGTTGCATCTCGGATCGAGACCGGCACCGCATTTTCGAGCGGTTTTACCGGGGTATGGAAGCTCATGGCCTGGCTGCGGGCTCCGGGCTGGGATTATATGTGGCCCGCAAGATCGCGACGGCCCATGGCGGCGACCTCAATTTGGAAAACCAGGTACAACCGGACGGGGACGTGACATTCCGTTTGACGATCCCGCGTTCGAAAAGCGAGACCCATCATGGTGCCGAAGGAAACTAGTGTTTTGATCGTGGATGATGAATTCGCACTTCGAAAGACGCTGTGCACTTCCTTGACCGCCAGCGGCTTTGCCGTGGAAGAAGCGCGAAACGGGGAAGAAGCCGTGGGAGCGGTCCGGCAACGGCCGTTTGATCTCGTGCTGCTGGACATTAACATGCCGGGCATCGGCGGAATCGAAGCTTGCCGGCGAATTCGCGGGGTGGCGCCGCAAGCCGGAATTGTCATGGTCACCGTCCGGGACGCCGAAAACGACAAGGTGAACGCGCTGGAAGCCGGCGCCGATGATTACGTGACCAAACCCTTTCGGCTCCGTGAGCTGGTTGCGCGTCTGCGGGCCGTCCTGCGCCGGACGCAAGTGCACGATCAGCCCGAGGAGACTGTTTCGACGGCCGGCGACCTGGAGATCGATCTGCAGCGGCGCGTCCTGCGTCGCCGCGGCCAACCGATACACCTGGCGCCCAAGGAGTTCGAGTTGCTGGCATTCATGATGCAGAACCAAGGCGTTCCGCTAACCCACGTCAAGTTATTGCGCTCGGTCTGGGGTGTTGAATACGGCAATGAACTCGAGTACCTGCGGTCGTATGTAAAGATGTTGCGCAAGAAGATCGAAGACGATCCCTCCAAGCCCCAATATATTCTCACGGAACCATGGGTTGGCTACCGTTTTCGGAATCCATCAGATCCGGATGCGCCCTCCGTCACCGGCGACGACGAATAGATAGCTTGGGACAAGCGACCGCACTCCGGCCGAACCCGGGGGAGCCAGAATCGAGCCACCAGTTATCGGCCGACGAAGCCGAACGGGGCCGGGCGGCCGAACGACCGTTTCATTATGCGTGGCGCGCCACGTAGAGCATCAGGCCGAAAACGAGGACCGGGATCAGCGTCAGCACGGCATAAAATAACAGCCTTCTAGCGATCGGCTCGCGCCGCCATTTCCAGTCTCGCAGTTCGAGACGTTCCGTAACGCCCACGCGGTCGGGGCGCTCCAGGTCCTGGCGAAACTCCCGTGCGCTGGCATAACGGTTCCTGGGGTCGCGCTCCAGGGCCCGGTAAATGATCTCTTGCAGCTCCGGCGAGATTTCCGGCTCAATTTCGCGCGGGGGGATAGGATGATTCACCAGGCGGTCGTGCATGACCGCGAAGGGATTCGATCCCTGGAAGGGCGTTCTCCCGGTGAGCATTTCATACAGGATAACTCCCAACGCGTAGATATCGCTCCGCGCGTCACCGCGTTTTCCTTCCACCTGTTCCGGGGAAATGTAGTCGGGAGTCCCCATGATTTGCGAAAGCTTTCCAAACGTCAGCCGGCGCGCACCGCCGCTCGCCAACCCGAAGTCGATGAGTTTGATCTCGTCCGCCGCGCCCGCCATGATGTTCTCCGGTTTCAGGTCGCGGTGGACCACTCCCTGGCTGTGAATGTACTCCAAGGCATCGCAGACGCGAATCGCGATCCGCACCGCCCGGTCCGCGGAGAATCTTTGCCCCGCCAGCATTTGGCGCAGCAACCGTCCCTCGATCCATTCCATCACCAAGTAAACCCGGCTGCGGCCCTGGTCGCGGATGACTTTCGTCACGCCGGGATGTTCCAATTTCTGGCCGATCTCTTCCTCGCGGTGAAAGCGCTCATAGAATACCGGGTCGCCTTCCATTTCCGGATGGGGGACCTTGATGGCGACCTGCTGCCCTGTATCCAGATCAACGCCGCGAAAGATGGAAGCCATCCCGCTGCGTGCGGCCACGCCCTCAATGCGGTAATGATCCAGTTGGTCGCCAGTATGAAGTTGTGTCAAAGCAGTCGCTCACTCTATGCGCTCGTTTGATACTCCCAGAACACCCCTAAAAAAGTCATGAAAAAGTTATAAAGAAGTTATAGGTATCTCCCGACAGCAGGCCACAGCGGCACACGCCCTCCCGGAAGTTAGCGGGCCGTGAGAGTCATTTCCGCGTCTTTATGAATTCCTTATGACTTTTCTATGACTTTTTCAGCCGCCGCTCCTTACGCTCGAATAGGAAGGTGTTGAAGAGGATATGTCACCTGCCCTTGAAAGACGTCTGGTTCCGGTATCCGGGCTTCCGGAAGCGCAACCTTGCGAAGAAGCGGATTCCAGGCTCAGTATTGCCGTAATCTTTACATCACTCGATTCCACCTTGGCAGCCTTGAAAAAAGCGGGCGCCCTGGCTGCCCGCTTGCGCGCGTGCATTACTCTGGTGGTGCCCCAAATAGTGCCGTATCCTCTCCCACTTACCAGCCCGCCCGTGCTGCTCGATTTCAGCGAGCGGCGTTTCCGCGTCATCGCGGGCGAGATTCCGGTAGAGACTACCATCTGCATCTATTTGTGCCGAGATCGAGGGGAGACGCTGATGACGGTGCTCAAGCCGCATTCTCTGGTCGTGGTCGGGGGCCGCGAGGGATGGTGGCCCACTCCTGAAATGCGCCTCGCCCGGAAGCTACGCCGCGGCGGCCATGAAGTAGTTTTTGCCGGAAATCGAGCTGGATCGAGAAACAAGAACGGTTCGTTGTGAGTACCTTCCCAGGCGATTGAGGCCATCCCCGGCAGCCACCTGTCAGCCAAAACCTTCGGTCTTTATGAATTCTTCATGGCTTCTCTATTACTTCTTTAGGCTTTTCCGGCTACGCTTTGTACGTGGAGATGCTCATGTGGCAAGAAATGGCACGCGGGGTGTTCCCGGTACAAGTCATCGTTGACACTGCGCGGCCCGATTTTCCACCAACTGAAGAGGAAGACCTCGCACTGCACGTCACTGTAGTATTTACGTCGGAACAAGCCACGTGCTCCGCGCTGAAAAAGGCGGCGGCTCTCGCCGGCCGTATGAGAGCCAGGATCACACTGATGGCACCGCAGGTTGTGCCGTACCCGAGGCCTCTGAACAGCCCTCCGGTCCGGCTCGATTTTACCGAGAAGCGCCTGCGCGCGGTCACCAGTCAAATCCCAGTGGAAACCGAAGTGCGCGTGGTTTTGTGTCGCGATCTTCAAGACGCCTGGACCCAAGAACTGAAGCCCCGTTCCGTGGTGGTTCTTGGAGGGCGACGGACGTGGTGGCCGACCGCGGAAAAGCGTTTGGCCCGGAAGCTGCGGCAAAGCGGGCACGAAGTCATTGTCACCGAAACGGAGTAACAACGCATGTTGGACTTATTTTACGTCGCTATCGGCTGCCTGGCCCTGCTGCTCTTCTGGGCCTTCGCCAAAGCCTGCGACAAGCTGTAGGAGAGAATCCATGGATTTCATTATTGCTGGACTTGTGTCACTGGGCTTGTTCGTTTACCTGGTTTATGCCTTGCTTCGGCCGGAGCGGTTTTGAGAGAAAGCTATGACTAGCCTGGGAATTCTGCAAATCGTGATATTTTTCGGGGTGGTGCTGGTGTGCACCAAGCCCCTGGGCGCATATATGGCACGCGTCTTCGAAGGCCAGCGCACGTTCCTTCATCCCGTCCTTCGGCCGCTCGAGGTGCTCACCTATAAGGCGACGGGAGTGCGCGAAGACACAGAGCAGCGCTGGACACAGTATACGGCATCACTGCTCAGCTTCAGCATCTTCGGCTTCTTGCTGGTTTATCTGCTCGAGCGGCTGCAAGGGTTCCTGCCGTTCAATCCGCAGCACTTCAATGCCACCAATGTCAGCCCCGACCTGGCATTCAACACTGCCGCCAGCTTTCTCACGAACACGAACTGGCAGTCGTACGGTGGCGAATCCACTTTCAGCTTCTTCGTGCAGATGGCGGCTTTCACGGTTCAGAACTTCGTGTCGGCGGCTGCCGGTATCGCCGTCGCGATCGCCGTGGTACGGGGATTCGCGCGGCACGAGACGAAGACGATCGGCAATTTCTGGGTCGACATGACCCGGGCCACGGTTTACGTGTTGCTGCCGATGGCCATCATCGGCGCATTGTTCCTGTGCTCGCAAGGCGTGATTCAGAATTTGAAACCATACACCAGTGTGACAACTGTCGAGGGCGGCAAGCAGACCATCGCGCAGGGCCCCGTGGCGTCGCAAGAGGTCATTAAGGAACTCGGCACCAATGGCGGCGGCTTCTTCAACGCCAACTCCGCGCATCCGTTCGAAAACCCTACGCCGCTTACCAACCTGTTCGAAATGTTTTTGATCCTGGTCATCCCATCCGCCTTGACGTATACGTTCGGACGGATGATCGGGGACACGCGTCAAGGATGGGCCATCTTTGCCGCCTTCCTCATCATGGCTCTGGCCGGAGTGTTTGTCTGTTATGGGTTCGAGCAAGCCGGGAACCCGATTCTGGCCAAGTTGGGGCTGCAGACAGCCGCCTCGGGCGGTCAGGCCGGCGGCAATATGGAAGGCAAAGAAGTCCGCAATGGGATTGCTAACTCTACCTTGTGGGCAACACTCACGACGGACACCAGCACCGGTGCGACTAATTCGACGCACGACAGCTTCTTGCCCATCGCGGGGCTGGTGCCGCTGCTGAACATGATGACCGACATTGTGATCTTCGGTGGAGTGGGCGCGGGGTTGTACGGCATCCTGATCTACTGCATCATCGCCGTGTTCATCGCCGGCTTGATGGTGGGCCGGACCCCGGAATACCTCGGCAAGAAACTCGAACAGAAGGAGGTCAAGATGGCTATGCTGGCGGTCATCGTCACGTCGGCGAGCATCCTGGTTTTCACTGCCATCAGTTCGCAGGCGCAGTTCCCCGCCAAGGGCTACTGGAACCCGCCGGGCCCCACTATTGCCAACCTGACCAACAACGGCCCGCACGGCCTGAGCGAGATCATCTACGCCTACACCAGCGCGACCGGAAACAACGGAAGCGCGTTTGGAGGGCTCAATACCAATACGCCCTGGTACAACCTGACGATGGGAGCCGCCATGTTGATCGGCCGGTTCCTGTTTCTTATCCCGATTCTGGCGGCGGCGGGCAGCCTCGCGGCCAAGAAGAAGGTCCCAGTGACGAGCGGCACCTTCCCGACGCACGGCCCACTATTCGTCGGGCTACTCATCGGGACGGTGATCATTATCGCCGTTCTCACCTATTTCCCGGCAGTTTCGCTGGGGCCGATCGTAGAACACTACCTGATGCATAGCGGCAAGCTGTTTGCCATGGTCGTGCCTGTTTGGAGTTAAGCTATGTCTACCGTGACCACGGAACCGCAACCAATAACGAACACTGCGCAGCAGGAGGATCCTACCTCTCTACTTCCTAAAAAGCTGGCGAGGTCTCGCTCGCTATTCGACGGCGAAATCGTAAGCCGCGCAACCCGTGCATCCTTCGGCAAACTGAATCCCATCACCTTGATGAAGAATCCCGTGATGTTTGTGGTGGAAGTGGGCGCCGCCCTGACCACGGTTTTCCTGGTTCGGGACCTGGTAACCGGCGGCGCGGGAATCGGGTTCTCGTTCCAAATCGCGCTGTGGCTGTGGTTCACGGTGTTGTTCGCGAATTTCGCCGAGGCCATGGCGGAGGCGCGCGGCAAGGCCCAGGCGGACAGTCTGCGCAAAACCAAGACTGACGTGCTGGCCAAGCGCCTGACTCCATCCTCCAAGCTCGAACAGGTCCCGGGCACCGCCCTGCGTGCCGGGGATTGTGTTTTGTGCGAAGCCGGCGATCTGGTCCCCGGAGACGGAGAAGTCATTGAGGGCATCGCCACGATCGACGAATCGGTCATCACCGGAGAATCCGCGCCCGTAATCCGCGAGTCGGGCGGCGACCGTAGCGCCGTGACCGGGGGCACCAAGGTGCTCTCCGATCAGATCAAGATCAAGATTACGTCCAACCCGGGCGAGACCTTCCTGGATCGCATGATTGCTCTGGTCGAGGGCGCCCAGCGCCAGAAGACACCCAATGAGATCGCGCTCAACATCCTGATTGCGGGTCTCACGCTGATCTTCCTGCTGGCGGTCGTGACGCTGCAGCCATTCGCTGTGTTTAGCGTCGCCCAGGCGGGCGCCGGAACGGTTCCCAGCGTGGCCGTTTTGGTTTCCCTGCTCGTGTGCCTCATCCCGACCACCATCGGCGGGCTGCTGTCGGCCATAGGCATCGCCGGCATGGACCGGGTCATGCAGCACAACGTGCTGGCAATGAGCGGCAAGGCCGTGGAAGCCGCCGGGGACGTCAATTCCTTACTCCTCGACAAGACGGGCACGATTACCCTGGGCAACCGGCAGGCGGTGGAATTCCTGGCGGTCAATGGCGACAGTGAAGGGGAACTGGCCGATGCCGCTCAGTTGTCGAGTCTGGCCGATGAGACACCCGAGGGCCGATCGATTGTCGTGCTGGCCAAGGAAAAGTATGGCCTGCGCGGCCGCCACATTCCGGAAGGTGATGCCACATTCATCGCCTTCTCCGCGTACACCCGGATGAGCGGGGTGGACTTCGAAGGCCGGCAACTCCGCAAAGGGGCGACCGAAGCCATCAGCAAGTTCGTCATCGAGCGTGGCGGCGAGGTGCCCGCTAACTTTCAGGAGATGAGCGATCGCATTTCGCGCAACGGCGGAACGCCGCTGGCGGTTTGCGACGGCAAGCGGCTACTGGGCATCATCCATCTGAAAGACATTGTCAAAGGTGGGATGAAGGAACGCATCGCCCAACTGCGCCGCATGGGTATCCGTAGCGTCATGATCACCGGCGACAACCCTCTCACCGCGGCCGCCATCGCCGCCGAAGCCGGGGTGGATGATTTCCTGGCCCAGGCTACTCCCAAAGACAAGCTCGAATACATCAAGAAAGAGCAGGTCGCCGGCCGCCTGGTCGCCATGACCGGCGATGGCACTAATGACGCGCCGGCGCTCGCCCAGGCCGATGTCGGACTAGCCATGAACACGGGCACCATGGCCGCCAAGGAAGCCGGCAACATGGTGGACCTGGACAGCAATCCCACCAAGCTCATCGAAGTGGTCGCCATCGGCAAGCAGTTGCTGATCACTCGTGGGGCTCTCACCACGTTCTCCATCGCCAACGACGTGGCGAAGTATTTCGCCATTATTCCGGCCATGTTTATGGCTACCTACCCCGTGCTGGCCAAGCTCAACATTATGGGGCTGCACACGCCGCAAAGCGCCGTTCTATCGGCCGTGATCTTCAACGCGCTGATCATCATTGCGCTGGTGCCGCTGGCACTGCGTGGCGTCAAATACCGGCCGCTGGGCGCGGCCAGCCTGCTGCGGCGGAATCTTTTGATCTATGGCATCGGCGGCATCCTGGCGCCCTTCCCCGGAATCTGGGCCATCGATCAACTGCTCGTTCTGCTTCACCTTGCATAGGAGAAATCGATATGTGGGCACAGATTCTTCCGGGACTTCGAATCAATATCTTCCTTACACTTTTGCTCGGCGTAGTGTATCCGCTCGCCATCACCGGCATCTGCCAGGCGGTGTTCCCCCATCAGGCGAATGGCAGCCTCATAACAGTTGGCGGAAAAGTGATTGGCTCCGAAATCATCGCCCAGAATTTTACCAGGCCGGAGTATTTCCAGCCCCGACCCTCCGCGGCCGGCAACGACGGATTTGACGCCACCTCTTCGAGCGGCTCCAACTACGGTCCTACCAATCAGAAGCTGATCGACCGTGTGAAGGCATCGGTCGAGAAGTTCCGCAAGGAGAATCCGGATTACCAGGGGCCGATACCCGCTGACCTGCTGACCACCTCAGCCAGCGGTCTCGACCCGCACCTGAGCCCCGATTCGGCATTGGCGCAAGCCCCACGCGTGGCGAAGGCCCGCGGCGTCTCCGCGGACCTGGTGAACCGGCTAATTGCGCAGTTCACCGAAGCGCCGGATCTCGGAATCCTCGGGGAACCGCGCGTCAATGTGCTAAAGCTGAATTTAGCGCTCGACAAGCAGTACGCCGCCCAACATTAGAGAAGAATAAGCAGGCAGGAGCCACCACAGCCCGGCATACGACGGTTCTTCCCAGCGGGTATGACGCAGCGAAGACCGCGCCGGGCGATCCGTTCTCTTAGTGATGGGCTTGCTCCGCTGATTCCCGGAGTAGCCACTTGGAACGGACGCCAGGACGCGACGTGCTACACTATCGCTCGTCGCTCGCCGGAGGTAAGGCTTGAAACCAGCCATCTTTTATCGGATCGCTTCGGTCCTTCTTCTGCTTTTTGCTGCCTTACACACGTTTGGATTTCGTCAAGTCGATCCTAGTTGGGGAGTGGACTCGCTGATTGGCTCGATGCGGTTGATTCACTTCGACATCATGGGATCAAGCCGGACGTATTGGGATTTCTTTGTTGGGTTCGGGCTGTTTTTTTCCGTTTTTCTGGTATTCACGGCTGTATTGGCATGGCAACTGGGCGGTCTTCGGCATCAGGCCTTGGCGCTCATGCGCGGAACCGCGTGGGCGCTCGTCATCTGCTTTTCCGCGGTAACGATCGTGAGTGTAAGATACGCGTTTATCATCCCTATCGTCTTTTCAATCTTGATTTTGCTTTGTTTGACCGCGGCGGCGTGGCTTTCCGCGAAGCGAGCCTGACTCGTGGCCGCCGGTTCGGCACTATAGATCGGCCGGACCCGCAGCGCTTCCGACACTCACAAGGGCGTTCAGCCTGGCGTCTTGATTGGAAGACTCTGCGTATGAGAGTATTTTGACGAGGAACGCATGCCTTTTCTGAATACAAACAGCCTGCCAGTCATCGAGCGCCTACCGGGTTGGCATGGCAGATATTTCCACTCGCAGAATATGACATTCGCGCACTACGACTTTACGCGCGGTTCATCGATTCACGAGCACTTCCATCCCGAGGAAGAAGTCTATGAAGTGATCGAGGGCGAACTCGAGGTGACCATCGAGGGCGCGGCTCAGATCGCCGGGGCGGGTTTGGTTGCGATCGTGCCGGCGAATGCCCGCCATTCGGTCAAGGCTCTTACTGACGGCAAGGCCATCATCGTCGATTATCCGGCGAGGCGCGATTTCGCTTAGACACTCCCGGCGGGCGTACGGCGCCGCGCGGGGCGAGGCAGATCGACCACCTACCGTCGCCGATTCCGGTTACGTCTCTTCTACCTGCCGCAGGATCTCGGCTACCTGGTCCAGAGTGAATGGCTTTTGGAGGTATGCGGCAGAGGAATCGAGCGTGCCGGTATTGGTGAGGATGCGATCGGTGTAGCCCGACATGAAGATCGCTTTCATGCCGGGATGGATCTGGTGAAGCTCTTCTACCAATTCGCGGCCGTTCATTCCAGGCATCACGACATCGGTCAGCAGCAGGGGAATGGGGCCTTGATGGCGCCTGGCGATCTCCAGCGCCTCGGCTCCGCTGGAGGCTGCTATTGTTTGGTAGCCCAAGTGCTCGATCATGCGGCAGGTCAGGGTGCGGACTTCGTCGCGATCCTCCACTACCAGCACCATGCCAACGCCGCAGCGATCGAGTTTCGCGGACGAGCCTGGCGGCTCCGCTTCGACCGGGCCCTGGAAGCGCGGCATATAAATACGGAAGGCGGCGCCTTCGCCCCGTTCACTTTGCACCTCGATGCGGCCTCCGGCGTGGCTGACGATGCCGAACACGATCGCCAGGCCCAAGCCCGTGTTTTTGGGGCCCTTCTTGGTGGTAAAGAATGGCTCGAACAGATGGCGGCGTATGCTTTCATCCATGCCCTGGCCGGTATCGCGAATTTCGAGCAGCACCTCCGGAGGGTCGTCGATGTTACGCGTTTCAATCGTCAGGACGCCGCCGGCCGGCATCGCTTCGCGGGCATTCACGGCGAGATTCATGAGTACCTGGTTCACTTGGCTGCGATCGGCCTGGATAATTCCCAGATCGGGAGCGAGATGGGTGCGGATGCGGATATCGTCGCCGATCATGCGGCGCAGCACTCCATGCGATTCGCGAATGAGGCGATTGAGATCGAGCGGGCTGGGCCGCACTACCTGCTTGCGGCTGAAGGCTAACAACTGCTGTGTGAGTTCGGCACACTGCTCGCCGGCGCCGCGAACTTGCGCGAGCGGTGCGTGCAAGGGATTGTCGGGCTCCATTCCGCGGAGCATCCAATCGGTGTAACCGTTAATGACAGTGAGGAGATTATTAAAGTCGTGAGCAATGCCCCCGGCCAGCCGGCCCAAGCTCTCCATTTTCTGCGACTGTACGAACTGCTCCTCGAAACGCTTGCGGTCGGTGACGTCGAAGAAGGCAACGAGGACCCGGGACCAATCATGGCGCGCTGAATCCACGATGGAAACGATCATATCCACCATGCGCTCTTCCCCTTTGAGGGTGCGCACGGGAAACTCGGTCTGGAACGAGGAATGGTTCTCGGCCAGGGTCGCAATTTCATCACGGAAGACTTCGAAAGCCGGCTCGTCGAAAATGCGATCGAGACCGGCAAGCAGTTCTTCTTTGCTGGAGGCGGAATAGAAATCGCGGGCCGCGCGATTCACGTCGAGAATGCGCACGCGGCGGACGCACTCCTCAACGGCCCCGCGATGCCGTGCCAGGTAGCTGCGAAGATCGGAAACGCCGCCGGCCGCGAGCGAATCCAAGTAGCGCCTGAGATCGGAGAAATCTTCCTCCCACATGGGGAAGGGCGAGCTTTCGAAAAGCGCGCGGTAGCGCTCTTCGTCCACGCGGAGTTTTTCTTCGGAGTGGCGTAAGGCCGTTTCGGCCAGCTTTCGCCGCGTGATATCGAATTCGCGCCCCTGCACACCGATCTGATGACCGGAATCATCGATAATCGGGGTCCAGGAAGAGACGACCCATTTCGCCCGGCCGTCTTTCGTAACCAGGCGGTACTCCTCTTCGTGGAAGGATTTGCCTTGAAACAGCGATTTCCATTGGGACAGCATCCGGGTCTGGTCGTCGGGGTGAATCCAGCAAATAAAGTTGGCCTTGTCGAGTTCCTCCATCGAGTACCCGGTGAGGGTTTCGACGGCGGGATTGACGAAGACCAACTTGCGGTCCATATCGTAGGCCAGCACCATTTCCGTCAGATTTTTGGTAATCAGGCGAAGGATCTCAACCGATGGTTTGGATACGTCGTTTGGCAAACCCTAATTATAGTTGGCGTTCAACCGTTGAGTATGCCTTTGGCCGGCGATAACGCCCCCTGGAGCGAAGTGTTTCAATTTCTGCTATTTACGCGATGGCTACCGGCAGCGGGAAACTAGCCCGCAGCGATGGCGTTGTGGCCACCGCCTTTGGACAGCCAGCGCTCGGCTTCGTTCAGATCCGTGAAAATTTCCAATTCCATGCCCCGGAGGTCAAGATGGATCGACGCCATCCTGGCCATGCCAAATTGGTGAGGCTCCCCGCTAATCACGATGGCGCAACGAGCCGAGAGACCTTTCGCCTTGAGTGAAGCCATCCAGACAGACCGTTCGCGAAACTCTTCGGACGAGCGACTGATTCGAGAGAGCCGGGCGTCGATGAGCAGCGAGGTACCAGCTTGAAATTGCGGATCCAGCATGGCTTTCGTAATAGCTGCCACGGGCTCGTAAAACCCATAATCGCCTACCAGGGTCACAACCAGGACGGAACCCCGGATCTCCCACGTCACTGGCATCTTGCCTCCCGTTTATAAGCGGCGGTTGGTCTGGTCAAACCGCCGAGGATCCAGCCATCACAATAATCTTAGAGCAAAATCCCGATGGCGGTGAGCCGGCCAGGCGCTGGTCTGCTTCCGTTTCGGGCGCGAGCGCACCGTCCACGGTACGTGGCCGGTTTCCCGGCCCGATTACGCTTCTCCAGTTAGAACGCTAAATTTTCACTCCCAGGAGGACCCGATGCTTCTATACGCTCGAACGCTTACGATCCCGCGTCTGCTCGCCGCAGGGGTTATCCTTTGCGGCCTTTCCAGCTTCTCGCGCGCCGCCGATC
>Ga0209698_10001068_pt1 | contig 31548 bp, 19 predicted proteins | sample LitLauG_LLR_2012_FD_187203 | JGI IMG/M metagenome (GOLD analysis project Ga0209698, IMG submission 187203) | Freshwater sediment microbial communities from Pennsylvania, USA - Little Laurel Run_MetaG_LLR_2012 (SPAdes) (version 2) | ecosystem: Environmental > Aquatic > Freshwater > Creek >... | reverse complement strand
CGTTCGTACACACTCGATGGCGCGGCCGGAGAGCACACGCCGCAAGCCATCCGGAGCTTGCTGGCCAAGTTGCTTCCCTCCGGCAAATAAGCCAATTGGCCTTCCCATTGACTCGCCGCACTGAGACGGAGCTGTGCGAGCGCCTCTGGAGCCTTCTCATAACATATACTCTCTACTTCCTTGAGCTGAACCGGTCGGAGGATGACTTCTGCCAGGCGGAGCATCTTGATCCTGAATCCCGCGGTCCGTTGGACGGAATCCCTATGAGAGTGCTGGTGGTTGGCGGCGCTGGATACATCGGCAGTCACACAGCGCGTGTGCTGCGCAAGCATGGCCACGAAGTTGTCATCTACGACAACCTCTCCACCGGTTACGATTTCCTCGCAAAAGGCTTCGAACTCGTGGTCGGCGACATGGCGGACGGCGGCAAACTCCGGAGCGTGATGAGCCGCGCCGACGCGGTCATGCACTTCGCAGCCCTGGCCTATGTCGGGGAATCCGTCACCAATCCGCGCAAATATTTCCGCAACAACGTCGAAGCGTCACTGACTCTTCTGAACACGGCCATGGATGCCGGTGTCCTGCGCTTCGTTTTCTCTTCAACCTGTGCTGTTTACGGGGTCCCAGCCAAGGTGCCGATTTCAGAAGATACGGTTCGGCAGCCGATCAACCCTTACGGAGTCTCGAAGCTTTTCTTCGAGCATGCGCTGGAAGCCTACAGTCACGCTTACGGCTTGCGCTACGCGGCACTTCGTTATTTCAACGCAGCCGGAGCCGATGAGAGCTGTGAAATTGGCGAACTTCACGATCCCGAGACGCACCTCATACCCCTGGCGCTGGGGGCGGCCCAAGGAAACGCTCCTCCCCTAAAGATTTTCGGGGACGACTACCCCACGTCCGACGGCACCTGCATTCGTGACTACATTCACGTGAATGACCTGGCGGAAGCGCATGCCTTGGCCATCAATCGCCTTGCCGATGGAGGAGAGTCCTTCGCCGTGAATCTCGGTACTGGAACAGGGTGTTCGGTCATGGAGATTGTTCGCGCAGTGGAAGAGGTCACCGGGAAAACCGTCAACCGCGTGATGGCTCCGCGCCGGTCTGGAGATCCACCGGCATTGGTGGCCGACCCTACTCGCGCCCAACAGCAGTTACAGTGGCGGGCGACACGTTCCCTGCGGGACATCGTCGCCACCGCCTGGGACTGGATGCAGCGCTCTGGATCGCGTTCATAAAGCCATTCTGTGCAGTTCTAACGGGAAACCCGAACGGCGTTCGGGTTAATATGAAAGCGGATGTCTTCGCAGATGGAGAGAGTCGAGGAACTCGCGCCAGCCGCTGTCGCCAGCCGTCTACCGCTGCTTCCCGTCAGCGTGATCATCGCCGCCCGTAATGAAGCGCACAACCTCCCGCGTTGCCTGGATTCGGTCCGCGACGCCGGGGAAGTGTACGTCGTCGATTCACAGAGCACCGACAGCACGGCGGAGATCGCCGAGTCCCGCGGCGCCAAAGTGGTTCAGTTTCGCTACCGCGGCGGATGGCCCAAGAAAAGGCAATGGGCCATGGATTCCTTGCCGCTTGCCTACGATTGGGTGCTCCTGCTGGACGCGGATGAGGCCTTGACGCCCGAGTTGGTGCAGGAAATCAGGCAAGCGATTCGGGATACGAACTGCAACGGCTACTACCTACGTCTGCAAATGTTCTTCCTGGGGCAGCGCCTCCGCCACTGCGGCGCGAGTTTCTGGAAGCTTTCTCTATTTCGTCACGGCAAAGGGCGTTTCGAGTGCCGCTTGAAAGATCAGGACACTTCCATGGCCGACATGGAAGTTCACGAACACGTCGTGGTCGACGGACGTGTGGCCAAGCTTCGCAATCCGGTGATCCACCACAACGTGGAATCGCTTTCACGCTACATTCTCAAGCACAACGAGTATTCCAATTGGGAGGCGAAGGTCTGGCTGAACCGGGACAGCCAGCCTGACGAGTTGCGTCCTTCGTTGCTGGGCACGCAAGCGCAGCGGCGACGCTGGTTGCGCCGAATGTTCTTCGGTCTGCCAGGCTCCCCTGTTCTGTTTTTTTTCTACAAGTACGTCGTTTATTTTGGCTTTCTGGACGGGATTCCAGGACTGCTGTACTGCGGATTCCAGGGCATCCAGTTCTTTAATATCAAAGCGAAGATCTACGAACTGCAAGCGAAGAAGGATTAGTTTGCATTCGGGTTCAGCCGGGTGATGTTCACCGCGGCGACTCACGAATCCATGAAACAGGTTCTCCAGGACGCGCGCAGCGGCGAAGTCACCGTACAGGACGTTCCCACGCCCCAATTGTTGCCGGGTTGCGTCTTGGTGCGCATCGCCGCTTCTTTGGTCTCTGCAGGTACGGAGCGCGCGTCGTCGGAGTTTGCCAGTAAGACCCTGCTGCAGAAAGCAAAGGCCCGTCCCGATTTGTTCAGAGACGTCATGAGCAAAGTCCGCCGCGACGGCTTGGCCTCAACCGTCCGCGCGGTACGCAGTCGTCTCGACCAACCCACGCCTCTCGGATACAGCAGCGCCGGCACGGTGATCGGAGTTGGCGAAGGCGTGAACGACTTGGCCGTCGGAGATCGGGTGGCGTGCGCGGGGGCCAACCATGCGGTCCACGCTGAGTTCGCCTGTGTGCCGCGGTTGTTGGTCGCCAGGATTCCCGACACCGCTTCCGTGTCTTTCGAGGAAGCTGCTTTCACCACGGTCGGAGCCGTCGCTCTCCATGGCATCCGTGTCGCCGACGTCAAAATCGGGGACGTGGTGGCGGTGATCGGACTGGGCTTGCTTGGCCAACTTACCGCGCAAGTCTTGCGTGCTGCCGGCTGTGTCGTGTTGGGGATGGATCCGGCCGCCGATCGTGCCGACCTCGCCCTGCGTCTGGGGGCAACCGCCACGTGCACCTCGAGCGACGCATTCCATGACTTATGTCTGCAGCACACCGGTGGCTTTGGCGCTGACGCGGTACTGATTACAGCCGAAACTCCGAGCAGCGATCCCGTCAACCTTGCCGGACGGATTGCACGTGACCGCGCGGTGGTGGTTGCCGTGGGCACGGTTGGCATGGAGATTGAACGCAAAGCGTATTACGAGAAGGAACTCGACTTTCGTCTGTCCCGCTCCTACGGCCCCGGGCGCTACGACGTTGCTTACGAGCAGAAGGGTCGCGACTACCCCATCGGCCATGTGCGCTGGACCGAAACTCGCAACATGGAAGCATTTCTTCGATTGCTGGCCGACCGCAAGCTGGATGTCCAAGCGCTCATCACTCATCGCTTCCCGATTGACCGCGTGAACGCTGCATACGACATCATCAATGGCCAGACCCAGGAACGCTTCTTGGGCGTGCTGTTTGCCTATCCGACGGAAACCCAGCCGAACCAGCGTCTGGAAGTCGCGCCCCGCGGGGTGGGTCCGGCCCCTGCATCTTCAAACCGGCCGGTCGCTATCGGGCTGCTCGGCGCGGGGAGTTTCGCCACGAGCACGTTGCTGCCTGAAATGCGTAAGGTCGGGGGGATCGAGTTGGTGGGAGTTTGTGCTGCCACCGGCACGCACAGTCGCCATGCCGCGGAAAAATTCGGCTTCCGCTATTGCACCACGGACGAGAACCAGCTTTACCAGGATTCGTTGGTCAACACTGTGGTTGTGTCGACACGCCACAACCTTCATGCGCACCAAGTCCTGGCTGCTCTAGCGGCCGGAAAACACGTCTTCTGCGAAAAGCCCCTTTGTCTCCGTGAAGAAGAACTGGCAGATATCGTGCGAGCCTATTCGCGCCGGCAAGAGGAGAGGACGGGCCCGGTTCTCATGGTCGGCTTCAATCGCCGCTTCGCTCCGATGGCCGTGTGCATGAAATCATTCCTGGCGCACTTGAACGCGCCCCTGGTCATGCACTATCGCGTAAATGCCGGCTCTCTCCCGCCCGACCACTGGATACATGACCCCGAACAGGGCGGCGGGCGGGTTCTGGGCGAGGTCTGCCACTTTGTCGATTTCCTCTCGTTCCTCGCCGGCGCGCCGCCGGTCCAGGTCCACGTCCAACCGGTCGCGAATCCTGGGCAGGCCGGCAGCGACAATGTGTCCGTCTCGCTGCAGTTCGCAGACGGGTCGCAGGGCACGATCAGCTATCTTGCAAGCGGCGACAAGGCCTATTCGAAAGAACGTATTGAAGTCTTTGGTGGCGGCGTGGTCGCGACTATCGACGATTTTCGCCGTCTCGAACTGGTGCGGCACGGCCGCAAGCAAACCCAGCGCGCGCTGTGGAAACAAGACAAGGGACATCGGGGAGAGTGGAAAGCTCTTGCCGCCTGCATTCGCGGCGATCAGCCAATCCCGATTCCGTTTGAAGAAATCGTCTCCACAACGTTGGCCACGCTAAAGATCGTGGAGTCGCAGGCCGCTGGACGAGCCCTGCCGGTAAACACATCTGCTTTTGTCCGGGAAGCTCTCGGTTTTCGACCCACCGACGAATGAACCCAGCCAACGAAGGGAATACTGCCGTTCCATGCTCATTCTGGGCCTGAACATGTTTCACGCCGACGCCTCTGCTGCCTTGGTGCAGGATGGAGAAGTCGTTTTCGCGATCGCCGAAGAGCGCTTGAACCGCCAGAAACATTACGGCGGTTTCCCATCCCTCTCTGTGAAAGCCTGTCTTGACGCCGTCGGCGCCAGGATTTCGGACATCGATCATGTTGCCGTGGGCCAGGACACCAACGCTAACCTGGCGAAGAAGTTCCAGTACGCGCTGGCAAATCCCGCAAAGATATTGAACTTCATCCGCATGCGACAGCGTAAGGAAGGGATGCGCGACGTGCGCTCGCTGCTCGCGAAAGCACTGGACGTCGATGGCAAGAAACTCCGCTTTCAAGAGCATCATCTCGAGCATCACATTGCCCACATCGCAAGCGCTTACTACTGTTCACCATGGGAGAAAGCAGCCGGCTTCAGTTACGACGGATCTGGCGATTTTGTGTCAACCATGATGGCCCGGTGCGAAGGCCACGAAATCGAGATCCTCGACCGCGTTTTTCTTCCGCATTCCCTGGGAAGCTTCTATACCATGATCTGCGAGTTCATCGGGTACAAGAAATACGGTGACGAAGGCAAGGTCATGGGGCTTGCCCCCTACGGGAAAGACACGTATCGGCACGAGATCAGCCAGATTATCGCGTTGAAAAATGGCAGCTTTCAGTTGGATCTGAACTACTTCAAGCCTCTGGGCAGCAACCAGGGCATGCAGGTTCTTCCCGACGGCACCGTACGCCTGGCTCGCCACTTCTCCGATCGCATGGAAAAGCGATTTGGCGATCCTCGCGAGCCCCATGCGGAAATCTTGCAGCGAGACATGGATCTCGCATTTGCGATGCAGCAGCGCTTCGAGGAAGTCTTCTTCCACCTGCTGAACGATCTGCACCAGCGAGTCCCGTTGGACAACCTTGCGATGGCCGGTGGCTGCGCTCTGAACAGCGTTGCGAATGGCAAACTGTTTCAAACGACCCCTTTCCGCAGGACTTGGATTCAACCCGCCGCCGGAGATGAGGGTCTCGCCATCGGAGCGGCGCTGCACACGTATCATTCTGTTCTGCGGCAGCCACGTTGCCACGAACTTAAGAATTCCTACCTCGGCCCTGAATTTTCCGACGCTCTCATCGAATCCGGTCTGAAGAAGGCCGGGCTTCGTTATCGCAAACTCGAACGAGAGTCGCTTCTTAGCCAGGTCGCTGAAGAGATTGGAACTGGCAATGTCGTAGGCTGGTTCCAGGGCCGAATGGAATGGGGGCCGCGTGCCCTTGGCAACCGTTCAATTGTCGCCCACCCGGGCCTGCCCAACATGAAAGACGTTCTCAACGCGCGGATCAAGCACCGCGAGTGGTTCCGTCCCTTCGCGCCATCGATTCTGGCGGAATATCAGCACGAGTACTTCGAGTACGACCACCCGTCACCGTTCATGCTGCATGTCTATAAGATCCGTCCGGAAAAACGAAAAGAGTTGTGCGCGGTGAATCACGTCGATGACACGGGACGGCTGCAAACCGTGACGCGCGAGGAGAACCCACTCTACTACGACCTGATCAAGGTGTTTCAGCGCAAGACCGGAATCCCGGTTGTCCTGAACACCAGCTTCAACGAAAATGAGCCCATCGTGTGCAAACCCGACGAAGCCATTGACTGCTTCCAGCGCACGAAAATGGATGTACTCGCCATCGGCCCTTTCCTTGCCCTGAAATCGGAAAACTGAGGGTACCCATGAGCGTCGAACGGGTTACCACGTCGTCGTCGGGAGAGCCGAGTCTCACTCCCCTGGCGCAATTGCCGGGAACGCGTGTGCTGGCTTGGGCGGACGACACTTTGTATGTGTCACGCGGCTACTCCGTCGAGCGAGCCACCATTCGTGGGGCGCACAACGAGTGGCAACGTGTGGGGTACTTCAGCCCGCCCGTGTGGCGCAGGTTGACCAGCAAGACCAAACTTGCCCAACGCATCGCTCGCGACGGATTCCATGCTCTTGCGGTGCTTCCTTCCGGCCACCTGATCGGCGCTGTTGCTGGTGCGATTGTCACCCTGGCGCCCGGTGAAGCGAGCTTTCGGGTAACGCATAAAGTTGTCCGCGGTACTCGCCCCCTGCACATCACGGCAACGCCGGATGCGCGACTTTTGTGGGGCGAGTATTTCGATAATGCCCATCGAGAAGAAGTTCACCTCTACTCCTCGGTCGACTACGGCGCGACCTGGCAGATTGCGCATACGTTCCCCAAAGGCGCGATTCGTCACGTCCACAATATGGTTTACGACGAATGGGAGAACTGCTTGTGGATCCTTACCGGTGACTACGGCGCCGAGTGTCAGATCTTGCGTGCAAGCGTTGATCTCAAACAGATGGAAGTAGCCATGTCGGGCAATCAGCAGGCGCGAGCAGTCGCCATGGTGCCCACGCCGGAAGGCTTATATTTCGCGTCTGACACGCCCCTGGAAGAGAATCACTTGTATCGACTGGATCGCAGCGGAAAGCTGAACGAACTGTCGGCCTTGAGCAGTTCCTCGATTTACGGCTGTCGGGTAGGTCCTGCCATTTTCTTCTCCACGATGGTTGAGCCGAGCGAGGCAAACCCCGATTCCCATGTCCGGCTTTACGCCGGCCGCGGCGGTTCGTGGCGTCCGTTGCTGGCGTGGAAAAAAGATCGATGGCCGATGCGACTGTTTCAGTACGGTAACGCATTTCTTCCTGACGGCCGCAACCAGACGAACTACTTGGCTCTGACTACGATTGCAGTACAAGGTGCGGATCTCGTGACGACGATCTTCCGTGTTTCCTGAGTCAAGCAAGTGGCCGCATGCGGCGGAGATGGCTATCTGCGCATGCTATAGTTCGATCCAGTCCCCCAAACGTCGCTCAGCATGGCTGTCCTCACTCGTCTCCAATACTACCGCCGCATTCTCAGTGCCTATCTCTTGCCCGGCCACAGCCACCTCAGCTTCTGGCACGAGACCCCCGAAACCAACCTAAATGCGCGGGCGGACCAGTTGGGCGAGTACTACATGATCTTTGCGGCGAAAGCCGACTACGCCGGTGACTACGATGCCAACGGGATTCCCCGGCTCGATTATCACGGCCAGATCGGGTTGCAATACAACCCGATCGCAATCGCCCAATTCGGTCTCGGCAACTTCAACCTCTTCGTTCGAGGCGGGCAAGAGTCGCGGCGAGTCAAGTTCCTGGCTGCCAGCGACTGGCTCGTGGCCAACCTCCAGCAGAATCGCCACAGCGTTTGGGTCTGGAACCATCACTTCGACTGGGAATACCGCGACACATTGAAGGCGCCTTGGTATTCGGGGCTGGCTCAAGGCCAAGGTATCTCGCTGCTCGTCCGTGCCCACCGCGAGACCGGTGACTCCCGTTACCTCGATGCGGTGCGACGCGCATTCCAGAGTTTTCACCGAACGGTGGGCGAGGGAGGAGTGCTGTTCGTCGATGATCGCCGAGACGTCTGGATCGAGGAGTACATCGTCGATCCGCCGACTCACATCCTCAACGGCTTCATTTGGGCAGCCTGGGGTGTCTATGACTATTTTCTAGCCACCGGCGACCTCGATGCTAAGAACCTGTTCGAGAAAGTGGTGCAAACGCTCACGAACAATCTTGAGCGCTACGACCTGGGATTCTGGTCGCTCTATGAGCAGGCCGGGACGCGAATGAAGATGGTCGCCAGTTCTTTCTACCATCAATTGCACATCGTTCAACTTCGTACCATGTACCGGCTCACGGGCGGGGAAGTGTTTCAGCGCTACGCTGACCGTTGGGAACTCTACGCGCAAAGCCGCGCTAAACGGGTAGCCGCGCTTTGCTACAAGAGCGCCTTCAAGCTGTGCTACTACTAGAAGCGCGTGAAGATTCTCTACGTCTCCCAGTACTTTCCACCGGAAATGGGCGCGCCCGCGGCGCGTGCTGTGGAACTCGCTCGGCACTGGACCCGCGCCGGGCACGAAGTGACCGTCTTGACCGGGTTTCCGAATCATCCCACCGGCGTCGTGCCGCCCGAGTGGCGGTCCCGACTGAGGCGCCTGACATATCGCGAGCAAGTGGACGGCATCCACGTGCTCCGCACCTGGCTTCTGCCCCTGCCAAACCGGAAGGCCTACGAGCGCATGTTGAACTACGGTTCCTTTTGCGTTTCAGCTGCCCTTCGCGGCCTGGCGGTTTCGCGGCCCGACGTGGTCATCGCGACCTCCCCCCAACTGCTAGTTGGACTGTCGGGATGGTCGATTGCGCGCTGGGTCCATGCGCCCTTCGTCTTCGAAGTGCGAGACTTGTGGCCAGAGTCCCTCCGAGCAGTCGGGATGGGGAGTGAGAGGTCGCTGTTGCACCGTACTCTTTCGGTGGTGGCCGGTTTTCTCTACAGGAACGCACAACACGTTGTAGTCGTTACGCCGGCATTCAAAGACCACCTTGTCCGTCACTGGAGAGTCCCCCCGTCCAAGGTTTCTGTTGTGGAGAACGGAGTTGAGACTGACCTGTTTTCGCCCGGGGCCGTCGACATCGGGTTGAGAAAGCAGTTTGGATTGGAAGGGAAGTTCGTCGTCGGCTACTTGGGAACCATGGGTATGGCGCACGGCCTCGATACTTTGATCGACGCAGCCTCTGCCCTGCAGTCGTCTCGACCAGACATTGTGTTTCTGCTGGTCGGGGAGGGTGCCGACAAGGAACGCATCAAAGGTCTTGCGGCCTCGCGGGGTCTGGACAACCTCTGCTTTGTCGATCAACAGCCCCGCGAAACAATTCCGGCCTTCATCTGTGCTTCCGATGTCTGTCTCGTGTTGCTGAAGAAAACAGAGCTGTTCAAGACCGTGATTCCGACGAAGATGCTCGAATTTATGTCATGTGCCCGCGCCGTCGTCCTCGGTGTGGATGGTCAGGCACGCCAAATCCTGGAGGAAGCCCGAGCCGGAATTGTCATTGAGCCTGAGAACAGAGATGCCTTGGTCCAGGCGATTGTCAAACTAGCGGGCGAAGCTTCAGCGCGGCAGGACCTCGGTGCCAACGGTCGGCAATACGTGCTGGAGCGATGTTCTCGCGAAAAAACTGCCAGCGGCTACATCATAGTGTTGGAAGAGCTGCTGCGAGCCGAAGACAGGGAAGCGGCAGGTACTTTCAGATAGCAGTCCAACGTTCACGGATGCACAGCGTAGATACTCACGGCAGTAGTCATCGCCAACACCGCCTCGATGCCGCGTCCCGCCGCCAGTTTCGCGCCGCTTACCGGGATGAACAAGATGTCGTTCGCCTGCAAGAGAATGTCGGGCGCTTTTGCCTGCAGCATTTTCTTGAGGGGAACTGGGGTTTCGGCCACGCCGTTCGGGCCGTTGCTCTTACGAAGGATGCGGGTGCTGTTCAACTTTGCGGTTCGATTAGTCCCGCCTGCAAGGGCAATCGCCTGCAGCACCGTGAGCTGCCCGTTGTCGACCAGGAGTCCGCTCGGTTTGCCTACGTCACCCACGACATAGATGATCGGAGCTCGGTGAACCTCGATCGTATCTCCGGGCCGCACGTCCACATTGCTGTCCGGAGTGTCGGTCAGGTTCCTCGTAAGTTCCATCGTCTCCGGCTTCCCCGGCTGATTTCTGTGCGTGATCGTAACTTTGTTGCCCGCTCTCTCGGTCAGTCCACCGGCGGCCGAAAGTACGTCGAATAATCGGCGGTTTCCCAGTACCGGGTAAATTCCGGGCTTTCCCACTTCCCCGAGCAGTGAGATACCTTGCGAGGAGTAGTCGTCCACAAAGATCGTGACGTGCGGATTTTTTACAAATCCTCCGTCGTCAAGCCGTTTCTCAATCAGTTTCTGAGACTCTTCCAGACTGAGATCGGCAACGTGCACATAATCGATCAAGGGCAAATACAAGTCCCCGTCGTTGCTGACGCGCGCCTTCGTGGCCAACTCCGGAACCCCATATACCGAAACTTCGACCAGATCACCTGGCCCCAGTCTAAGGTTCGGCGCCGCTCCCCCTTGCTCGCTGGGACGACTATCGCCGGGCTTTTCGCCGACCTGATTCTGAGGTGTTTGAGGAACCGACATCTGCTCCGGCGTCGATCCCTGGATTGGGGCAGGCGCTTGCACCGGGGGCGCAGCGGGTTGTGCCTGCGCAAGCACGCGCGGCGCGACGAAGCACGCGAAACACATCGATAGCAGCGCGAAGCGAGCCCGAATTGCTAGACTTGGTTCACAACGACACATTACACAACCCCTGGGGATTTCGACGAGAAACCAAAGTCTAACATAAGCACAACTGGACCAAACGCAGCGCATCCACCGGAAATCGAATCAGGACGGGCCTTCTCGCGCATCCAAAAGCGAATTGCCACGCCGTTTTCAGACCTGCTATAGTTCATGGAACATTTAAGCCCACTTCACGTCGGTTAGCGATTTGGTAATGCCGATGCAGCGTGCATTGCCAGGGCGTGCGAAACACTTCACTGGGCCTGCCTGCGGCCCGACAGCACTCGGGGAGACGTAGTTGACGGTTCTCTACCTTGGCATTTTCGGACTCTCGCTGATCCTGTCGTTCGTCCTGACCCGATCCGTTCGCAACACCGCGACGATGCGCGGATGGCTGTCGGCGCCCGGTTCCGAGCGCCATCTCCATGCGGCCCCCTTGCCGCGACTCGGGGGCGTCGCCATTTTTGGTGCCTTTGTCCTGAGCCTGAGCGCGGCCCTGCTTGTTGCATCGTTACGTCCGGAGCTTCGATTCGGATCTTCGCTGCGGATTCTCAGCACCATTCTGATCCCGGGATGCTTGATCTTTCTGCTCGGTCTGTTCGACGACATTCGCTCGGTCGGCCCCTACTTCAAGTTCGCAGTTCAGGCGGTCGCAGGCGCCATGCTGTGGATGGGTGGCCTCCGCATTCTCGATCTCCCCGTGCTCTTCGGCGCGCGTCACCTGCCCTGGTTCGTTGGGTTGGCCCTCACCATCTTGTGGGTGCTGGGCATCACCAATGCATTCAATTTAATTGACGGACTGGACGGCCTTGCGGCCGGATCGGCCCTGTTTTCTACCCTGGTCGTTTTTGTCGTAGCGCTGCTCACGCATTCGTCTCTGGTAGCGCTTATGACGCTGGCCCTAACGGGCGCGATCGTCGGCTTTCTGCGCTTCAATTTCAATCCGGCTACGATCTTCCTGGGAGACTGCGGTAGCCTTTTTATCGGTTTTCTATTGAGCGCCCTCGCTCTGGAAGGCGCTCAGAAAGCGCCAACCGTCATTGCGGTTGCGATCCCGGTTGTGTCGTTCGGCCTGCCCATTCTGGAGACATCGCTTTCCGTGCTGCGTCGTCTCATCAGCGGCCGGCCCGTTTTCACCGCGGATCGCGAGCACATTCACCACAAGTTGCTGCAGTTGGGCCTCTCTCACCGCCAGGTCGTGGTGGTCCTCTACGCGGTCTCGGCTCTGTTTGCGCTGCTCAGCCTGTTTCTGCTCTGGCCAACGGGCAGTTCACTGGGCCTCGTGCTGGCCGTGCTTGGCACCGGGGTCTGGCTTGGTGTGCAGCATCTGGGCTACCTGGAATTCGGCGAAATCCGTCGGGTTGCGCAACGCACGCTCGATCAGCGCCAGATCGTCATCAACAATCTCGCGATCCGCCGCGCAACGGCCGAGTTGAAAGTGGCCCGCGACTACGATCAGCTCTGCCGGATCCTGGTCGCGGCCTTCGACTCGAATGACTTCGATGCTTTTGAACTCAACGTGAAGTTGCTGCTCACCGAACATCCCGTCTTGCAGCATCCGCAGGCGATCCCTTCCAGCCACGACGACATCCACTTTCGCTGGAGCCGGCCGGGCATTCCCATTCTGCCCGGTTCGGGTGCGGCATGGAGCTTGACGCTCGACCTCCTGACGACGTCCAATCGACGACGGGGCACCATGATCGTGCATCGTCGCTACACGGAGCAGTCGCTGCAACTCGATGTGAACCTGCTTACCTCCGAGTTTCCGGTTGCCCTGGCAGATGCGCTCGACAGGATCGTTGGTCGCGCCGTCGCGATGGTTCCCAGAACCGATCAGACGGACGGCCTCGTCGAGGCTGCGGGCTGAGCTTCGATCGGCGGATAACCTCTTAGCGCGGGAGCACCCAAACCCGGAATGCACATTCTCCACGTGGTTGGCGCGCGGCCGAATTTCATGAAGGCTGCGCCCCTGCTCAGGGCGCTTTCGACAAAACCAGCCACCCGCCAAACTCTGATTCATACCGGTCAGCACTACGATTCGGCAATGTCCGACGTCTTTTTTCACCAGCTTGCTATGCCCCAGCCGGACGCCAACCTGGAAGTTGGCTCGGGCAGCCACGCTCGCCAGACGGCCGAGATCATGACTCGCCTGGAACCAGAGGTCGTGGAGCGTAAGCCGGATTGGGTAGTCGTCTACGGAGATGTGAATTCCACCGTGGCTGCGGCGCTGGTTTGTTCAAAGCTTCAGATCCGCGTGGCGCATGTGGAGGCCGGTCTCCGGTCCCGCGACCGCACTATGCCGGAAGAGATTAATCGTCTCCTCACCGACCAGCTTTCGGATCTCCTGTTCACGCCCTCCGCCGACGCGGATCAGAACCTCCACGCCGAGGGCATCGATGCTTCGCGGATTCGCCTTGTCGGTAACGTGATGATCGATACCCTGCTCCGTCTGCTGCCGCTTGCCGAGAATCTGAACGTGGATGGTCTACCGCCGCGCTACGCGTTAGTTACCCTGCATCGGCCCTCCAACGTCGACGATCTTCTCTGGCTGCGCAGTCTTCTCTCCGTGCTGAACGAGATCAGCCGTAAGTTGCCGGTGGTGTTCCCGGTCCATCCGCGCACGCGCTCCCGCATTGCCGAGTTAAATTTCCCGCTTTCCGACAAAACCTTCTTTGTCGTGGATCCGAAGCCGTACCTCGAGTTTCTCGCGTTACAGCGACGAGCCACGGTGGTGATCACGGACTCCGGCGGCATTCAGGAAGAGAGTACTTTTCTGAACGTGCCCTGTCTGACCGTGCGTGAAAATACAGAGCGGCCCGTGACGATTGAGTTGGGCACCAATCAACTAGTGGGGCGGGATGTTGATCTCCTGCGTAGAGAAGTATTGAAGATCGCAACTGGTCAGCGGAAGGTGGCAAAACCCATTCCCCTGTGGGATGGTAGGGCGGCACAGCGGATCGCCGATTTTCTTTGTGAGTCTGTCTAGGGGCTCACCTTTGCGCGGCGTGACCTCTCATCGCCGCCGAACGTCGCTGCTCCTTCGATAACATTTCTCTCGCCGATGCGCTTAGAATAGGCCCCGGAGTGACCACGATGACCGACGCCTGGAAACAATGGGAGGGCGAAGTGGTAGACAATCGCTACCGCCTGCGCCAGTTTCTGGGAGGCTCGGACCACAGCGCCGTGTTCTTGGCCGAATTTGGCCAGCCACTCCAAAAGGCAACTTTGAAGTTCGTGGAGGCCAATTCAGCGACCGCCCAACTGCAACTCTCCCGCTGGGAACGGGCTGCAAAACTCTCTCATCCACACTTGATACGCCTGCTTCAAGGAGGACGTTGCCAGCTCGGCCGCGCTTCGATGCTCTACGTGGTCACTGAGCTGGCGGAAGACAACCTGGGTCAGATTCTTCCCAATCGACCGCTCAACCAATCCGAAACGGAATTCATGCTTCGGTCGGTGCTGGAGGTGCTGGCTTACCTGCACGCTCAGGGTTTGGTCCACAGCCGGCTTAAACCCGGAAATATCATGGCCGTGGGCGACACCATGAAGGTTTCAAGTGACGGCATCTGCGCCGTGGGGGACAAGCGGCTCGGACACGTGCCCCCGACCGTGTACGATCCACCGGAGGCTGCGACCGCGGGATTCTCGCCGGCCGGCGATGTGTGGTCCCTCGGCGTCACTCTGGTGGAGGCCGTGACCCAGCGCCCGTCTGCAGGCGAGAGCATTCGCCAGGCAGACCCGACTCTCCCGGACACCGTTCCGGCGGCGTTTCTCGAGATCGCCCGCCAGTGTCTCCGCCTCGATCCGCAGCGACGTTGGACCGTCTCCGATATCGCGGCGCGCCTGCTCCCTACCGCGCCCTCTGCGGGAAAAAAGCACGTTCTTTCGCGCTCTGCAGTCTGGGTCGCCGCTGGTGCGGCGCTACTGTTTGTGCTTTTCGCGGGCTCGAGGTTGCTGGACCGCACCCCTGAGCCGTTGCGCGGTCCTCAAAGTGTCGTCAAGCAACCTGATCTTCCGCCGGCAGAGCCGACGGTCGTGCCCAAGCCCGTCAGTACTCCGCCCGTCGCTTCCGAACAGATTGCTATCGCAAAGACCTCGGACCAGCCTTCGGGAAAATTAATCGATCCGAACACAACCGTATCGGCTCCTCAAGAGCCAGTTTCCCCCGCCGCAACACCCATGGGCGATTCCGCTCCGGGCACGGTCGTCGAACAAATGGTGCCACCCGTCTCGCAACGGTCCCGGGACACCATTACCGGCAAGGTGCGGGTGACAGTGCGCGTGTCGGTCGATATCGACGGCAAGGTGACGGACGCGACCCTGGCGTCACCAGGACCGAGTCAGTATTTTGCTAACCTGGCGCTGGGAGCGTCGAAGCGCTGGAAGTTCTCGCCGCCACGCGTGAACGGAGACTCCGTTCCCAGTGAGTGGTATTTGCGCTACGCGTTTGGAAAAGAGACAACGGAAGTTCAGCCCGTCCAGCTCTCCTCCGCCCCTTAGGAGTGGGCGGGAGACACGGAATGATACCCGTGGCAGATTACGTCCGGACGGCGTGTCTACTGTGGCTGGGGTGGTTGTCGCTGCGCCTGGATCATTTGCCGGCGTGCTTCATACAGGTCCTGAAGAACCTGCTGCGGAGATTTCTCGCCAGACCCGCTGGCATTGTTCGGCGTGCCGCCGCTCACCGGCTGTGGCGGTTCCACCGCAGCGGTTTCTGCTACCCCAGAACTGGCAGCGACTTGAGCACTGTTTGCCGGCGACGCCTGATCCTGTGCGGGTGACGGCGCAGGCTGCTCCGCGGCCACGGGTTGAGGATCCGGTGGCGGGGCTTGCTGTGCCTGCGGTTGCACCTGTTGCTGCATCTCCTGGTAGGGACGCATCGCCGCCTGCGGCATTGCAGGCCGCATCGGGAATCCAGCACGCGCGACCGTATTGGGCGAACCTGGCGCGTCCTTGGTTTCCGTTTTCGCCGTGAGGATCACGCGCGCCACCGAATTCGGATTCGTTTCGGTGCCCACCATCACGTAGTTGAAATGAGAGCCGTTTAGCAGCGCAGCCACCACTTCTCGCGCCGGCCCAGGACCCAACTCGCTGACCACTCTTTCCGTCGCGTCCTCGGGAATGTCGATCGCTGCCCCGGTCTTCTCCCCGACCGCAGCCAGGATGTCGCTTAACGTCGAATTCTTGGCCACGATGGTGAGTTTGCCGTTTGCGTACGTCACCACTGGCGCGATCGCCGGCCTCTGGTCGGGTGGCAGGGCGACGCCTTCCGGGCCGGGCGAGTCAGTACCGTTATTGACGATGTTAACGGTGCCCTTGATCTCAACTCCCGCGCCCGTGACGCAACCGATAACGGATCCCTGTCCGGAGGCTCCGCCCTCGGCAGAACAAGGTGTCGCTTGAGCTGACACCAGAACACTGGGAACGGAAAAACAAGCTGTGAGCAGAACCGATTTGAGGCCGAAATTCATGGCTACCTTCCGAGGGGAGGTACAAACGTCATTGCGGGGGTCCGTCCGCAACGAGGAGGGAGAAACCGATGGTACTACGACTTTCGTCATGGATCAAGAACTACCCGACCCGCCGGGAAAGTCGCCGAATTCATCGCAAGTCATTTATATATAATGACTTGCGACACTATTCGCCAGGTCCTCCTTCTCCAGGACTTGCTTGCCAAGCCCCATCCCTCTACTGGTCCTCGGGTCTTTCGGGCTCTTTGGGGATCGCCTTCTCGATCGGCTTCCTCGGCAGCATCTGGTCCCGCATGGCAGCGTTGTAGACGAAGCTGGCCACGATCACCGCGGCCTGCTTCAGGTCATCCGCCTGCAATCGGTCGTAAACGTCCATGTTGGAGTGATGCGTGCGCGTCTCGTAGTCCAGCGGATCTTGGATGAACTGAAATCCCGGAATTCCCACCGCGTCGAAGGACTGGTGATCCGTGCCTCCGGTGTTTCGCATGGTGAGAGTCGACATCCCGAGATCTTTGAAGGGCTGCATCCACGCCTCGAAGATAGGAGCGACAGCTTCATTCTCCTGGAGATAAACTCCCCGAATCTTGCCGCTGCCGTTATCCACGTTGAAGTAGGCGCTGATTTTCGCCTGCTCGGGCTTCACCGTGACCGGCCCCGCTTCGCGCCGCAGCAGCGTGGGCATCTCCTTCATGTCCGGTTCATCCATGGGCGGTCGCGACCCGAAGTGCTGTTGTACGTAATTCTGCGAGCCCAGCAATCCCTGCTCTTCGCCAGTCCACAGCCCGATCCGGATCGTCCGTCGTGGTTTGACGTCCAGCGTCTTCAGGATGCGCATCGCCTCCATCATCACCACCGAACCCGCGCCGTTATCCGTCGCCCCGGTTCCGGAATGCCATGAGTCCAGGTGGGCCCCCACCATCACCAGTTCGTCTTTCTTATCGCTGCCCGGAATCTCCGCCACCGTGTTGTATTGCATAGGATCGTCGTCGTAGAACGTACTGGCAACGTTCAGTTCCAACTCGACGTCCGCCTTGCGTTCGATCAGCCGCGCAATCCGATCCCACTGCTCCAGAGCCACCGTGACCTCAGGAACTGTCGCGGTCTCGCCGATTTTCCAGGAGCCCCCGGACTGTACAAAGACAGTGCCGCCCCCGAACGATCCGTATCCGTGGTCGACCACCGCTAGTACTTTTTCATCCGCCAGAAACTTGTTCAATTCCCTGATGAACTGCATGCGCTTCATGTACTGGCGGAGACGGAAGGGCGCTTTTTCGCTGGGGATCTGGTATTGGCCAATGTCCGCCAGTTCTTTGTCACCTAGCCGCTCGAACATGGGCTGAGTGATCGTCTTCACCTCCGGGTCCGGACCAAATAGCGCGATCAGCCCGGCGAGTTTGCCCCTGTACTTTTCGAAATCTTTCTTGTCTTCGATCTTCAGCCGGACACACTTGCCCTTGAGCACGCCGTTGGTACCCGGTGTCCAAGCCTTGGCGTATGCAATGAGGGGCGCAACATCCGGTGTGGTCATGCGGACGTTCACGTACTGGTTGGCCCAGCCTCGGCCGAACGGTCCCCACGCTTCCAGATGAGCATTTGATAAGCCAAAAGACGTGAGCTGGTCGCGCGTCCACTCGTTGGCACGCTTCGCGTTCGGCGACCCGGTCAGGCGGGGGCCGATACCATCCATCAAACCGCTCGCCAGTTCCATCACTTTGGAATTGTGGAAGCCCTCGTAGCGAATGCGGGTGACCATCTCCAGGTCGACTTTCTCCTGGGACCATGACGCTAGACTCAGGCAGGCAACAATCGCAGCGCATTGCAGAAGGCAGCTAGACTTTCGCATTCGAGGGCTCCGCTTTGGAATCGAAGAACCGTACATACTACGCTTGAGGACTCAGGCTGTCATGCAATGAAGGTCAAAACTGACGGACCTATCGTGTCACGACTCAATGGCGGGCTATGCTTCTGGCACGGGTGGGCACCCGGGGAACTCCTTGAGAAATGTGTTTCCGATATATTGCAGATCCTTGACGCCAATCTCGCTGCTGTAGAAACCGTCCGTCGTCAGCTTGCGCAGGAAAGCGAAGAACTCCACGCCCTGGCTCAAGGTCGCGTCTTTCTCAGCATTCCTCCGGTAGGCGATGAGGTCGAGCGTTTCTGTCTGCTCAGCTGGCGAGCAACTCAGATAGGCGCTCCCGTGGCGATCGATACAGAAACTGTCCAGCCACATCAACCCGCCCCCGAGTTTCACCTGGTAGTCCTTGTTCTCGCTGGTCAGAAGATCGATGAATTCCGGAGCTCCCGCCTGCACGGCGCCTCCAGAATTCTCGTCGCCGGGGATGATGGCATCACATAGCGTGCCGAGTGTCGCGTATTGATGGGCCGGGAAGAATTTCGGCCGGTACTTGCCCGCGGGCGCCTGGGTCTTTTCCTGCTTCACCATCCGGTGAACCTGCTCGGCCGCCTCCAGGGGAATGACCTGCAGCACAGATCCCCCCACGGTTCCCATGGCTAGGGTCCTCAAGATGTCGCGTCGCGTGATCGGGTTCGATGGCATTCTGAAATTTCCTCCTACGCTTGAGGGCTACAGGTTCCCCTTCTTGGCTTCATCCAGCAGATAATCCGACGCGCGCCACGAAAGTGCCATGATCGTCAGCGTCGGGTTCTTGTCCGAGTTGGTCACGAAGCAGGCCCCGTCGGTCACGAACAGATTCTTGACATCGTGCGCCTGGCAGTAGCCGTTAAGCGCCGAGGTTTTGGGATCCGCACCCATACGCACTGTTCCCACTTCATGGATAATCACGCCTCCGTCGGCGATTCCATACGGGTTATCGCCATCCGGTTTGGTCTTCGTTGTGTACGTCCCGCCGGCGGTTTCCACCATGGCGCGAAACGTTTCCTGCATGTCCTTGGCCATCTTGATTTCGCTATCGCCCCATTTGAAATGAAAGCGCAGCACAGGAATGCCCCACTGGTCCACCGCGTGGGGATCGATATCGCAGTAGGTGTCCGCGTTCGGAATCATCTCGCCGCGGCCGGAGAAACCGATGTACGTGCCGTATCTCTTTCGGCAAGTCTGTTTCAGACCAACCCCGTACCCTTCTTCCTCGTCGCAGATGCCGTGAAACATGCCGATGCCCGGCATGCCGCGTCCTCCCCCCATCTCGATGTGGTACCCGCGGGGAAAGTCATTTTGCCGGTCGAACTTCCACCATGGAACGTAAAGGTGCATGCCACCGACCCCGTCGTGGTTGTGCGGTGGAACTTTTTCCATCTGCGGAAAGTATCCGCCTCCATCGCTGCCCACCGAATCGGTGAGATAACGCCCGACCACGCCCGACGAATTCGCCAGCCCGTCCGGAAAAAAAGTCGATCGCGAGTTCAACAGCAATCGGGCCGACTCGCACGCGCTGGCTGCCACCATCACCGCCCGCGCGCGAATCCGCTTTTCCGACCGCGTCTGCTTGTCGATGTACGAAACGCCTTCGGCTTTCCCGTCCTTGCCGACCAGGACCTCGCGTGCCATCGCGTGCGTCAGCAGCGTGAAACGCCCTGTCTTCTGCGCCGGAGGAATCATTACTTGGCTGGAACTGAAGTTCGAACCCAGCATGCAGCCTCGCCCGCACTGCCCGCAGTAGTGACATGCCGGGCGCCCATTCAGGGGCTGGGTCAGGATCGCCAGTCGCGAAGGAATGCAAAGAATGCCCAGGCGGTCGCAAGCCTTCTTGACCAGGATTTCGTTGCAACGCGGTTTGGGAGGTGGTTGAAACACGCCATCCGGCGCGCTCGCGATATTCTCCTTGCTCCCGAATACGCCGATGTAAGACTCAACCTTGTCGTAGTAAGGCGCAACATCGTCGTAGCTGATCGGCCAGTCATCGCCCAGTCCGTCGTGGGTCTTCACGCGGAAGTCGACTGGCGCGAAACGCAGCGCGATCCGTCCCCAGTGATTTGTCCGGCCGCCCACGATGCGCGAGCGAAACCAGCGGAACTTTGAACCCGGAGCCGACGTATAGGGTTCACCCTCGACGGTCCACGCACCCGTCGGTGCGATGAACTCATTTTCCATACTATTTCCCGGTTTCAGTGCGTTCCCACCCACGCCCGCGCCGCGATGCGGAAGTTCGTACGGCCAGACGTGTTCCTTAAAATCCTCCATGGGGTTCAGCGCCGGCCCGGCCTCGAGCATTACGACGTTCAACCCGCCCTCGGTGAGAATCTTGGCAGCAGTTCCTCCTGCAGCCCCCGAACCTACGATGCAAACGTCATACACCTTCGGCGAACGGCTGACTTGCGCCATGAAGAGTCCTCACCCGCCAATTGAAATAACCGAAGTTAGCGATTATAGTCCCCCCTTCGCGCTCAAATGGCGGCATTTTTGGACAAGACTGCATGCGCTTCGAATACCCGCGTGAACTCTCCCATCAATGTGGGTCTCGTCGGTTTCGGGATGGCGGCGCAGGTGTTTCACGCGCCGCTGATTCACGCTTCCACCGACTTACGTCTGACTCATATCGTCCAGCGTCAAGGCGATCAGGCCGAACGAACCTATCCACCGGCCAAAGTGATTCGTTCAGTCGACGCGCTGCTCGCGGATGACTCCATCCAACTCGTCGTCGTTGCCACTCCGAACACCAGTCACTTCGACATTGCCCGGCGCGCTCTCGAAGCTGGGAAGCACGTCGTGGTCGACAAGCCGTTCACCATCACATCAAACGACGCCGACGAACTCATAAAGCTGTCTCGCACCAGGAACCGTGTGCTGAGCGCATTTCAAAACCGCCGCTGGGACGGTGATTTTCTGACCGTGAAACAAATCCTCCACCAGAAACTTCTCGGGCGGCTCGTCGAGTTCGAAAGCCGCTTCGACCGCTTTCGACCGGCGCCCAAACCAGGGGCGTGGCGGGACCAAGCGCTCCCCGGCTCCGGCATCCTGTTCGACCTGGGTTCTCACCTGATCGATCAGGCCGTGGTCCTGTTCGGGCGTCCCGCTGGAATTTACGCCGAAGTCCGTCGCCAGCGTGACGGAGTTGTCTCCGATGACAATTTCGAGCTGCATCTCGAATACCCACAGCTCAAAGTGACGTTAAAGGCAGGAATGCTGGTTTGCGAGCCCAGTCCGCGCTTCGTGCTGTATGGCACCGAAGGAAGCTTCGTAAAGTACGGTCTGGACCCGCAGGAGGGTGCTCTGAAGCAAGGTGGCTCACCCGCTCGGCCGAACTGGGGAGCCGAACCCGAGAGCGCTTGGGGGACGCACACCAGTTGCGACGGGACGATGACTCGCGGGAAATACCCCACGCTCTCTGGATGCTATCCCGAGTATTACAAGAACGTGTACTGCGCGATCACCGGGCAAGAAGAACTCGTTGTCAAGCCGGAGCAAGCGCGGGACGTGATTCGCTTGATCGAGTTTGCCCAGCAGAGCACCGCCGAGCGGCGGATGATCTCAGTTCCCTAACTGCGTGTAATCTCGCATTCAGCCAAGCAACTCATTCCGCACGTTCTTCAGCACGTAGGCCGCGCGCTCGACGCCGACCTCGCCCGAAAGAATCGGATCCTCATTCTCGATGCTCAAGATCCCCTCATAGTCCACGTCCATGTAGGCCTGCAGGATCGCTTTCCACAGGCTCGCGCTGTGGCCGTACCCGACCGCCCGGAAAGTTTCTGAAGCATCGGGCAACTCTTCCGTGGAAAAAGCAAAATTCAACACCCCGAATCGCCCCACGTTCTCCGGAAATAACACCGTGTCCTTCATGTGCGCATGGAACAACGCCCCGTTCTTGCCCAGCAGATGGATCACTTCCACTGGGTCACACCCCTGCCAGAACAAGTGGCTCAGGTCACAATTTGCCCCAATCTCCTCACCCACCGCGTCGCGCAGTTGCAGCAGCGTTTTCGGGTTGTACACCACGAAATTCGGATGCATCTCAAAGGCCAGGCGCTTGATTCCGTGCTCGCGCGCGAACTTGGCAGCTTCCTTCCAGTAAGGGATGACCTTCTCCTTCCACTGCCACTCGAGCATCTCTTTGTACTCGGGAGGCCACCGGTAAGTGATCCAGTTCGGCTGGACATCCGTCGGCGATCCTCCGGGACATCCCGAGAATCCGACGATGACTTTCACTTCCAACCGCTCTGCCAGCAGCACCGTCCGCCGAAACGACTCAACATCCCTCGCGGCATGCTTGGCGTCCGGATGGATCGGGTTCCCATGACAACTGAAGGTCGCCACGCGAATGTTGCGATCCTCGAATTTCTTCTTCCACGCTTTGGCCTTCGCCGGATCGTCCAGCAGTTCCGCCACCGGACAATGATTGGTCCCCGGGTATCCCCCCGTGCCAATCTCCATCGCCTCCAGTCCGAGGGCCGAGACTTTGTCCAGCATCTCGTCCAGCGACAACTTCTCGTAAACCGGATCAAACACGCCAATGGGAATCTTCTTCTTTGCTCTGGGAGTGTCTGCGGAAGCTGCACTGCCCGATGCCGGCAGGGCTGCGGCACTGGCACCGATGCCCCCTCCCGCCAACGCTGCTGCCATGGCGCCGCTAGCGGCGCCCACAAATTGACGACGACTCACAGGAAACGGCGTGCGCTTGTCCATTTGAATCCTCCGGAAGTCTCTGCTGGTGCAAATCTTTGCACAGATGTCTTGGGTGCTCTAAGGAAGTGACCCGAGATTATACGACCCCCACGGAAACTCTCTTAACGAAGCCGCTACCCCTGTGAGATTTTTTCTCGTCTCTCTGGCCGACCGTCTTGACTTTCGCCTTTCCAAACTGCACAATGCCAGCACGATTCGTTGGAAAGTAGATTATCCCAGACTTGGCTCTGGGCTTGCTTTTTCGGCGAAGCATTGGAACTTTACTTCCCCTGTTCAAATGGCTTGAGCTTTCCTCTGTACCCCTCGTTAAGGGCAGGGCGAGTCCGTTCCTAAAGTTCCTGGTTTTCCCTTAGTCACGACTGATTGTTCGTTGGCTGTGCCAGTGGCCCCTGTTCGTGTTCGTCGACCTTCCCCCGGGTCACGACTCGCAATTGCCCGATTGTATCGAGCGTCGTTGCTATGGAGGAAGAGTCATGAAATCTCACTCGCTTCGATTTTCTTGCTTCCTGATCATTTTGATCGTTTTCACCGGTGCCTCTCTGTGGGGGCAGGCACTGTTCACATACAACGACTTCAGCGCCCCGGCCAACCTGCAGATAAACGGAAACGCGAACGTCGGACCCAAGGTCAACAATGTACTGCGTCTGACGGATCAGGGCACAGGCGAGTCCGGCAGCGCGTGGGCGTACAGCAGCGGCGACGTCCCCACCCCGTTCTCTCTTGTCAATGGGTTCACCACATCCTTCCAGTTTCGGATTACTCCGCCCCCGGTACCTCAGCTACCCGCACTGCCCGTGCCGCCGGCTGATGGCTTCGCCTTCGTCATCCAGAACGGATCATTTCCGAGCCAAGGTGGAGTTTGTCCCGCCGCTCCTAACGGATCATCCGGCGTATTCGCCCTGGAGGCGCCCGACATCAACTGCGGCGGCGACATCGGGTACACAGGGTTGAGCCACAGCCTTGCCATCGAGTTCGACGACTATCAGAATCTCTGGGACGCCGACGCCAACCATATCGCCGTCCAGAGTTGTGGGGCGAACGCAAACAGTGCCGATCACACCTCCGCCTGCCTCGTGGCGAGAACACTTCCTCCGATCGAGGGCGGGCCCGATGCCGGGCTGCCCAGCCTTCTCGCCGACGGCAATGTGCACACCGTAGTGATCAAGTACTCCAACCCCGGTTGCGATGGAGAATTCTGCGTCAATCCCAACAATCTCCAGATCTTCCTCGACGGCGGCTCCACTCCTGTTCTTACGGCTACTTATGATCTGCTCAGTCTGGCGTTAGACAACAGCGGTCTCGATTCAGCTTTCGTGGGCTTTGTCGCGCGTACCGGCGCTGCCTACTCCACGCAGGACATCCTGACTTGGAGCCTGTCCACTACGCAACCGCCAACACAGATTTCACAGAACACGCCGACCACCATTACGGCAACCTTTAACGGCAATGCGGGGAATCTGGTGCAGGAAGTGATCACGATCACGCCGGGCGACGGTACGGTCGTTCAGGCTGGGACCCAGATGCAAGTCTCCAATCAGGCGATTTTGCCCTCCACTTGGCAAAGTTCGTGGGTAGACGGCACACCGTTTGCCACCAGCAGTTGCTGGCCGCACACTGGTGAGGGCTCCAACTGCAAGCTCTACATTGACCTGTGCACCACGGCCGCGTCGCAGATACCGGCCGGAGCCAACTGCCCCACGTCCAATCCACCCAGCATCGTTGTTCAGGATAACTTCGACGGGCCCAAAGTTGATCCCGCAACGTTGCCTCCGGGGACCGGCTTCGCCGTGCTCGAGGGGCCGGACAATTGGCAAGGTGGGCCGTGCACGTTCCCGCTCAACAGCCCGGCTGCGGGTGAGCCCTGTCCGTTGAACCTCCTGACATCGGTCTCGGGCGATCCAACGCTAACCGCTACCAAGGTGCCGCACTTCAACTCTACCTTTATCGCAGCGTCGGGTGTCGCTCAGCCTGGCACGCTCGTCGCTTTGACTCCGCCACCCAACTTGAATGGCTGGATCAGCAACAACAGCGTGGCCAACCCGAGCGTGTCGGCGACTTTAACAACCTCGACCCAAGCGCCGCCGGTGCCGAACCCGTTCAACTATGTTCAGCCCAACGTGGCTCAGCTTACCTACTCGCTTACGAACGCGGCTAACCCGGGAGCTCCGCTTGCCAGCGGCACCTTGACGCCTCCAGGGCCGCCTGCGCCGCCGGTCACAACCTTTGCCCCGCCTCCAGTGAATTTCGGGCCCTTAGCCGACGGGCGCTATCTCCTCGACTACCAGGGGCAGGACGACCACCTCACGCGCGAGCTGGTATTCACGCTAGCGAATAACGTGTATTCGACATCCGACAAGATTCTGCAGGTCAATGTCGATACCACCAAGCCCACCGAGAACGTTTCGCTGGCGAGCGCGAGTCCGTACCTGAACTCCAACGAAACCACCACCTACAGCTGCGGTGACGCACTCTCGGGCGTGGTGACCTGCGGAGCGCAAGGCTACAACCCGCCGGTTGCATCGACACCCGCGATCGCTCTGCCCTCCAGTACCTCCACTCCCGGTCCGCATTCCGTGAGCATTACCGCCACCGATGCTGCCGGCAACACCAGCACCACCACCGTCAACTACAACGTCATCTACCAGTTCTTCGGGTTCATACCAGAGATCCTGTTCCCGCAGATCAACAAGGTCAAGGCGGGAATCGTGATTCCGGCCGGATTCCTGGTTCTGGACGGCAACAACAAGCCCGTCACCAAGCTCAGTGGCTTCTCGGTTTCTGGATTCGCCTCCGCAAATTGCGGCGGGACAAATCCGACGCCGGTCGTAGTTTCGGGCAGCCTGCTGAACTTCGGGTACGGCATTTACGTCTACAACTGGAAGACCTCGAGCACCTACGCAGGTAAGTGCGTCACCTTCCAGGCAAACTTGGGGGATGGCGTGATTCATCCCCTCAATTTCCAGTTCACCTCAGGCTCGAACCACTAAGATTGGCAGAGTTGAGGTTCCCCTTAGGCGGAGAGCAAGAGCTCTCCGCCTTTCTCTTTAACTTTTCCTTCTAAGTGTAAGTCGGCGTGTTTGAAAAGGGACTGGTGAGTTGGGCTTACGACCCCTTGGCCCATCGTTGGGCGTCGTTGTAGACGGGGCGTAGATCGGCGCGACTGAGAACTTTGTCAGCGCCAGGCTCGCTCTTGATTTCCTCCAGCATTCGTTGTGCTGTGCTGAAGTGAGTGGCGGATTCCGCGTTCTTTGAGGAAAGACGTTGCGCTGTCCCCATAAGGTAGTGAATCCTGGCCGTTTGCAGCCGCAACCCTAGCTTTTCGCTCTTCCCGAGGTTACGTTCGAGTTCCCGTAGGGCTCGAACGTAATCTTTGCTCGCAACCATGGCCTCGGCCGCGCTCACTGAACTCTCCACCGCAAGGTACGGGACCCCCAGGGCATTGGCCTGCTGAGACAGTTCGGAAAGTGCTGCGATCTGACTCTGGCCGCGACCTTGTTGGACGGCGATCCGCGCCAGACGCACCCTTGCCTGCAGAGCTTCTGTCTTAGTTTTTGCCGACGTGGCGGTGCGCAACGCGTCCTGATAGAACTGACTCGCTGACTTCACGTCTCCCTGGTAGAAAGCGACGTCGCCCTGGACGTTCAGCAGGGCCGCCATGAGTCCCTGGTTCTTCAAGCCGGCGATCAGCTTCCGCGCTTCTTCAATCAGCGGAAGAGCTTCATTCCCGCGGCCTGCCAAGGCGAGCGCCCGAGACAGGTTCGTCAGAACCTCCCCCATGCTCCGGCTGCGGTCGTCCACCTGTCGGAGGCCTTTGAGCGCATCCTCTTCGGCGCTTAAGGCAGCTCCATAGCGCCCTTGCTCCTGATACAGTGCTCCAATCGCGTCATTCTCGAGCGCTGCGCCTCGGCCGTCATCCAGTTTGCGCTTGCCTTCGAGTGCGCGCATGTAGGAATCCATTGCCTTGTCATACTCGCCGGTGTTCGCGTAAACCGCTCCCAGGTTGTGCAGGGTCTCGGCGATGTCGCCGGGGACATTCAGCTTCTGGCGCAATTGCAGCGCTTGCTGGAAATAAGTCAAAGCGTCCTGGTTCTCGCCCTTCTCCAGGTACACCAGACCAATGTTGTTAAGGCAGGCTGATTGGTTCGCTTCGTCTCCCGCATCGCGCTCAATTTGCAGAGCGTCTTTGAACATCTGCAGTGCCTTGTCGTTCTGTCCGGCGTCCGTGTAGAAGCCGCCGAGATCGATCATGGTGTCGCCGGCCTCTTTCTTCGATCCAATTTCCTGGAACAGCTTCAGAGCTTCCTTGTCCGACGCCAAAGCGGCATCGGGCTTGCCTTGCAGATTTTGCAGCTGTGCCATTTCCGCCAGGCTTGCGGCCACACCGCGTTTCTTCCCCAGTTTGCGATTGATCGCAATCGAGTCCTGGTAGTTCCGCAGTGCTTCATCCAGCTTGTCCATGTAGCGGTATGCGATGCCCGTCGCTTGCAGGATCAAAGCTTTCTGCTCCTGATTGTCGACCTCGACTGCGATGCTCAGCGCCCGACTCAACGGGTCCAGTCCCGCTTGCGGATTGTTTGCCCGGATCTCAACTCGCCCCATGGCCAGCAGAACATCAAGGTTCTTGGGATCCGCCTGCAACACCTTGGTGTAGTGCGCGCGCGCCTTTTCGAGATCTCCCGAATCCTCGTAGAGACTGCCCAGCGCGAACTGCACGTCGAGATTGTCCGGGAAGCTTTTCTCCAGATTCTGATAGGCTGCGATCGCCTTCGGGTTGTCCTTAACAATGCGCGCCTGGCTCGCTTCGATCAGATATCTCTCCGCCAGCGGCAAATCTTGGCTGAACTCCACCGCGCGGCGCGCAGCCTGCTCCGCCTCGGTCTCATAGCCAAGGCTTGAATAGGCTTCACCCAACCGCGAGTACGCCAGCGCGAACTTCGGGTCTTGCTCGGTCGCGGCTTGCAGGCGTTTTTGTGCCTCCAGGCTGTTCCCCTGGCGCAATAACTGCAACCCTTCGTTGTAATCGCGCAACGCCTGTACCGAGGTCGAAGCGGGCTTGAAAGACTGCGCGCGCAACTCTTTGATCAGGTCGGGCGACAGCGCAAGGTTTTGCCGGATCGCATCCGCGAGGTAGTCGACCGCTCCTGAAAGGGCCTGCTGGCTCTGTGCTTCGGATTTCAAAGATTCCGTCCGGCCGTGCTTCAAATCCTGCAGCGTGGCATCGATCCGAATCTGCTCCCCGAGCTTCACGTATTGGCCCGATACCACGATGTCGGCGTTTGCGAACTCCGCCACCCGGCGCAGCGTGGCCGGGTCCATCGACGCCCCCGGCGTGATCCGCAGGTCGTGCAGCACCTGTTGCAGCCGGTCCGGCGACACCGCTCGCAAGTGCGCCGACTGCCCGACGTCCGTGCTCAGCATGTCCCCAAGACTGGGCCCGAGCCAATCCCAGGCTGGATCTCCCGATGCGTTGTGAAAAGGAAGTATCGCCAAGGATTGCGCGGGCACGGTGGCAACATGCTTCGATGAATTCGGGACGAACAGCTTGCCCCGCATGGTGTAGCCCACTACGACAAGAACAATCGCGGCTAGGATCCCGCCCAGCCACGGCCATGGCACCGTCTGACCCCAGGGCTTCACGCTGGGGAACGCGATGGCCCCTGCCGTCCGGTTGCCCTGCCAGGCTTCAAGATCGGCAAGCAGCGCTTTTGCGCTCGGGTAGCGCGCGTCTGGTTCGCGCTCCAGGCACCGGCTGACAACGTTGCTCAACGCCAGCGGGACAGTGCTGTCAAGTTCGGAAATCGGGCGCGCCCGTTCCTGCGTGCGGCGGATCAGGCTGGCCAGTGCGCTGTCGGCCCGGTACGGCATCTGGCCTGAAAGCAATTCGTAGAAAATCAGCCCGGCGCTGAAAATGTCGGAGCGCTGGTCCAGTTCCTTGGCCAGCGCCTGCTCTGGGGACATGTATTCCATCGTCCCCACCAGGGCACCAGTCTGCGTCATGCCCTCGCCCTCAAGCGTTCGCGCCAGTCCAAAGTCCATCACCAGAACCCGCCCCGTCTTGTCCACCATGACGTTCTGCGGCTTCAGATCCCGGTGGATCACCTCCACGCTGTGCGCCGCGTCCAGCGCCAGGCAGATCTGCTCCATCACGTCGACCGCTTCCTCCGGCGGAAATTTTTTCCGCGTGTGGATGAGGTGGCGCAGATCCTGCCCCTCGATGAATTCCATGGTGATGAACTTGACCCCATCACCTTCCCCGAGGTCGTAAATCCGGATTACGTTGCGGTGTGTGACCCTCTGCGAGAGCAGCAGTTCCTGCTTGAAGCGCTCGATAATGGCCGGGTTCCTGGCCAGCTCCGGCCGTATGACCTTCAGTGCCACCAGGCGGTCCAGTTCCAGATCCTTGGCCTTATAGACGGCCCCCATGCCGCCCTCACCGAGGGTTTGCACAATCTCGTAACGTTGGGCCAGAACGAAGCCCGTCTCCAGGACGGGCTGCAGCTGCTTGAATGCCTCCTGGGTACGAGAGGCGCTGCGCGGCGGCGGAGATACGCCATCCGCAATGGTTGGCAAATCGGAAGGGGAAACCTGCGAAAGCGGCACCAAGGTGGGCGCGTCCGACCCAGAAGGTTGTGAAAAGGGCACGATCGTGGGAGCATCGGAGGATGGAGGGGGTAAATCGGAAGACGAGCTGCCCGCGCCACTGGAAGGCGTGCGTACTGCTGCCCCGCCTTCGCCTGGCGTTGGCGAATCCTGATCACGCCGTAGTCGGCCCTGCTCTCCCATGGGCACCCGTGAAAATAGAGGGAAGTGGCCACGCCCTCGCATAGGGGGGAAACCTGGGCTGGCCGTCCCCCTTTCGGCCGCCCGCGCGAGGAACTGAAAGTATATACCCCACCTACCTCAAAGTCAGCGCAGGTGGAACTTCCGCAGGTACTGCTCTGCTTCGTGCGTCGGCGTCTTGCTCTCCAACCACCGCTGCGCGCCTGGATGAATTTTTATCCACAGCCCGGAACCACTTCCGCCACTTCTTCCAGAGACATTGTGCGTTTACCTTCTCCAAACGTTACAACGCGCACAGGAAGGTTGAACGAATGTACCTGGGGTGGGCCACAGCCCGTAACGCTCATTTTCTCTCGCTGCAGACCGCTGTTTTTTGCGCCGAGTGCGAGTTGATCAGTGAGAACAGCACTCCCTACTGCCTGGCGTGCGGTAGTCAAGCCATGCTCAGCCTTTCCCGAGTTCTGGGCGGATCTCTGAAAGGGCAACAAACCGCTCACGTGATCGCGGACGCCGAGCTGGACCGCCTGGTGCGCGATCTGATCTGCACTGTGCCTGAGGCCCCAGCCGTCGGCGGCAAGAAGCCTGCCGCTTCTGTCGCCATGCATCCCGGACGCCACCACTTGCGCAGCGTAGGCCTCGGCAATGCCATCGGCCCGGGGATGGATCCCGGTGGAGAAATCGAAATTTTTCCTGGGGAACTCGATCTGGAACCGGGCATCAATATCATCGCCGAGCGTGCCCGGGCTTTGACCGGCGCCACTGGTGCGGCCATTGCCCTGCATTCGGGAAACGAAATCATCTGTCGGGCCCGCACCGGCCGAACCGCTCCCGATCTCGGCGTGCATCTCCAGACCGATTCCGGGCTGTCCGCCGAATGCGTACGCACCGGCGAGATCCTTCTTTGCCACGACGCCGAAACCAACCCCCGCGTCGACCTTGCCAGCAGTCGCCGCCTCGGCGCGCGATCCATTTTGGTAGCCCCGCTTCGCCACTACCGGCGCACTTTGGGCATTTTCGAAGTGCTCTCGGCGGAGCCCTACGCCTTCGATCACAGCGACGTCTCGACCATGCAATTGCTGTCCAGTGTGATGGTTGCAGCCATGACCCGGCTGTCGAGCATGCGCCCTGTGAAGCAGAAATGGCCAGCCTAGGCCTTGTCCGGACGACCCGGCCTCGGTGACTGTCCGTTACCCTCTTGCCTCTTGCCCTTCTGACTGCGCGAGAAACACTTTCTTTCTGGAAATATCGCGCTAATATTAATGGTTCACCAAGCACATGGAGCCCCTCGGGACCCACAACGCCCTTGCCACGAGCATCCTGAAGCCATTGCCACGTGGTCGTCGCCGAGCCGTGCGCCAGAAAGTCCACACCCCCGCCTACGCCAGCCTCAACGGCGGCTCCGACGACATGGTGCTCGATCTCAGCGAGATCCTCGATATCAGTGAGACCGGTGTCGCCATTCAGACTTCGTCCTCCTGGGAGATCAGCCGGGTCCTGAACCTCTGCCTGGATCTTTCAGAAACGAAATCCTACCTGCACACCACCGGCTACGTTGTTTGGGCGGATCGCACCGGACGCATTGGAGTTCGTTTCCCCGAGTTGCCGGATGCATCGCGGCGCAAACTGCAGGAGTGGCTCTTCCTGAATGCCATGGTGGCGGCTTCCAACTACGCCGCGAGCCATGGCCAGTCCGAATTGGAAACTTTGGAGTCCCCGCCAAAGAACGCGCTCACGCCCCCGCGCGCTGGGGCCGCACAGTTCGAATCGCGGGCTGACTACACGACAACTCTGTCGGCCTTATCGGCCGTGCAACGCGAGGTCGAGGCGTTGGGTCCGAACCTAGACTCTGCTCTGCAGTTAATCGCCGAACGTGCCCGGGCCTTCACCCAGGCGGACGGCTCCGCCATTGCCCTCTCGGAAAACCACGATATGGTCTGCCGAGCCAGCGCTGGTGACGCGCGCAGACG
>Ga0209698_10001065_pt1 | contig 31601 bp, 28 predicted proteins | sample LitLauG_LLR_2012_FD_187203 | JGI IMG/M metagenome (GOLD analysis project Ga0209698, IMG submission 187203) | Freshwater sediment microbial communities from Pennsylvania, USA - Little Laurel Run_MetaG_LLR_2012 (SPAdes) (version 2) | ecosystem: Environmental > Aquatic > Freshwater > Creek >... | reverse complement strand
GGCCATGGGCGGGCTTGCTGTGCCTGGCCGCCTACGTAACCACGCCGGCGTTTCTGGTGTTCGGTCCGCTGGTGCTCACCGACCTGCCGGAGACGCTGTTTTCCATCGTCGCGCTATGGCGGTTGGGCGAAATCTGGAAATCCCCGACAACCGCAAACGCCCGATGGTTCGGGCTCGCCTTTGGCGGCGCTCTGCTGGCGAAATTCAACGGAGTTCTGCTGCTTGCCGTCGTCGCCGTGCTCTTCATCCAAAACCGTTTTTGGCCCACCACACCGGATCCTAGATTGCGCTGGCGCTGCATAGGGCGAGGTATTCTGTTGGCCGCATTCCTGGTGTACATGACGTATCTGGTCTTCACCTGGAATCAACCGGACGATGCTCTAAATCTGGTGGGACACGGGCGTTGGGCGCGGCTGATCCGCCGCCCGCTGATGCCGGTCTGGGTATTTTTACGAGGCTTGTTCATGGTCGCTGCAACGGGCTCGCGTCAGACCTATCTGTTCGGGCAGGTTCACGCGCATGGCGTCGCGTACTATTTCCCCGTGGTGTTTGTGCTGAAGTCCACGCTCGGATTCCTGGCGCTGCTGGTCATCTCCGCACTGTCCGGTGTGGTCGGCAAAACGCGCGCGATCGCGGACGCCTACCGGGACCACTGGCGAGTGCTCACGGTTGGATTTTTCGTGTTTCTCGGCGTTTGCCTGATCAGCCAGCTCGATATCAGCATCCGGCATTTTATGGTTCCGATTGCCCTGCTGATCCTGATGCTCGCGCCGCTGCCGCGTACGATGGAGACCTTGCCATGGTTCGGCGCCTGGCAAGTGTCCGCGGTTCTCGCCGTCATCTGTTCGTTCGGCGCCGTGCTCATGGCTTATCCATACCTGTTCCCTTTCATCAACAGCCTGGCGTTCGGCCGCCCTGCCTATTTGCTGGTGAACGATTCCAACGTCACGTGGAATGAAGGCCTGCCAGCGCTGGAGGATTTCGTCCGCCAGGAGCACCTGACGTCCATTGCGCTGGACTGGGCGTCGCTCTCCGATCCGGCGATTGTCGTCCCCGAGGCGCGCATCTGGGATTGCCAGAATCCGGCCAGGGAGGATGCCGGTCAATGGGTGGCTGTCACTGCCATCTCGCTGCTGGAAAACAAGAATTGCGGATACCTGCTCCAATATCCCAGCCGCCCGATCGCGGGAGGTGCGTTTTACGCTTTCAAGCTCCCTTCGCCGGCTCCATCCGCGCCCCAAAATCCTCGCATCATGTGGGGGATGCCGATGGATCTCCGCTCTTGGACCGTCAATCTGGAGCGGCACCCGGAACAACTGCCCGCCGCGATGCAGGCAATGATCGCTAAGTATCAGCAAGAGTTTCAGCAGCGCCGGAATAAGGCGCGCTAGCAGGGTCGCGCCGACTGGCGGTTCAGCGCACATCCGGAGCGACTAGAATGAACGCATGAGACGCGTATTTCTTCTGTTCATCGCTTCGTTCGCGCTGTGGGGCGCGGATGTACCCGATCTCAAACATGATCCAACGCTGTACGTCGTCGGTTACGCCCACTTGGACACCGAGTGGAACTGGGACTACATCGCCACCATCGGCCAGTATCTGCCAAACACAATGCACGACAACTTCGCGCTGTTTGAAAAATATCCGCACTACATTTTCAACTTCAGCGGCGCGAACCGCTATCGGATGATGCGGGAATATTACCCCGCCGATTTCGCCAAACTGAAAGAGTACGTCGCCAAGGGCCGCTGGTATCCGGCCGGATCTTCCATGGAAGAAGGCGACGTGAACGCGCCGAGCGCGGAGGCAATTTTACGCCAGATTTTATACGGCAACAAATGGTTCATGAACGAATTCGGCAAAGCCAGTGCCGAATACATGCTGCCGGATTGCTTCGGCTTCCCGGCATCGCTGCCCTCGATCCTGGCGCACGCCGGCATCAAGGGATTTTCCACGCAGAAACTTTCCTCCGGCTGGCAGCCCGCGCCGCACGTCGGCGGAGTTGGATCGCCGGAGCAGACGCCCGAAGGCATTCCATTCAACGTCGGCCTGTGGATCGGACCCGACGGCAAGACCGTGATCGCGGCGCTGAATCCGCTGAGCTACACGTCGAGCGTGACGTACGATTTGAGCAAGACGCCTCCGCCTCCGCCGCCCGCGGCTGCTGCCGGTGGACGTGGCGGACGCGGCGGGCGTGGCCCCAGTGAAGACTGGCCGAAGCGCGTCGATATCGACGGCAAGCTGACCGGCATCTTCGCGGATTATCACTACGTCGGCACCGGAGACATCGGCGGATCGCCACAGCCGGATTCGGTGCGCGTAATGGAAGACATTGTTAGTAAGGAAACTGACGCGCCTCCGCATCCCGTGGCCCGCGGACGCGGCGGACAGCCGGCGCCTGCGCCGGAGCCTCCCGGTCCGCCGATGAAATATGGCGACGGGCCGCTGAACGTCCGCTGGTCGTACGCGGATCAGATGTTCAAGGACATCTTGGCCTGCTGCTCGCTCGACAAATTGCCGACTTATAAGGGCGATCTGGAATTGATCAATCACTCGGCGGGATCGCTGACCTCGCAGGCCGCGCATAAGCGCTGGAATCGAAAGAATGAACTGCTCGCCGACGCGGCGGAAAAGGCGTCGGTTGCGGCGGCTTGGTTGGGAGCGCGCGTTTATCCTCAGGAGCGCTTAAACGCAGCCTGGACGCTGGTGATGGGCGGCCACTTTCATGACATCATGGCGGGCACCTCTACGCCACGCGCGCATGAGTATTCCTGGAACGACGACGTGCTCGCGATGAACCAATTTGCGGGCGTGCTTGCAGATGCGAGCGAGGCGGTGTCGGCGTCGCTCGATACGCAGGCCAAGGGCATGCCGGTGGTGGTCTACAATCCGTTGACCATCGCACGGGAAGACGTGGTGGAGGCCGAAGTTTCGTTCCCCGGAGGCATGCCGAAAGCGGTGCGGGTGACGGGTCCCGATGGAGTGGACGTCGCGTCGCAGATTAACAACGGCAAGGTGATTTTCGTGGCGAAGGCTCCAGCGACAGGCTACGCGGTGTACGATGTGCAGCCTGCTGCGGAGGCGATGAAGGGCGAAATCAGCCACTTGTACACGGGCAACGGCGGCGTCACCACAACGATGATCAGCAACGCGCGTTATACGGTGAGGATCGACCAGAACGGGGAGATTGTTAGCATTCGTGACAGATCGCTGGACAAGGAACTGCTCTCCGCGCCCATGCGCCTCGCCTTCCAATATGAAAAGCCGGTGCAGTATCCGGCCTGGAACATGGATTGGGAGGACCAGAAAAAGCCTCCGCGTGGCTACGTCACCGGAACACCCAAGATTCGCATCGTCGAAGGCGGTGCGGCGCGTGTGGCGTTTGAGATTACTCGTGAAACCGAGGGCTCTAAGTTCGTCCAAACCGTCCGCCTCTCCGCGGGCGACGCTGGGAATCGCGTGGAAATTCTGAACGACATCGATTGGAAGATCGGCGAGACGGCGTTGAAAGCCACGTTCCCGCTGACGGCTTCGAATCCCGAGGCCACCTACAACTGGGACATCGGGACATTGAAGCGCGGCAACAATGAAGAGCGCAAGTTCGAGGTCGCGTCGCATCAGTGGGTCGATTTGACCGACAAGAGCGGCCAGTTCGGCACGACCATCCTGACCGATTGCAAAAACGGATCGGACAAGCCGGACGACAACCTGCTGCGCCTCACGCTGATTTACACACCGGGCGTACGCAATTCGTACACGTATCAGGCGACCAACGATTGGGGCCATCACGAGTTTATTTACGGCCTCGCGGGCCACAAAGGCGACTGGCGCACGGAGCAGACGGACTGGCAGGCCCAGCGTCTGAACCAGCCGTTGATCGCGTTCGAAGCGTCGAAGCACGCGGGTACGCTGGGCAAGACGTTTTCGCTGCTCAGCGTGAACGATTCGCGCGTGCGGGTGCTGGCGCTCAAGAAAGCCGAGATCGGCGACGACTGGATCGTCCGCGCAGTAGAGCTTGATGGCGCGAATGCCGATAACGTCCGCTTCACGTTCGCGGGCAAGCTCGTCGACGCGCGTGAGATGGACGGCCAGGAGCTGCCGGTCGGCGGCGCGACCATCGATCAAAACGCTTTGGTCACCAACTTCACGCCGTATCAGATCCGCACCTTTGCAGTAAAATTCACTGCGACGAAGCTAGAACCGGTGAAGTGGCATGCGGTGACCTTGAAGTACGATCTCGCCACCGGATCCGTGGATGGGGAAAAATCCAGCGCCGGTTTTGATGGCAAAGGCGGCAGTCTGGCCGCAGAGATGCTGGCCGCGAAGATCGACTACAACGGCGTCGAGTTCAGGCTTGCGCCTTCCAACAAAGCGAATGCGGTGGTCGCCAAAGGCCAGAAGATTGAACTGCCTCCGGTGAAGTTCAACCGCATTTACGTTCTCGCTGCATCGGCGGATGGCGATCAGAAAGCCTCGTTCAAAGTGGGCGATCGCGCGGTCGATTTGACGGTCGAAGACTGGGGCGGATTCGTCGGGCAGTGGGACGTGCGCCAGTGGGCTCCGAAGACGATTGAGCAGCCAGCGTTCCCTGGCGCAGCGGATCAGCGTCCGCGCACGCGCACGGAGCAATTCGGCGAAATGACCGGCATCCAGCCCGGCTTTATCAAGCGCGCCGAGATCGCCTGGTACGCTTCGCATCATCATCTGGCCGATGGCACCAACGCGATCTACGCCTATTCGTATCTGTTCGCCTACGCGATCGACGTTCCCTCGGGAGCGAAGACGCTCACGCTTCCGGACAACGACGAAATCCGCGTCCTGGCAGTGACCACGGCGCAGGAGCCCGCGTCGGCCCACCCCGCGCAGGCGCTTTACGGCCGATAATGGCCTGATGAAGACCGCTTTGTTCCTCATGACCGCGGCGTTGTGCCTCGCGCAGACGCCGCGCGTCGTTATTCAGACCAGCACGCTGCTCGACGGCAAGGGCGGCGTGCTCAAGAACCAGCAAATCGTGATTGAAGGCGCGGTCATCAGGATCGTCGCGCCCGGCACAGCCAAGCCCGATTACGACCTGCGCGGCCTCACGGTCATGCCGGGGTGGATCGACACGCATATTCATCTCAACTGGCATATGGATGCCAACAACAAATCCGTCAGCAATGGAGGCAAGCCGGAGGATATGGCTCTGGCTACCGCTGGCGATGCGTGGATCACCGTGCGCGGCGGCTTCACCACGGTGCAGAGCGTCGGCGCGGCCATCGACGGGCCCGTGCGCGACATCGTCAATCGTGGCCTGCTGCCGGGGCCGCGCATTTTCACGTCGCTGCGGCAGATTCAGGGCGCGGGTCAGGATAAAATCCGCACCGAGCCTCAGGCGCTGCGCGATCTCGTACGCCGCACCAAGCAGGACGGGGCCGATGTGATCAAACTGTTCGCGACCACAGGCCTGGGCGCAGGCGGCGATCAGAGCATGACGGACGAACAGATCCAGGCCGTCTGCTCAGAGGCCAAGGCGCAAGGCTTGCGCAGCGTGGTCCACGCCATCGGCGATGCAGGCGCGCGCGCTGCTGTGCTCGCCGGATGCACCGCGATTGAGCACGGCACATTCATCAAGAATGAGACGCTCGACCTGATGGCCCAGCGCGGGACCTACTTCGATCCCAACTTGCTCGTACTGCATAATTATCTGGACAACCGCGCCGCGTACACGTTTCCCCAAGCCTCGCTCGACACGATCGAAAAGGGCATCGCACCCACGGAGGACGTCCTGCGCCGTGCCCGCGCACATCATGTGAAGGTCGTTTTCGGAACCGACGCCGTGGCCGGATCGCATGGACGGAACGCCGAGGAGTTTGTCTACCGCGTCCGCGACGCCCACGACAAACCGATGGACGAAATCATGAGCGCGACGTCCATCTCGGCCGAATCGCTAGGGCTTGGCAATGAAGTGGGTACGATCGCGCCTGGGTTTCAGGCCGATCTCGTCGCCGTCGAAGGCGATCCGCTCACCGACATCACCGCCGTGCGGCGCGTCGTGTTCGTGATGCGCGCAGGCAAGCTCTATCGATTCCAGAAATAGATCATGAAGACCATCCTCCTGCTGTTTGTCTCGAACACATTCATGACGTTCGCCTGGTACGGGCATTTGAAGCACCGGAAGGCTCCACTGATTGCAGCGATCCTGGTCAGTTGGCTGATCGCGCTGGGTGAATACTGCTTTCAGGTTCCGGCTAACCGCCTCGGCTACGGCGAATTCAACGGCTATCAGCTTAAAATCATTCAGGAAGTGATCACGCTGATCGTATTCGTGATCTTCGCCTGGGCCTATTTGGACGAGCCCCTGAAATGGAGCTACGCGGCGGCGTTTGTATTTCTTGGACTAGCGGTCGCGTGCGCGTTCTGGAGCAAGTAGCCGGTTAAGGTTCAACGGCGCAAGTGGAATGGCGGCATTTCTCGGCCTGGGCGTGGAAATCCCCGATTCTCGGCAGCAGAGCGGCGGGCAGCGCGCCGCGATCCTGAACCGATTGGTACACCGCGGCGGCCTGTTCGTATTCGACGCTGGCGCGCGCGTAAGCCTTCATGCCGATCAGCACCTGTGCGATGTTTTCGTGCGCATCACCCATCTCAAGAACGGCGGCGACGGGCGCTCCGGGGCGCGACGACAGCCGCGTCCATAAAACCAATGCTTGCTGGCTGCCCTCGAGCGCTGTTTTGAAGTTCCCCATGAGCCGCTGCAGATTGGCGATTCTCCCGGTGCTGCTGGCCATCGCCGACGCTGCCCGGACATCTCTTGGATCCGCTGCCGACGCCGCCTGCCGCAGGTCCAGCGCTTTGCGGTACAACACCAGCGCCGCCGGCAGATCGCCCAATCGGATGGTCACCCAGCCCAAATCGCTGTAATCGTAGGAAAGGTCGAGCTGGGCACGGGGGATCGGAGATGCTTGCGCGTAGGCTTCGTCAAGCGCCAACGCATCCTTATACTCCCGCACGCTATCGTCATAGCGCTTGATCGCGGAGACGGCGTAGAGAGCGGCCAGCTTTTTATGCGCCAGCGCCAAGTTGCTGCGCGTCACGCTGTCGTTCGGCTTCAGCTCGACGATGCGCTTCTCCAACGCGACGATGCCTTCGCGCACGGGAATCGCCGCGGCATATTTTTTCTCGTCTGCCAGAAGGTCAGCGGCGGTGGATTGGACAATCATCAGGGCATAGAGCACCGCCGGGTCGTTTGGATGCGCGCCAGCGGCGGCCTTCGCCATCGCCAGATTCTTTTGGGAAATCGACAGCGCCTCCGTATGGTTTCCCGTCAACGCCGTCGCGCGCCCCAGCCCGTTGGCGGTGCGCAGATAATCCAGACGCAACGACTCGTCGGATGGTGAACGCGCCACAAGGCGCGATAGGATCGCCTCCGCCTTCCGGTAGCTCTCCAGCGCCGCCTGGACCTTGCCCAGGTTCGACGCGCCCGCTGCGCCCTGCACGTCGCCGATGCGGGCGTAGCCGAGCGCGATCTCACGCGCCAGCTTCGGATCGCCAGCCGATTCGGGGGATAGATTTTCCAGATACTCAAGCGCACGCCGAACGAGCAGTTCGCGCGCGGCGGTCGAGCCGGGCAGATTCTCAATGGCGTCGTGAAATTCGTAGAGCACCGAATGCGCGAGGCTCTGTACGTCGTTGAAGCGTCTCTGCGCGCGCCGCGCCTCGTACATGGAAAGGCCCGCGAAAGCGAGGATCAGGAGTAGCCCCAACGCCGCGGCGGGCGCGGCGATGCGATGGCGCCGGATGAATTTTCCCGCGCGATAAATGAACGTTGCGGGACGGGCCAGGATCGGTTTGCCGTCCAGATGGCGCCGCAGATCGCCCGCCAGTTCGTCCACCGACGCATAGCGTAGCGCTGGGTCCTTGGCCAGCGCTTTCAAAATAATCGTCTGCACATCCCCCGCCAGTTCGCGCCGGTACTCGGCGGGAGGCACGGGCTCCTGCTCGCAGGCTGCCCGCACAGCGTCCGCATACGATGCCGTTTCCACGCGATAGGGCCGGTGCGCCGCCAGCAGCTCATAGAGGATCACGCCGAGCGAATACACGTCGCTGGCCACGGTTTGGCGTTCGCCGCGGATCTGCTCCGGACTCGCGTAGGCGACCGTCATCGCCACCGGTCCGGCCTGCGTAATCTCCGCATCGCCCGAATCGAGGGCCCGCGCCAGGCCGAAATCCAGCAGCTTGGGCTCGCCTTGCACGGTCACCAGGATGTTGCCGGGCTTCAAATCGCGGTGCACAATCAACTGCCGGTGCGCGTAGGCCACCGCGTCGCAGACGCGCAGAAAGATGTGGATGCGCGCTTCCTGTCCGAGCTCATGTTCATCGGACCACTCCAACAGCGTGGCGCCTTCCACGTACTCCATGACGAAGTACGGCTGGCCCGTTTCCGTCGCGCCCCCATCGAGTAGCCGCGCGATACCAACGTGCTCGAGCTGCGCCAGAATCTGGCGTTCGCGGCGGAAGCGCTGCTCCATTCCTGTATCCGGACGTGCGGCAGTGATCAGCTTGATGGCGACGCGCTTGCGATACTCGCCGTCGGCGCGGTCGGCCAGGTAAACCACGCCCATGCCTCCGTGGCCGATCTCCCGGATCACGGTGTATGGGCCGATTTTTTGGGGCGCGGCGGCAGCAGGCCCTTCCGCGCGTAGGCTCACGCCAGGAACGACCGCCGTATCCAGCCAGTCGCCCCCGGACCCTATCTTGGACTCCATCGCGAGCAGCCGCTCGACGGTTGTGCGGAGGTCGGCATCGTCGCCGCACAGGCGGTCGAGCAGCGCGGGGCGTTCAGTGGCGTCGGCTTCGAGGACGCCGGAAAGCACGGCCTTAACCTCGCTCCATCGCCCCGGAGTCATGCCGGCGCGGCCCCTTCCATTTTTTCGAGCAGCCACAGCCGCGCGATGGTCCATTCGCGCTTGACCGTCGCCGGCGAAATACCAAGTACTTCGGCGGTTTCCTCAATGGTCAGGCCTCCGAAGTAGCGCAACTCCACCACGCGGCCTTGCTGCGGATCGAGCTCCGTCAGCTGCTCCAGAATCTGGTTCAGTTCGAGCAGATCGACGCGCGGATTGGTGAACACGCCCAGCGCGTCATCCAGCGCCACATTGTGTGCCTGCCCCAGCCGTTTGGCAGCGTGGCGCGCCTGCGCGTGATTGATCAGGATGCGGCGCATCATCGTCGCCGCTAATCCCAGGAAATGCGCTCGATTCTTCCAATCCACAGAGCGCTGGCTGATCAGGCGAATGTAGGCCTCATGCACCAGGGCCGTGGGTTGCAGCGTGTGGTCCGGACGTTCGTTGGCAAGGAAAAAGCGCGCGATCTTCCGCAGCTCTTCATAAAGGGCCGGGGTCATCTGATCGAGCGCGGCCTTGTCGCCATTGCGCCAATTCAGAAGAAGCTGCGTGAGATCCTGGGGCGACGTCACTGGTCTTGCTATATCTTAGCGGTAAAACCCGAGGCGGCGAAAGAAAGTTGTCACAAATCAGAACCGGCCGGCGTTGTTGAACTGTGAGCGCACCAAGTGAACTTGTGGACGGCATGAAGGCCGCTGAAGAAGCGTTCGATTTCGAGGCGATGTTCCGCGAGCAGTACGGCCGCGTCGCGCGCGTCATTGCCCGCGTGGTGAAGGACCCCGCGCGCGCCGAGGAACTCGCCGTCGAGGTGTTCGTCAAGTTTTGGCGTACTCCGCATGCACAGGGCGAAAGCGCCGCTGCGTGGCTGTATCGCACCGCGGTCCGTAAGGGGCTGGATGAGTTGCGCCATCGCACCCGCCGCGGCCGTTATGAAGGCTTCTTTGGGATCGGTAGGAAGGTCCCTACGCCTGAAGACGTTCGCGGCGTTCTTGAGGAGCAGGAAAACGTCCGCGGAGTGCTGGCCCGGCTGCCAGCGCGTCAAGCGGAGATGCTGGTGCTGCGCAGCCACGGCCTCAGCTATGACGAACTCGCGGCGGCGCTGGAGCTGAATCCGGCGTCGATTGGCACTATGCTGGCGCGCGCACAAGACGCCTTTAGACAGGAGTACATCAAACGCCATGGACAACAATAACTGGGTAGACGTCCGTCTCAAGAAGCTGGACTCGCAGTTTGAGCCTCGCGTGAATGTCGCGTTGGCCAGGTTTGAGAAACGCCGGCGGCGGAAGCCAGTGGTTCGCATTCTGGCCGTGGCCGCGGTCGTGGGTGTCTGCTCTCTGTTCTTCCCGCAGCCCAGGGCCGTGGCCGCCCGCTGCGTAGAGGCATGCGAAAGCTTCCCAGAGGACTTTCACAATCACATCCACCAGTTGATCTGGACTGTCCACAACATGATGGGCATCGCGCCGCCCGATTTCGCGCTGACCGACTCCAAGGGCGAGGATTTTCGCCTCTCCGATTCTTTCGGTAACGTGATCCTGTTGAATTTCTGGGCCACCTGGTGCGCCCCATGCAAGGAGGAGGCTCCCTGGTTCGCTGAATTTCAGCGCACCTATAAAGGTCACGACTTCAGCGTGATCGGCGTCGCGATGGACGAGGATGGATGGCAGTCCGTGCGGCCGTTCGTGACAAGGCTCGGGCTGAACTACCGCATTGCGGTCGGCGACAAGACGTTGGAGCAAAAGTACGCCTTGAATACGCTGCCCCAGACCCTGCTGATCGGCCGCCAAGGCCAAGTGCTGGCGAGGCACGTCGGGATCACCGAAAAGGTCCAGTTCGAACGCGAAATTGTCCGCGCTTTATGGAGTTCCATGAGCCCGGCCGAGCGTGACGAGCTTCGCGCCAGGGGCTTTTAACCGAAATACCACTACAATGAAAGCGTGCCGACGCTCCGTATTTTGGGCGGAATCCTGATTGCCGCCACGCTTCAAGCCGCAACCGCGATATTTCCGCTCAAGGACATTCGCGCCGGTCAGCATGGCGTCGGACGTACGGTTTTTTCCGGCTCCAAGGTCGAGGAATTCGACGTAGAAATTTTGGGCGTTCTGGAAAATATTGCGCCCAAGCAGTCGATCATTCTCGCGCGATTAAAAGGCGGACCGCTGGAGCACACCGGTGTGATGCAGGGCATGAGCGGCTCGCCGGTGTATATTGACGGCAAGCTCGCGGGCGCAGTCGCTCTCAGTTTTCCCTATTCCAAGGACCCCATTGCGGGCATCCGGCCAATCGAAGACATGCTGCGCGTGGACCCCACTGTTCGGGTGCCCATCAAAGCGCCTGCGCTAGAGGGGCCAGGTCCCCTTCGTAACCCGCGCCTGGAAGAAATCGCGACGCTGGTGTCTTTTTCCGGCTTCACCGCCGCCACCCTCGAACACTTCGGCGCGCAGCTTCGCGCCATGGGCATGGACCCGATGCAGGGCGTCTCCGGCGGAGGCCGTCCGTCGGATGCGATGGGCGACCCTAAGACTCTTCAGCCCGGATCCATGATCAGCGCACAGCTTCTCTCAGGCGACTTCAGCATCAGCGCGGACGGCACCGTCACGATGATCGACGGCGATCGCCTCTACGCCTTCGGCCATCGCTTCATGTCCGGAGGCCCCAGCGATATTCCGTTCGCGCGCGCCGAAGTGCTCGCGCTGCTGCCCAATCTTTCCAGTTCCTTCAAAATCTCAGCGGCCAAGGAATGGATGGGCTCGCTCACTGAGGACCGCTCCACTGCCGTTGCGGGCGTGTTGGGACGTCGCGCGTCGATGGCTCCTTTGGAGATTCGCGTTGGCAACAACACCTATCACATGAACGTGATTCAGGATCGCGTCATGACGCCCTTAGTCGCCCAGATGGCGCTCTATTCCGCCATCGACGCCACCGAGCGTGCGCAGGGCGCATCCACCTACACGGTCTATGGCCATCTCGATTTCGAAGGTGGCACGGTGAACGTGGATAACGTGTATTCGGGCGATGTGGCCGTCGCCGCGCTGGCTGCGCTGGGTGTCGGATCGTCGCTCAATTACGCCATGGCCAGCGGCTTCGACGCGTTCCGCTTGAAAGGCATCCGGCTGGGCGTCACGGTCCGGGATGGAAAGAGCCAAGCGCAGATCGCCGATCTTTCCGCGCCGCGAAGCGTCCGCGCAGGCGACAACGTGGAGCTGACAGCCACGTTCACCTCCGAGTCTGGCGCTGAGACGCAGACGAAAACGGTGTATCGCGTACCGGTCGGCACGCCTCCGGGGCCGTTGTTGTTCACCATCGCTGACGCCTCTTCGACAAACCTGTTGGAATTCGGAGCTACCATCGGCCAACCATACCGATCGCCGGGACAGGTGCTGGCGTTCCTGAACGGCCTGCGCGCCAACACCAGCGCGTACATCCGCGCGTGGCGCAACGAGCCCGCCTACACGGTGGACGGCCGCGATCTGCCCAGCCCTCCTTCTTCGGTCGCGATGATCTTGAATCGGGCGCAAGCGCCGGCGGCCGGCATGGTGACGTTGAAAGGTTCGAAGCTGGCGGAGATTGAAGTGCCCGTGAAGGGAAAATCGGTGACGGGATCGAAAACCGTGCAGGTCGAGGTGAGGGAGCCATGAAGCGGGCGCTATTTTTCCTGTCGGTCAGCGCGTTCGCCGCGACCACCACCACTTGGGAGATGACCGGCTACCAGGATTTCCTGCGCGGCCGCATGAGTGGCCTTGCGCTTACTCGCGATGGACGCCTGATGCTGGGCGCGCGTCTCGATACGGTATTCGACTCCGGCCAGGCCGAAATCTGGAGCGTGGCGCAAGCCCCCGATGGCTCGCTTTACCTTGGCACAGGCCATCGTGGACGCCTCTATAAACTGGACGCGTCCGGAAAAGCATCGCTGGTGTGGACCGCCGATCAATCGGAGATTTTCGCGGTCGCCGTGGATAAAGCGGGCGTGGTCTACGCGGGCACGTCGCCCGACGGAAAAGTCTATCGCATCGAAAACGGCAAAGCCGCCGAGTATTTTTCACCCGGTGCGCGTTACATATGGGCGTTGAAGGCCGCCCCCGATGGATCGCTTTTCGTCGCGACCGGCGATCAGGGCAGAATCTTCCGCGTCACGGCGGCGGGCGCGGGAGCGGTCTATTACGAAACCGGCCAGGCGCACGTCACCTGCCTGGAGCTTGATTCCAAGGGCGCCCTTCTGGCCGGCAGTGAACCGAACGGCATCGTGTATCGTGTCACCGCGCCCGGCAAAGCTTTCGTGCTCTACAGCTCGAACCTGCCGGAGATTCGAGCCATCGTGCCGGGGCCGGATGGCAGTATGTATATCGCGGCGCTGGGTGGCAGCGTATCAAGACGCATCGGCGCTGCCAATCAGGCAGGGAGCGCGGCTTCGGCGGCAGGCATCGCGCCGGTGGTCGCCAGCGTCACGGTAACCGATCAGCAGGCAGGCGTGGTGCAGCCTCCGAAGCCGGAAGCGTCGAAGCCGTGGACCGGCGCGGTAACGTCCACTATGGCCGCGTCCACCGTGGAAATCGCGGGCGTGGATAAATCGGCGTTGTATGAAATTCATGCCGATAACACCGTCGAGACGTTGTGGAGCTCCAAGGAAGAGAACATCTACGACGTCGCGATGTACAACGCCAGCCTGCTGTTCGTCACCGACGCGCAAGGGCGTTTGTATCGCCTGGAGCGTGACCGAAAAGCGACGCTGGTGGCGCAGGCGAACGAAGGCGAAGCCACGCGATTATTGGAATCGCGCGGCGCTCTCCTTGCTGCGACCGGGAACCTGGGCAAGATTCTGCGGCTCGGCGCGGGCACCGTGGCGCAGGGATGGTTCGAATCGCCGGTGCACGATTGCAACACGGTCGCGCGTTGGGGCCGGCTTGCCTGGCGCGGCGATGCCAAGGGCGTTTCGTTCCAGACGCGCAGTGGCAACTCTGTACGCCCCGACGCGACGTGGAGCGATTGGTCGGAGCCGTTAACCGATCCCGACCATGCGAGCATTACGAGCCCCAACGCCCGCTACATTCAGTGGCGCGCGCAATTCGCGGGTGGGGCTTCGCTCGATAGCGTGACCATCGCGTATCTGCCGCAGAACACGCCGCCCACGGTCCGCAGTATAAATGTCACGGCCGTTTCGGGATCCCAGAAATCGGGTGGAGCGACAGCTACGTCCACCGCGTCCGCCACCGCCAGCTACGCCATCACCGTAACCGATTCGGGCGAGGCTCCGGCAGCCGTGGGCACGCCTTCGCAAACGCTTTCGCGCATCCCCGGCCAGCAGGTGCAGATTGTCTGGCAGGCCGACGATCCCGACGGCGACCGCCTGATCTACAGTCTGTACTTCCGGGGTGAAGATGAGGCGCGCTGGAAACTGCTGCGCACCAACATGCCTGAGAATACCTACGTGCTGGACGCCGATGTGTTCGCCGATGGCCGCTATTATTTCCGCGTCGTGGCATCTGACGCGCCATCGAATCCGGCAAATCTGGCAAGAGAAGCAGAACTGGTGAGCGCGCCCATCCTGATCGATAGTACTCCGCCCACGGTCAGTGCGAGTGCGCCACGGCGCAACGGCGATGCGGTCGAAATCACCGTCGATGCCGCGGATCGCGGCTCGTCCTTGCGGCGCTGTGAATTTTCACTGGATGCGGGCCCGTGGATGCCCGTCGAGGCAGCCGATGGCGTCACGGATTCGCCGCGCGAGCGCTTCGAACTCCGCCTGGACCGCATGCCGCCGGGCGAGCACCTGATCGTCGTCCGCGTATTCGACGCGGCGGGCAACGTAGGATTGACCAAGGTTGTAGTGCGCTAATCGGCTCTGGCGTTGTAGTACACTGAAGGCGTCGGTTGGAGGTGGGTCTTCTCAAGTGCCCTGCTGACCAATTTTGGCCGGACTTTTCTGCCCCAGGCAGGGAAGGTTTTTTGCGGCCTTTTTCAACAAATTTTCCCCGACGATTGCCGCGTCTGCGGCGAGCCTCTTCGTAATATTTCCCGCATCCCGGTCTGCCCGAAATGTCTGGCTGAGCCTCAGTCGATGGCCGCCGAATATTTCTGCTCGGATTGCCACACGCCGTTTCTCGATCCTTATCCGCTCGACGAGCAGGGCCGCTGCATGATGTGCCGCCTGGGATTGAAGGGCTACGATACTGTTTACACGTTCGGCTCCTATGAAGACACGCTGCGGGAGCTGATTCACCTGTTCAAATACGGCTCAGTGCGGCCGCTGGCCAAGCCTTTGGCGACGCTCGCCGCGCGCGCGATTCCGTTCGAGCATGCCTTCGACGTCGTTGTGCCCATGCCGCTTCATTGGAAGAAGCGCTGGACGCGCGGCTATAACCAGAGCGAACTGCTGGCCCGCGAAATCGCGCGGCGCCGCGACGTTCCGATGAAGAATCTGATGCGGCGCGTGAAGAGCACCGCCGCGCAGGCCGGGCTGAGCAACTCGAAGCGCAGGTTAAACGTCCGCGGTGCGTTCGCGCTGCGGAAAGGCGTGGACGTGAAAGGCCTCCGTATTCTTCTGGTGGACGATGTGCTGACTACCGGAGCCACTGCCAGCGCCTGCGCCCGTGTGTTAAAGCGCGCCGGAGCGAAGCACGTCGCCATCTGCGCCGTGGCGCGCACGGATCGAAGATTTACTGAATTGAATCGGGAGAACGAGCCGCCAGCCCTGGCGGCAAGGAGTGGGACATCATGATGGCCAATCATCAGGAACGCGTATTGCAGCGCCTCCACAAGCCCGTTCTGGTGCTGAATTCCAGTTATGAGCCGATCAACGTCTGCGCCGCCCGCAGGGCGCTGGTGCTGGTGTTGAAAGGCGTCGCCTCGGCCGAGGAGCATGCCAGCGCTCAGGTTCATTCGGCGCGTCAGGCCATGAAGGTGCCAAGCGTAATCCGCCTGCTCGAATACCGCCGCATCCCTCATCAGACGCGCGCGCTGTCGCGCAAGAATATCCTCATGCGGGATCGCTACACGTGCCAGTATTGCCTGCGCACGTTCAACTCCGGCGAACTGACGCTGGACCATGTGCAGCCGCGCTCCCGGCAGGGCGAAACCACGTGGGAAAATTTGGTCGCCTGCTGCCATCCCTGCAACAATCGCAAGGGCAGCCGCACGCCGGAAGAAGCAGGCATGCGCCTGGCCCGCGCGCCGCGTCCGTTCAGCCTGCACACCAGCCGTCACCTGATGAGGCTGCTGGGCAAAAGCGACGATCAGTGGCGCAAGTACCTCTTTTATTAAGTGCGCGTCGCCGTCGTCTCCGATATTCATGGGAACCTGACCGCGTTCGAGGCGGTGCTGGCCGATTTGCGCGCCTCCACCCCCGACATGATTCTTCACGGCGGCGATCTGGCGTACGGTGGATCGAGTCCCCGCGAAGTCATCGATCGGATCCGCGATTTGGGCTGGCCCGGAGTGGTCGGCAACGCCGATGAAATGCTGTATCGTCCGGCGTCGCTCGCGGACTTTGGTTTGCCGGAGCCGCTGTCCAGCGCCCTTGCGGAAATGGCTTCCTGGGCCAGTTCGGAGTTGGGTGAAGATCGGTTGAATTGGCTTCGCGAGCTGCCTTTGGAGCAGACCCGCGCGCCGATGGCACTCGTCCATGCGAGTCCGGACGACCTCTGGCGCGCGCCACAACCGGAGGCGGCAGACGCCGTTTTCGACCTGTACCTATCGCTGAATCAGCCGATAGTGGTCTACGGACACATCCATCGTCCGTATGTGCGCCAGCTTCGGGGCATGACTGTGGCCAACAGCGGCGCCGCAGGCATACCATACGACGGCGATACGCGTGCGTCGTATCTGCTCATCCACGACGGACGGCCCACCATCCGCCGCGTGACGTACGACGTCGACCGTGAAGTCGCACGCATCCAGACAGCCAAACTCCCGCATGCCGGTTGGGTGATCCGGGTGCTGGCATCCGCTAGACCGCAGGCACTGTAAATCGCGCTTGACGAATTCCATATTTCTATTATGATAGAACTATGGAAGATCGCACGACCCGCTACGCCGACATGTTTGCCGCGCTTGGCGCGGAGCCTCGCTTAAGGATTCTCCGCCTGCTGCTGGCCGCGCATCCTGACGGCATGGTGGTGGGCGAAATTCAGAGCGAACTCGATATCGCGCCTTCCACGCTTTCGCATCATCTCGACAAACTGAAGAACGAAGAATTGATCGCCGTGCGGCGTGAGAGCACCTTTCTGCGCTATACCGCCAACACCGCCGCGCTTCAGGAACTGATGGGGTTCCTCTACGACGAATGCTGCACCCGCAGCAAGGCCGTGAAGCCGGGCAAGCTCGCACAGATTTGCAAATAAGGAGTCAGTATGGAAATCAAAGACGTTGTCAAAGAGAAATACGGCAAGGCCGCGCTGCGTGCCGCCGAGGGCCGCGCCAACAGTTGCTGCGGCGAACGAGGCTCCTGCGGGCCGGAGACGTGGGACCCGATCACCTCGAACCTTTACGATCAGCAACAGCAGGCAGGCGTGCCCGCCGAGGCGATACTCGCGTCGCTCGGATGCGGGAATCCGACGGCGCTGGCGAGGCTTAAAGAGGGTGAAACGGTGCTTGATTTGGGCTCCGGCGGAGGCATCGACGTACTGCTTTCGGCCAAGCGCGTCGGCCCCACGGGCAAGGCGTACGGCCTCGACATGACCGACGAAATGCTGGCCCTGGCGCGCGAAAATCAGCGCAAAGCCGGCGTCACCAACGTCGAGTTTCTGAAAGGCGAGATCGAAAATATCCCTCTGCCCGACAACTCCGTGGACGTGATTATTTCCAACTGCGTGATCAATCTTTCAGGCGATAAGGACAAGGTCCTGCGCGAGGCGTTTCGCGTGCTGAAGCCCGGCGGACGCTTCGCCGTCTCCGACGTTGTTGTCCGCGGCGATGTTCCGGCCGAAGTGAAGCGCAGCATGGAGCTGTGGGTGGGCTGCATCGCCGGCGCTCTGCGCGATTACGACTACGTGGCCAAGCTTGCGCGCGCGGGCTTCGACGCCATCGACATTGAACCGACCCGCATTTACGGGGTCGAGGATGCGCGGAGGTTTCTGGTGGGCGAAGGCGTCGACCCGGACCTGATTGCGCCGATCATTGAAGGGAAGTTCATGAGCGCCTTCATCCGCGGCGAAAAACCTGCGCCGAAAACCTGTTGCGGACCCTCCTGCTGCAGCTAATATGCCCAGACTTTCTTTTCTCGACCGTTTTCTGACGTTGTGGATTTTCGCGGCGATGCTGGCAGGCATTGCCGCGGGATTCCTGTTCCCAGGTATGGTCACGCTGCTCAACCGCTTCAACGCCGGAACCACCTCGATCCCCATTGCGGCGGGCCTCATTCTGATGATGTACCCGCCGCTGGCGAAAGTAAATTATGGAGAAATGGGCCGCGTGTTCGCGCATCGCAAAGTACTGCTTCTTTCGCTGGTGCAGAACTGGGTGATCGGGCCACTGCTGATGTTTGGCCTCGCGGTTACGTTCCTGCGCGATAGGCCGGAGTACATGACAGGCCTCATCATGATCGGCCTGGCGCGCTGCATCGCCATGGTGATCGTGTGGAACGATCTGGCGTGCGGCGACCGCGAATACGCCGCGGGTTTAGTCGCGTTCAATTCGCTGTTCCAGGTGCTGTTCTTTTCCGTCTACTCGTACTTCTTTCTTACCGTGCTGCCCGCCTGGCTGGGAATGACGTCGGTTCGCGTGAACATCTCCATGCGCGATATCGCCGCCAGCGTGCTGCTCTATCTGGGCGTTCCGTTCCTGGCCGGATTTCTCACGCGATTCGTGCTGGTCCGGACCAAGGGGCAAGAATGGTACCGCACCCGGTTCCTGCCGAAAATCAGCCCTCTGACGCTTGTGGCGCTACTGTTCACCATCGTCGTGATGTTTTCTCTCAAAGGCGGCATGATTGTGCAGTTGCCTCTCGACGTTGTCCGCATCGCGATTCCCTTGACCATCTATTTCGCGGTGATGTTCTTCGTCTCGTTCTGGATGAGCGCGCGCATCGGCGCCACTTATCCTGAAGCCGCCACGCTCTCCTTCACCGCCGCATCCAACAATTTCGAACTGGCTATCGCGGTGGCCATCGCCACGTTCGGCATCAATAGCGGAGCCGCGTTCGCCGCGGTGATCGGGCCTCTGGTCGAGGTCCCGGTGCTGATTTCGCTGGTCAGCGCGTCGCTGTGGATCAACCGCCGCTATTTCGCGGCACAGGGAGCCGTATCATGAAACGCGTTCTGATTCTCTGCACCGGCAACTCCGCGCGCAGCCAGATGGCCGAGGGCCTGCTGCGCCACGATGCGGGCGACCGCTTCGAGGTGTTCAGCGCGGGTACGCATCCCACGCGCGTCCGCGAGGAGGCGATCGCCGCGATGCGCGAAGTGGGCGTCGATATTTCCGCGCACCGCTCAAAAAATGTGGATGAGTTCGCGGGCCTGCAGTTCGATTACATCCTGACCGTGTGCGACAACGCGCGCGAAAACTGCCCGTTTTTTCCCGGCCGCACGATTCACCACAGCTTCGACGATCCAGCCGCGGTTGAAGGCTCCCCCGAGGAGCGTCTGGCGGCGTTCCGGCGGGTTCGAGATGAGTTGCGTCGTTATCTGGCGGAGTTTCCGCCTGACTGACCTTCGATTACATCTCCGGATACTGCGGAATCCAGTAAATTTCCTGGATCTCCTCGCGCAGCAATTCCGGCGTCGTCACCGGAGCGTGGCCGCTGCGCTGCGCGTCCACGCCTACCGCGTGGGCGATCTCCATCACCACGCCGCGCAGATCGCTTAGACGCGGTAGCAAGCGGCCTTCTGGATTTGTCAGTGCGGGCGAATGTTCGGCCAGCGCGTGCGCCGCGGCCTGCATCATCGCGTCGGTGACGCGCGTCGCTCGCGAGGCGACCACACCCAAGCCCACCGCCGGGAAAATATAAATATTGTTGCACTGCGCCACGTTCGGGAACGGTGACCCGCTGGCCACCAGCGCGCGTCCACCGGTCCAGCGCAGCAGATCCTCGGCCGTTGCTTCGCTTTTTTCGGTGGGATTGGAGAGGGGGAAAATGATCGGCCGCGGGGTCTTGCGGGCCATTTCGCGAACGATCGGCTCGGTAAACGCGCCGCGCACGGTGGACAGCCCGATCAGAATGGTGGCATCAATTTGCCGGATGGTTTCGGCCAAGTCCCAGGCTTCGGTTTGGGGCCGCGCGTAGACGCGTTGCTCCGCCGTTAGATCGGTGCGGTCCTGGCGCAGCACTCCGCCGCGATTGATGATCCAGAAGCGGTCCACTGCTTCCTCGCGCGACAGCCCCGCGGCGCGCATGGCGTCTCTCAGATAATCCGCGACGCCGATGGCGGCCGATCCGGCGCCAAAAAACACCACCCGCTGATCCTTGATGGAACTGCCGGCGACCCTCACCGCGCCCAAAATGGCACCCAGCGCCACCGCCGCCGTTCCCTGAATATCGTCGTTGAACGTGAGTAACTGGTCGCGGTAGCGGTCCAGAATCGGACGCGCATGCGGCGTGGCGAAATCCTCCCATTGCAGCAGCGTGCTGGGAAGCTCCCGCTTCACGGCCTGCACGAACTGGTCGATGAATTCGTCGTAGGCCGCTCCACGGACCCGCTCATGACGCCAGCCGAGGTAGGCATGATCGCGCAGAGCCTCTTCGTTGTTCGTGCCGACGTCTAAAACGATGGGCAGAGTGCGCGCCGGATGAATACCTCCGATCAGGCTATATAAGGACAGCTTGCCGATGGGGATGCCCAGTCCGCCGACGCCCTGATCGCCGATGCCCAGGATGCGCTCGCCGTCAGTGACCACAATGACGTCCACTTGTTCGTTGAAGCGGTTGCGTAGCAACGAGCGAATCGAATCGCGCTGCGGATAGGAAATGAACAACCCGCGCGGACGCCTGTAAATATGACTGAAATGCCGGCACGCCTCGGCCACGGTGGGCGTGTAAACGATGGGCGTCATCTCCTCGATGTGATCCAGCAGCAGGCGATAAAACAGAACCTCGTTGTTGTCCTGCAACTGGCGGAGATAGATGTGGCGATTCATCTCCTTCTCATAAACGAGGTAGGCCTTGTACGCGCGCTCCACCTGCTCGTCGAGCGTTTCCACGTACGGAGGCAGAAGGCCATGCAGGCCGTATCGGGTGCGTTCCTCGGCAGTGAACGCGGTGCCCTTGTTCCAAGCGGGGACGCTCAGCAGTTGCGCGCCCCGCAGGATTGGTAACAACGGTTGGAAGGACATTTATCTCAAGAGGTCTTCAAGCTGGATGCGGGCGTCGGTCTTCGAATCGCGATACTTCACAATCACGGGCGTGTACAACGAAACGCCCCAGGCTTTCCCGTGCCCGTGCGCGATGGCGCGCGAACCGGCCACGACAACGGCGTCTTCGGGAATAATCAGCGGCTCATCGTCGCTTGCGCCGTAGACTTCGCCGCGCACGATGTCATAGACCGGCGTAGATCGCGTCAAGATCGTCCCCGCGCCCAGCACCGCGCGGCGCTTCACTACCGTTCCTTCATACACGCCACAATTGCCACCGACGAGAACGTCGTCTTCGATGATCACAGGCAGCGCCCCAACGGGTTCCAGCACGCCTCCGATCTGCGCCGCCGCGGAGATATGGCAGTTCTTGCCAATCTGTGCGCAGCTCCCGATCAGTGCGTGCGAATCTACCATGGTCCCATCGCCGACGTAGGTGCCTACGTTGATATACATCGGCGGCATGCACGTGACGCCGCGCCCGATGTAACATCCATCTCGAATCGATGAGCCCCCGGGCACGATACGCACGCCGTCCGCCGGGCCGAATTGTCTTACCGGAAACGTAGCTTTGTCCAGAAACGGCAGCCGCGTCGCATCGATGGACATATCAACCACCGCGCCCATACGAAAGCCCAGCAGGACCCCTTTTTTCACCCACGCATTCACGCGCCATCCGCCGCGCGCGGCGTCATCGGGCTCAGCCGAACGGATTTCACCCGCGTTCAGCGCGGCTTTGAATTTCTGGAACAGAGCGAAGTGTTGTTCAGTATATTCCGCTGGTTTGTTGTCAAAAAGCTGTTCGATTTCAGTCTGCATGAGTGCTCCGCGCGGAGGCCACGAGCCCGCACGCTTTCAACACAGCTTCAATTTTCGCGTGATTCGCGGGCGATGGATGCGTCATCGGCAAGCGCCACACAGGCTCGCAGAGTCCCATCATCGCCATGGCCGCCTTCACCGGAATCGGGTTCGATTCGACGAAATTCACTTCCATCAACGGCAGCCACTGCTTCTGCAGCGCGCGCGCTCCGCCGAAGTCGCCCTTCATCGCCAGCTGCGTCAGGCGCGTCATCTCGCCCGGAATTTCGTTCGACGCGACAGAGATCACGCCGCGTCCACCCAACGAAATCAAGGGAATCGTGATCGAATCGTCTCCGCTTAACACGTTGAACCGCTCCGGGACGTGATGCACCACTGACGCCATCTGGCTGATGTTGCCCGACGCTTCCTTCACGCCGACGATGTTGTCGATCTCAGCGAGGCGCTTCAAGGTGGCCGGCTCGACGTTTACGCCGGTGCGGCCTTGCACGCTATACACCACCATCGGCAAAGGCACCGAGGTCGCGATGGCTTTGAAGTGATGATACAGCCCCTCCTGGGTCGGCTTGTTGTAATAGGGCGTGACGCTCAAAATGCCATCGACGCCAAGCGCGCGCAGTTCGCAGGCAAGTTCGATGACCTCCGCCGTGTTGTAGCCACCCGCGCCGCCCAGCACCGGCACCTTGCCCCTGGCCTGTTCCAGCGTGATTTCCACCACGCGCAGGTGCTCCCGCCGGTTCAGCGTGGGGCTTTCTCCGGTGGTGCCACAGGGCACCAGAAAGTTGATCCCCGCGTCAATCTGGCGATCCACCAAGCGTCGCAGCGCGGCTTCATCGAGCGATAGATCCGCGCGAAACGGAGTGATCAAAGCAGTGCCGCATCCTGTAAACATAAGCTACCTCGTGAATAAAATGTCGCTAAATTCGAAAACGCCCTTTTTGCCGGGGATCCATTGCGCGGCTTTCAAAGCTCCGCGCGCGAATCCTTCCCGGCTGCGCGCCGCGTGGCGCAGAGTGATGGTATCCGCCGCCGAATCGAAGCCGATTTCGTGCGTCCCCGGATGTGCGCCGGCGCGGTTGGAACTCACGCTGATATCACGCGCGTAGCCCGCGCCCTTCATATCGTTCACCAGCTTGATCAGCGTGCCAGAAGGCGCGTCCTTCTTGGTGTTGTGATGGATTTCCCAGGCCCAAGCGCCGTATTGCGGCTCGTTCTTGAGCAACGCGGCGGCTTCCTTGACCAGCCTCGAAAACACGTTCACGCCGATGGAGAAATTCGGGCTCCAGACCAGCGCGGAACCGTGCGATTCCACCGCCGCGCGCGCGCGATCCATGTCCGAGACCCAGCCGGTGGTGCCGACCACCGCCGGAACCTTCAGCGCCGCCAGTTTTTCGATGTTCTCAACCGCTGCCTCCGGCGTTGTAAATTCGATCGCCGCATCAGCTCCCTGCGCTGTGGAGAAATCGTCGCCCGCATCGATTTTCGCGTGAATCGCGAAGCCATACTCGGGCGCGAGCGCCTCAATCATGCGTCCCATTTTCCCGTATCCGACAATGGCGAGCTTAAGCATGAAAAAATTCCCGGTGCAGCGATTCTACCGCGCGGTGAAGGTCCGCTGCCGCCACCACCAGGCCGATGTTCAGGTGCGACGCGCCTTGCGAAACCATACGCAGGTCCACATCTTTCAGAGCCGCGAACACGCGCGCCGTGGTGCCCGGGATCTTTCGGATGTTATCGCCCACCAGACACACCGCTGCGTGATGTTCTTCGATGGTCACTTCGGAAAATTGTTCCAGCTCCGCGCGGATGGCCGCGAGCGATGCCGTGTTGTCGATGGTCAGCGAAACGCTGACCTCGGATGTGGCCAGCATATCGACGGATGTTTCGAAGCGGTCGAACACTTCGAAAATGCGACGCAAAAATCCATGCGCCATCAGCATGCGCGAGCTCACGATATTCACCAGCGTAATGTTCGTCTTGCAGGCGATGGAGCGGATCGGTTCCTTCGAGGGCGGCGCTTCGGCGACGATCAGCGTTCCTTCCACTTCCGGCCGCCGCGAATTAAGAATTCGCACCGGGATATTCTTTTCGATCGCCGGAAGCACGGTTGCCGGATGCAGCACCTTCGCGCCAAAATACGCCAGCTCCGCCGCCTCGGCAAAAGAACATGTTTCCACGCGAAACCCGCCGGGAAGAATGCGAGGGTCCGCGGTGAGCATGCCGTCCACGTCGGTCCATATTTGAATTTCTTCCGCACCGGTGCCCGCGCCGACGATGGCCGCCGTGTAATCCGATCCGCCGCGGCCCAGCGTCGTCGTCACGCCATCCTGCGACGCGCCGATGAAGCCTCCCATCACGACGACCTGTTGGCGCGCCAACAGAGGAATCTTCGCCTGAAGCTTCGCGTCCGTCTCGGCAAACAAAACGGCAGCCTGCATGTGGCGTTTATCGGTGACGATCACGCTGCGCGCATCGACGTGTACCGAGGGGATGCCCGCACGGTCAAACTGTGCAGCGACGATAATGCTTGAGATGCGCTCGCCGTAGGAAGCAATGGCATCGGTGGCGCGCGGCGTCAATTCGCCCATCACGGCGAGGCCTTTCACCAACTCCGCGAGCTCGTCGAAATGCGCACCCACCGAAACGTCCACGCCAAGGCCATCGGCTTCCTTGAGGTGAAAAACGCGCAGTTGGAAGAGCTGCTCCAGCGCGTCCTCGCGACGCCCCGAAACCGCCGCCGATGCGATCGCCAGCAGCTTGTTCGTCGTCTTGCCCATGGCCGAAACCACCACCACGGGCTTGCGGTCCAGACGTGCGCGGACAGTCTCCGCCACGCGCGCGATGGCCTCGGCGGACTCAACTGAGCTGCCGCCAAATTTCATCACGATCATGGTTACAGCAGCCCCTGCGCCTGCATCAGTTCGGCGTTCAGCACCGCCGCGCCCGCCGCGCCGCGCACCGTGTTGTGGCCCATCGCGACGAACTTGAAATCCAGCACGGGGCACGTGCGCAAGCGCCCGACGAACACCGCCATGCCATGATCACGTTCCACATCGCGACGCGGCTGCGGACGGTTTTCCTGCTCCATGTAGACCACGGGCTGCGCCGGAGCGCTGGGCAGATTCTTCAACTGCGGCACGCCCCGGAATCCATTCCACGCAGAGATAATTTCTTTTTCCGTGGGCTTTTTCTCGAACTCCAATGACACGCAAATGGTGTGGCCGTCGATCACCGGCACGCGATTGCACGCCGCGCTGACCTTCGCCGCCAGCGGCTCAATTTTCGCGCCCGCGAACGTGCCCAGGATTTTCTGCGTCTCCGATTCCATCTTCGGCTCCTCGCCCCCGATGAACGGAATCACGTTGCCCAGAATATCCAGCGACGCCACGCCCGGATAACCCGCGCCGGAGATTGCCTGCATTGTGGTGACCATCACCTTCTTAATCCCGAACTGCTTCAGCGGAGCCAGCGCCATCACCAGCACCACGGTGGAGCAATTCGGATTGGTCACGATGCGCCCAGACCATCCGCGCGCGGCCTGCGCAGGCAGTAGATTCAGATGATCCGCATTGGCCTCCGGCACCAGCAGCGGAACATCGGCGTCCATGCGATGGTTGCGCGAATTGGAAACGATCACGTGGCCCGCCGCCGCGAAGGCCTGCTCAATCTCGGTGGCGACCGACGCGTCCATGGCGGAAAACACCAGCTTCGGGGCGTTCTTGGGCACGGAATCGAAGACGATAACGTCGCGCACATACGCGGGCGTTTCGCCGCCGAGGCGCCACGACGTCGCTTCGTGATACTTCTTGCCCGCCGACCGGTCGCTGGCTCCCAGCCACGTCAAATCGAACCAGGGATGGTTCTGCAAGAAGCTGACAAACTCCTGGCCGACCATACCGGTCGCACCCAGAACACCTACAGGAATCTTGTTGCTCATTTGTTTTTCAGTTGCCTCACGAGTGTTTGATAAATTTCAATGGCGGCGAGAAGTTCACGCTTGGGAACACGCTCTGCGTCGGTATGCGCGTAATGAATGCTGCCCGGCCCGAACAGCAGTGGCCGGCCCCACGCGCCTTGGAACGCCGGAATATCCGTGGTGTACGCCATCACGGCCGTTTCCAGACCCGGCACGGCTTCCATATGAACCGCGGGGATGCAAAGCACTTCCTTCGCCTCGGCCAGCCCGCGCGCAGCTTCGGCGACGGCGGCGCGCGTGGACTCGCCATCGTCGACTAATCGGAAAAACAGCTCGGCCGACGCGTCATCGGGGATCACATTGGGTGCGCGGCCTCCCGTGATCGTGCCGATGTTCAATGTGCTCGCACCAAGAATCGGATCGACGGGCAGTTTGATCCTGCGGATGTTTGCCAGAGCGTCCAGCAGCTTCTCAATGGCTGATTCACCCAGCTCCGGATACGCGGAGTGCGCCATTTTTCCGCTTGCAACGACGTGGTAGCGAAGAGCGCCCTTTGATCCCAGCGCCAGTTTGCACTCGGTGGGCTCGCCGTTGATCAGAAATTTACTGCCGCGCGGATGTTTGGCCGCATCGTAGGCTCCGGCGCTGTTGCGCTCCTCGCCGACCACAAGCAGCAGTCCAAAATTGGTCTCGCCCGCAGCCAGCAGTGCCTCAATCGCTTTGATCATGGACGCGAGAATGCCCTTGGTATCGCACGCGCCGCGTCCCCAGATGAATTCGTCGTCCTCGCGTGAGGGGTAAAACGGAGGCACCGTATCGATGTGTGTGGAAAGCGTGACCACCGGCTCGCCCCAGCAGGCGAACACGTTGAAGCGGTGCGGCTGCACCTCAATGACTTCCACCTGACCTCCGGTTTTCGAGGCCAGCGCGCGCAGATAATCGGCCAGCCACAGGCCGACTGCCTCCTCGTTGGGAGTCACGGAATCGATATCCACCAGTGCTCGCGTCAGTTCAAAGACGTTCATAAAATGTACCGTGAGCGGAGCGGCCGCGAAGTGCGGCAAGGAGGGTGGTTGACCTGAAACCACTTTCCCGATAGCGCTCCACTCATTTCCTGATTGAAATGAATGACAGTGGACAGGTGTTAGCCTTGTCCCCCAACCGCTGGCCACGGACCGGCCGAGACGATTTCGGCGAGGATGCCCCGTTCGCCAAGCGCTCCGGAATCCGCCGGAAATGCGCGCTAGGCTACTGATGGCCCCCGCTCCTCTATCAAGACGTTTTTAGAATAACACGGGCGCCGGTCGATGCGGGCTCGCGTATACTAATAAGCCATGCACCGCCGCGAGCTTTTGAAGCTTGGCGTCTTCGCCATCCCCTCCGCCTGGGCGCAGCAGGCGTCGAAGCCAGATTGGACACCCACCTTCCTGGACGACCACCAGAACGAGACCGTCATCGCGCTGACCGACGCGATCATCCCCGCGACTGACACTCCCGGAGCCAAGGCCGCGCTGGTGAATCGCTACATCGACCTGTTCCTGCGCGACGGCGAGCCCTGGCAGCGCGAACATTTCGTCGCCGGGCTGAACTTTCTCGACGGCCGCGCCATTGAAACACACGGCCATCCCTTTGTGCACCTAACCGCCGCGCAGCAGACCAACGTGCTGCACTCCATCGAGTCGCACGAGTTCTTCCGCCTTGCCAAGGGCGTCACCGCGAACATCTACTACAACACGCAAATCGGCTATCAGGAGTTGAACAAGGGAGGACGCGTTCCGTCCGCCGTCGGCTGCACCCACGAGTCACATGCCTGACCCGCTGCCTGAGCCGAAACTGCGCCAGGAACTCGGCCTGCGCGACCTCTCGTTGTTCCTGATCGCACTGATGGTGGGCCCGCGCTGGATCAGCGTCGCCGCGCATGGAGGCCCCGGCAGCGTCTCGCTCTGGATCCTGGCCGCGCTGCTGTTCGCCGTGCCATTGGCCATCGCCGTGGCCGCGCTTTCCGCCAAGTATCCCGGCGCGGGAGGCTTGTATATATGGGCCCGCAACGATTTCGGCCCGTGGCCTGGATTCCTCAACTTCTGGGTCTATTGGCTGGGCATCGCGTTCCTTATTCCGGGCGCAGCGTTGTTCGCGCTCGGCATCGCAGTCTACGCGCTCGGCCCAAATTATGCGTACTTGGCCGACAATCGCTTGTTCATGATGGGAGGCTCACTGGCGCTGCTGTGGGTCGCACTCGGCACCAACGTCGTCGGCCTGAACATCGGCAAATGGACGGAAAATTTGGGCGGCGCGATGCCGTGGCTGCTCGGCGTAGTGTTGTGCGGCGCGGCCGTCGCCGTTTATATGATGCAAGGCACTGCGACGGCCCTTTCATGGAAGGCAGCCTGGCCGGTATGGAACTGGGACACCATGAATTCCTGGGCGGCGATCGCTTTCGCCATGACCGGAATGGAGGCCGCAGGCATGATGGCCGCTGAAATTCGCGACCCCTTGCGCAACATCCCCCGCGCAGCGTGGATCGCATCGTCGTTTGTGGCGATTTTTTACATCGCGTCCACTGTCGCGCTGCTGGTGATTCTGCCTTCGGGCCAGATCAACGAAATGAACGGCCTCGCACAGGTCGCCGCCATCGCTGGGACCAAGCTGGGCGCACCGTGGCTAGTCTTCATCGTTATCCTCGCGATCACGGTCAACGTCCTCGGAGCCTTCGGCGGGCTCGGATCGTCCGTCTCGCGCATGCCTTTCGCCGCCGGCGTAGACCATCTGCTGCCCGCCGCGTTCGGCAAGGTGCACCCGCGCTGGCACACGCCGCACGTAGCGATCTTTTCGCTCGGCGCGGTCGCAACCGTGCTGCTGATCGCATGCCAGGCCGGCGAAACGGTGCGCACGGCCTATCGCGTGATTGTCGATCTGACGGTCATCGTCGGCTTTCTGCCGTATTTATATATGTTCGCTGGCGCCTGGAAAGCACGGAAGCACATCTCTGCAATTCTCGGCACCAGCGTCAGCGTTCTCGCCATCGGCTGCTCCATCTATCCTCCGCCGGAGGTGACGAATTTCTGGCTGTTCGAAGGCAAACTCGCCATCGGCACCGGCGCGGCGATCCTTTCGGGCTGGCTGCTGTATCGTAGAAGCAAGCCTCAAAAAATGAATTGAACGATTCTTGTGGGGCGGGCTATTCAGCCGGGAGCCGAGTTTTACTCGGCTCGCTTGGGATGGACAACCAGAGCGACCACATGATGAATTACCCCGACTCCGTGCGGTTCCTCTACGCGCTGGGCAACGAAATCAAAACCGCGAAGCTCGGGCTGGACCGCATCCGCGCCGTTCTCGCGGCCCTCGGCAATCCTCAGGATTCTCTGCGCATCGTTCACGTCGCCGGGACCAACGGCAAGGGCTCCACCTGTGCCATGATCGACGCCGGACTGCGCGCCGCTGGCGTCCGGACAGGCTTGTTCACTTCGCCGCACCTCATCGAACCAACCGAGCGCATTGCGATGGACGGCATGCCCGTCAGCAAAGCGCAATTCGAACGAGCTTTTGACGTAGTTCATCGCACCGTGGACGAGCTTGGCCTCGACATGCATCCGACGTACTTCGAAACCGTCACAGCCATGGGCTTTTGGCTGTTTCGCGAGTTGGGCGTCGAAACCGCGGTGGTGGAGGTCGGACTCGGGGGACGGCTTGACGCTACCAACGTCGTCAACCCCGCGCTCACCGTCATCACGCCCATCGATTACGACCACGAAGCCTACCTCGGAGGCACCATCGAAGCCATCGCCGGCGAAAAAGCAGGCATCCTAAAACCCGGCGTCCCCGCGATCTTCGCGCGCCAGCGTCCGGAGGCGCAGGCCGTGCTGGACCAGCGCGCCGCCGAGCTCAGCGTTTCCGTACGCCGCACGTCCGAATTCGTCATCACTGGTCTGCACATCAACGCGCGGGGCTCCGAATTTTCCGGCCTACGCTGTCCCCTCGCAGGCGAGCATCAAATCGAAAATGCCATCACCGCCGCGATGGCCTTGGAAGCGCTCGGCGTTCCGGCCAAAGGCATCGAAAACGCATTTTGGCCCGGACGCCTGGAACACATCTCGCCCAACCCGGACATCATCCTCGACGGCGCTCACAACCCGGCGGGTGCACGCGCACTCGCGGCATATCTGGAACGCTTCTATGCAAAGAAGAAGCTCTGGATGATCTACGGAGCCATGCGCGACAAAGCCGTGGACGAGATCGCTGGCACCCTGTTCCCTCTGGCGTCGGAATTGGTGCTGACTGCGCCCGACAATGCCCGCGCGCTGCGTCCCGAAGCGCTGAGCGAGCTAGCCGGGCGAGGGCGCATCGCGCCCGATATCGCCTCGGCCGTAAAGCTAGTCCGCGAAGAAATCTCCGAGCACGACGCGTTGATCATCACCGGGTCTCTGTTCCTTGTCGGCGAGGCGCGGGCGCTTTCGTACAATAAACGTTCATGGCCTTTTTCTGGAGCCTGGTCTTCGTAGACCCGCTCATCCTTTTATCGACCACGTTTTTCGGCATCCTCAGCGTCCTCACGTCGCTGTTCGACAAAAAGGGCGACGCGATGATGGGCCTCGCCCGGATCTGGGCGCGTTCCCTGTTGCTGATCGTGGGCGTGCGTGTGAAGGTGGAAGGGCTGGAGAAGCTCACGCCGGGTCAGGCCTACGTCTTCGCGTCGAATCACCTGAGCTACATGGATTCGCCCGCGATTCTGTCCAATATCCCTGCCAACTTTCGTTTTATGGCCAAGGACGGCCTGTTTAAGATTCCCCTGCTCGGCACGCACCTCGGCCAAGCCGGCCATATCCCTGTGCCGCGCGGCGACCCCAGAGCCGCGGTGAAAACCATGACGCTGGCCGCCGACACCATACGCACGCGCGGCATTTCGATCCTGATCTTTCCCGAAGGAGGCCGCTCGGCGGACGGCGTGCTGCATCCGTTCAAGGACGGCGCGGCCTACATCGCCATCAAGTCCGGAGCGCCCGTTGTCCCTGTGGCGATCAGCGGCACGCGCGAAATTCTGGCCATGCATACCTCTACGTTTCATCGTGGCAGGGTCACGCTACGAATCGGGGACCCCATCGTGACGGAGGGCATGACTCTGCAAGACCGCAAAACCTTAACCGAGGCCGTCCGCAGCCAGGTAGTGGTGATGCTCAACCGCTGAGGTGGTGGAATTCGGCCATTAAGCGGCCTTCATCTATAACGTTTTCAAAGAGTTACTATTTGGCACGCCACCTGCACTATGAGACGGCGTGAGGAGGTCACGAAAATGAAAACGAAACTAATGGCAATGTTACTGATGGCGGGTAGCACGATGTTCGCCGGTGTCCGCTGGGGAGTCCGCGTCGGCGTCGGTGTGCCGTATGCTTACGCCCCCGCGCCTTACTTCGCTGTGGCCCCTGGCCCCGGCTATGTGTTCGTAAACGGCGCATGGGTTCTGCCCCCGTACGCCGGAGCCTATTGGGTCGGCCCGCGCTGGTACGGCGGCCACTACTACCGCGGCTACTGGGGCCACGGCTACGCTCGTGGCTACCGCCGGTAGGTCAAGGCAAAGGGCGGCCACTTTTGGCTGTAGCCGGTTTCAAGAAGCAACCCTGGCGTCCATCCCGACCAGGACCTCGGAAACCGGCTGCGGCCAAAAATGGCCGCCCTTTTTGCGTCTACGGCAATTACCACTCCCTCCTGTCCAG
>Ga0209698_10001064_pt1 | contig 31603 bp, 19 predicted proteins | sample LitLauG_LLR_2012_FD_187203 | JGI IMG/M metagenome (GOLD analysis project Ga0209698, IMG submission 187203) | Freshwater sediment microbial communities from Pennsylvania, USA - Little Laurel Run_MetaG_LLR_2012 (SPAdes) (version 2) | ecosystem: Environmental > Aquatic > Freshwater > Creek >... | reverse complement strand
GCGATATTCTCGAAGATCTTGGGTTCTCTCCACAAGAGACAATTGAGGCAAAAGTTAAGTCAGATCTTTGGCGGGATCTTCTGGTTCACATCGAACGGCAAGGCTTTGACCAGGCGTACCTGCAAAAGACTCTTAAGGTTTATCAGCCCGACGTGAGCAATCTCTTGAGAGGCAAGATTTCGAAATTTAGCACCGGCAAACTCATCCAATTCGCAGTGAGATTAAACCTTGACGTTCGTGTACAACTGAGGGAAGCCAAGACTCAGAAGCGTATCTCGCGGCCAATTTCAGATGCGAAAACCGGGAAGAGAAATCGGGAACCAGCTCACGCCTAGCAGGCTGCGGAAAAATGGGTCTCTTGACTTACTCGTGGAGTGTTCTAGCCTTTTTTTGGGAGTTAGGGTGTCACTGAGCAAGAACCCACGCGAGAGTGGGTGTGTGATTTAGTCGCTCTTTCGGGGGTTGGAGTACTTCTTTGAGCCTTTTTGGTGCGTACAGACACACTACTCCTCATGCATGCCCTCCAGCACTTGCCGTGGCCAGGTTCCGGATGCGCACCAGGTTGTAGGCTGCGGCGGCAAAGGTAAACATCCAGCCCACTAACTGCAGCCCGCGATGTCGCAGTTTTCTCATGCCTCCTACCGCGTTTGGCCCGAAAACTCAGATTCTCGCCGTCTTTTGGGCGATTTCCGGAATTGGGCGGAGTCCGCGTCCGGAGACTTCGGTCTTGGCAGCCTTACGCTGGTGGTCGATTCAATCCGAATAGTGCCCGACTAGACTGCGCATGCCGGACTTTAGGGCGTACGCCGCCATAGCTCTGCTCGGTCTCGCAAAAACTCGTGCGGAGCCAAACAGGATCAACCGCTCTAAGCAGGACTCCTTAATGCTGCGCACAAACCGCTCGGCATGGGCATTCAAATTCGGCGATCGCGGTGGCAGCTTCACCGACTCTACACCAACATCCCCGAGCATGTTCAGGAACTCCGAGGTGAATAGCGGGTCGCGATCGTGAATCAGGTAGCGCTTGCCCTGCAGGATGCCGTCGACGGCGTCGGTTAGATTCCTGCCGACCTGGCTCATCCAGAGGCCGTTGGCCTTGGCCGCGATGCCCGCGATCTCCACCTTGCGGGTCGACAACTCCATGAAGAACAGCACCAGGAACCGTTGCAGCCCTCGGCCGGTCCACACTTCCACGGTGAAGAAATCGGCAGCCACAATCAGTTCCCAATGTCGGCTCAGACACTCCTTCCACGTGGTCTTCCGTTTCCGCTCCGGCGCCGGCTCGATACCGCGCCGTTCCAGAATCTGAGCAATCGTGCTGCGAGCCATTTCGTGGCCCAGATTGAACAAGGCACCCTGGATACGCCGATAGCCCCAGTCGCGATTCTCTTCGGCCATCCGAACCACCAGGGATTCGACATCCGCGGCTGTACGCGGTCGCCCTGGACCGAGTTGGCCGCTGCCGTCATACTTCTGGGCGACGAGTTTCCGATGCCAGGCCAACAGGGTCTCCGGCGTGACAATGGTAGCGAGCTCGGCCGGAAGCTTACGTCCTAATCCTTTGGCCCTGACCGCCAATCTCCGTCGCTGGCCGTCATTGAGCCGCAATCGGCCCGCGCCGAGTTGCTCGCGAAGAACCCGGTTCTCCTCGCGAAGGTAGTCAATCATCTGCAGTTGGCGTTGGTTCATCCATCCGGCTACGGCGATCAGCACGAACCGGAACGGATCGAGGACTCTGGGCATTCTGCAGTCATTATCGCGACCTGAGTCCGGCGGTCACCAACCCGTGCCAATTCAAGTGGATCCACTTTTCGGACCATACCGGATTGGGTCACCGCTCACCGATTCGCCAGGGCAAGAGCCGAGGGCTGGTTCGATGCCATGATGTACTACGCCTACAGGGACCTCCGCACCGAACAAGCCTGGACGGCATACCTACGCCACATTGATCGGTTTACTCGCAAGTAGCGGTCTTCGCCCGGGAGAAGCGGTCCGCCTGTGCGATGCCGATGTTGAAATGGATGCCACTCCGCCGCGACTGGTGATTCGCGAAACAAAGTTTCGCAAGTCTCGGCTTGTACCGGTCGACTCCAGTACTGCCGACGCGCTACGCAGCTACGCATCCACACGCAAACGCCTGGGATATGACGGCCTTGCTAAGACGTTCTTCGTCTCCGAGTCTGGCACTCCTCTGGATGCAGCGGCGCAGAACGTTATCTGCCACAGTCGGCACATCTACTTCAGGGCCGAGGCGCTGGTTAGTCCCTAGCGCTGGCGCTGGTGGCTCGGCGGGGCCAAATCTGATCTATCTGGCGGACCTTGACACGAGGCAGGAGGATCTGTGCACGAACTTGAACACGCCTGGAGTACCGTAGATTTATGCTGGGCGACAGGGACCTCGTGGTCGCTATCTCGGGCCTTACCAACGCCGACCCCGCCGGTAGAGAAGTGCTGTTTCGCATGCGGCAGTCAGGCGCGCGAGGTATTCCTGCGCTGCCTGCCGGAGATTTCAAACCGCCGGCTGAGCCTGTCACCTGGCCCGGCACTTGCTCGGCAGGAGACGTCGGCGGCATGGTGTTGGGCCAACAGAATCCACCAGGTCCGCTGAAGGGTAACATGCCTAAGCACATTCGAACCGAGGATACGCGAATGTGGATTGTGCTCATAGCATTAATCGGCTTCTGCCTGGTTTTGCCGAAGTTTGAAAACCGCCCGCGGCGCTGCGGAGCAGATCGCGGAGGAGGCCCTGACGTGGTGCGCGCGGCTGCTCTTTTATTGGCTATCACGTGGGCCGATGTAGCCGGATCTCTTCAGACGGAGGGCGAGTCCCTATTCAAAGAACGTGAATTCAAGGCAGCAGCGCACGCGTTCGAGCGCGCGTTAACGAACAAACCTGGAACCGCGCGCCTCCACTTCTGGCTCGGCAAGTCCTATGCGCGAATGGCCGAGGTGTTGAGCTTGTTGTCCGCAAGCAGGAACGCGCGCAAGGCACGAGTCCATCTGGAAGCCGCCGTCCAACTCGATCCAGACAATCGGGAGAGGAATGGCGAAGCTTCGAACTCGGCTAGGGCCCATGAACTGCCGAACATCGGATGAGTCGCCGCGATGCCGGCATAAGCGGTACCGTGGTGTGATATGGCTGGCGAACCTACGGCTTCAGGATAAGGAACGAATATGAAGACGTCTTTTGTGGATCGAACGAATGTACGAACTCAGATTTCCACGGGCCTTTTCATTCTCTGTGCATGCCTCCCCGCAGCGGCGCAACCACAGGGGATTCAGTACTACCGGCTGGTGAAAGGCTTCGTAGCGGAAGCCAAGAACTCATATGGCTGGGCGAAAGGAAGCGGTTTCGTCTCCGACAATCCCTGGGGCCAATACACAGCCTACCTGATGGCGACCAACGCTCAGGGCCAGCGCACGTTCCGCATCGAACACTACCTCCCAAATCCGGGCCAGGACACGGCACAGGGCTCCACCATGTACCTGTTCGAGGGCTCCAGCCGCGCGCTGCTGATAGACACCGCGAACCCGGCCAAGTTCACCTTGGGTGTCAACGATCTCAAGACCCTCGTCCGCTACCTGCTGGGACACAACGACGACGGAACTCCGCGCGAGCACCCGCTCGATTTCGTGGTGGCGAACACGCATAACCACCCCGATCACATCGGCGAGAATTCTCTCATGACGGACCGGACGGTCTATTACATGGATCTGGATTGGCCGAATGAGGACCATCCAAACTACGTTCCCATCCGCGAAGGGGGTGGCCCCACCAATCACGGCAGCCGGACCGCCGTCGGCCAGATCGACCTGGGCAATCGGCTGATCAGCGCGATTGCCCTGCCTCCTCACTCCACGGGAGGGACGGGCTACCTGGATGCGGAGAACCGCATGATTGTCACCGGAGACCAGATTGGATCCGCATGGCCCTATCTTCAGGGGGGGCCGCTGGCGCAATTCGATCAAGTGATTCACCACCTAGAGGAAGTTACTCGGCCTTATCCCGATCTCGCAGTGTTCCCCGCGCACTTTTACCAGATCGCAGCCTGGTCGCGCGGCCGCGCACCGCTCAATGGCCGTCCCCTCGACCGGCAGTATATTACCGACATGGCCGCGCTCGCCGATGGAGTGCTCGCAGGCACAATCGTAGGCGAACCGTTTATGGCCGGTAACAACACGTTCTGGGCGAAGAACGATACAGCGCAATTCGTCTATAACCTACAAACCCTGTATCGTCCCGGCGAGGCTGGATTTCCTTATCATGCCGTGCGCCTGCCCGGAAACTTCAAACGCGATTCCGTCGGCGCCCCGTTGAGCAAATCCATGGAGACCATCTTCAAGTTTGGGGCTGAGTTCTACCTCATTCGCGACAATGCCGGCGAATCGTTCTATCTCCTGCACGGCTCGACCTCGGCTCTGCTGATTGGAACCGGTGGCGGCGAACCCGGCCTGGCTGCTTTTGTCCGATCTCTCATCGGTAACCTGCCGCTGGATGTCGCCGTTCTTGACAAGGATCAGCGCCAGGCTGGAGGGATCGCTCAGCTCAACCCGCGGCACGTTTATGTGGCTGCTTCCAACGTTCTGAATGGCGTGCCGGCCACGGTGATCGCGGACGGAGCGACCATTGATCTGGGGTTCGACCCGGCGGGCAAGCCTCTCGTGCTCGAAGCCGTGTCATTCCAGTCCGACGGCGTCGCGAACCTGAGCCTGCTCAATCCCGCGGATCGCGCGCTCTTTGCCGGCAACGCATTCGAGAAACACGATGCGCCACGGAGAATGCCCGGTGCGCCCCCGCCGGATCCGGAGCGGGATAAGGCAGCGCGCGCAGCCTGGCTCTCAAAATTGCAAGGCCGGTTCGATGTGGTTTATCTAGCTACAAATTCGAACTGGTTCACCAGTCCCGAGACTTTCGCTGCGATTGTCTCCGCCACCGCTCCCAGCGCCAGCGCTCCAGGTCAGGCGCGATAACGAAATCGTGGGCTTACCGAAGATTGGAGACATATCGATGCTTGACCGGCGTTCGTTTCTGAAAGAACTGACGACGACAACCGTTGCCACGCCAGTTCTGGCCGGCATCATGGCTGCCGGCCAAGCCCGTGGGCAGACCGGGCCGTCTCCTGGCCGCGCCGGTGCAGGACTCCATGGTCCTCGACGACATGGAGTCGGTCCGGGGGCTGGCAGACTGAGGGAACTGCGAAGTTCGAGCACCCTACGGGCCGACACGTGCGGGCACGCGCTCGCTGCGATGCGTCGCTCGGAACCACAATCCCTTCAGCAACCCCAACGGATCAGCGCCTCCACCGGCCCGCGGCGCCGGCCTTCTCCATCGGCGTTCGATCACGCTCTGTGGGTGCAGCGGTGATTGCCGATATGCCCAGGGACCACGCGTGCCGAGCGGTTCACGCCGGTTTATGCCGAAAACACTCCGAACACGACGGCTACCAGCGTCATCATCACCGACGCGGCGAAAAGAAACGGAATCGAAAATCGTTGATGCTCGCCGAGTTCGATCCCGGCGAGGCCGACGATCAGAAACGTCGAGGGGGTGAGCGGGCTCACCGGGAAACCGGTGGTCATTTGTCCCAGCAATGCCGCCTGTGCCACGTGTGCCGGCGCCACTCCCAGCATCCTGCCCGCTTCGGCAATCACCGGCAGCACTCCGAAATAGAATGAATCCGGGTCGAACAGCAGGCTCAGCGGCATCGAAACCATCCCCAGCGCCAGCGGGATGTGGTGCGCCATGCCGGCCGGGACCGCCCGCACCAGGGCCTTCGCCATTTCCGCGAGCATTCCGGATTCCTTCATGATCCCGGTGAACGCTCCCGCGGCAAGCAGGATGCTCGCCATCATCAGCGCCGCCTTGGCGTGGGCATCCACCCGCGCGCGTTGCATCGCGGCTTCGGGATAATTGACCATCAGCGCGATCACCACCCCGAACATGAAGACCACCACCGGGGGAAGCAACCCGGCGATCATGCAGCCGATCAGCGCCAGGGTGACCAGCGCGTTGACCCAGGTACGGTTCGGGCGGCGCAGCGCGCGCTCCGAATCGCTAAGTTCGCGCCGGTGCGCGATCTCCCTGGCCGCCGCGGGGCTCCAGCCCAGGCGCTTTTCTTCGCGCTTGCCCAGCATCCAGGCGATGCCGAAAACGTAGACGAGGCCGGCGATCTGAACCGGGATCAGGGGGTTGAAGATGGCCGTCACCGGCAGATGCAGGGCGGCGGAAGCGCGCAGCGTGGGCCCGGTCCAGGGCAGGAAGTTGACCCCGGCGGCGAGCGATGCCGCGCAGGCCAGAATGCGCTTGTCCATCCCCAGCCGCTCGTAAAGCGGCAGCATCACGGGGATCGTCACCAGAAACGTCACGGCCCCCGATCCGTCCAGGTGAACCAGCAGCGCGAGCAGCGCCGTGCCGGCGACCACGCGGGCCGGCCGGTTGCCCGCCGTCCGCAGAATCCGGTCGATCAGCGGGTCGATGGTTCCGGCGTCTGTGATGATGCCGAAGTAGAGGATGGCGAACACGAACATCCCCGCCACCGGCGCAATGCCTTCGATGCCCTTAACCATGAACGTGCCGGTTTTCAGGCCGAAGCCCGCGGCCAGCGAGGCGCAGACGGGAATCGCGATCAGGGCAACCAGCGGCGACGTCCGCTTGCCCATGATGGCGGCCAATAGCGCCAGGACTGTGACGAACCCCAGCGTCGCCGCCATCGTTCACTCGGCCTTCGCGGCGACCTGCGCCAGTGCGATTACGCCTTCGCTCGCCAGGCGGGCGGCGGTATCGGCATCCACGCCGAGCAGTTCCGACAAGACCTGTTCCGTGTGTTCACCCAGCGCGGGCGCGGGCGCGCCGATGCGGGCGGGCGTCTCCGACATTTTGATCGGCGGGCCGGTCACGCGATGCGGGCCGGAAGCCGGGTGGATCGTCGGGAACATGTTGCGCACCGCGGTCTGCGGGTGCGCGGCCACCTCCTCGAACGTGCGCACGGGGGAGCAGGGAATCCCGGCTCCGTTGAGGCGCTCCACCCATTCGACCATCCCGCGCTCGCGGAAGACCGCGGCCAGCACCGCTTCCACCGCGTGCCGGTTCTGCACGCGCAGCGCGTTCGTAGCGAATTCCGGGTGCGCCTCCAGGTCCGGCCGCTCGATCGCGCGGCAGAACTCGCCCCACAGCTTCTCGCTGCCCACCGCGATCGAGAACGCGCGATCTTTCGCCATGAATACGCGGTAGGGTACCACGGTCGGAAAGCCGCTGCCGAGCGGACCCGGCACCCGGTTCGAACCGAGGTACGACATGTAGTTCGAACTCATGGCCGAGATCATGCCGTCGAGCATGGCTACGTCGATGTACTGCCCGCGTCCCGTCTGCTCGCGCGCGCGCAACGCGATCAGGATCCCGATGGCGGCGAACACGCCGGCGTTGACGTCTGCCACGGCGTAGCCGCTCCGTACCTGCTCGCCTTCCTCCGTGCCGGTGATGCTCATGAAGCCGCTCGAGCATTCCACCACCAGGTCCATAGCGGCCTCGTCGCGCAAAGGCCCGTCCTGGCCGTAGCCCGAAATCGAACAGTAGACCAGGTGCGGGTTCCGCTGCGCCATGGCGGCGTAGCCGAGCCCCAGCCGGTCCATCGTCCCCGGGCGGAAATTCTCGATCAGCACGTCCATCCGGTCGATCAGGCGCAGGCACAAATCGAGCCCTTCCGGACGCTTCAGGTCGATCGAAAGACCGTACTTGCCGCGGTTCAGCCCGAGGAAGAAGGAGGAATGCCCGCCCGCGAACGGCGGGCCCCAGCCTCGCCCCATGTCGCCGCCTCCGGGACTTTCCATCTTGTAGACCGATGCGCCGAAATCGGCCAGCAGCAGCGTGCAATACGGGCCCGCCAGCGCGTGCGAGAAATCCAGCACCCGCACGCCATCGAGCGCGCGCATACCTTCAACCTCAGCCATGTTCAGGTCAACTCCCCATCGGTAACTTCGATTTCCATACGCAGCAACGCGGCGCCGTACGTCTTCCCCTGCGCGTCCGTGCGCAGCGAAACCGTGCCGCCTCCGTCGAGCGCATTGTGCAGCACGTAATTGAGGGCGCGCAGGTTCGGCAGCTCGAACCGCTCCACCAAGCCATGCGCAATCTCTCGAAAATGCTCTTTCACCCGCTGGGCCGTTACGTACTTCTCCAGCACTTCGTAATCCTCCGCCCGGTAGGCGATTAAACCGATGTTCGCGATATCGCCCTTATCGCCGGAGCGGGCGTGCGCAATGCGGTGCAATGGGATCTTAGATTAGGCATTCGACTCCCTCACAGTAACCCGCGGCGTCACTTCCGCCTTGGGAATCAGGGCCGGCCAGTATGCCACCACTTCCTCCACCTTCGGCCGGCCGCCTACATAGGTAACCACAGGCGGTCCGTTCAGCGCCAGAGGGGCAATCTCCCTGGTGAAACGTTCCACCGCCCGCTTGTCCCCGCCGCGCACTCCAACGCGCAACATCGCTTCCGGCAGGTCGGGCGAGGGTTCGCCCGAAAGCAGATCGCCGTGGCACGCGTTCGCGCCTACCAGTTCCGCGTGGAAGCCGTCGAACCGCAGCCCGAGGCGGTCCAGGCGCGCGCGCAGGATTTCGGCCGCTATACGCGCTTTCTTCGCGGCATCGGGCCAGCCGTAGACCATCGTCCCGACGGCCTTGTACCCGGCGGCGTAGCTGATCGAGACCTTATAAGTCCCGGTCGCCGGCTTCCCCTCCACACCGCTGATGCGCACCCGGTCCTTCCCGCATTGCTCTAGCCGGATCGAGGTAAAGTCCGCCACCACGTCCGGCGTGATATAAGACCGGGGGTCGCCGATCTCGTAGACGAGTTGCTCGGTGACGCCAGGCACACTCACGCGCCCTCCGGTGTCCGCGTGCTTGGTGATCACCATGCCCCCGTCTGCCTCTGCCTCCAGGATCGGGTACCCGATGTTGGCGTAATCCGGTGTCGACTCCCACGCGAACTGCGTGTTACCGCCCGTGCCCTGCGCCCCGCATTCGATCGCGTGCCCGCCCACGATTCCGGCGGCCAGCCGGTTCCAGTCGCCGGCGCGCCAGCCGAATTCGTGGATGGCCGCGCCCAACGCCAGCGCCGCGTCCGCGCAGCCGCCCGTCACCACGATCCGCGCGCCCCGGTCCAGGACCTCGGCGATCGGGTAGGCACCCAGGTAGACGTTCGCGCTCCGCACCCGCGCCCGCACATCGCTCAGCGGCCGGCCGGTGTCCATGTTGCGCAATTCGATGCCGCGCGCCAGCAGATCGTCCAGCCTTCCAAAAATGTCGTCTCCGGCCACTACGCCGATTTTGATCCTGTCGCGAACGCCCGCGCGCGTCAGTGCGGAACATACCGCATCCGCGCAGGCTTCCGGGTTCACGCCGCCGGCATTGGCGATAACGCGGATGCCTTTTCCGGCGATCTCGTGCGCGCCGCGCTCAATCATCTCCGTGAAATCGCGCGCAAAGCCCGCCCCCGGGTCGCGCGAGCGCTGCTTCTGGAGGATCGACATGGTGACTTCGGCCAAGTAGTCGAGCGTCAGATAGTCGATCGGTCCCTGCCGCATTTGGGCGAGGGGCGCTTCCAGGGAATCGCCCCAGAAACCTTGGCCGTTGGCGATACGAATCATGGCAGCTCAGCTCCGGCGCCGAGTGTTCGCCCGGAACCCATGGCCTCCACCATACAGGGCGGGGAGGCTTAAGGCAATTGAATTATTCAGATCTCAGTAATTTGAATTCCTGATTACCGGGCTTTCGGCCGCCCCGCCGTTTCGGGCCGCTTGCAACCGGCCGTCAGGGCCTTGAGGAAAGCCGCCGCCGCGGGCGAAGGAGAGGTTCCCGAACGCCAGGCGGCCACGATGTTTCGCGTCAGCCCCGGATGCGCGACCACGCGGGAGTCGAGCCCGATCAACCCCGACAACTCGAACGCCGACGACGGGAGCACCGCCACTCCCAGACCCGCCTTCACCATGCCGACCGCCGTGGACATATACGTGGCCTCGTAGGCCGGGGTTGGGAATAATCCGAGCGAGTGGAAGGCCCGGTCCAGCAGCGTTCGGACGCTGCTCTGCGCGTCCATCAGGATCAAAGGCAGTCCGGCTACCTCCCGCAACGGCACGGTCCGGCGATGCCGGAGAGGAGAGTTGCGCGCGAATACCACCCGCATCCTGTCCGTGAACAACGGCACGGTCTCGATGGCGGGATCGGAATCGGCGAAACTGCCCACTCCGAAATCGACTTCACCGTTCTTGACCATCCCGAGCACACGTTGCGCCACAGCGTCCTTCAGCACGACCGTGACGCCCGGCGATTGCCGCCGGAACCCGGCCACGATGCCCGGCAGAATGGTCGAGCATACGCTCGGCAGCGCCGCCACGCTCACGCTGCCGCGGTCGCCGCGCGAAAAGTCGTGGGCGTTGAGCAGCACCGAATCGATTTCGCGGAGCACCCGCTGAATCTCCGGCGTCAACTGCTGGCCGATGCGCGTCAGGCGGACCGACCGGGTGTTGCGATCGAGCAGGCGGACCCCGACGACCTCCTCCAACTGCCGGATCTGCACCGTCAGCGCGGGCTGCGAGAGGTTCAGCGCCTTGGCGGCGCGCGTGAAGTTGCCGGCGGCGGCGACCGCCACTAACGCTTCCAGATGGCGCAAATTCAGGTTGGTCATGGTTTATAAAGTAAAACTATCACTGCAATCAGCTTTATTCAATTGTAATATGAGCGCGTTCGCGATAACGTACATGCCATGACTTGGTGGATGATAGCCGCGTTGCTCTTCGCATCTGCCGCTCCGGCCGGCGCGCGCGTCGTCAGGGTCGCGGTCGAGCATCGGCGGTCTCCGGCTTACGAAGCCGGAAACTTCGGTTACGAGGCGCTCTCCGGCCACGTGTACGGCGAACTCGACCCCAGGAATTCCGCCAACCTCATCGTCACCGACCTCCAGCTCGCGCCGCGCAATTCCCGCGGTATGGTCGAGTACGCGGCCACCTTCACCCTGTTGAAACCGATCGACCTTGCGCGGGCGAGCGGCGTTCTGATCTACGACGTTCCCAACCGGGGCAACCGCCTTCTGCTCGCAGCGTTTCAACGCGGGGGATCGAGCGACGGCTTCCTATTCCGCAGCGGCCACGCGATCCTCTCCAGTGGCTGGCAGGGCGATCTGGTCCCGCAGCCCGGCATGGAGACGATCGAGGTCCCGATCGCCAGAAACCCTGACGGATCGCGCGTCACCGGCCCGGTTCTGGCCCGCTTCGCCGACATGCCGCCCGGAACCAGCACCCTTTCCCTGGCCGGAACGCCGCCGCATCGCGCCTACCCAACAGCCTCGCTCGACACCGCGCGGGCGTCGCTTACGGTAAGGGCTTCGGAGGAGGGTGCGGTGGTTCCCATAGCGGCCGCCGATTGGGCGTTTGCCGACTGTTCGGCGACGCCGTTCCCCGGCAAGCCCGATCCGGAAAAGATCTGCGTCAAGAACGGCTTCGACCCGCGGTATCTCTACGAACTGGTCTACACCGCCGCCGATCCGCTCGTGCTGGGAGTCGGCCTAGCGGCCACACGCGATCTGGTCGCGTTCTTCCGCCACGAAAGTGCCGACGGCTCCGGTAACCCTAATCCGGTAGCCGGGCGGATTCAATATGTCGTCGCGCAGGGAATCTCTCAATCCGGCAACTTTGTCAAGACGTTCATCCACCTCGGGTTCAACCGGGACGAGCAGAGTCGCATCGTGTGGGACGGCGCCAACGACCACATCGCCGGGCGCCAGACCCCCATTAATTTCCGATTCGCCGTTCCCGGCGGCGCGGCCAATCTCTACGAGCCCGGCAGTGAACCCGCGCTCTGGTGGTCTGCGTACGCCGATTCCGCGCGCGGCAGGGGAACTTCCAGCATGTTGGCGCGCTGCCTCGCCTCGCAGACCTGTCCGAAGGTTTTCGAGACCTTCGGAGCCAGCGAGTTCTGGGGCCTGCGCATGTCTCCGGGGCTGGTCGGAACCATGGCAGCCGCCGATATCCCGCTGCCCGGAAACGTCAGGCGCTATTATTTCCCGGGCACGACCCACGGCGGCGGCAGGGGCGGCTTCGAGCGCAATGCCGCCAGCGTTGGCCGCTGCGAACTGCCCGACAACCCGAATCCGCAATCCGACACCATGCGCGCGCTGCTCGAAGATTTGATCGAGTGGGTAGTGAAGGGCGTCGCGCCCCCGCCCAGCCGCTATCCGCGTCTCGATGCGGGGCAGTTGGTGCGCCCGGAGCGGCGCGCCATGGGGTTCCCATCGGTCCCTGGAAGACCGCTGCCGGATCATATGCTGAACCCCATTCTCGATTATGATTTCGGACCCGAATTCCGTTACGTGGATCTGTCCGGCGTGATGTCGGTGCAGCCGCCCGCCATCAAACAGACCATTCCCTGTCTCGTCCCGAGGGTGGACGCCGACGGCAACGAAATCGGCGGCGTGCCTTCCGTGCTGCACCAGGCCCCGCTCGGCACCTACCTCGGTTGGAACGTGACCGCCGCGGGATTTTACAAAGGGCGAAGCTGCGGCTATCAGGGCGGGTACGTCCCCTTCGCCGCGACGCGGGCGGAGCGGATCTCTTCGGGCGATCCCCGCCCGTCGCTCGAAGAGCGCTATCCCACGCGCGAGGCCTACGTTCAGGCAGTGCGCGCCGCGGCCGAGCAGGCGGTGCGGGAGCGGTTCCTGTTGCGGGAGGATGCGGACCGTCTGGTGGAAGAGGCCGGCCGCGGCGTCCGTGGAAACCTGCAATGAGTAATCTGGCAGGACCAGAATTGCGGAGACCATGATAAACTCAGGTCGATTTCGCCGATAGGGGATGCGGTTGTCCAGGGAAGCAGCGCTCAGTACGCTCAGAAATTCGTTCCCGGCCAGCGACGCCGAACGCCAGGCGGTTCGCCAGGAACTGGAACGCCTGCTGGCAAGCCCTCTGTTCCGGCACAGCCGGCGCTACCCCGCGTTCCTGCGGTACGTCGTCGAGCGGACCGTGGCGGGGCAGGGCGGGCTCCTCAAGGAGCGCTCGCTCGGCATCGACCTGTTCGAGCGTGCGCCGGACTACGACACGAACGCCGACCACATCGTTCGGACCACCGCCGCCGAAATCCGCAAACGCATCGCGCAGTTCTACCAGGAGCCGGGGAACGACCCGCAGGTTCGCATCGAGCTCCCGCCGGGTTCGTACGTTCCCGAGTTCCGCCCCGCCGCCGCCGTCGCCGCGGTGATTCCGCCCGAACCCATCGTCACCACTTCGCTCAAGCCTCGCCGCCGAAGAATCGACCGTAGAACCGCGACGATCGCGAGCGCCGCCGTAGTTTTGGCCTGTTTGATCGCTCTCGCGATGTCGTGGCGCCTCAATCCCGTTGAGCAGGCGTCGGCGCGCTTCTGGGGACCGGTTCTGAACTCGCCCGGCGAGGTGACAATCTGCGTCACACAGCCCGGTTCGCCGGCCTCGCCCCTGGATCCCGCATCCGTTCCCAACTTCATGCAGCTTCACTTCTCCGAAAGCGCGCACGTCTCGGTTGGGGATGCCGAGGCCCTGGCGCGCATCGCTTCGTTCCTGGGCTCGCAACACAAATCGTTTCAGATCCGAAGGCCGCCCGTCTCCCTGTCGGACCTGCGCCACGGAGCGGTCGTCCTAATTGGCGGCTTTAACAATGAGTGGACGATCCGGCTGACCGGGGAACTGCGGTTCCACTTCGAAGGCAGTGCCGAGGCCGTGGTTGGAAAGTACTGGATCAAAGATCGCATTCACCCGGAGAACAAGGACTGGGTTTTCGATTTCGGAAAACCGGCTAACTCAAGTACGGAAGATTACGGATTGATCACTCGTGTTTCCGACGCTACCACCGGGCGCCAGTTGATCACGGCCGCGGGCATAGCCAAGTACGGCACCGTGGCCGCTGGAGAGTTCCTCACGAATCCCAATCTTCTGGCCGAACTCGAGCGCCGCGCCCCCAAAGGCTGGTCCCGGAAAAACGTACAGATCGTGATTCGCACCAAGGTCATCTCGGACAACTCCGGCTCCCCGGAAATCGTTGCGGTAGCGACCTGGTAACACCCTCCTGACAGTCAGAACAACGGTCAAGACATCCCAATCGGCCGATCATTCCATTGGGCTTTGCAGTCCGTCCGGTTCTGAGCCGTCTCAACCTTGCTTAACCGCGGCACGGCGCGTACGCTGAGTTTCACCTTTCCAGTTCCATGAGACCGGCGACCGTATTGTCCGAGACTGAGATGGCCAAGACCGCGAGTGGTTCGCGCACCGCCGCCGCGCGGGGTTCGGCGGTTCTGGTAGCCGGCTTCGGCGCGATCCTCGGCGCCATCCTCTTACCCCGGATCGTCCAATCGCCCGCGACGCCGCGCGGTCCGATGCTGCTCGTCCAGGCCGTAATCTTCCTCACCTTCCTCATTGCCGTTCTGCCCGCCGCGAAGATCACATTCAGGGCAGGCTGCCGTTTCGCCGTCGCGCTCGGGTTGGCCGCGATGGGCGCCGGTTCACTGCTGCTGCTCCCGGTGGAAAGCTCGGTATTTCGCATGCAGGTTCCTGGGGGCCTGGTGGTCATGACCTGCGGCGCCGCCCTGGTTCACGTCGCCGCGAACCTGCAGGTTTCGAGCTGCGAACTCGCGTCGGGCTTCTTCGTGGCCGGTGCCGCCGCGGGTCCCTGGATTTGCGCCTTTGTCGCCCTTCAGGAAGCCGCCGGAGATGCCGCCCCTTCCCCAAAGGCGCCGTACGCTGTCGCGGCTGCCGGCTTCGGGGTGCTTGCGCTGGTGGCCTCGCGGATCCGCTGGGAGCCGCCTGCGGCGGCGGAACGGCGCGACCACAGCCGCGGAAAAGTTCCGCCGGTGCGGCACCCGATGGTCGAAGCTGCCGCCGTGTTCAGTTCCGTCGGAGGGGAAATGGCGATCGCCTCCTCCCTCGCCGGTTTCTGCATGCAGCCCGAAATCGGCGGGTGGGGCACCCGGATCGCCGCCGGATTTGTGGTCCTGTACCTTGCGGCGGTGGTTGCAGGGCGCGTGGCCGGCGCCGCGTTGCTGCGTACCGTTTCGGCGGCCCGCCTGGTCGGTTGCCTGGCTGTGGCCTCATGCCTGCTGGTCACGGCATCCATCGGCTTTAGCGGAAGCCCGGCGATGTGGAGCCTCGTGCTGGGCGGCACCGTCGTATCGATGGCGTTTCCCGGCATCTTCGTTTTGCACGCCCGCGCACCCAGCCGCACTGCGACTAGCGGACTGCTCCTGCCGGCGCTTGCGGGAGGATTCGCCGTTCCCGTCTCCCAGTACCTTTTGGCCGAGCGGATCGGATTGCACGCCGCAGTTGTCATTCCGGCCATCTGTTGTCTGTACCTGATGTATTACGGGTTCGCCACACCCGAACCCCGGGTCCGCCGCGCGAGGCGGGACGAAAGGAGATCACCAGTTTGCAGTATCGATTCGCAAAAGCGTTACTTCTAATCGCGGTGTCATCGGCGGCCGCATGGGCTCAACGGCCGCCAGAGCCGGAGCCACCCAAAGGTCCGTGGATGGACAGAAGCCTGTCTCCCGACCGGCGCGCCGAACTGGTGCTTGGGCAGATGACCCTGGCGGAGAAAATCCAGCTCGTGCACGGATCCGGCATGGAGGGTTTCGGCCCTCCGCCCGGTCCCGATTTCGTTCGCTCCAACGGCGGCGCCGGGTTCGTGCCCGGCATCGCGCGCCTCGGGTTGCCCGACCTGAACATGGCCGATTCGGCCGTAGGCGTCACGCAGGGCGCAAAGCGGGGCCGCTATGCCACGCCTCTGCCCTCGGCGCTGGCCCTGGCAGCCACCTGGGATGCCAAATCGGGCTACGCGTACGGAGCGCTGATAGGCCGCGAACTGCGCGACCTCGGCTATAACGTCTCTCTTGGCGGCGGCGTCAATATCACCCGCGAACCGCGCAACGGCCGCAACTTCGAATATCAGGGCGAAGATCCCGTCCTCGCCGGAAAGATGGTGGCCCAGTGGATCAAGGGAGTGCAGGACCAGCACGTCCTCGGTGATATCAAGCACTACGCCCTCAACGATCAGGAGACAGGCCGCTACTTCGCCAACGTCAAACTCGACACTCGCTCCATGCGCGAAACGGATCTGCTCGCGTTCGAGATCGGGATCAAAGAGGCCAAACCGCACATGATTATGTGCTCTTACAACCTCATCGGGGGCGACTACGGCTGCGAGAACGATTACACCCTGAACCAGGTTCTCAAGCACGCCTGGGGATTCCAGGGCTTCGTGATCTCAGACTGGTTCGGCACCCACAGCACTGCCAAGGCAGCGCTGGCGGGTCTCGACATGGAACAGCCCGGCGCCGCCTACTTCGGCGAGGCGCTGATGGCCGCGGTGCAAAGCGGGAAAGTGCCCGCGGCGCGCCTGGACGACATGATGCGCCGTATCCTGCGCTCCGAATTCGCCAGTGGGATTGTGGACGATCCGCCGGTTCGTAAGGTGCCGGACGTAACCGGCGGCATGGAGGTGGCGCAGCACGTGGCCGAGAGCAGCCTGGTGCTGCTGAAGAATTCGGGCGTGCTGCCGCTCAGTGCCGGCGGTCTGAAGCGCATCGCCGTGATCGGTTCGCACGCCGACGTGGGCGTGCTGTCGGGCGGCGGTTCAGCGCAGGTGGATCCGCCGGGGGGCAACGCCGTGCCCCGCCAACCCCGGCCCGGAGAGAGCGAAGTCGAAGCGCTGCTCGGCACCGTGGTATGGCATCGCGATTCGCCCCTAAAGGCGATTCAGGTGAAGGCGCGCGGCGCGTCGGTCCAGTATGACGGCGGCGCCGATCCGGCTTCGGCGGCGGCGCTCGCAAAAGGCTGCGACGTGGCCATCGTCTTCGTCAACCAGCCCTCCAGCGAAGGCCATGATCTCGGCTTCTCGCTCCCGGAGAACCAGGATGCCCTGGTGAACGCGGTGGCCGCGGCGAATCCGCGCACGGTGGTGGTGCTCGAATCCGGCGGCCCGGTTGCCTTGCCCTGGATCGGGCAGGTGGGCGCCGCCGTGGAGGTGTGGTTCCCGGGTATCCGCGGCGCGGAGGCCATCGCCAACGTGCTCTTCGGCGACGTCAACCCCTCGGGAAAACTGCCAGTCACCTTCGCCCGGAGCGAGGCCGACCTGCCGCACCCGGTGCTCTTCGAGCCAGCCGGAAAACCCGGCCCGATCGATGGCCTTTTCGAACCCCTGCCTCCCTTCGACGTGAACTACACCGAAGGGCTGAAGGTCGGCTACAAGTGGTTCGACGCCGAGCGCAAGGAGCCCGTATTCCCGTTCGGCCACGGGCTCTCGTATACGACGTTCGCGTATTCCGGCCTCAAGGCGACTCCCCAGTCCGTCACCTTTGCGGTCCGGAACACGGGCAAGCGCGCGGGCATTGAAACCGCGCAGGTATACGCGGGGCTGCCGGCCGCGGCGGGTGAGCCGCCCAAGCGACTGGTGGGCTGGGAAAAGGTGGAGTTGCAGCCGGGCGAATCCAGGACCGTAACCGTTGCCTTGGATCCGCTCTATCTGTCAATCTTCAACGTGGGAGAGGATGCGTGGGAACTGCTGCCCGGCGACTACAGGATACAGGTGGGCACATCGTCCCGGGATTTGCCGTTATCGGCGAGCGTGTCCGTGGTCGAGCAAAAACTAAAGTAAGAGGTTAGTCCATGAACAGTATGAAGAGAACATCCAATCATTTGGCGGCTTCAAAAGTGTTGTTACTGATCGCCGCCTTGACGGTATGGGCTATGCCGTCCCCGGCGCAAACCTTCTTTGGGTCCATCGTCGGCAACGTGACGGATGCGTCCGGCGCCGCCGTGCCGGGCGCCGCCGTGACCCTGACGAACACCGGCACCTCCGAGAAGCGCACCGGCGAAACCGACTCGCGAGGCGCATACCAATTCGTCAACCTGGTTCCCGGCGTGTACCGGGTCGATGTCGAGAAGACCGGATTCCAAAGGCTGTCGCGCCCGGACGTCCAGGTACAGGTGCAGTCGGCGGTGCGTATTGACGCGGCGCTGCAAATCGGCGAGGTCTCGCAGACACTGGAAGTCACCGGGCAGGCGGCGCTGCTACAGACGGAAACCACGGCGCTGAGCCAGGTAGTGGAGGGCCGCACGGTGCAGGACATGCCGCTCAACGGCCGCAACGTGCTCAACCTGGTGGAACTCGTGCCCGGCGTGGTGCCGCAGGGCTCTTCCAGCGGTAACCCCATGGGCAACCAGAGCAAAGGGGGCACCACAAATCCCAACGGCTGGGGCAACTACCAGATCGGCGGCGGTATGGCCAACCAGAGCGGCACATACATGGACGGCGCGCCCATGAACGTGAGCTACGTCAATTCCGTCATCCTGGTCCCGACCCAGGATGCCATCGCGGAATTCCGGGTGGCCACCAACAACGTCAGCGCCGAGTTCGGCCGGTTCGCCGGCGGCATCGTCAACCTGACCACCAAATCCGGCACCAATCAGTTCCACGGTGGTCTCTACGAATACCTCCGAAACCGGAGTTTGAATGCCAACGATTTCTTCAGCAACCGTTCCGGCATCGCCCGGCCCGCATTCAACCAGAACCAGTATGGCGCCAATGGCGGCGGGCCTTTGATCAAGGATAAGACCTTTTTCTTCTTTAGCTGGGAAGATTTCAAGTATCGCCAGGGCCTGCCCACCGTCACCACCGTTCCCACCGCGGCCATGAAGACCGGGGACTTTTCCGGCGCGGGCATCCCTCTGGTCTACGACCCTCTCTCGACCACGCAGACCTCGCCCGGTGTGTACACCCGCACGCCGTTTGCCGGGAAGCTGATTCCGGCAGCACGCATTGACTCATCGGCCAATGTGATGAAGAACTACTGGGGCGCGCCGAATGCGCCAGGTATCGTTAACAACTGGGTCGGCAACGGACGCGCCGGCGGCGATCAGTACCAGATCAACGCCCGCGGCGACCAGAGCGTGAGCGATAAGCAGCGCCTGTTCGCGCGCTACACGCGCTGGATCGGCAATACGATTCCCAACGATCTGTTCCAGACCAAAGCGACCGGCATCACGGCGTACTACACCACCGACCAGGCGGTTCTCGGCGACACGTATTCCCTCAGCCCCTCCACCGTCGCCGACGTTCGCGCCTCGTTCACCCGCTTCCGGTTCGGCTTCACCCCGGTCAGCCAGGGGGCGGATCTCACTCAATTCGGGCCGGCGTACGCGAAACTGCAGTCCCAGATGAGCTTCACCAATTATCCCGGGAACGCCGTGACCGGAATGCAAAGCTTCTCCCAGGCCGTGACCGTCCGCAACGTGAACAACGTCTACTCGCTTTCCGAAAACGTCACCAGGATCGTGGGCAGCCACACGTTGAAGGTCGGCGCCGAGCAGCGTCTCATCGAGTGGAATTACGGCCAGACCAACAACGCCGCCGGCACATTCAATTTCGACAACCGGATCACGGCGCAGAACCCGCTCTCGCCTACGGGTTCGGGCTATCCGTTCGCGTCGTTTATGCTGGGCTACCCCTACAGCGGGCTCGCCACGGAAATCGCGCTCAGCAGCGCGCGGATGTGGTATCACGGCCTGTACGCGACCGATACCTGGCAGGCCACCCGCAAGCTGACCTTCAACTACGGGGTCCGCTGGGACTTCCCCGGTTCGTTCTGGGAAAAGCACGACAGCAACCTGGTGTTCCTGCCGGGCGCCCCCGATCCGATTTCCGCAAAGGTGGGCATGACGCTCAAAGGCCAGCCCGCCCTGACGAACTCCGACGCTTATCCCGACCGCAAGGTTCACCCCGCGATTTACAAGCTCTTCGCGCCTCGCCTTGGCCTGGCTTACCGCGTCAACGACAAGATGGTGCTCCGCACCGGTTACGGCCTCGCCTACCTCCCCAACGATGTAGCCTTCCTGGATTCGCCGTGGGCGGCTTCCGTCAACAGCGCTGCCACTAACATGGTCGCCTCGCTCGACGGCGGTCTGACTCCCTCGGCCACACTGAGCAATCCGTTCCCCAGCGGGCTCATCCCGCCGGTGGGACACAGCGCCTCCTTCCTGAGCGCGCTGGAAGGTTCCACGCCCAGCGCGCCGGTTCCCGACTCGCCGCATCCCTACGCGCAGCAGTGGAACCTCAACCTGGAGCGCGAATTCGCCGGCGGCCTCATGATCGAAGTGGGCTACGGCGGCTCCAAGGGCACGCATCTTCCCATTTCCATCAGCGCCCAGATGAACCAGATCGGCGATCAGTACGACTCCATGGGCGCGGCTCTTCTCACGCAGGTGAAGAATCCGTTCTATGGCATCCTGCCCGCCAGTATCGGCCAGTTGGCCGCGGCCACCGTGGCGCAGGGCCAGTTGCTGCGGCCCTATCCGCAGTTCCTGGGCGTCACCAACGCCAGCTACAACGTGGGCGCCTCGACCTACCACTCCCTGCAAACCAAGGTGCAGAAACGCTTCCACTCCGGCGGCAGCCTGTTGGCTTCCTACACTTGGGCCAAGCTGATGAGCAACTCCGATACGCTGACCTCGTGGCTGGAATCGTCTTCCGCCGGCGCGGTCCAGAACTGGAACAACCTCCGGGCGGAGAAGTCCCTCGCCAGCTACGACGTCCCCAGCCGTCTCATCGTCAGCTATGTCTACGACCTTCCCTTCGGCAAGGGCAAGAGCTTCCTGAAGAACGCCGCCGGTCCCGTGGACAAGATCGTCTCCGGGTGGGGCGTCAACGGCGTCGCCACCTTCCAAAGCGGTTTCCCGCTGACGCTGACCGCGCAGGCCACCACCATCAGTTCCACCTTCGGCGGCGGCACACCGCGTCCAAACGTCGTCGCGGGCTGCTCCAAGTCCCCCGGCGGCACCGCGCAATCCAAACTCAACGGGTGGTTCAACACCTCCTGCTACTCGCAGCCGGGCCAGTTCACCTTCGGCAACGAGGGCCGCACCGACCCGAACCTGCGCAGTTCCGGAATCAACAACTGGAACTTCGCGGCAACCAAGGGCACCGCGATCACCGAACGCGTGAACCTGCAGTTCCGCGCGGAGTTCTTCAACCTGACCAACCGCGTACAGTTCAACGCAGCGGGCGGCGCCTTGGGGACTCCGACGTTCGGCGTGGTCACCGCCAGCCGCAACCTTCCGCGCCAGATCCAGTTCGGTCTGCGCGCATCCTTCTAACCTGTAGCCGGCGGCAGTCCCGCTCAATCGTGCGGGACCGGCGCCGCGCCCTTGGAGAAGTAAATCAAGTGCCTGCCGAATTGACAGCCCAGCATGTAATTGAACGGATGCGGCAGAGCCTCGGCATGCCGTGGAAGGCGGACGGCAGGGATCAGTTCTTCGCCGGCAATCCCGCGACCGCCGTTACCGGCATCGTAACGACTTACGCTCCGACGTTGGAGGTGCTTCGGCGCGCGGTCGCCGGAAAGCGGAACTTGATCATTTGCCGCGAGTCCCCATTCTGGTATCACGAGGGTTATTACGGCGCCGCGCCGGCCCTGGAACTTCTTGCCAGCGACGCCGCTTACCGGGCCAAGCAGGAAATCATTCAATCCAACCAACTCGTGATCTGGAAATTCGTCGATCATTGGGATGCCCGCAAGACCGACGGGCAGTTGCGCGGTCTTGCCAAGGCGCTCGGCTGGCAGCGTTTCCATCGATCGAAGGCTAAAGCCGGTGAAGAGCCCTATCAGCCAGGAGACGCCTTTTTCAAGCTGCCACCCACGAACCTGGGAGCCCTTGCCCGAGCTATCGAGGCCAGCCTGAAGATTCAGGCTGTGAGGGTTATCGGCGACCCGCGGGTCGCCATCGGTAAGGTGGCCGTGATGCCAGGGTTCACGCTGGTGCCAGACCTTCGCAAGATTCTCCGGGAGCCTGACGTGGACGCCGTCGTGGCTGGCGAGCCGGTGGAATGGGAGGCCGCCCCATACTTCCAGGACGTCATCGCTACGGGCCGGAAGCAGGGAATGATTCTGATCGGCCAGCAGGCATCATCCGAGCCTGGCAGCGGCGAGGTGGCGGCATGGCTGAAGACGTTTATCTCCGAGGTCCCGGTCGAATGGATCCCTGCCGGCGAACCGTTCTGGGTGTTGGATTGAGGGGGCGTCGATCATGAGTCGCGATTTTTCGAGAAGACATTTCGCACTGCTCGCCGGTTCCGGCGCCACGCTCCGGCGCCTGGCCGCGCAGCCGGCCCCAATCACCGCCCGCCAGGTCGTGGAGCGCATTCAGAGGAATGTAGGCGTACCGTGGCAAGCGGAGACCGTGGACGTGTTCAAGGCCGGCAATCCCGATACGCCAGTGAACGGCATCGCGACCACGTTCGTGTCCACTCTCAGCCTGCTCCAGCGCGCCACCCCGCGGGGAAGAATTTCATCGTCACGCACGAGCCCACGTTCTACAATCACTTCGACGACACCAAAGGTCTGGAAGACGACCCGGTCTACCGTTACAAGCAGGAGTTCATCAGGAAGAACAATCTCGTACTCTGGCGATTTCACGACCACTGGCATGCACGCAAGCCGGACGGAATCTTCGTCGGCTTCGCACGCACGCTCGGATGGGAGGCGTTCGCCATGAAGGGGGCGCCGGGCGCGAGCCACTCGAGTTTCGTCATGCCGCCCCGGCCGTTTGCCGAGGTCGCACGTGAGATCCGGTCCAGGCTCAATACCCGCAGCATGCGGTTGATCGGCGATCCCAACACTCCAATCAGCAAGGTGTGCACCATGGGACACGAACTCTCTGGCGCGGTAAGGCTGGTGCGGGACTTCGACCTCCTGCTCGCCCCCGAGGTGCGGGAATGGGATTCGGTCGAATATCTGCGCGACCTGGCGGTCGCCGGCGGTAACAAGGCTGCCGCGATTCTGGCGCACGAGCGGGTAGAGGAGTTTGGAATGGAGGAGTGCGCCACGTGGCTGCGAACCTTCGTTCCAGAAGTGCCGGTGGAGTACATTCCATCCGGAGAGCCGTTTTGGGGTATTCCAAACAACAAGGGGCAGGCACGCCCCTCCAATCGAAGCCGTCCTGGGGCGAATGGTAAGTCAAGCAATGAGGATAGGAGAGTAATAAGATGAGACACGGTAGCTGGTGGGACCACACAAGCGCTGCCGCCCGGTTCGGCAGGGCCGGTGGCTGGCTGTTGATTGTCGCGGCGTGTGCGGCCATTCTGGCAGGGGCGCTGCAAGCCCAGGGGTTCTTCGGATCGCTCGTGGGATCGGTCATCGACCCCTCTGAGGCGGCCATACCTGGGGCAAGAGTAACGCTGACGAATACAGGCACCGGCGAAATCAAGACCGCCGAAGCCGACACCGTCGGCAATTATCAGTTTCTAAATCTGATCCCGGGCTTCTACAAAGTGGACGCGGAAAAATCCGGTTTCAAGCACTTCACCCGGGATCAGATTCAGGTCACGGTGCAGGCGGCGGTTCGTGTCGACGTGCACTTACAGGTGGGCGCCGTGGATCAGACAGTCGAAGTCAGCGCGCAAGCCGTGGTACTTCAGACCGAAACGGCCACGTTGAGCCAGGCAGTCGGCGGGCGCAACGTCACGGAGATGCCGTTGAATGGCCGTAATGTCTACAACCTGGTAGCACTGGTTCCCGGCGTCGTGATGGAGGGCGGAACCCCGCAGATCGGCGGAGGCATGGCCAACCAGAACGCGACTTACGTGGACGGCGTTCCCATGAACACGGCGTATTTCAACCAGACCGCCGCGGCTCCCACGCAGGATTCGGTGGAAGAGTTCCGCGTCCAAACCAACACCGCCAGCGCCGAGTTTGGCCGCTTCGCGGGTGGTGTCATCAGCCTGACCTCAAAGACGGGCACCAACGATTTCCACGGCACGGCCTACGAGTTCCTGCGCAATAAAGATCTCAACGCCAACACGTTCTTCAGCAACCGTTCCGGCCTGGTGCGGCCTCCGTTTACGCAGAACCAGTTCGGCGGCACTTTCGGCGGGCCCATCCGCAAGAACAAGACGTTCTTCTTCGGGAGCTACGAAGGCTTCCGCCAGCGCCAGGGCGTGAACTTCGTGCTGACCGTTCCCACCGCGAAAATGCTGGCGGGCGATTTCAGCGAGTTGCCGGCCGGCGTCACGATTCACGATCCTCTCTCCTCGGCCAACGGGACCAACCGCACGCAATTTCCCAACAACGTGATTCCGCCGAGCCGGCTCGACCCCACGGCAGTGATCCTCTCCAAGATTCAATGGACCGCGCCGAACCAGACCGGGATCAACAACAACTGGGTCAACAATGCCAGCGGCGGGCAGGACAACAACACGGTCAATATGCGTGTGGACCACAACCTCAGCGATAAGCAGCGCATGTTTGGCCGCTACAACCTGGCCAAACCCGCTCCGCTGCTGGTGGCGCCTTACAACACGAACGAATACACCACCGGAACGCGCGCAAGTTATTTCACGACCGCGGTGTTCGGCGATACGTATACGTTTACGCCGACGATGTTCTTCGACTTCCGCGCGTCGTTCCTTAGAAATCACAATTTCCGTTACCCGGACCAGCTCGGGCTCGATCTCACCACCATCGAATGGCCGCCGGCATATAACTCCCAGGACCTGACGCGAACCCTGCCGCAAATTTGCGTTACTAACTACGATTTCACTTACAACGGCCAGGGCGGCTACTGTCAGGGCAACCCGCAATCGGTGATCATCGTCACCAACAACGTCTTCGATATCGCCCCAAGCCTGACGAAGGTGTTCGGCCGTCACACCGTGAAGTTCGGCGTCGAACTGCGCAAGGCCCAGTTGATGTATCTTCAGCAGAACAACAACTCGGGCAATTTCAGCTTTACCAGCGGCATGACGGCGGCCAATGTGCTCACTCCCGGCAACACCGGGTATTCGTTCGCATCTTTCATGCTCGGCTTTGGCGCGATCAACAGCGGCACTAACGCGCTCGGGCTCAACGCCGCCACCACCGGCCTGGAGCTTTACCAGGCCTACTACTTCAACGATACGTTCGTGGTGAACCGCAGGTTCACCGTGAATTACGGGCTCCGCTGGGAAGGAATGGGGCCGTTCACTGAGAAGTGGGATCGCCAGGTCGTACTTGAGCCTTACGCGCAGAATCCGCTGGTTGCAAACAAAGGAACAGTGGCACTCGTCAATTCGTCCGATTACGCGGACCGTGGAATCACGCCGCACCCCTATCACCTGTTCGCGCCGCGGCTCGGCATCGCATACCGCGCCAGCGATAAGTGGGTGATCCGGACCGGCGCTGGTATCAATTTCCTGCCCACCGACGGCAACATCTTGTCCTCGCCCTTCGGCTCGCCGGTCAATACGATCAGCACGCCCTGGGTGCCCTCTCTCGATGGCGGACTGACGCCCGCCGCCACGCTGCACAACCCCTTCCCCAACGGGATTACGGTTCCGCCCCAGCGCGGCGCCAACTACCAGCAGGCGCTTCTGGGCCTGGCAATCTCGGCGCCGCAATCCAACAATCCATTCGCCTACACTATGCAATACAACATCGGGGTAGGCCGCGAACTGCCGGGGGGCGGGATGCTCGAAGTGGCCTATGCCGGATTGAAGGGTGTCCACCTCTACCGCTTCTCCGGACGGCAATACAATCAGCTGGCCGATTCGTACCTGTCGCTCGGTACCCAGCTATTACAGCAAGTGCCGAATCCCTATTACGGGAAAGTGGCGGTCGGAGCCCTGGCGCAGCCGACTGTGACGTACGGCCAGTTGCTCCGTCCTTACCCGCAGTACACGGGGTTCCTGAACGTAGCCGAGCCCGACGGCAATTCGCGCTATCACGCACTGCAGGTCAAAGTTGAAAAACGGTACCAGAAGGGCGGCACTATCCTGGTGTCGTACACCCGCTCCAAGCTGATTTCGGACCTGGAACAGCAGGCGGCCTTCACCAGCGGCGTGGGCGCCTACATTCCGCAGGACTACAACAATCTCCGTGCGGAACGCGCGCTCGCAGCCTACGACATCCCGCAGACCTTTATCGTCAGCTACGTGTACGACATTCCCATGGGCAAGGGGCACAGTTTCCTGGGCCAACTGCCGGGCGCCGCCGACAAACTGGTCTCCGGCTGGGGTATCAACGGCATCACCACCTTCCAGGCGGGTCCGCCGCTCTCCCTGACGATGGCGACAAACAACACGAATTCATACGGCGGAACGCCGCGGCCGAACGTGACCGCGGGTTGCGCTAAGTCGATCTCCGGCTCGGCCCAATCCAGGCTGACCGGCTGGTTCAACATCTCCTGCTTCACCGCGCCGCCAGCCTTCACCTTCGGCAGTGAAAGCCGGACGGATTCCGGCATACGCGCGGCCGGGGTAAACAACTTCGACTTTGCGGTCTTCAAGGACACGCAGATTGGCGAGCGCATCGGCCTGCAATTCCGGGCCGAGATATTCAACCTCGCCAATCGCGTGCAGTTCTCCGCCCCCAATACCACGGTGGGCAGTGCTACCTTCGGTGTCGTGGCCGGCCAGGCGAACAATGCCCGTCTGGTCCAGTTGGCGCTTCGTCTGAAGTTCTAACCGCGGCTCGGGTGCGGCGGCATGACCACCGCACCCGGCCGAAACGAGGATCGTTCTATGAAAGCTCCGAATTGGTTCGTATTGCCGGCGGGGGCGCTGATGTTCGTTTCCTTGCCCGCCTACTCCCAGAACTCCGCTCCCGGAAGGCTACGCGCCGGCGCGGCGAAGGTGGATGTCACTCCCAAGCAAAGCGAACTGCAGGTCTCCACCGATTCCATTCGCGACCATCTCTACGTTCGCGCGATCGTAGTGGACAACGGCAGCAAGTGCGCGGCGCTGATCAATGTGGACGGCGGCGCGCGCGATCCGGTGGTGAGCGAGGCAATCGCGAAGGCTTCGGCTTCCACGAAATGCCCGCCTGAGAACTTCATTATTTCCGGCACTCACTCCCACAGCGCCTCAACTGGCGGCCTCGGCGGCGCGGGCGAACCCTCCGCGCCCAAGATCGTAAGCGCCATCGTTTCGGCTGTGGATACGGCGAAATCACGGCTGGCCCCGGCGCGGGTGGGCTACGGAACCGCCAAAGTCGATCTGAACGTCAACCGAGACCTCTTCAACTCCAGGCAGGAGTGGCGCCAGGAGCCGAATCCGAACGGCCCGTCCGACAAGACCCTGGCCGTGGTGGAGTTCGTCGGTGCCGACGATGTGCCCATCGGCGTGTACCTGAATTACGCCATGCACCCCATCAATTTCTATTTGAGTGGGGTCATCAGCGCGGACTTCCCCGGTGAGGCGGCGCGCTACATCGAAGAGATGTTCGACAACAAGACGATTGCCGTTTTCACTCAGGGCGCCTCCGGCGACCAGAATCCCCGGATGGCAATGTCTCCCTCCTTCTTTCTCGGTCAGCGCATGCGGCTCGCCGAGAGCCGCGGCCCGTTCGTGCAGACTCTGGGGCCGCCGCCTCCCATCGCGCCTCAGAGCCCCACCGGATTCAACCCGCAAAGGGCCTCGTCCGAGCGGCAGGCGATTCCTGCCGAGAACCTCGCTGCGTACAAGAAGGCACTTGCCAACACCAGCGATTACGTCGTAATGATGGGCACACTAATAGGCGCGAGCGCTATCCGCGTGATGCGCGAGGAGATCAAGCCCGTGGATACAGCGCTCATTTGGGCCGGCCAGCAGGCCTTCACCTGTCCCGGGCGCGACCGCTTGGATACTGCCAACCCGGCGCGCGAAAATGTGCTTCCGCCCTACAAGGAAGGAGCCGATGTGAATCTCAAGGTCGGGCTGCTGCGAATCGGCGAAATCAATTTCGCCAGCGTCAACGGCGAGGTCTACAGCCAGATCGCCATGCGTCTGAAGGCCGAAGCGCCGGCGAATAAGACCATGGTCGTAACCCTGGCCAACGGCGCCGCCAACTCCGGCTACATCTACTCGGACGAAGCCTTCAGCCACCTGACGTTCCAGGTGATCGGCTCGCGGCTGAAGCCGGGGTGCGCGGAAGGCAAGATCGTCTCGACCGCGATCGACCTGATGCACCGGTCGGGTGAATAACGCGTGCCACGGAGTCCCGAAAGTAGCTGTTCGTGCGCTTGTCCGGGCAGCCGAACCGAGCCGCGAACGTGAGTGAGCGGTGGACTTCCGGGCATGACGTTCAACGCAGTGAAACCAGCATATGAGTCGCACCAATTCGATTTGGACCAGTGAGTTCGACCGCCGGGCGTTTCTTGCCGGGATCGGCGGAACGGTCGCCGCTCCGGCGCTACGCGCCCAGGCAAAACCCGAAAAGACCGTCACCGCCAAGACTACGCACGGCCAGTTGCGTGGAGCGGTGGACGATGGGCTGAATATCTTCAAGGGTGTTCCCTACGCCGGTTCGCCCGCTGGCGAAAGCCGGTTCAAGGCGCCTCCCAAACTGGAGCCATGGAGCGGCGTGCGCGACGCCCTCGCCTACGGGCCGCAATCGATGCAGAACCCGGATCCCGCGTGGCCCAAGGATTGGAAGCCGGCGGCATCGAGCGAGGACTGCCTGTTCCTCAACGTTTGGACGCCTGGACTAGCCGACGGCAGGCGCCGCCCGGTCATGTTCTACTCTCACGGCGGCGGCTTCGCCACCGGCAATGGCGGCGCCGACCCCTACCCGCAAAACCAGTCGCACGACGGAGCCTCGCTCGCCAAGAGCTACGACGTGGTGGTGGTCACCCACACTCACCGCCTCAACCTGCTCGGCTACCTGTACCTGGGCGAGTTGCTCGGTGAAGAGTATGCGGCCTCGGGCGCCGCCGGCATGCTCGATATCGCAGCCGCCCTGGCATGGGTTCGCGAAAACGCGGAGGCGTTCGGCGGCGATCCGAACAACATCATGATCTGGGGCGAATCCGGCGGCGGCGCCAAGACCTCCACGCTCGTCGCCCTGCCCGCGGCTCAGGGTAATTTCCACAAAGCCAGCATCGAAAGCGGCGCCACGCTGCGGCTCCGCGACAAGAGCGGCGCCACCGAAACCACCCTCGCCACGCTTTCGAAACTCGGCCTCTCGAAGAACCAGGCGAGAGACGTCCTCAAACTGCCCGCTCAGCAATTGCTGGACGTGCAGCGGACCGCGCCTTCAACCCAGCCGCGGGGAATCGCGCCGCCGCCCACGATCTCCGGAGCCAGCATGGGATTCAGCCCGGTGGTGGACGGCCACTACATTCCCGCGCACCCGTTCGATCCGGTCGCGCCGCCCAGCGCCGTGAAGATCCCGATCATGGTGGGGACCAACAAGGACGAGACCATCTTCATGTTTCGGGGCACGCCCGCGGTATTCACAATGGATGACGCGGCGTTACGCCAGGCCCTTGAGCCGAGCCTCGGGACAAATCTTCCCCGCGTGCTGGACGTTTACCGCAAGAGCCGGCCGGGCGCGTCGCCCACGGACCTCTTCATCGCCATCACTACCGCGCGCTGGATGGGCACCAACGCCATCACCCTGGCGGAACGCAAGGTGGCGCAGAATGGCGCTCCGGTGTACATGTACAAGTTCGTCTTCGAATCGGAGATGCCCGCGGCGCAAGGCGTGACCTACCCGACCAAGGCGGCGCACGCCATGGAAATCCCGTTCAAATTCAACCACCCGCAGTGGGCAAACAGCAAACGGGAAGATCGCTTCAAGGCCGCCCGCAACATGAGCCGCGCCTGGGCGTCGTTCGCGCGCTCGAGCAACCCGAACCACAACGAGATCCCGAACTGGCCCGCCTACACCCTTGAGGCCCGCGCTACCATGTTTCTCGACGCCGAATGCATGGTGGTAAACGATCCTTTCCGCGAGGAGCGCCTGCTCTGGCAGCAACTCAGATAAGATGGCGTTCCGGGTAACGGAGTGAATGTGGGTCGCCCTGAATGGGCAGTGCTGGAGGAACGAGAATGGACAGACGCGAGTTTCTATCCACGATGGGCGCGGCAGGTGCTGCCTTGCGATTGCCGCTTACGGCCGCAAGTTCCAGGCCGCCGAACATCGTTCTAATTCTGGCCGACGACCTTGGCTACGGCGATCTCGGCTGTTACGGGTCGAGCATACGGACACCGAACCTTGACAGCCTCGCGGCGCAGGGCGTCCGCTTCACCAACTGCGATTCGGCGGATCCGGTGTGCTCGCCCTCCCGCGCCGCCCTGCTCACCGGCCGCTACCCGCCCAGGGTGGGAGTTCCACGCGTCTTCTTCCCGCAGGACAAGGACGGCCTGAATCTCGACGAGACCACCCTCGCCAACGTGCTGCGGGCGCGCAATTACTCCACCATGTGCATCGGTAAGTGGCATCTCGGCCGCCCCGAGCCGTACCTGCCCACCTCGCGCGGCTTCCAGGAGTACTTCGGCATCCCCTACAGCAACGACATGAACCCGCGCGTGCTGCTGCACAACTCCGAAGTGATCGAGCAGACCGCCGACCTGGACACCCTGACTCCGCGGTACACCGAACAGGCGCTTAAGTTCCTCAACGCCAACAAGGAGACGCCGTTCTTCCTCTATATGCCGCACACCTACCCGCACATACCGCTGGGTGCTTCCAAGCGGTTCCGCGGCAAGTCCACGCAGGGGATCTACGGCGACGTGGTGGAGGAATTGGATTGGAGCGTGGGCGAGGTTTTGCGCACGCTGAAGGAGAACAAGCAAGAGCAGGATACCCTTGTCATCTTCACCAGTGACAATGGACCCTGGTACCTCGGCAGCCCCGGCAAACTGCGCGGCCGGAAGGCGACCACCTACGAGGGCGGCGTTCGCGAGCCCTTCATCGCCCGCTGGCCGGGCCGAATCCCCAAGAGGAAGGTGTGCAATGCCATGGCTTCCCTGATGGACGTATTCCCTACCGTGACCAAACTCTGCGGCGGGGCCATGCCTTCGAAGCCGCTCGACGGGATCGACATCTGGCCGCTATTGAGCGGGGAAAAGCAGTCGCTCGACCGTGATCCCCTGCTCTATTTCGACGATTGGGAGCTGCAGTGCGCCCGCTGGAAGACCTGGAAACTACACTTCGCCCGCTATAACACCCCACCCTACGTGGAGCCGCCGCAAGCCGGGCGCCACAGTTTCCTGCTCCCCAAGCCCGAGCTGTACAACCTGGCCAGCGATCCCGACGAAAGCTACGATGTGGCGACGGAGAACCCCAGTGTGGTGGAGGAGATGCAGGCGAAGATCGCCGGCATGATCAACACCTTCCCCGCCGAAGTGCAGCAGGCCTACGAGGCCACGCAGAAGCGCAAGGCCAACCCCATCACGCCGGCCGGCGCCAATCCGTACCCGATTCGGATGTGAGTCCCCGGCTGTATCAGAACCGTTGTGTGATGTCCGGGATTTTGGTGGCCGATTCGGTTGTGTCTAGCCATCACCTCGTCGCTCGGCGTCGGTGACGGACGACTCCTGATCAGCCTCGGAACGTAGGCTGCCAGTCCCCACTGGCCAGGCGGCTTCCGCCGTGACGGCCGGCACGGTACCCGGTTGTCCGTGAGCCATCGGACGGGCGGTCCAACTCGGCCAACGCAGCCGAGCACTCAGCAAGGGGATACACGATATCGGCCGGTGTTGAGGAGTGAACCTAAAAACGGCAGTAGACCTCGCGCCTTGAACAGAGAAATGGTTACCATTGTTCAACATGGGCAAAGAAGACGAGGTCGTTCGGGTTCACCCG
>Ga0209698_10001063_pt1 | contig 31604 bp, 36 predicted proteins | sample LitLauG_LLR_2012_FD_187203 | JGI IMG/M metagenome (GOLD analysis project Ga0209698, IMG submission 187203) | Freshwater sediment microbial communities from Pennsylvania, USA - Little Laurel Run_MetaG_LLR_2012 (SPAdes) (version 2) | ecosystem: Environmental > Aquatic > Freshwater > Creek >... | reverse complement strand
CAACGTGACGATCTGCGCCAACTACACCTTCCGCAACCGCGACGGCGAGCGCGACAGCGCCGCGCACTGGAACGAGGTGACGATCTTCGCCGAAGCCGCCCGCGGCTACATCGCCACCTACTGCAAGGAGGGCGACCTGGTCATCGCGCGGGGCCGGATCAAGCAGACAAGCTTCACCCGCAACGGCGCGACGGTCTACGGCGTCGACCTCCTCGCCGACGAGTTCTCGGTTCTGGCCCCGAAGACGGAACGCGCGCCGGCGTCGGCTGAAACCGAGGCCGAGACGCCGAAGGCCAAGGGCAAAGCCCGCGCCAAGTGACGGCCCGGGGGCGGCGCAAGCCGCCCCTTTGGCTCCCGAGCCGCCAAGACGGCGGCTCAGGCGCCGAAGGTGATGCCCCTCGTTGGGATTTGCCTCCATAATCTCGCTGCGAAGACCGAGTCGGGCTAGCCGCCGACCTTCAGAATGGCGAGGGCGCTCTGAACGGACGCCGAACTCTTACCGGCGGCGGCGCCCGCCGCTGCGGACGACTTGTAGTCGCCGTCGCTGTCCTTGACCTGCGCCGACATGGGATTTTTGACCTTGTAGTCGCCGTCAGTGGCGCGCGCATTGGCGGCGCGCGGCGTGGCGGCGACCTGAGGCAGGGGCGCCGGGCTGGAAGTGACCGCGGGCAGGGACATTCTGAACATCTAGTTTGGAACTGGGGGAAGCCGACGCGTCGGCGAAAATGATTCAAAGCTGAAGGGAATGGCGATTGCGCCGGTCGTAGAACGGCTTCATGCCTCAGGCGGGACTCGCGCCGCCGCCTGCCTACGACAAGCGCGAACATGGCGCACTCGGATTAACGGCGGCATAGGTCGGCGAGCTGCCCGTCCCTACGTATTTCCTGCGTTGGGCGCATTCCCGGTTCCGCGCGCGCGATCGAAGGTCCTTGGCGTCATGATTTCGCGACCATCCATCCGAGGCCGCGCACGTTGAGAATGACCGACCTGCCGAATTTGCTGCGTACCGAGTGGATCAGATACTCGACGGCGCCGCTTTCGATCTCTTCTCCGCAGCCATAGAGCCGGTCCTCGATCTCCTGAGGCGGGGCAGATTCACATCGAGAAGGATCACGGTGTAGCCGGGTTCGCGAATGACCGCTTCGGCATCCCTTCCGTCGCGCGCCCAATCGACGGAAAAGCCCACAGCATTAAGGGCCTTGACCAGCGCTTCGCCGATCATCCGGTCGTCGTCGATCAACAGCACCGGCATGGCGTTCCCGGCGGCCCGCCCCGGCTTCCGGTCGGACTTTCGACGGTCCGGTAACGCGGCAGAATTAGCTGGAACTTAGGACTGCCCCGGCGATCCACGATGGCGAGCCGCCTAATTCGTGGCTAACTCAATCGCGAGATGCTCGTTTCCAAGCGCCGCGAAGCTGGGTCGGCGGCGACCGCGTCATGGATCTGCGCAATGAAGCGATGGAAAAGGAGAGGGGCATGACGAGAAATGCATTCAAGGCGATCGCGCGGGGCGGATGCGCGCTGGCGAGCGCGCTGATATGGCTGGGGATCGCCACCGTCGCGCCCACGCGGGCCGCTCAGGTGGAGGCGCCTTATCGCCTCACTAAGAGCGTACCCCTCGGTCCGGGCGAGAAGTGGGACTTGGTCACATTCGATCCCGACGCCGAGCGCGCGTACGTCGCGCATGGCGACCACGTCACTGTCGTGGACACCGGAAAAGGCGAAGTGGTCGGCAACGTCGGCCCCATTTCCGGCAAGACCCAAGGTATCGCCATCGTGCCGGGCGGCGCGCGAGGCTACACCGATGATAGCAAGCGAGGGGTCGCGATTGCTTTCGACTTGCGTTCGCTGAAGCCGGTGAGGGACATCGCGGCCAAGCCCGACGCCGACGCGATCGTCTACGAACCCGTGACCCGGCATGTCTTCGTCATTAATGCGGACAGCGGTTCGGTCACGGTGATCGATCCGGCGTCGGACAGCGCGATGGCGACCATCGATGTCGGCTCGGGCCTGGAGGGTGGCGTCTCCGACGGCAAGGGCGACATTTTCGTGAATGGCGTGGAGAAGAACGAGATCGTCAGGATTGACGCGCGGACCGACAAGGTGGTCGTGCGCTGGGCCATGCCGGATTGCGAGCGCCCGCACGGGCTCGCCATGGATACTGAGACGCGGCGGCTTTTCGCGACCTGCGTCAATCAGATCATGGTTGTCATGGACGCCGATAACGGGACAACCGTCGCCCGTTTGCCGATCGGTCGTTTCAGCGACGGCGCGGCCTTCGATCCCGTGCGCAAGCTCGCCTTCAGTTCCAACGGAGACGGCACGCTGACCGTCATCAGGGAGAAAGACCCCGAGCACTTCGACCCGCTGGCGACCGTTCCGACCCAACTCGGCGCGCGCACCATGGCCATCGATCCCCGATCGGGGCGGCTGTTTCTGGTTGCTGCTAAAGTGGAAAAAGTGACGCCTTCGACGACCCCCGGTGGGCGCCCCAGCATAAGCTACGTGCCGGGCTCGCTTCAGCTTCTCTATTTCGACCCGGCGACCTGACGGCGCCCGGGCTCTGACGCCGTAACGGAAAACGGAGATGAATTGAGGGTTCTGTTGGTCGAAGACGATCCCATGATCGCCGAGGGCGTCGTCGTCGGCCTGAGGGCCGCCGGCATGTCCGTCGATTGGGTGCGCGACGGGTTGCATGGCGAAGCCGCGCTCCGCGACGGCGGTTACGCTGTTGCGTTGCTCGACCTCGGGCTTCCCGGCGCGGACGGCCTCGACGTTCTCAAATTCGCACGGAGCGAGGGCGTCGAAACGCCGGTGCTCGTCATCACCGCGCGCGACGGCGTCGATGATCGCGTCGGCGGGCTCGACCTCGGCGCCGACGACTATCTGGTGAAGCCGTTCGAGATGCGCGAGTTGCAGGCGCGTATCCGAGCCCTGGTTCGCCGGCGGGCCGGTCGCGCCACGTCCGCGCTGATCGCGGGCGCGAGCGAGCTCAACACCGAAACGCACCTTTTTTCGCGCGGCGACGTATCGGAAGTGCTGCCGGCGCGCGAATTTGCGCTGATGCTCGCGCTGATGGAGCGCCCGGGTCGTATCCTGTCGCGGGCGCAGATCGAGGAGCGCATCTACGGTTGGGGCGAGGAGGTCGAGAGCAACGCGGTTGACGTGCTGATCCATTCGATCCGGCGCAAGTTCGGCAGGGACGTCGTCCTGAACGTGCGCGGCGCGGGCTGGATGGTCGCAAAGTCATGACCCGATCGTTGCAGCGAACCGCGCTGGCGTGGATGACGGGGCTCCTCACGGTCGTCGGTCTCGTCACTGTCCTGATCGCGTATATTTACGTCCGAGACCAAACGAACGAATTTCTCGACGGCCAGCTTCGGCAGATCGCGCTGAACGCCGGCGATGGGCCCGCGATCACCAGCGCGGCGCCCGCCAACGACCAGGACCCGGAGGATCAGTTCGCCATCGCCAAATGGGACGGGCGCGGCCAGCTGGTTCATCGATCCGACGCCGGAATCGACATCCCCCGCCAAATTCGGCCCGGCTTCGCCGAGGTCGAGGCGAGCGGGAAGCGCTGGCGCGTTTTCACGCAGAAGGACGGCGACCGCGAAGTGCAGGTCGCCCAGCAGGATGAGGTTCGCGCGGAGATCATCGAGAGCGCGGCCCTCGGCGTCGCGGCGCCGATCGTGATCGTGATCCCGCTCTCCTGGATCGTGGTCGGCTGGGCGATGAGCCGCCTGTTGCGGCGGCTCGACGAACTTGCGGCCGAGGTCGCCGCGCACACCACGCTCGCACGCGAGCCGATCCCCATGGACGGCGTCCCGTCGGAGATGGCGCCGCTGGTGTTGAGCCTGAACGGCCTCATCGAACGGCTTCGGGCCGCCATGGACGCGCAGAAGCGCTTTCTGGCCGACGCCGCCCATGAACTGCGCACGCCCCTGGCGGCCATGCAGATCCAGGTCGATAATCTCACGGCGGAACAGGTGAGGCCGTCCGCAAGCGTGGCCTCGCTCGCCGCAGGCGTAAAGCGGGCGAGCGATCTGATGAACCATCTGCTCCGGCTCGCACGTCTCGACGAGCCGCTCCCGGCCGGACGCGAACGGATCGACGTCGGCGCGCTGCTGCTCGAAGCCGTCGCGGACATCGCGCCGATCGCGGACCGCGCAAACATCGATGTCGGCGCGGACATAAGCACGGCTGTGATCGGCGTGGCCGTCGAACCGGACGTGCGAACGCTGTTCGGCGTCCTCATCGACAACGCCGTGCGCTACACGCCTTCGGGCGGATCGGTCGATGTGCGGCTTTCTTGCGAAGCCGACCGCGCGGCGGTCGAGATCGTCGATACCGGTCCCGGTCTGCCCAAAGGCCAGGAGGAGCGGATTTTCGACCGCTTCTTTCGCGGCGCACCGTTCGGTTCCGAGGGGACGGGCCTCGGGCTTGCGATCGCGCGTCGCGTCGCCGAACGCAACGGGTTCGAATTGACGGTCGAGAACCGCGCCGATGGCCGCACGGGCGTTCGCGCCCGCGTCGTCATGCAAGCCGCACAAGAACAGGTCGGCTAATTCGCCCCTAAGTCTGAGGCGATAGATGCGTTGGTCATGGAACGCGGGACCGAAACACCCTTTCGGTCGGCGTTCGCCACGGAGACTCCCATGACAAAATCTATCGGGCTCGGCGCCTGCGGCGCCTTTGCCCTTCTTACGGCGTTCGCTCTTCCGGCTATCGCCTACAACGGCCAGAATCTGGCCCCACAGGCGAAGATCGACATCGCCCAGGCGCGCAGCCTCGCGCTCAAGGCCCATCCGGGCCAGATCACCGACGAGGAACTTGAACAGGAACGCGGCGGCACGGGTCTGCGCTATTCGTTCGACATCAAGAACGGCTCTGTCACCAGCGAAGTCGGCGTCGATGCGCGAACCGGGCGCGTTCTGGAAAACAAGGCCGAGGGCCCGAACCCGGACTGATCGCCGCCCTTTCGCATAGTCGCCTCCGCCCGCTTTGCGGGCGGAGGTTCGCCCGACGAGGATTCCATGACCGATGACCGCGACGCCACCTTAAGCAAGATTCCCGAAGTCACGCTCGCTTTCTGGATCGTGAAAATCCTGGCGACCACGCTGGGCGAGACCGGCGGCGACGCGGTCACCATGAACCTGTTTCACGCCAACACGACCGGGAACAACACGGGCTATCTGATCGGGACCGCCATCTTCGCCTCGGTTTTCCTGGCCGCCGTGGTTGCGCAAATCTCCGTCAAGCGGTTCAACGCCTGGATCTACTGGTTCGCCATCGTCGCCTCGACGACGGTCGGCACCACGCTCGCCGACTTCCTCGACCGTTCGCAGGGCCTTGGTTACCCCGGCGGCGCCTCGATCCTGCTCGCATGCGTGCTGGCTGCGCTCGCGGTCTGGTATTTCACGCTCGGCTCCATCGACGTGCACACGGTCTCGACGCCGAAAGTGGAGATTTTCTACTGGGTGACGATCACCTTCTCGCAGACGCTCGGCACCGCGCTCGGGGACTGGATCGCGGACGGCACCGGGCTTGGTTACGAAGGCGGCGCGCTGGTGTTCGGCGTTGGCCTCGCCTTGCTCGCCGCGCTGTATTTCTGGACCCAGGTCTCGCGGGTCTTCCTGTTCTGGGCCGCCTTCATCCTGACGCGCCCGCTCGGCGCCACCGTCGGCGACCTCCTCGACAAACCGCATCATCTGGGCGGCCTCGCGCTCAACCGCTACTATGCGTCGGCGCTTCTTCTGGCCGCCATCGTCGCGCTGATCGTCGTGCTGCCTCAAAGGGCGGGAAGGCATCCTTCCTCGGCGTCGCCGGTATGAGCTTGAGGCGGCGTCCGGCATTTGGCAAAGTTCAGTAGGGATGCTCCCGGCAATGGATGCTGAAATTCTGCGGCGCTTCGCCGCCCCCGCCGGCCTCGGAGGGGGCGCCTTGGTGGTTGCGCTTATCCTCGCTGAAGGCGCCATCCTCATCGGTCCCTTAACGCTCGTTTGGCTCTGGGTGGCGGGCGGCGTACGGGACAGGAGAGCCGCCGTGACAGCCGCGCTCGCGGGACTGATCGCGCTGGGCGTGGCCGGCTTCATCTCGTCTCAGGTCGATCGCCCGCGCCCTTTCGTCGTCGGCCTTGCGCAGAATTATCTCAACCATCCCGCCGATTCCTCGCTGCCGAGCGATCACGCGGCGCTGCTCTTCGCTCTCTCGGCGGGGCTGGCGCTTCGCGGGCGCGTCGGACCGGGCGCGCTGCTTTTGATCGTCGGCGCGCTGGTCGGCGCGGCGCGCGTGTTCCTCGGCGCGCATTATCCGACGGATATTCTCGCCGGCGCCCTCGTCGGCCTCGTCGCCGGCGTGGTCGTCGGTCGAGGCCCCGGCGTCTGCCTCGCCAACGGTCTCACGGCGTTCGGGGAGTGGGTCTACGACGCGCCGCTACGGGCGCTGCAACGCCGGTTCCGCTGACGGCGGGTTCAGACGGGGCGTCGCCCAAGCAGAAGCGCGAGGGCGCCTGAGGCGAGCGCGGCGTCGCCGAGAAAGGCGGCCTGCGGCCCCGAGGCGTCCCAAAGATAGCCCGCGAGCGCGCTGCCAAGCAGCATCGCGACGCCGCTCGCGAGATTGTAGACGCCGTAGGCGACGCCCCTGCGGCCTTCCGGCGTCGTGTCGGCGACGAGAGCCGACAGGAGGCCCTGCGTCAGGCCCATGTGCAGGCCCCAGAGCGCGACGCCCAGCGCCGCGAGCCACAGCGTTCCGGCGAAGGCGAGGGCAAGGTCTGCCGCGATCAGGACGCCGAAGCCGAGCGCCAGCAGTCCGCGCCTGCCCACGACGTCGGACAGCGCGCCGACGGGATAAGCCGCGCCCGCATAGATCACGTTCATGACGACGAGCACCATCGGCGCGAGCGCGACCGGCAACCCGACGGCCTGCGCCTTCAGGATCAGGAAGGCTTCGCTGAACCTCGCCAGCCCGAACACGGCGGCGACGCCGACCACCTGCCAGTACATCGGCGGCAGCGTCTTGATTTGCGACCAGCGCAGCGGAAAGCGGCCCGGACGTGCGGCCCGCTGCTGCTCTCTGACGCCGAAAGCGAGCATGGCGACGGCCCCGAACGCCGGCAGAACTGCGGCCCAGAACACGGCGCGGTAATGGTTCGACGTCGCCCACATCAGCGCCACGGCGGCGAGCGGACCCAGGAAGGCGCCGACCGTGTCGAGCGTCTGCCGCAAGCCGATGCTGGCGCCGAGCAGGCTCGGCGGCGAGATCGAGGCGACGAGCGCGTCCCTAGGGGCGCCGCGAATGCCCTTGCCGACGCGGTCGAGGAAGCGGGCGGCGACGATCCCGCCGGCCCCTCCCGCCAGCGGGAAGATCGGCTTCACCAGCGCGGCGAGGCCGTAGCCGACGACGGCGAGGAGTTTGGGGCGACCGAGCCAGTCCGAGACGGCGCCGGAGAATATCTTGACGATCGAGGCGGTCGCCTCGGCGAGCCCCTCGATCCACCCGACCTCGGCGAAGGAGACGCCCAGAACGGTGACCAGATAGACGGGCAGCAGCGCGTGAATCATCTCCGAGGAGACGTCCATCAGCAGCGAGACAAAGCCCAGCGCCCAGATCTGGCGGGGGACTTTGGGCGCCGGGGACGGCGACGGAGCAAAGGTCAAACTGACTCCTCGGAGGCGAGTGCGCAGGCCAGATGGGGGTCGACTTCGATCTGCACGGTGGGGTGTCTGATCCTGAACCGATGCCCCAACTCGTCGGCGAGATCGTGCAGGAACGCGTCGCGGGGATGGCCGTCGGGCATGACGACATGGCAAGTCAGCGCGGTTTCGGTCGTGCTCATCGGCCAGATGTGCAGGTCGTGGATCGCCGCGACTCCCGCCCGCGAGGCGAGGAACGCGCGCACTTCGGCGGGGTCGATCTCGGGGGGAACCGCGTCGAGCGACATGTTGACCGAGTCGCGCAGCAGGCCCCAGGTCCCCCCTACGATCACGGCGTTGATCGCAAGGCTGACGACGGGATCGAGCCAACGCCACCCCGTGAGCACGATGACGAGGCCGGCCAAGACGACGCCAGCGGCGACGAGCGCGTCCGCCGCCATGTGCATGAAGGCCCCGCGCAGGTTGAGGTCGTCTTTCCTGCCGGACGCGAACAGCCAGGCGGTGACGCCGTTGACGACGATGCCCACCCCCGCGACGATCATCACCGTCTTGCCCGCGACCGCCTCTGGCGAGCCGAGCCGCTGGATCGCCTCCCAGGAGATCGCGCCGACCGCGACGAGCAGGAACACGGCGTTGAACAGCGCGGCGAGCACCGAGGAGCCGCGCATCCCGTAGGTGTAGCGCGGCGAGGGCGCGCGCTTCACCAAAACGCTGGCGGCCCAGGCCACCGCGAGGCCGAGCACGTCGCCTAGATTATGGCCGGCGTCGGCCAGCAGCGCGACGGAGTTGCCCACGACGCCGTAAACCGCTTCGACCGCGACGAACCCGGCGTTGAGCGCGATGCCTATCGCGAAGGCTTTGCCGAAACTCGCCGGGGCGTGGACGTGGCTTCCGCCGTGATCGTGGACGGATTCGTGATCGTGATGATCGTGCGGCATCGAGTCGTCCCTTCCCCCCGGCCCGGGCTTACGCGATCGCTAATGCGGTCACGCCCGTCAGGCGCCGCGACCCGCCAGGCCCACCCGGCCGGAAATACCCATGTAGGCGGCCACCGGCAATCTGAGCGCGCCGGTGGCGGACGGCACGCGGCGCATGAAGTTCGGCGCCACGCGCCGCATTTACCGTCCACATACAGGCGACGAACGTGTCCGCGCCTCGATTCGCCGTATGTTCCTTGCCCATGCGGCGACGATGAACGGCGTCGACGGGTGGACGTTCGAAGCCGCCGAGATCGACGGCGGCGCCTCGTTGACTGTTCGCCCCCCGCCGAAGGAAGCCGCCAAGCTCCCCGCCCTCGGGTTCTTCGGCGTCCTGACGCTCGGCATGCATCATCAAATGCATCACCTGATGATCGCGCGCGGCGAAAACCCGCACGGATGAGTTTGCCCACGGATTCAGACATGGCGGCCGTCGCTAGAGAAAAGCCAAACGGATCACGGGCATGCGATGATCACGCGGCTCGCCATTTTGAAACCGAAATTGGCTCCCGGCGCGAGTCCACTGAAAAAAGCTTCATCGAGAGTTTTTTTCTCCTGACCTTCGAGCGGTTTGGGCTTAGTCGACGACCTTGAGCAGCCCGAAGGCGCGGATTGCAATACAACGCCATTTACGTCGTCGAATTCGAAGTCGATGTAGAATTCCGGATCAGCGACCACCAGCGAGGCAAAACGCCCGACGGGAGCCGGCGTCTTCTGCGGCAACGCGACATGCAAGGCCACGAGGCGGTCAGAGCGCTCCTCCATCCAATAGTCGGTGACAGGGCCAAACTCGACGGCTTTGCCGTTCAGCTTCAGGGTTGTGTAAATGCCAATGTCCGCAAGGCTGCCCGCATTTTCTTTCGCGAGCGGCGCAAAGGTCTCACGCTTTACAAGTTCGCCAGGTTTCGCGAGTCCTTGCGTCGCGAATGACGAATACATTTCATCGAATATCCAGTCGTGAATGACAGCGGAAACCTTGCCGTCCGGGGAAAAGGCGATTTGGCTGTGGACCGTTATCCAGACGTGAGGGTGAGCGAGCGCCTCGGTCGCGCACAGGCTCAGGAAAAGAGTGCCAAACAACTACGCATGCAGATCAGGGCGCATTTCGGTTCCCCAACAATTGCTTGAATCCGATCCGGCGCATAACGGCGTCCTTGCCCACCAGTTCGCTCCAGAAAGCCGCCCCGACATGGATCGTCACAAGAGCGAGCAACATCTTGAACAGGACCTGGTGCACGGAACTGATCGGCCACCATAAATACGTGGCGACCGCCCCTGTGACGCCCTCCGAAATGAGTACGGCGTAGAACGCAAGATGAACTATCAGTGCAACGCGCACGGCGAAGCCTCTTGCAGCGTCTCCTGGCGCGGGAGCGCCAGCCCAGAGCCGCAACGCCAATCGGCCAAGCATAAGGACGACGATCCCCAACCCGATGCGATTGTGAACGGTATGAAGGAAGAGATCAGTCGGATTCGGCCGGTGGCCGATCAAATGGACCGCATGCGTACGCATGATCGCGCCACTGGTTCCGTATTGCACCAGAACCAGAGCGGCAACCAACCAATGCAACGCGATTTGCGTACGTGTATAAACTGTGGGACGCTCACGTTGCAGCGCCTTCGCGGTTGACATCGAATTTACTTCCCGTTTTTGGCGCGCCACGCTTTCATTTCGGCAATTTCCTTTTTTTGCGCGCTAACAATCTCAGTCGCCAATTGGCGCAATTCCCCATCCTTACCGTACTGTAATTCGACTTCAGCCATATCGACCGCGCCCTGGTGATGCGGCATCATCATCGTTACGAAATCCTTGTCCGGCCTGTCCGTCGGCTGGACGTTCATGCCTTTCATCATGGTGCTCATCGAGGTGGCAAAGGCCTTGTCGGCCGGGCTTGCGGCAGATTTGCCTTTCGCGTGCGTACCCGACATATCCATGCCTTTCATATCGTCGGCGCTCGCTCCCGGCGAGACAAGCAAGGCCGCCTGAACGGCGATGGCGGCGGCGGTGAGGATAGATATTTTCAAGACGCTCTCCTACTGATTGACGTCTATGAACGTGAGGAATTTAGCGGGGCGGCAGCGCGGTCAATCAGCGCCGCAGATATTTGATCAGCGCAGCGACCGCGAGCAGCAAGACGACGATGACCAGCAGCCAGATCAGGCCTCCGCCCCACATCATCGAGCCGCCGAACATGTGATCGTAGCCCATCATGTTACGTCCTCGCTTTCAGCTCAGCTCAGCCGCACGGCGCGCAGGCGCAGCGCGTTGCCGATGACGCTGACCGAGGACAGCGCCATGGCGGCGGCGGCGATGATCGGCGACAGCAGCAGGCCGAAGACCGGGTACAGAATGCCGGCGGCAATCGGGACGCCGGCGGCGTTGTAGATGAAGGCAAAGAACAGGTTCTGCCGGATATTGCTCATCGTCGCTTGCGACAACCGCCGCGCCGTCACGATCCCCTGAAGGTCGCCCTTCAGCAGCGTGACGCCGGCGCTTTGGATGGCGACATCGGTTCCCGTGCCCATAGCAATCCCGATATCGGCGGCGGCAAGCGCTGGCGCGTCATTGACGCCGTCGCCGGCCATAGCGACGATGCGTCCCTCCTTGCGCAACCGCTCGACGACCTTGCCTTTGTCCTCGGGGAGGATTTCCGCCTCGACATCGGTAATGCCGAGCTTGCGCGCGACCGCTTGCGCCGTCGTGCGGTTGTCGCCGGTCAGCATCACCACGCGGATACCGGCGTCGCGCAAAAAGCGCATCGCGTCCGCCGTCGTCGGTTTGATCGGGTCGGCAATCGCCAGTACGCCGGCCGCCTTGCCATCGAGCGCGACGAAGATCGCCGTCGCACCCTCACCTCGTAGATCTTCGGCTGTCTTTTCGAGCGCCGCGACGTCGATGCCCCCGGCCTGCATCATCAGCCGGTTGCCGATGACGACCCGCCTGCTTTCAATGGTTCCGGTGACGCCTTTGCCGGACGGGGAGTCGAAATCCTTGACCGGGGCGAGCGCGAGTTTGCGCTCGGCAGCGGCCGCCACAATCGCGGCGGCGAGCGGGTGTTCGCTGCCATGTTCGAGGCTGGCGGTAAGCCGCAGCAAATCGTCCTCGGCCACGCCGTCGAAGGGCTTCACCGCGACCAGTTTCGGCTTGCCTTCGGTGAGCGTCCCCGTCTTATCGACGACGAGCGTGTCGATCTTTTCGAAGCGCTCCAGGGCCTCAGCGTTCTTGATCAGCACGCCCGATTGCGCCCCGCGACCGACGCCCACCATGATAGACATCGGCGTGGCAAGCCCAAGCGCACAGGGGCAGGCGATAATCAGCACCGAAACCGCCGCGACGAGGCCATAGGTGAAGCGTGGTTCCGGTCCCCAGATAGCCCAGACCGCGAACGCCAGAATCGCAACCCCGATGACCAGCGGCACGAACCAGCCGGCCACCTGATCGGCGAGGCGCTGTATGGGCGCGCGGCTTCTTTGCGCCTGTGACACCAGCTGGACGATTTGCGCGAGCATCGTATCGCTTCCGACCTTATCGGCGCGCATCACGAAGCCCCCCGTGCCGTTCATGGTGCCGCCGATCAGCTTCGCGCCCACGGCTTTGGTGACCGGCATCGACTCGCCGGTGACCATGGATTCATCGACCGAGCTGCGGCCTTCCATCAGCTCGCCATCGACCGGCACTTTCTCGCCGGGCCGGACGCGCAGGAGATCGCCGACCGCAACCGCGTCGAGCCCGATATCCTCGTCCTTGCCGGCGCGGACCCGCCGCGCGGTTTTCGGGGCGAGATCGAGAAGCGCGCGGATTGCGCCGCCGGTCTGTTCACGGGCGCGCAGTTCGAGCACCTGTCCGAGCAGCACCAGCACGGTAATCGCCGCCGCCGCCTCGAAATAGACCGCGACCCCGCCGCCCATTCCCCGGAACGCCGGCGGAAAGAGATTGGGCGCAACGGTCGCAATCAGGCTGTAAACCCATGAGACGCCGGTCCCCATGGCGATCAGCGTGAACATGTTGAGGTTGCGGCTGACGAGCGAAGCCCATGCCCGCACGAAGAACGGCCAGCCGGCCCACAGCACGACCGGTGTCGCCAAGACGAGTTGAATCCAGTTTGATGTTCCGCCCGCGAGCCACATCGGCAGATGCACGACATGGCCGCCCATTTCGAGCGCGACGACCGGAACCGCGAGCGCGAGGCCAATCCACATGCGCCGGGTCATATCGATAAGTTCGGCGCTGGGGCCGGTGTCCGCTGTCACCGTCTCTGGTTCGAGCGCCATGCCGCAGATAGGGCATGCTCCCGGGCCGACTTGCCGGATCTGCGGATGCATCGGGCAGGTGTAGATCACGCCGGCTGGCGCAGGTTTCGCGGGCGGCGTTTCGGCCTTCGGCTTCAGATAGTGCGCGGGATCGCGGAGGAATTTTTCACGGCAGCCATTGGAGCAGAAATAGTAATCCTTACCCTCCTGCTCCGCCTTGTGCTTGGCGGTGGCGATAGTGACCGTCATCCCGCACACGGGATCGCGGGCCTTGCCTTCGGGTAAGGGCGGTTCGAAGAGGGCCGTCACCGGGTGTGGCGCGGCGTGCGCGTGATCATGTGCCGACATGGGCTGAAATCCATTTGTGCACGAGGGCGCGTGCTTGAAGCGCTTTGCCGATTTTGCTAAACCTTCCTATCATGGCAAGGTCAAGGAGGTACGTCCATGAATATCGGCGCGGCGTCGGCCGCCTCCGGGGTGAGCGCGAAAATGATCCGGCATTACGAGGCGATCGGCCTGTTGCGGCCGGCCTCGCGGCGGCAGAACAGCTATCGCGATTACGGTTCGCACGACGTGCACGAACTCCAGTTCATCGGCCGCGCCCGCAGGCTCGGCTTCTCCATGCCGGAAATCGGCGAGTTGCTCGCGCTCTGGCGTGACAAGACGCGCCCGAGCCGCGAGGTGAAAAACATCGCCTCGCGCCATCTCGACGACCTTGAAGCGCGCATCGCCGAGATGCGGAGTATGGCGGCGGCGGTGCGCCATTTGGTCAATACCTGCCACGGCGACGATCGCGCTGACTGCCCGATCCTCGACGATTTGAGCAGCGGCAGGCATGGAGGCGCGCAAGGAGGCGGCCCTCACGCCAGATAATCGACGAAGGACATCATGCCCGAGACCATGTGGTAGAGATGGTGACAGTGGAACGCCCAGCGCCCGGTATTGTTGGCGTCGAAGGCAATGGTCACCGCGGACATCGGCGGCACTGCGACCGTGTCGCGCACCGCGCCGTTGACCGCCTGGCCGTCAATCGACACGACCTGGAACCGATGACCGTGCAGATGCATCGGATAGGTCATCATCGACATGTTGAGCATCGCAATCTCGACGCGCTGGCCTTTGCTGACTTTCAGATTATCCGCGCCGTCCATGGCCCATTCGTAGCCGCTCATATTGCCGACCAACCGGACGGCATAACGCCTATCCGGTGAGCGCTGAGCAAGCGGGGTCGCCGCTCTCAGCCTGTTTTCCAGGGCCAGATCGATCACCGGCCCCTTGCGGTCGCCCAGTACGGCTGCTTTGGCGATTTGCGTCCCGGCCGTCGCGAGAATAACGCCGGCCCGCTCGGTTCCGCCCTCGCGCAGCGCGAAGACGGGAAAGGCCCCGCCGTCTTTGGGAAGCGTCAGCCGGATATCCAGCCGCTGCCCCATCACGATTGGAAATGATGTTCCTTTGACGGCAACGACATCCTGCCCATCGACTGCGATTAGTTCGCCGCCGAGACGACCGGTATCGATGGTAAACGCGGTCGCCGCCGCACCGTTGATGATGCGCAGCCGGACACGGCCGCCTTTCTCGACCGCGACCACCTGCGGATCGGCCAGCGTCCGGTCGTTGGCGAGGTAGGCGTCATATTGGATATCGTTGAGGTCCATGGCTCCCATGCCGGCCATGCCCCCGCCGGGTTTCATGGTCGCCATCATCTGGCGCATCTGCGCCATATGCGCGGCCATCATGGTGTGGTCCATGCCGGCCATGTTCATGCTGTCCATATTCATGCCCATGCCGCCGCTGGTTTTCTTGAGCTTGGCGAGCAGTCCGGCAGCCGGCGTGAACGAGAAATCATGCAGCAGGATCACGACTTCCTGCTCGTCCGCCTTCGCATCGGCGGCGGAATGGACGATCAGCGGCGCGGCGAGCAGGTTCTGCTCTTGCAGCGTGTGCGCATGCATCCAGTAGGTGCCGGCGTCCGCGACCGGGAACAGATAGCCGCGCGTCTCGCCCGCTTTCAGGAGCGGGGCGGGCGTGTCGGGAACCCCGTCCATGGGCCAGGGCGGCAGCATGCCGTGCCAGTGAATGAGTGTCGGTTCCGCGAGTTCGTTGCGGAGCGTGACGTCGAAATTTGCGCCGGCGTTCAGGGTTATCCCTGGCGCGCCGCTATTTTGCATGAGGCCGTAGACGTTGGCGGCCTTCCCATTGATATCGAGGGTCCGGCTGACGGCCTTCAGCACGGTGGCGCTGGCGGAAGCGGGCACGGAATCTTCCGCCCACGCGGGGAAGCGGAGGAAGGGAGCGGCGGCGACCCCGGCGAGGCCGGTCATCGTGGCTTTGAGAAAATTGCGGCGGTCCATGATCATCTCTCGATTGGCTGTTGATCGGAAGGCGGCGCGGCGCAGGCGCGCGTCGATGTGCGATCTGCGCAACGCGCGCGGAATCGCTTCAGTCGCCGACCTCTCCCCGAGGGGCAGTCCGCGTCAGATCAAGCCGAGAGCTTAGGGGGACCGGTGAGCGGCGTGACGTCGATCCCGCTCGGCAGATGATCGCGTAGCGCCGCAAAGCCTGCGGGCATCATCCGCAACGCGACATAAGGCCTTATGATGTTCGGAAGAGCCGCCATCGCCGGCGCGGTGCAGCACGGGTGGGCGCATTTGCCATCTGTCTCGTGGCGATGCGCGGCATGCTCGAAGAATTCAGCTTCTACCAGACTGTGGCTCATCCCGACCCTATCGACGGAGCCTATTTCAACAGGGTGCCCGACGCAGGGTGAAGCCATCTCGCTTCCGAGTGTCGTGGCGCCTAAGGCGGCGACGAGCAGAAGAGCCAGCAACGATTTCAGAACCCTCAGCATCCTTCAGCGTCCCACACTCTACCTATTTGTTAGGCCAAGTTCGCGATTATACTACAGTTGCGGCGCTGGCGACTTGGCCAAGCTCAATGCCAGTTACATATGTCTAAAATAATAAGTTATATACTCTTGATCGAGAAAGAGCCGCCTGAATGCGACATCCCTGGATCACGAGTTTCGGCGGCGTACCGCAAAGACGACAACGCCCACAATCAGCAGTAGCACCACGAGCCCCCCGATTCCTCCGAATCCGCCCATCCCCCAGCCCATTCCCCAGCCGTCACCGTTCATCATTGTCGCCGTCCTACAAAAGATTTGCGTTCACGTTTCGTATTACGACCATACGAACGGCTACCAATCGAGGGAAGAATCGGAATCTACTCAAGCGCGCGCGCTAATTGTCCGCCCATCGTTGTGGTTATTTGATCAACTGAATCCCGCACAGCGCTGAAACCTGGCGTAGCGGCCCAACGAGCTTTCAAATCGCGGCGACCACCTTTTCCAGCTTGGAGCGTACGATTTGTGCCGCCTCCTTGAGCGCGGGGTTGTCGATCGCTTGCATCGAGGCGACGGGGTCGGTTGCCGCGACTTCGGTCTGATCGTTGCCCAAGTCGCGCACGACGACGTTACAGGGCAGCATCGTGCCCACCTTGTTTTCTAGCAGCAACGCTTCGTGAGCGAGGGCCTGGTTGATCGGACGGGAACGAAAAATCGCCGCTCCGGCTGATAACGAGATGCGTCACATGGGCGTCATAAGGCCGAATGCGCTGCACGAAGAGCAGGATAACTTGATTGAATCCGAGCCCCAGCAGGAATGAGAGACCCGCCGCCACGACGACATGACGTATCTGCCGTTCGGAGTGTGGGACCCAGCATTGCAACGCGACGGCCGCCACCAGGATGGGAACACCAATCGCCGAGAAGGCGATGACAACGGCGTCAAACGCTGGGAAACGTTCCGCGTAAGTATTTGTCCAGGCAGTAAGAGCGGCGTCGACATCGTACATTCAGCATCCAGGTTCTGTTGTGTCATCTGTCCAGGCGCTCACATGAGGGCGTTTTGCCGCCACACTGATCGCTCCCGCCAGAACATCACGCCTTACGCGTCACTTCGATTGTGAGGTGCGACAGCGACGTGAAGTGCGCGAGGCGGCTCTTATAGTAATTCGCCTCGCGCGCCTGCGCCGTGACAACGGAGATAATCGCGCCGAGGTGTCCCGGCCCCAAGCGCCAGAGGTGCAAGTCTGCAAGCTGGTCGCCCTCCCCTTCGACGGCCTGGCGCAGCTTGCTCGCCATGCCCCGGTCAGGGTTCATATCAAGCAGGATCGCCCCGGTGTCGCGGACAAGCCCGAAAGCCCAGCTGGCGATCACGAACGCGCCGACGATACCCGCGAGCGGGTCCATCCATAGCCAGCCAAACGCGCGCGCCAGCAGCAGCCCGATGATCACCAGCACCGATACGGCAGCGTCGGCGATGACGTGAACCACGGCGGCGCGCATGTTGTTATCGCGGTTCGCCGCGGCGTGCGCGTGTTCGTGTTCCTCGAAAGTAACCGGATAGGTATCTTGCCCAATCCGCACATTCGCTGTGAATGCGTGGGGTTCAGGAATTTCGGCGAGCGACTCCAGATAGCTACCCTGATCCCGCATGACGAACACCTGCCGCGCCCCGTCTGGACGCACGGTTTCAATCGTCGCCGCTTGTACCGTCAGTGCTTCGCCGGACTGCGCGCGAAACCGAAAGCGCGGGGGAACGCCATCCTCGAACACTTCAAGGCGCACCGTGCCGGAGACCGTTGCGATGTCATGGGCTTCGTCGTGGTCGGCATGATCGTCATGCGCCCCGTGTCCGTATCCATGATCGTGCCCGTGGTTATGGCCGTGATGATGGTCGCCACCGCTCAGGAGCCACGCGCTCGCAATGTTGACGGCCAAGCCGACGCAGGCAATCGGGATCGCTTCGGCAAAGTGGATCGGCACCGGCGCAAAGAGACGTGTGACGGACTCGTAGCCGATCAGCAGCGCGATCATGGCGAGGATGATGGCGCTCGTGAACCCGGCAAGATCACCGAGCTTGCCCGTGCCGAAAGTGAAACGCGGATCATTGGCGAACTTGCGCGCATAGGTGTAAGCGAGCGCCGCGAGAAGGAGAGCGCCCGCATGGGTGCTCATGTGCATACCGTCGGCGACGAGCGCGATGGAGCCGAACATCAGGCCGCCGACGATTTCCGCGACCATCATGGCTCCGCAGAGCCAGATCACCGCCCACGTCTTGCGCTCGCTTTTTTCATGCCCTTCGCCCAGGAACATATGGCTGTGAAACGCCGTCGCCCCGCCTCCGTTTGTATCGTTCATGGCAGTCCTCATTTCAGATAGGTGCGGACGACTTCGAGCAGTTGCTCCGCAGCTTCGGTGTTCAGCGCGTTCGGATGCTTTTCCGCATCGACGAGATGCGTCCGAACATGATCCTCGACCACTTCGGCCATCAGCCCGGCCATTGCGCCGCGCGCCCCCGCGATCAGATGCATCACCTGTTCGCAGCCAGCTTCCGTATCGAGGGCGCGCTCGATTGCCTCGACCTGACCCCGAATGCGGCGCACCCGCGCCAGCAGCTTCGCTTTTTCACGAATAGTATGCGTCATGATGCTTTATGACATACCCCCCTACCCTAATCAATCATTTGCGGAAATGTCTCGTAGCTGGGCATGGCGCAGAATTTCCTCTGGGGCGTAAACACCCTGATTTCGGCAGGCAGATCGCCTGACATCAGTACTGCGACGCATAGTCGGACGCGCGTCACACTGCCCCCAACTACAATTACGTCCGATCGCATGAGGCAGAAAGGCGCTGAACCTCTTCTTTTGTGTCGACCTTCCTTTGCAGCTCAGGGAGAGAAGCACTAAACCCCCCAAGCGCGGCGTCGAGACGCGTATCGACGTAGTGACGTAATTCGTCGGGGGTGCCCTTGGCGAGCACAATGCGCCGCTCGATCTCCTGTCCAAGTTTTGCCTGCAACCCGGAGGCGAAGCGATGCAGGGCGACGCTGGATGCGTCAGCATGACGCCGATAATGATCGAGTGCTGCTCTCAGCCGGCACGGTGAGCCGACGAGCTCGCGGACAATGACTATGCGTCGGTCAACGGCCACGAACTTTGCCTCGAGCCGAAAATTCGGACAGCCAAAAACGCTACCCGACTCGGCATCCGCAGGCTCAATGCCGCTCAAGGTGTATCCGAGGGTTCCTGCGTAAAAGCCGAGTACGGGATGAGCGGGCTGCTGCCCAAGCCGCGCTGACACTGCTTTGAGGTCGTCAAAGGTGATGTCCTGCGTTATTGCGACGGGGGCCTCCTGGACATTGACCTCTAGGGCGACGTTCGGGGGTCTGGCGCAAGGGGCTGCGAAGGTCCCGGTCGAAACGCATGAGGCTACCGCCACGATTATCAGCATCATCGGGTGAGTCATGAACACGCCGCCAATCTGCGCCAAGTATCGAACATGCGTGAGCGGGCAACGGGATCAACAGACGACCCCGTCCCCTTTTTGCCAGTGAAATTATTTCGCTTTTTCGATGTGCGTCACGGTCAGCTGGCCATTCACGCTGTCTGCGGAAAACTTGATCTTATCGCCGATCTTGACAGCCTTCAGAAGCGCAGGATCGGAAGCGTGAAACACCATCGTCATCGGGGGCATATCGAGGTTGGGGATTTTCTGATGATCGATCGTGATCTTACCGGCGGACTCGTCGATCTTCGTGACCTTTCCGGCGACGAGCGGCGCGGTCTGGGCAAGAACCGGACCGGCCATGGATAAAAGGACGGCGAGCGCCAGAACGGGGCGAAATTTCATAACAGGTCTCCTTGGTGGTTGTTACTTGACAATGATCAGGCCGTGCATGCCGGCTTGATGGTGGCCGGGTACGAGGCAGGCAAATTCGAACGTGCCGACCTTGGTGAATTTCCAGAACATCTCCGCTGACTTTCCGGCCTCCAGCGTTTTGCCGTTCGGGTCGTCGTGCTCCATGTCGGGGAACTTCTCCATCAGTTTGCCGTGCGCGGCGTTTTCTTTCAGCGTCGCGAGCATGAACTCGTGCTTGAGCTCGCCCGCGTTCTTGATGATGAAATGAATCTGCTCGCCGCGTTTCACTTCGACGCGGTCCGGCGTGAAGGCCATGGCGCCGTCGCCCTCCTTCATAACGATCTCGACGGTGCGCGACTTGTCATCGGGATTTCCCGGCTTGCCTGCCGCGAAGTGTTTTTCGTCGCCGTGCGCAAACGCGGCCGACGCACATCCGGTGATCGCGAGGGCAGCGACCAACGGCAAAAATACCTGTCTATTCACGCAGAGGCTCCTTTTAGTGGTTGTCGTGGGAACGCGGCTTGACGACGCGGTACGCCGTCTTTTCGAGAGCTGAATCTGCAGCTCCGTTGCGCTGGGGTGCGGGTGACTCGGTTTCGACCAGCCGTGCAACTGTTCCTTCGGGATTTTTGTAAGGGCCGGGGTCTTTGTAGTCACCGCGCGCGAGGCCCTCACGGACCTTAAGGACGGAGAACATGCCGCCCATTTCGACCGGTCCGAACTGCGCGAAGCCCGTCATCATCGGCAGCGTGTTGTCGGGCAGCGGCATCTCCATCGTGCCCATATCGGCCATGCCCTGGCTTCCCATCGGCATGTAACCCGTCGCGGTCTTGGCTATTTTCCCCTGCATCTCTTTGAGATTGACGCCGATATAGGTTTTCACGGTGTGGCCCATGGCGTTCATGGTGTGATGCGACTTATGGCAATGCACCGCCCAGTCGCCGGGCTCGTCGGCGATAAATTCGATCGAGCGCATCTGGCCGACGGCGACATCGACCGTGACTTCCGGCCAGGCAGCGCCGGGCGGCACCCAGCCGCCATCCGTTCCGGTCACTGTAAATTCGTGACCGTGAATATGGATCGGATGATTGGTCATGGTCAGATTGCCGACGCGCATGCGCATCTTGTCGCCTCGGGCCGCGACGAACGGATCAATGCCGGGGAAGGCGCGGCTGTTCCAGGTCCAGAGATTGAAATCGAGCATGGTGTTGACCTTCGGCACGTAAGAGCCGGGCTCAATGTCGAAAGCGTTGAGCAGGAACGCGTAATCGCGATCAATGCGCCGCTCGGCCGGGTCGCGCGGATGCACGATGAAGAGGCCCATCATGCCCATCGCCATCTGCGTCATTTCGTCGGCGTGAGGGTGGTACATGAAGGTGCCGGCGCGCCGCAGCTGGAACTCATAGACGAAGGTCTGGCCGGGCTTGATCGCCGGCTGCGTCAGGCCGGCGACGCCGTCCATGCCGTTCGGCAGGCGCTGGCCGTGCCAATGCACGGCCGTATGCTCGGGCAGCTTGTTGGTGACGTAGATGCGGACCTTATCGCCTTCGACGGCTTCGATCGTCGGTCCCGGCGACTGGCCGTTGTAGCCCCAGAGATAGGCCTTCATGCCGGGCGCTATTTCGCGCACGACCGGCTCGGCGACGAGATGGAATTCCTTCCACTCGCCGTTCATGCGCCACGGCAGCGTCCAGCCGTTCAGCGTCACTACTGGATTGTAGTCGGGGCCGGTCGTGGGAACCAAAGGCGGCTGCGTGCTGCCGTCCTTCGCGCTTGGCGCTTCGGGAATCGCGGCGAAAGCGGCCCTGCCGCTGACCAGCGCGACCGCCGTGGTGGTCGTGAGAGAGGCGTCGAGAAATTGGCGTCGTGTCAGCATGGTGTCCTCTCTTAGTTGGTGGGGCTCGTCGCCATGGCGGTCGGCTTGGCGTCGCTGCCCGCCATGCCGGCCCCGTTGAGCGCGGCGTGGAAATCGGTGTCGGCGAGCAGGAAGTCGCGATGCGCGTCGATCGCCGCGATATTGCTAAGGATACGCGCGCGGCCGTCCTGCAGGAGGACGAAGAGGTCGGCGAGCATCCCGTTGTAGTGCAGCAGCGAGTTGTCCTGGATGAGCTGACGAAGCGGCAACACCTTGCCCTGGTAGAGCCGCGCCACGTCGAGCGCGCCCCTATAGGCGGTGTAGGCCTCGCGCACTTCAGAACGGGCGTTGACGCCTTTTTCGGCGAGCCGATTGGCGGCGCGCATATAGGTTTCCTCGGCCTCGCGCGATCGCGCCTCGCCCCAATCGAATATGGGAATCTCAAGTCTAATCTCTATCCCGTCGAGCCGTTCCTTCTCGGTCGTTGTGTGGCCGGCGGCGTCGGTGACGGGCGTGCCGGTCACGTTCTCGGCTGCGGCAAGTTCGAACGCATTGATGTACCGGCTCGCGCGCGTCAGGCCGTATTCCTTGGCGACGCGGTCGAGATCACCCCGCGCCATCGCGACATCGACGCGACCTGCGAGGGCCGTCGTCTCCAGCGCGGTTGCCGCGCGCACCTTGCCCGGCAGTGGCGGCAGGTTCGCAGGCAGAGCGTAATCAATGTCCGGCCCCCAAAGCCCGAGGAGGCGGGTCAGCCGTTCTTTTTCAACTTTTTCCTGCGTCCGCGCCTTGGCGAGATCGGCCGACAATTCTGCGTAGAAGGCGAACTCGCGGCTCTGATCGAGCTTGTTGAGCGCACCGGTCTCGCCGAGTTTGCGCGTGAGATCGGCGATGGTTTCGGTCGTAGCACGCGCCTCGGTCAGATACCGGGTCTGGGCTCGCGCGGCGACGGCGCGCCAATATTGCCGACGAACATCGGCGGCGAGTTTCAACGTGGCGGCGGCGGCTTCCAGCTTTGCGCCCTGCCAGCCAGCCTCGGCGATCTCCTGCCGGGCGGGCAGGGTGGCCAGCGCCAGCACGTCCGCCGCGAGCCGCCGCTCGATATCGAACGCAACATTATTGCGGATGTCGAGCAACGAAATCGCCGGGTTCGGCGGCAGACTCGCGGCGACAAATTTGGCTTCGGAAATTCCGAGGTCGTTGTAGGAGGCCTGCAAGCCCTTGTTGCGCAGAAACGCAATCCGGACGGCCGTATCGGCGGTTAGCGGGCGACTTAACAGGCCACGGGCGCGTTCGCTGGCGGAGGTTTCGGCGTCTTCGCCGCCGATCTTGGCGGGTTCGGCGCGCTCTTGCGTGAGCGCGCTTGTGCGCACCGGGTTCATGCCGCCATCGGGTGAAAAGCCGACGCAACCGGCGAGGGCCATCAGAAGCGGCGAAAGAAAAAGAGCGCGCCTCATTTCGCGTCTCCCGCCGGCGTGATGGCGCGGTTGATTTTTTCCCAATCGCCGGCCTCGGCAGGCGCGTAGCTGCGCGTCCCTGCGGTTGCGTCAGAGACGGCGGGCGGACGGACCTTCGCCGTGGGACTGGCGGCTCCGGTCAGGTAATTGGTCGAAGGCGGCGATGGCAGGCACGCCTGTAAAGTCAGGCAGAGCGCCAGCAGGAAAATACGGTTCATGTGAGCGTACCAGAGCAAAAAAGTGACGACCTTCCGCGCCGCCGGATGGCGCGCGAACCCGCAACAAAAGGCGGCGTCCAGGCTTTTTAAGCTCGGGGTGGGCGATCGGCCGCCAGCGGCGTAAGCCCGGCAAGATGGCGGTCCTGGAGACGCATAAAGCGCCCCATTTCAAAATAGCCGGGGTGGACACCTACCTCGGCCGTGACGGGCAGAGCGCAACAACCGGGCGCACAACAATCGTCATTACATGATGCCGGCCCAGAATGCTTGTCGTCATGTCCCTGATGGGTGGTTTTTCCAACAATAGCGACGTCTATGTCGACATGCTCGTGTTGCTGCTTAAGGGCGGCGCTTTCAACATGGCTGTGTTGATGAACAGCCGTCACGGCGCTACGCCCATGATCGCTATGGAGCGAAGGAAATACGAAACCTACGGACAGGAATACGAAAAGGCCGGCGACAAAGCCGTTCCTTTTCATGATCCTGAGCAGCGTGCGTAACATTCGACCCTGATTCGACTGAGTACGAGACCCTAAGCAATATTTTATCTAACGACGCGCCCCGTGACAACCGCGACGAAAGGCGCCGCGACGAAAGGCCCTCTTAGTCCCGCAGAATAGCGTTGTTCGCTCCGTTCAGCGTCTGACAAGATCAGGCCGCCATGCCGCCGACTTCTGGTTGGCGGACCGTATCGATTTCTTGCGCATGGCCGATTTATACAATTTATATTTGTTTTATTTAACGCACGGCAGGAACGGATAGCCTAGCCAACGCGTCCAAAAAAGGACGCGCGCTTAGCCGAAGGGCGCAGCGCGATTGACGAATCTACGGTCACGGACGAAACCATGCCTGCGAGCAAAAGCGTCGGCGACAAGGTGATCGGCGGCATGTGTCCGACAACTTAGGCTTGCAGAGGCCCGAACACGAGCGACTGGTGAAGCGAGACGCCCGCCGTCACGCCGTCGGACACCGCCCAACTTGCGTTATGCGGGGCACGCGCGACATCGCCGGCGGCATAGACACCCGGAACGGTCGTCAGCTTCGACGCATCGGTGCGAATGACGGGGCCGAATGGGCCATCGTCCAGCGCGCAGCCAAGCTGCTTGGCGATCGGACTGTTCAGTCGGGTTTGAGAAGCCAGATAGAACGCATCGATCGGCACGTCCCGTTCGCCTTCCAACCGCAGTGAGGACAGCGAGGTCCCATCTCCCCGCAGCGCGACGATCCGTGCCGGCTCGACCGCCACGTCACGGCGCGCCAACTTCGCCAGATTGTCTTCGTCTGGTTTCGCCCCGCCGTTGAGATACAGCGTGGTCGGCCCCCAGTCGGCGATGAGAAGCGCCTGATGCACGGCCATCGACCCGGTCTGCAGGACCCCCATATGGCCACCCGCGAATTCGAAGCCGTGGCAATAGGGGCAATGCAGCACGCTCTTGCCCCACCGTTCGGACAGGCCCGGCAATTCCGGCAGCTTGTCGGATATGCCAAATGCTAGGACCAACTTGGTCGACGTCCGCGTTTCGCCGCTTGCCAGCGTCACCTCGAAGCCGCCCGCGACAGCGCGCGCCATCACGGCCTCGCCAGCGACCACTTTCACGGTGGGATAGCGCTCGAGCTGCGCCTGCGCACTGGCGATCATGGCGCGCGGCTCGCTGCCGTCCTGGCCGAAAAAACCGTGGGAGCTTTCGGCGAAGCGGTTACGCGGATTGCCGGCGTCGATGACGCAGACGGAGCGACGCGCACGAGCGACATGAATGGCGGCGGATAAGCCGGCATAGCTGCCGCCGATGACGATGGCGTCATGCCGCATGAATTGACTCCAGATTGATGGATTTGTCGCCCGCGACCATGCGGGCGTGGAAATCAGCGCTTAGCCGCGCGAGTGTCACCGCGCCGAAACGTTCTAGCAAAAGCGCCTCGGCTTTACAAAAGGCGTCATCGAGCGCTGCGTTGACCGCCTGCTCGACCAGACAATCGGGGGCATCGGTACGGTTGCCCATCGCAAAGAGTTCAGGTGCGCCGAGAGCGAAATAGACGTCACGCAATGTGATCGAGGCGAGGTCAATGGCAATGGTCCAGCCGCCGCCATGGCCCTTTTCCGAGTGGACGAAACCCGCATCGCGCAGACCCGCCATGATCCGGCGGATGACGACCGGATTAGTTTGCATAGCCTTAGCCATCCCTTGCGACGTCACGGGTCCTTGCACCTCGGCCATATGGAGCAGGACGTGAAGCACGCCCGACAATCTGCCGTCTCGTTTCATGCAACTATAGATGTTGCGTAAACGGGCAATTGTCAACCCATCCGCTGCCTGAGCAAGCGATCGGCGACGGAGAGACCAGCGCGTCGGCCTGAGACCGTTCTTTCCCTACAAGCGGTCGGACTGCCGCCCTTCCACCCATTCACGAGGATGCCTGACGGCACGCAAGAGCGACGGCCACGGGCTGTATAGGTTTTCTGTTCCGCAGCTACTCAAATCCCCATATGCGCCGTGAACGACTTCGAAGTGGGCATTGCGCCGGCGAAGGCTGCCGCTGCCTTACTCTGCCGGTCCCGGAACAAGTTGCGCTTGGCCGGACGCGGCTTCGGCAGCGCTCGCCTTTGTTTTCGGCAGCGTCCATCCCTTGACGAGCGCGTATATGGCGGGGATGACGATGAGGGTCAGCAGGGTCGAGGAGACCATGCCGCCGATCATCGGCACGGCGATACGCTGCATGACCTCAGACCCGGTGCCGGTGCTCCAGAGAATCGGAATCAGCCCCGCCATGATGGCGACCACCGTCATCATCTTGGGCCGAACGCGCTCGACCGCTCCAAGCATGATGGCCTCGCTGAGGTCGGCGCGCGTGAAAGCATGGCCAGTGGTCTCACATCTGTGCCGTATCTCTTTCAACGCTTGATCGAGATACATCAGCATTACGACACCAGTTTCAGCCGCGACTCCGGCGAGTGCAATGAAGCCGACGACGACCGCGACCGACATATTGAAGTTGAGCCACCACATCAGCCACAACCCGCCGACGAGAGCGAAGGGCAGCGACAGCATGACGATGAGGGTTTCGGTCAGCTCACCGAAATTCAGGTAGAGCAAAAGAAAAATGATCATCAGCGTCACGGGAACGACAATCTTTAACTTCGCCGTGGCGCGCTCCAGATATTCGAACTGTCCGCTCCACTGCACGTAAGTGCCGGCCGGGAAATGCACGTTGTCGGCGACCGCCTTCTGCGCGTCGGCGACATAGCCGCCGAGATCGCGATTGTGCATGTCAACGAAAATGTAGAGGGCCAGCTGGCCGTTTTCAGTCCGGATGGATGTCGGGCCACGTGTGCGCTCCACCTTGGCCACTTCGCCGAGCGGCACCGTGCCGCCGCCCGGCATGGAAAGCAGCACGTCGCGCGAGATGGCCTGCGGGTCGCTGCGCAAATCGCGGGGATAGCGGAGATTGACGGTGTAACGCTCGCGGCCTTCGACGGTCGTGGTGACGGCGTCGCCGCCAAGCGCCATCGAGATGGTGTCCTGAAGATTGCCGACCATGAGCCCGTAGCGCGCGAGCGCATCGCGATCGGGCACGATGTCGAGATAATAGCCGCCGATGACGCGCTCGGCGTAGGCGCTCGACGTGCCGGGGACATTGCGCATCACGGTCTCGATCTCACGCGCCACTTTCGCCATGTCGCCAAGGTCTTTGCCGAGCACCTTGATGCCGACCGGCGTGCGGATACCGGTAGCTAACATATCGGTGCGGGCTTTGATGGGCATGGTCCAGGCGTTGGAGACGCCGGGGAACTGCAACGCCTTGTCCATTTCGGCGGTGAGGCTGTCCGTCGTGACGCCGGGTCGCCACTGATCCTTGGGTTTGAGGTTGACGACCGTCTCGAACATCTCGCTCGGCGCGGGATCGGTCGAGGTGTCGGCGCGGCCGGCCTTGCCATAGACGGAGGCGACCTCGGGGAAGGTCTTGATGATGCGGTCCTGCGTTTGCAGAAGCTGGGTCGCCGATGTGACCGAAATGCCGGGCAACGTCGTCGGCATGAACAGCAGCGTTCCCTCGTTCACGCTCGGCATGAACTCGGTGCCGAGCTGCCCGAGCGGCCAGAGGCTGACCCCAAGCACCGCCATCGCCAGCACGATGGTCAGGATTTTGGCTTTCAGGACACCCCGGATGAGCGGTCGGTAGAGCCAGATCAGCGCGCGGTTGATCGGATTCTTGTGTTCGGGAATGATTCTGCCGCGCACGAACAGGATCATCAGCACCGGCACGAGTGTGATGGACAGGATGGCGGCCGCCGCCATCGAAAACGTCTTGGTGAAGGCGAGCGGGCCGAACAGCCGGCCTTCCTGCGATTCCAGCGTGAAGATCGGCATGAAGGAAACGGTGATGACGAGCAGGCTGAAAAACAGCGACGGCCCGACTTCGGTCGCCGCCTCGATCAGCACTTGCGCGCGCGGTTTGCCGGGCTCCGCGCGTTCCAAATGCTTATGCGCGTTCTCGATCATCACGATCGCGCCGTCGATCATCGCGCCGATGGCGATGGCGATGCCGCCGAGGCTCATTATGTTCGCCCCTAAACCGAGCAGGCGCATCGCGCCGAACGCCATCAGGACGCCGACCGGCAGCATGAGAATGGCGACGAGCGCGCTGCGGATATGCAGCAGGAAGATAATGCAGACGAGAGCGACGATCGCGCTCTCCTCAAGCAGCGTGTGTTTCAGCGTCTCGATGGCGGACAAGATGAGGTTGGAGCGGTCATAAACCGGCACGATCTTGGTGCCTTCCGGCAGGCTCGGCATCAGCGCCGCCATGCGTTGCTTGATGCTGCCGATGACATCGAGCGCATTGGAGCCAGAGCGTTGCAGGGCGATGCCGCTGGCAACCTCGCCCTCGCCGTTCAGCTCGGTGATGCCACGCCGTTCGTCCGGCCCCAGCTCGATGCGGGCGACATCCTTCAAAAGGACCGGCGTGCCGGCGTCGGTCTTCACAACGATCTTGCCGAGATCATCGATGCCGCGCAGATAGCCTTTGCCGCGCACGATGAATTCAAAGCCGGAAAGCTCAAGCGTGCGCCCACCGACATCGGTGTTGCTGGCGCGAATAACCTCGCGAATTTTGTCGAGCGTGATGCCGAGATCGCGCAGGCGCTGCGGATCGACGACGACATTGTACTGCTTGACGAAGCCGCCAACGCCGGCGATTTCCGCGACGCCTTCGGCTTTGGCGAGACCGTACCGCAGCGCCCAATCCTGCGTGCTGCGCGTCTGCCCCAAATCCTGGTTCTGCGCGGTGATCGCATATTGATAGACCCAGCCGACGCCAGTCGCATCCGGGCCGAGGGTCGGCGTGACGCCTGCGGGGAGCCGCTTCGCCGCCGCGCTCAGATATTCGAGCACGCGACTGCGCGCCCAATAGATATCGGTGCCGTCTTCGAAGATGATGTAGACGAACGACACGCCGAAAAACGAGAACCCTCGCACCGCCTTGGATTTCGGCACGGTGAGCATGGCGGTCGTCAGCGGATAGGTGACCTGGTCTTCGACCACTTGCGGAGCCTGGCCTAGTTCTTCGGTGTAGATGATGACTTGCGTATCCGAGAGGTCCGGAATCGCGTCGAGCGGCAGATGGCGCAGCGCGTAGAGACCGCCCGCAACCGCGAACAGCGTCGCGATCAGCACCAGCATGATGTTGCGGGCAGACCAGGTGATGACGTTGGCGATCATTTGGCCTCTCCCTGCGCGGTCATGCCCTGCAAGGCGGCCTTCAGGTTGCTCTCGGCGTCGATTAGGAAGTTGGCGGCAACGACAACCTGGTCGCCGGCCGCGAGCCCGTCGGTGATTTCGACGAAGCCGCCGCCGTGGCGTCCGATCTTCACGGGTCGCGGTTCGAACTTGCCGTCGCCCTTGTCGAGAATTGCGATCTGACGGTCGCCGCTGTCGATGAGGGCGGTGTCGGCGACGGTCAGCACCGGCTGGGCGCTGCCCGTGGCGATAGCGACATCGGCATACATGTTGGGCAACAGCACGCTATTCGGATTGGGCAATTCTACGCGCAGGCGGGCAGTCCGCGTCTCCTTGTTGATCGTCGGGTAAATGAGGCCGACGCGCCCTTCGAAGGTTTGCGTCGAGCCGCGCGGCTTGACCCTGACGCTTTGCCCAACGGCAATCGACGGCAGGTCGTTTTCGGGGATGTCGGCGAGAATCCAGACCACGGAGATGTCGGCAAGCCGAAACAAACTCTCGCCCGCCGGCGCTTTCATCCCTTCGATTGCCGTTCGTTCGGTAACGATGCCATCACGCGGCGATGGCCACGCGAAGGAGGCCGGCACCTCGCGAGTTTTTTCAATCGTGGCGATTACACTGTCCGGAACGCCGTAATTTTCGAGGCGGCGGCGTGCACCTTTCACATTGGCGGTGTCGCGCTGCGTGACAGCGATCAGATATTGCGCGGCAGGCGAAAGCAGGTCCGAACCATAGACCTGCATTAGCGGCTGTCCCTTATGGACAAGGCTGCCGGTCGTGATGTTCTCGACACGATCGATATAGGCGTCGAAGCGCAGCGCGATGACCGATTGACGCTGCTCGTCGAGCTGCACGGTTCCTGACGCTCGCACCGGCGTCGTCAGTGTCCGCATGGCGGCCGGCTCCGATCGCACACCGGTGCGCTGCAATTTGCCAGGCGACATTTTGACGGTCGTGCCGTCCTCGTCTTCACCTTCAAAGACCGGGATGTAGTCCATGCCCATCGAATCTTTTTTGGGCATTGGCGACGTGTCGGGCAAACCCATAGGGTTACGGTAGTAGCGGATTTTCTTCGCCGCTCCGGCTGTGGCGGCCGCTTCCGGGACGGCAAGCGGCTGCGCATCGAAACTGACATCTTGGCTGGCATGTACGGGCAGAAAATCCTTGCCCGCGCTCGTTGTCTTCGGCGCCGCGGAGTAGTCGGGCAGACCATCCGGATCGCGGTAATAGATAATTGGTCCGACGGGTGTCGTGACGGCGACAGCCCGCGCGGGACTCGTAAAGCCATGCGCCTGAAGCCAGGGAAGGAAAGGCAACGGCAAATCGCGTTGCCCCGCCCAATAGCCTCCGACCCCCACCGCGACGAGCGCGGCGAGGGTGAGGCCAGTAAGGCCGATGCGTCTCAAGGGACGGCCTTGAAGGTGAGCTTATTTTCCAGCGTGCCGGTCTCGCCCTGGACCTTTGCGCCCAAAGACAACCGCCAGCCTCCTGCCATGGTCAGATTGATTTTGAAGCGATAAACGCCCGGCTCGGTCGATGGAACTTCGGAAATGGAGGAGGCCATTCCTTCCATTCCGTCGGGGGCCATATCGATCCTCTTGGCAAAGATCACCGCGCCCGGAACGGCTTTGCCAGTCCGCTTGTCCATCAGGCGAACCGCAATCTCGGCGCTGTCGCCTTTCTTGATTTCGCTTTGGTCGAGCTGGAATTGATAGTCGGTGATGGCTGCCCATGCTGGCGTGGCGACTGTGCAGACGTTGCCTATCGTCGCCGCAGCGGCGGCGTTCATTACCCAAGTCAGTTTCATAGTCTTCGTCCCGAATTCATCGTTACGCCGCCGTCGCAAGGACAATCACGGCAAGACACAAAGGTCTCTCTGCTCGGCGATTGACCAAGCGTTGAGCCGGCTCAAATGCCAGCGATGAATTTAGGTTCGAGGGGGACGCGGAGGTGGTGGTTCTGCCAGTCCATCACGCCCGTGATCATCCCAGGATGCCAGGATGATCGTATTCCAAGACAGAATAACGGCGTGAGCCGAGCTTGGAAACAAAGGAGCCAGGCAGCTTGCGCTGCATACGGCGGCACAAGGGCATTCTTTTTGCTTATCCGGGGAGGTCTCGTTGTGTTGTGGGCAACATCCCATAGAGGCCATGGCGGCGGACATGTCCGCTTTTTTTGCCATGGACTCGACCGCAGGCTCCATGCTCCCAGCCCATTCGGGGAGGGGCATTATGGAGCTGGCCAAAAAGCTCGCAATCGCAAGGATCGACAGCAGCCGGGCGATGTAAATACTAATATTCACTGTGGGAAAATAACACAAAAGCCCGACAGACGCTAGGGCCCATGGCGACACGCGTTACAATCGCGACGATGGCGCTGCCGCCATTGCAAATTCTCAAAGTACTGGCGGACAAGTCGATGGTGCCAGATAGCTGTGACGCCGCGCGGCTCGCAGCCTGGGTCTGCTAAAGCACCAACCGTTATGCGTTTGAGCGCGGCGGATCCGGCATGGCGTCGCAGGTTCAGCGGTTGGCAGGTTTTTCACCGAGCTAGTCGCGATAATAGTAGTGACGAAAGCGGCGGGCACAGGCTTGTTGCGTCCTGGCGCAGCGGCTTTCGCTCGCAGATCCCGCCCTTGATGTTCGTACACCTCGCGGTAGGACGAGCGCAAGGCGCTTTTGGCGCGTTTCGGACGCGAGCGCAACCGGGCAGGTGGGCCACATTCCGTTGTGGCGCCGCGGGCCGGCTTTGTCTCATCC
>Ga0209698_10001062_pt1 | contig 31646 bp, 34 predicted proteins | sample LitLauG_LLR_2012_FD_187203 | JGI IMG/M metagenome (GOLD analysis project Ga0209698, IMG submission 187203) | Freshwater sediment microbial communities from Pennsylvania, USA - Little Laurel Run_MetaG_LLR_2012 (SPAdes) (version 2) | ecosystem: Environmental > Aquatic > Freshwater > Creek >... | reverse complement strand
ACGCGTCGAAGCTCGCGTTCCCGGACATGGTGACGGGCAACATCTGGTTCGCATTTGGCCATATGCGCCAGGTGCACGTGCATGCCGTCATCTTCGGGTGGATCTCCATGGCCTTTGCCATGGCCATGATGTACATCACGCCTGCGCTCGGTAATACCAAGCTGTGGTCGGAAAAGCTCGGCGTCTGGAATTGTTTTCTTTGGAACATCGGCCTGTCCCTGGGCCTGACCGTCTTGTGGGCGGGCATGACGTCCGGTAGAGAGTATTCGGACTTCCCCTGGTTCATCGACTTGTACATCGCCACCTTCATGATGCTGCCGCTGGCCGTCAATGTCTGGATGACGATCATCAAGCGCCGCACCCAGGGCATTTACACGACGAACTGGTTTTTCGCCGCGGCAACTTTCATGGTGTTCATCGTTTTCCTGGTAGGTAACTCGCCGGAATTCTTCCACCTCACCGGATTGACCGAGGGCTACCTTACGTGGTGGTTCGCGCACAACATACTGGGCTTGTGGATCACGCCGGTCGCCGCGGCCATTGCCTACTACACCATCCCCAAGGTGACGGGCAATCCGCTGTACTCGCATCGCATCGGCCACCTGCACTTCTGGTCGGTGGTGGTCTTCTACTCGACCCCGGCCGCGCACCACCTGATGTCGGCGCCCCTGCCCGAATGGCTCAAGTCGTTCGCGTCTGTCGAGGGCGTGCTGATCCTTGTCCCGGCCATCGCATTCGTCTCCAACTTGCTGCTCACGATGCAGGGCAAGTGGTACATGTTCGTCGAGAACCTCGAGGTTCGCTTCACCATCACCGGCGTGCTGATGGCCATCCCCCTGAACATGCAGGGCGGATTCCAGCAGACGCGAGCCATCAACTGGTACATCCACGGCACGGGCTGGATAGTGGCGCATGCCCACCTCGCCTTGCTGGGCTTCTCCACCTTCCTCGAAGCGGCCGCGGTCTATTTCGGTCTGCAGACCATCATGCGCCGCAAGCTCTATTCGCTCACGCTGGGCAACATGCACTTCTGGCTGCTGCTCATCGGGTTCACGACCTACTGGGTCTCGATGACCATTGCCGGCCTGATCCAGGGCGCGGGCAAGATCTACGAAGTTCCCTACATCGACGTCGTGATCGCCGAGCACCCCTACATGATTGCCCGCTGGATCGGCGGCACCATGGTGTTTACCGGCAATATCCTCTGGCTGATCAATATGTGGCTGACGGCGCGCGAGGGAACCGTGGTTCCCGCTGGCCGTATGCCGCACGAGCTCGCCTACGAACGATGATTCGCTAACTTCTGAAACAAAGGAGCCAAAATGGCGTTTCGTGAATACAAGATAGGCGCGCGCATGTTCGGTGTCGCGTTGGCCAGTTCCATGTTCATCACCCTGGTGATGCCCACAATGGACATCCGCCAGGTGGGGTCCACGGACATTGCGCTGGACAAGCAGCTTGCGGCCGGACGCGAGACCGGCTTCAACCTCGATGACCCATTCATGCAGGGTCACAACAAGCCGCTCAAGGTGCTGCTGCACGGCGATCCCAAGACGAAGGAGCCCTTCGAGCAGGCCCGTTACGTGTACGTCTTCAACCCGGGTACCTCGTTCCCCAGCGGCATCCTCCATCCGGTGACCCTGGGCGAGAGCGTCGCCAAGCTGAGCGAGGCCCAGGGCCACATCAGCGACGCCAACAAGGCCTCGGGCGCGGTGTTTGCCATTTCCCACGGCACGGTGGATGGCAAGGATGTGCCCTACATCGAGAATCTGTCGGTCACCAAGGGCTGGCAGCCTGCCGACGTGCTCGGGGCCGTAAAGGACGAAGATGTCGAGCACGTGGGCGCCGGCAAGACCCTGTTCGTTCGCGAGGGATGCTGGTGGTGCCACACGCTGCTGCCCGAGGAAACCCAGGACTGGCAGGTCTTCGGTGCGCCGCCTTCGCTGGGTGATTTCAACGGCGAATCGCCCACCGCGTTCGGCTCTGACCGCAAGGCTCCGGATCTGCTGCACGTTGGTTCGCGTAACAGTTCGCGCGAGTGGATGATGATGCACTTCTTCAATCCGCGCCTGGTACAGACCCATTCGATCATGCCGCGCTTCGACTACCTCTGGGGTCAAGTCGATGCCGACGGCAAGAAGATCGATTTCGACAAGTGGCGAGCCGAGTACCTCGACTACCACGAAGGCCGTCGCGTAACGCCCCCCGATGTCCCGGCTTATGCCAAGGATTCGGAAATCCGTTATCTGATTGACTTTGTCCTGAGCCTGAAATAGCACCGTCAGCGCAGTAGCTGAATAAAGTGCGGAGGCTGGCCTGGTGCAGCCTCCGCCCGACAAGAAATCTGGGGAGGAGCAGTATGGCTTTTACATGGAACCGACCGCTGCAAACGTTGAGTGACGACGAACTCAACCGCAAGGCCGTGCAGGTCTGGGAAGGGGAGCTGCTTGGCGGCATCACCGAGGACAATAATCGCGTACCGCAACCTATCGTGGCGCTGCTGATCCTGACCGTGATAACGGCGTTTCTCGTGACATTTCCGCTCTGGGGTCAACGGCCCAATGCGGCCATATACGCGGGCTACGTCAAATCCATGAGCGATCCGCGTATCGCCGCCATCCAGGACGATGCCGCCGCAATGGCGGAAATCGTCAAGGCCAACCGGGGTATCGACGGCGGCAAGTACGATGCCCTGCTCGAGCGCCATCCGCTCAGCATGGACGACCTGCGCATCATCCGTCCGCAGATCGAGGCGCTCATCAGCAAGGGCGTTGATCTGTCCGAGTACAACGTCGTCGGCGACCGCGTGCAGCTGGCCAATTTCGAGGGCAACTTCATTCCCGACGGCAATGGAGGCATGCGGCGTGAACGCAAGCAGCCTTGGTGGGACAAAGGCTACTTCATCGACATCTTTTTCATTGTCTTCTTCTTTACCGGCGTGACCATCTGCGTCAAGCGGCTGCCGCCCAGCAGCTGGCAACCGGTCCATGGCAAGGAACACTGATCCGTTGATGCTTGCGGCCTCCGCGGTGCGCGGGTCGCCTCACGGACAAATATCTGGAGAAAAAAATGCTTGAAGTCGATAACCCGCCGGTCGTTCTGTTCTGCATAGTGCTCTTCGCGTTCCTCGCACCGCAGCTCTACAGTTTCTTCGTCGACAAGTTCGACAAGACCAAGCCGCAAATCAAGAAATAACGACGCGACCAATAGCGCATTCGTAGTAGGGAGAAAAACTCATGCTGTTCGAAACAGATACCACTACCAGGCAAGTGCTCACCATGTATGGGCTTTGGTTCGCCTTCATTCTGGTACTGCTCGCCGTGCTGTTCAAGCGCAATCGTCATTCGTAAAAGCCCACAGTGCCCCGGGCGTCCAACGTCCGGAGCCGCATGAGAAATAAATATGTTTTGCAAAAAGGGGACGTCCATGGCATTTCAATACCGCGCGTTGCGGCGCATTCCGGCAATGGTGGCAGCTGCCGCAGTGTTGGCCTTTTCGGCCGCCGCGTATGCGGAATCGGACAAGCTGACGGTGGATGTGGCCGCCGGCAAGAAGATCTTCCTGAACGGCAAGGACGACGTTTCGCCCTGCCAGAGCTGCCATGGCCCCGAGGCGCTTGGCATAGACGAGCAACAGACGCCCCGTCTTGCCGGCATCGGATACGCGTATGTCGTCAAGCAGCTCACCAACTTCGCCAACGATGATCGCATCAACGTCATCATGAACGTCATGGCCAAGGGCTTGAGCGAGGAAGACCGGCGCAACGTGGCCGCGTATGTCAATACGCTGCCAGCCAAGACCGAACCGTCGGACTTTGCGGCGCTCAAGGCGGCGGGCACCGAAGTGGGCGAGCCGTACCGCGGTCAGATCCTGGTGCGCTACGGCGTGCGCGGCAAGGTTCCGGCGTGCCAGTCCTGCCACGGCTTCAACGGGCGCGGTTCAGATCCTGTTTATCCGGCCATTGGTCAGCAGAAGTATGTTTATCTGGTCAATCAGCTCAAGAACTGGCGCGATGGCAGCCGGGCAAACGACCCGCTGGGCCAGATGCGCGCCGTGGCCAAGAACCTGACGGATCAGGATATTGCGGACGCCGCGGCCTTCCTCGCGAAGGCGCCCAAGAGCACCATCGGTGACGGATTCCTGCCCAACAACCAGAGCGTTCTGGACAACCTGCATATCGTCAACAACTGAGGTCTCGCCGCGCGCAGTCACCGCGCGATGTACCGCGCGGTTGAGAGCGCAGAGGCAAAAAAGGACCGCGCAGGCACCTTGCGCGGTCGTTTTTTTTCGGGGAACGGGAACTCGAGCCCGGCAATGCCCCCTAAGGACGAGCGCCTCCCGCGCGCCCATTTGCGTATGCTCGAGCCGGTCCGAATGCGGACCTTGAGAAGGTGGCAGTCATGTGGCAAAGCTTGAAACGACTTCGAACGGGCGAGCGCGTGATCTTCGGCGCCGTTGTGCTGATCATGATCTTCGCCGTAACCAGCTATGCAATATTGGGCTGGGTTGGTCACACATCGGATAAGCCGCTATACCCGGTGCGCACGCACTATGAGTTCTCGGGCGAGGGGTTCCACGGCTCCGAACTGTTCCGCCAGAATAATTGCACGGCCTGCCATCGTGCCATCGGTAACGGCTCGAACATGAGTCTCAACCTCGACGGAATCGGCTCGCGGCACGACCTTGCCTACATCGTTGCCTTCCTGCGCGACCCTGAGGCAACCTACCGCAGCCGCACGGTGGATCACGGACCGGCGCCCAAGGAGGCGGCCTATGTCGCGCAACTCTCCGAATCCGACCGTCATGCCATCGCTGTGTTCCTCTCGCAATTGCGAACCGATCAGGGCGGCGCCTCGGCGCAGCAACCTCCACCGGGGAAGTCGGGTTTCATCGACGCCATGCTCGACATGTGGGCGCCGGATGGTTGGCGGATAATATTCAACGACGTACGCAACGGCAGTCTGGGCAAGAGCGCGTCGCCCGCCCCGGCGCAGGAGAAGACCCCCGCGCCCGAGGCGGCGCAGCCCGTAACGATGCCGATGCAAAACCAGCAAGGGAACAGCGATGGGAAATGATTTGAGCGCGGGGCTGAGCGCACAGGACGGCGAAGACTACACACGGTACATGCTGTGGTTTGCCTACGCCTGCATTATCTACAGCATCATCGGATTCAGCTGGGGCGCGCTGATGGGCGGCATACGCGCGTTTCGCGAGTTCGTCGACTACTCTGCACAGGGCAAGTTGATCGTCCTGGCACACGCGCACATCAATCTGCTGGGTTGGGTCGAGATGGCGATATTTTCCGTTTTGTACTACGTCGTGCCGCGGCTTGCCCTGGCGCCGATCTACAGCGTGCGCCTCGTCAAGATCCATTTCTGGGTCCACAATTTCGGGCTGATCGGCCTGGTCGTCTTCTTCTCGCTGGCCGGATTGATCGGCGGTCTTCCCTCCGAGGGAGATCCCGTCGCCCTGGAGCGGCTGGTCAGTCACCTGAAGGCGGCAGCCGGCATGTTCGGGACGCTGGTGCTGGTAGCCAACATCATCTGGGCCTACAACCTCTTCAAGACCGCCGCTGGCTGGGCTGCGCGCTTCCAGGCCGCGCAGCGGACTGTCTGACGGATCCGGCTGGCCGCCGTGGCATGGAATATGACGCAGCCGCTGTCACCCAAGCTCGATCTGAGCATAGAGGGCATGCGCAGCCAGCAGTTCAGCGAGGCGGTGTTCGCCTTCCTGCTGGTCGGCATATTTGTTTTTTCGGTGATCGTGGTCATCTTCTGGTTCAGCAAGAACCGGCCCACTGAGGCGCGGCTCGGGGAAAAGTTGATGTTCGGTGCCATCGTGGGGGGCGTCGTCGTTGCCGTGATCTTCGGTGCCCTGCAAATGGTTGGCGGCATATTGTTCTGAGGAGTCCGTCGTGAAGATCCTGGCTGCCCTGTTCACTTATTCGCCGCGTCGTCGGGCGCCTGCGTTGCTGTTGGCAGCGTTGGCGGGTGCCTTGACGCTCTCGGCGTGCGACAAGCAGGACCGCTACGGCGGCAGCTTCCGCGGTCTCAACGTCGGCGCAGCCGCGCCCAGCCTCGCGACCAAGACGCTGGCCGATGTGGGCGGCGACCTCAGCCGCATCACCACGTATCGCCAACCGGATCCGCGGATGTATCAGTATTCGGTCGACAAGGCGCTGGAGTCCGGACGGCCCATCATTCTCGAGTTCGCCACACCGGGACATTGCACGCCCTGTGATGAGCAGCTGCAGGTGGCCAAGTCCCTGCTGGAGAAGTACAAGGGGCAGGTGATCTTCATTCACATAGACCAGTACCAGAATCCGCAGGCCTACAAGGCGTACCGGGTGATGGGCGATCCCTGGACCTATGCCATCGACAGCCATGGGATCGTGCGCGTGCAGAACGCCGGCAAGATGCTGTATGGCGAAATGGAATACGCAATCCAGCAGATCCTTCCGCCACCGGCGACGGGCGTCAACGAGCCTGTAGCGCAGGGCGTTGCCGGTTAGGAGCGCATGAACGACGTTCGGCAATTCCCCCTGCGCCAGGATCGCGCTGGCGCCCTCTGGGACTTGTTGCTGTACGTGCCCACGGTGGTCGCCCTGGCCTTCTGGGCTGCGGCAACATGGTTCAACGGCGATCGCAGCCTTGCCTACCTGCTGGCATTCCTGGCCAGCTTCTTCTTCCTCGCTGGCGCCAATCGCATCCTGAAGACGCGTCTCATGCTTTTGCCCGTGGCGCCCGTCGCTATCGATGTCGGTGCTGATGCCGTGTCCGTGCGACAGCGTGACGGAACCGCCATCGACCTCGTCAAGGACCAACGCGTCTTTGGTGATCTCGCGGGTCGCTCATTCGGGCTCACCGGGCTCAGCGGCACCGGCAAACGCCTGCAGTTTGTCTTTCACCGGGGGCAGTTCGCCGACGACGCTGCATTTGGTGCGGCACGCGCGGCACTGGATCGAGTGGCCGGTGGCAAGTCCGGCAAGGCCGATAAGCCGGGCAAAAGCAAAGGCGTGGGGCGAACTTAATTCGGGCTTGGGTCGGGCCCGGCTACTTCCCTCGCCGCCGCCGCACCACGTCCCACGCCATTGCCGCAATCGCACAGGCAACGGCGCCGCACAGTCCCACCGTCACCCATAGTTCCGTCTCGGCGCTGACCAGGCCGCCTACCAGCATGTGAGCGACAAAGGTCATGAGGAACAGCGAACTGGCCGCGACCAATGCGTAGATCAGGATTTCCTTGAACATCGCCCTGTGCTCCGTGCCGATGCTGCCTGGCCGTCTAACCGCGTATCGACGGGGTCGGAGCGAGTGGGGGCGCGATATCGGGCATCTGCGCCTCGGGGTGCAGGTGCAACAGAACCCCGCCCGCCTCCAGCGACACGGTTTCCGCGCGCGCACCCCCCAGCATGGCGAAGCTGCGCGACAGATTCCGGTTTGCAGGGCTCAGCGGATCGAAGATCACGTATTCGGTGCCCTTGAGGTTGGCCAGGAAAAGCTCCTGGTCGTCGGACGCTGGCGGCAGCGGCAGCGTGCTGCAACGGCAGGCGATCATGGTTCGACCGGGCCATTGGCTGGCCACCCGCGGCCCGCTGTGGGCCTTCTCTTCCTCCGTGACGAGTCCGGGTTGCGGGCTTGCCGGGTGAGCCTGTTGCAGGGTTTCGGTCAATACGTGGATCAACTGGTCCTGCGCAGAGAGCTCGGTACCGGCACGGACCTGCTCATATCGATTGCGGTCGGCCGACAGGAAGGTGGTGGACAACACCACCAGGAGCACGAATGCCGCGCCGCGTTGCGCTACGAAACTGGTGCTGCCCCCCAGGCGCAATTTCAGCAGCAGCGGGTAACCCCAGTACAGCAGCAGCACCAGCGCCAGAAATACGTACGATGCGTCGGCGCTTGCTGCCGCAATTAGGGTGGCCAGCCCGAGGGTGAGCGCCAGCGGGTCCGTTCCGGACGGCGAACGCGCCGCTTGCAACGCCCTCAATATCACCGCCGCCAGGGCCAGAGCGAGGACCACGCCGAGCACCCACAGAAGATCGATGCCCCACGGCGTTTCGGCCTTGAAGGCGAAAATTCCCTGGGGCAGGGCGGTGATCGGGTTGCCCCACCAGACCTGATGTGGCCAGCCGTGGGCCAGCAGCACGCCAATGGCTGTGGCCACCGCAATGCCGGCCAGCACATGCGCGCGCTCCGAGCCCGGAATGAGCGCCGCTACCGGCGGTTCCGGCGGCGCAGCGCGCAGCCAGCCCAAGGCAAGGACGGCGGGGTAGGCAAGCCCGGCCGGGTGCAGGCTGATAACCGCGAGTATGACCAGCAACTGCGCAAAGTAGGTTCCTCCGAAACGGATTCTTCCGGCCCGGTAGCCGTGATCGGCCAGTGCACCCAGCAGAAAGCTCAAGGCGAGGAAGGGACCGACGGCCATGTGATCGATCGCCGTGAGTGTCAGAGGGGCGAGGAGCAGGAGACCGGTTGCCGGCAAGGCTGGCTCGCTATCGCCGCGCGCCTGCTGCCAGCGGAACAGACCGATCGCCAGACCCAGGACGACCACAAGCGTGCAGAGCTTCACCGCCAGCAGGCTGCCGGAAAATATCGCCCCGGCGGGAATGAGATAGACCGCACGAAAGTCGGGTATTCCCAGCGTGACGATGGGCGATGCGACCGCATCGGAAATGGACCAGAGAAACAGCACCGCGTGCGCGGTGGCTTCGTCGAGGCCGTACGGTGTGCGGTCAATCAGCACCGTTACCGCGAGTGACCACAGCACCAGGCTGACGATGGCCCAGAAGCCAGCGGGAATTCGAAACGCTTTTGCGGTACTGCTGTCGGTGGTCATCGGGGAAATCCAGTTGGGTGCGCACTGGCGTGCGCTTCGGAAGGGCGCTTGCTTTTCATTGTGCAGCGCGGGAAGACCCGCACAGCTGGGTGGCAATTCGATCGCACATCAGGTCAAAGGGACTGACCCGCACCGTATCGATTTTAACGGTGAAATCCCGGTTGTCCCGTATCTGTGAACAAGCCCATCGCCCAAGCGCTTCATCGTTTGAGCAGTGCAGCGAAGCTGACTCCGGCGCACTCAGGTGTGCCAGCGCACAAACCGCTGCATCTCCCTCTGGCAATCGAGATAACCCTGTCGCGTGAGTACAACGACGCAAAGGGTTATTCCTGGCGCACCGAGTGCACCTCTTCTATCATCTGATGGTTGCGTCGGATCAATTTGGGGAATGATCCGCTCATGGTTCGGCCCCTTGGAAATAATCAACCGAGCCGCTCAAAAAACCCCCGCATTATTTTGTAGGAGGAGATACATGACTCTGAACCGCGTCGCCCGTTGGTTGACGCTCGGTCTTGCAGCCGCGGCTGCGTGGATTGGGCTTTCGGCGCCGGCACAGGCCATTCCGGTATTTGCGCGTCAGACCGGACACAACTGCCAGGCCTGCCATATCAGCTACCCCGAACTCACGCCTTATGGCCGCGAGTTCAAGCTCAACGGTTACACGTTCGGCGAGGCGCAACCGTTCCCGGTCGCACTGGCGCTGATGGGCGAGATCGATCACCTAAATCAGGGTAAGGATGCGAGCACCGGCGCTGCAACCTGCACCGGTTCCGGCGGCACGGGTAATACCGGTAACTGCAACCACCTCGAACTGGTTCAGTACAGCATCTTCTACGGTGGCCGCTTGTCGGAAAACTTCGGCATGTTCGGCCAGATGTCGGGCGGGCAGTTCCCCATCACCAACACCGGAACATTTGCTCCCGCTGCCGACAATACTGAGTTTCGCTACGTGTACCGGTACACGCCGGATGGTGCGCTCGTTCCTGAAGCGGTCATCGGCTTGAACATGAACAACAACCCCACCATGCAGGACGTGTGGAATGCCGTCCCGGCCTGGCGCTTCCCCTGGTTCCCCTACCTTCCCGCCGGCTATGGTGCCTTGGCCGCGCCCTACATCGACGGCAATGGCGGACACAACAAGGTCGGCATTGGTGTCTACGCCTGGGTGCACAAGACCTGGTATGCGGAACTGAACCTTTATCATTCGGCCACCGGCCCGCTCAGCTTTATGAACTGGGGCAGCGGCAACACCGAGCAGGCCATGGGCGATCAACCCTCCGATGTGCTCAAGGGCGAGAACCCCTACTACCGCTTGGCCTACAGCAAGGATTGGGGCTACAACTCGATGGAAGTCGGCATCTTTGGCATCAACGCCAAGTCGTACTACTGCAATCCTGCCGGTGGCGGCGCGGCTCCCTGCACCACTGATCCGACGGCGTACAACAAGTACAACGATATCGCCATCGATGCGCAGTACCAGTACAACCGGAATGAACCCTGGGTGATAAGCGCTGATGGGTCGTTCATCCACGAAAGAAACGATCTCTCCGCCCAGTTCAACGCCACTGGTGGCGCGAACCTGGCGCAAGCCCAGCACACGGTCAATGAGTTGCAGCTGAAGGCAACGGCCTACTACTACCGCATGTACGGTCTGACGGTTGGCTACAGCTCGCTGTGGGGCACTACCGACCCGCTGCAATACGCTTCCGGTTCCGGTGGTTCCGCAACCGGCGACCCACGCAGCAGCTGGTGGACATTCGAACTCAATTACCTGCCGCTGCAGGACCTGCGTTTCTCCTTGCTGTTCCAGGCCTTCACCAAGATCAATGGCGGCGCCGGCAATTTTGACGGCGTAGGCAACAACGCATCCGGCCAGAATCGCGTGACGGGTGCCATCTGGTGGGTGTGGTAACCATGGCCCGCGCAGGAGACAAACTCATGGAGACGAAGATGACGCGGAAAGCAACACGGGTAGCTGGCCTCATTGCCGGCGTTGTGCTGGCAATATCGGCAAGCGTCGCGTTTGCCGACGATGCCGAGAATGCCAAGACCTTGGCGGCCAAAATTGCGCCGGTACGTGCGCAAAAGCTGGCGGTGCAATGGTGCACTGCCTGTCACGGTCCCGGCGGTCGCAGCGGTACGCCCACCTTCCCGGTGCTGGCGGGCCAGAACGCCGATTACGTCGTGGCGGAATTGAAGTACTTCCACAACCTGAACCAGGATGACCGGTCCGTCACGCACGAGACCATGTTCGAGCAGTGGATACTCAATATCACCGGCTGGCGCAAGCCCTACACGCATTACTTCCACTCGGACGAGTACACGTACGAGAGCGCGCCGCGCAACGAAGAGCGCGCGTGGGACTTCATGAAGGGCGTAGCACGTGACCTGGACGAGCCCACCATGCAGGCCCTGGCCGATTACTTCGCCAAGCAGACGCCGGTTGCCGGCCGTCCTGCAGACACGGGTGATGCGGAAAAGGGCAAGACCCTGTACCTCGAGGGTGATGCCGATCGCGGCCTGATCGCCTGCCAAAGCTGCCATGGCCCCGAAGGCAAGGGCCAGGGTTCGATTCCGCGCCTGGCAGGTCAGCATGCGGATTACGTCAAGCTGCAGTTGGGCTTCATCCAGTCGGGTGTGCGCAACGTCGAGCAGATGCAGGCACTGATCACCAATCTGAACGAAGCGGACTTCGCCAACCTTGCGGCGTACGTGCAGTCGTTGAACTAGGTTCTTGGGCCCAGGCCGCGACCCCTACCGGGGCTCGCGAGCCGCAGGAAAGCGCGCGGCGGACTTATCGGTCCGCCGCGTTTTTTTTGCATCCGGCGTAACTGTTACCGCGGCGGGTGCAGGTGCGGAAAGATGAAATACCAAGTGACCAGCCCGGCAATGATGTTGAACACCATCATGGCGACGAGCATCTGGATCCAGAACCGGAACCAGTTCACACCGGTGCGGGTTTGCCGTTGAGCGGCGTTGCCGCGCGGCCGCTCGACCACCCGCGCTGACGCGCTTTCCTGCGTGCGGTTGTCGGTGACGGCGTCAGCGATGCTGTTATCGGTGATCCTGGTGGCGCTGTTGGCGTCGGCAGGCGGCAGTGGCGGCATGATGCTGGGGGTCTTCTCGAATGGACGTAGGACCAGCAGTGGCCCACACCGTATTGTCCGCGATGCCGCTGACCGTGCAAGCATGCGCGTCATGGTTTTTCGTGGCTGTGCGGATCCGCTGCATATGAGCGCGAACCGGGATGCGGGCCGCAGGGGCGGCAAAAGTCCAAATCCACACCGTGAAGCTGCGGAAACCGCATGCATTGCAGTAAACTGTCGCAGACCCCTGATTCTTTGGATCCGATCATGTCTTCCGATGCTACCGCCCCAGAATTGCCCGATGTTGATCGCGAGCGCCGCGCCGCAATCGCAGCTACCTTGGTGGTGGGTGGAGCGGGTTGTGCTGCAGCGGCAGTCCCGTACATTGCCTCCTGGGGCCCCTCGGAACGGGAGAAGGCTGCAGGGTCGCCCGTAGACGTGGATATCTCCGCGCTGCCACCCGGCAAGATGCAGGTGGCCGAGTGGCGCGGCAAACCCATCTGGCTATTGCGCCGCACGCCCGACATGTTGGCAGCTCTGCGCCAGGATACAGATCGTCTCGCAGACCCGGATTCCAAGCGCACGGCCTACCCCACGCCCGAGTATGTCATGCACGACCCGGCAACGCGGTCCATCCGGCCGGATTTGCTGGTGGTGGTGGGAATCTGCACGCACCTGGGTTGTTCCCCCAACGGACCCTTCGCGGCCGGCGAGAACTCCCAGCTGGGTGAGGATGCCGGCTTTCTCTGCCCCTGCCACGGATCCACATACGACCTGGCCGGACGGGTCTTCAAGAACAAGCCCGCCGCCGACAATCTGCCTGTGCCGCCCTATCGGTACCTTTCGGACAACCTGATCCGGATTGGCGAAGATACCAAGGCCTGAGGCCCGCTGCAGGTATGTGAACGTAAAGTTGAAGTCCTGGCCTGGCCGGCTCCATAGGCGAAGGCACGAATGCGATATCTACTAAGAGGGAGCGTTCATGGGTTTGCATGAAACTCGATACCGGGGGTTGCTGGGCTGGTTCGACAGCCGCATGCCCTCCGTCATGAGTGCATTCCGCGTTCACATGTCGGAGTACTACGCTCCGAAAAACTTCAACTTCTGGTATTTCTTCGGGTCGCTCGCGCTGGTGGTGCTGGTGATCCAGCTGGTCAGTGGCGCGTTCCTGGCCATGCACTACAAGCCGGACTCCGCAACCGCCTTCATGTCGGTGGAATTCATCATGCGCGAGGTTTCCGGCGGGTGGTTCATCCGCTACATGCACTCCACGGGCGCGTCGTTCTTCTTCATCGTCGTGTACCTGCATATTTTCCGCGCCATGCTGTACGGCAGCTACAAGAAGCCGCGCGAGGTGGTTTGGCTGGTGGGCGCCTGCATATTCCTCGCCCTCATGGCCGAGTCGTTCTTCGGCTATTTGCTGCCCTGGGGGCAGATGAGCTTCTGGGGCGCGCAGGTCATCATCAACCTGTTCGATTCCATCCCCTTGATCGGCCCCGACCTCTCCACCTGGATACGCGGGGACTTCGTCATCGGTGACGCCACGCTCAACCGGTTCTTTGCCATGCACACCATGATGATCCCGACGATCCTCATGGGATTGATGGGCGCGCACATTTTCGCGCTGCACGATGTCGGCTCCAACAATCCCGACGGCATTGAAATCAAGGACCACCTCGGGCCCGACGGCAAGCCGCTGGACGGCATCCCGTTCCACCCGTACTACACCGTGCACGACATGTACGGCATAGCGGTGTTCTTCATTGCCTTCTTCGCGGTGGTGTTCTTCGCTCCCGAGATGGGTGGTGTATTCCTCGAAGGCAACAACTTCATTCCGGCGGACCCCTTCCAGACGCCGCTGCACATTGCGCCGCTGTGGTACTTCACGCCGTACTACTCCATCCTGCGCGCTACCACCGCCGGATTCCTGATCTGGATTGCTCTGGGCGTGGCTGCCTATGGCGTTCTCATGTACCTGAGCGTGCGCACCATGGGTGCGCGCATTGCCATCGCCGGGGTCACGGCAGTGCTGCTCGCGCTGCTGGTCGGCCCCACCCACCTCGATGCCAAGCTCTGGGGCGTGGTGCTCATGGGACTGTCCACAACCATCCTGTTTGGAATGCCGTGGCTCGACCGCTCGCCAGTGCGTTCCATGCGCTTTCGGCCCACGTGGCACCGTGGCGTGCTATTCCTGTTCGTGGCGGCATTCTTCGTGCTGGGCGTGCTGGGCATGATGCCGCCCAACCCCGCGCGTACGGTGATATCGCAGATCTGTACCGGTATCTACTTTGGATATTTTGCGCTGATGCCGTGGTGGAGCCGGATGGGGGACTTCCTGCCGGTGCCCGATCGTGTACGTTTTGCAGCGCACTGAGGACGCAGCGATGGGATTCAGCAAGCTTTTTGCCATCAATATTTCGCACGGCGGCTCGCCTACGGAGACCGCAAGATTGCGCGGCATGACGGCCCGCCTTCGCGGCGCTATGGCCGTTTGCGCCGCTGCCGGCCTCATGCTGGCGCCGGCCCTGTTCGTTTCCGCCGCCCACGCCGAAGAAGTCGCCCTGGACCGCTGGCCGTCCGAGCGCGCCCAGGATCCCGCAGCCCTGCAAAGGGGAGTGCGGCTTTTTGCCAGCTACTGCCTGAACTGCCACGGCGCCCGGCAGATGCGCTGGAACCGGCTGCACGATATCGGCATCGATGATGCCCAAATCAAGCAGTTGTTGATATTCGGCGATCAGAAAGTGGGCGACGTGATGTCGGTGTCCATGAACGCACATGACGCCAAGGTCTGGTTCGGCAAGGCACCCCCGGATCTCTCCGTGATCATTCGCGCACGCAGCACCGAGGAGCACCGCGGCACCGACTACGTCTATACCCTGTTGCGCAGCTTTTACCGCGATCGCTCAACCCTTACCGGCTGGAACAATGCGGTGTATCCGCATATCGCCATGCCCAATATCCTGTGGCAACGCATGGGTCCCCGCGTCGCCACCATCACCACCACGGACTGGGAAGATCGGCCCGCCGCGGACCCCAAGCAGCCGCCTATCCACGAGCTTGCCCAGACGGTAAGTGTCTACGACACCGATGGCTATCTGCAGACCACGCGCAAGGTCCTGGAAAGCGGCACTACCGGTACACAGGTCAGTTTTGCGCCGGTCGATGCCAAGGCCGCTGCCGCCGTCGACGACGAGGTCGCGGACCTTGTCGCTTTTCTCAACTGGATGTCCGAGCCAGCGGCCGCAACCCGCTACCGCATCGGCATCTGGGTCATGGGTTTCCTCTTCATTTTCCTGCTGGTGGTGCACTGGCTCAACAAGGTCTATTGGCGCGACATCAAGTAGCGTCAGTACCTTTCGGCGTCGCCTCGCAACGGCTGCAACGGCCGGCTGCGAGGCGGCACATGCGCACGTTCTGTCGCAGCCTCATCCGGAATTTCTCCGGTAGCTCTCCGTCGCTCCCAACGTTCCCACAGCGATTTGTCCTTGGCGAATCATGGTGCAATGCGCAATGCATATCTCATGTTCGCGGGGTCGAATTACCACCTTTACGGCAGGGAATGGATGCATAATCGGCTCGCTTTTGCGGCAGCGTAGTACAACGAGTATCAATACCAAATCCAACAACTCGTGCACTGCGCGTACAGCGAGACAAAAGCCCATTTGCGTTATCAAAAACAACAATCATTGGGCGTCCGCTGCGCAAGTGCGCTGAGCCGTCTCGTCCGGCGGTATTGCTGCCGGTCGCGTTGAGAGCCGGCTCGCGCATGAGCGGAGCGGCCGCGTTGGCAGTAACGGTCACGAATGGAGTCGTGGCCATGGCATTGGAGGAGATTTAGGCCAAATGAAGATGCATGACATGCGCGTCGGGAATGCGGACGCGCTCTTGGGACGTGGTTTCCCCGGGGCGGCGTTGCGACATCTGGCCTGGATGGCCGCCGCGATACTCGCGACCTGCTTTGCAGCGGCCGCGTACGCCGGCGATAAAGTCGAACAGCCCATCGAATTTCCGCACGATGTTCACACCGCGAAGATGGGCATCAACTGCATGTACTGCCACACCTATGCGCGACGCAGCCGCGTGGCCGGCATACCACCGCTGCGCAAGTGCATGGGCTGTCATGAATCCATCGAATCGGTGAAGGACAAGCCGCGCATCAAGCAGCTCTTTGCCTATTGGGAAAAGAAGGAAGCGATTCCCTTCAAGAAAGTCCACGACCTGCCCGACTTCGTGCGCTTCACGCATGAGCGCCACATACAGCGCTTTTACTTCCAGCTGGGCCGTCCCGTCGAGGAGGTCTGCGGGTACTGCCACGGCAACGTGAAGGGCATGACGGTTGCCGAAAAAGTGGAGCCCTTGAGCATGGGGTGGTGCATCTCCTGCCACCAGAAGGACCATCCCAACACGGCAGCGGGGGCCCTGACGGCTGCAGCCAAGCCCTTCCCCCGCATGGGCCTGCCCGCAAGTCCCACGGTGGGAGAGAGCGCCGACACGTCCCATGGTGCCAACGACTGCTGGCAATGTCACAAATAGGAGCCCGAACGGTGAAGCAAGTCTTGAAGAACGCCGTCGCGGGCAGGACGAATCCAGCTGCGGATGGCACCGAGGCATCAGGCTCGACGTTGCCGGATGTGCAAGGTACCGACGACATCGTCCAGCGCCGCGATTTTCTTCGCGTACTCGGCTGGGGTGGAGCTTCCGTAACGGCCGCGGCATCCCTCACGGCCTGCGGTTTCACCTCGGTTGACTCCGGGGTGGAAACGGTCAAGTCGTACGTTGAACCCGAGGACTTCAACGTTCCGGGCGTCGGTATTTACTACGCCTCCACCTGTACCCAATGCGAAGCCCGCTGCGGTGTCGTGGGCAGGGTACGCGACGGCCGCATACTCAAGCTGGAAGGCAATGCGGGTTCGGTGGTCAACAAGGGCAAGCTTTGCGGTCTTGGCCAGGCCAGCGTGCAGCACCACTACAACCCCGACCGCCTGCGGGCGCCGCGCCTGCGCAAGAATGGCGTCCTCACGGAGGTCACCTGGGACGAGGCCAACACCGTGCTGGCCGGCAAGCTTGCGGCAACCACCGATGGCCGCTTTGCCTACCTCAGCGGGCCGCTCAGCGGGCATCTCAAGGTGCTCGTGCGCAATACGACCGATTCATTTGGTGGCGGCCAGCATTATGTCTACGACGCGCTGTCCACCCGGGTGAACCAGGCGGCGGCCGAGCAGGTCTTCGGCGCTGCCGCACCGCGTCTCCTGCTCGATCAGGCACAACTCATCGTTTCATTCGGCGCCGACTTCCTCGACACCTGGGTGTCCCCCGTGCATTTCGCCGGCCAGTACGCGCGCTTTCGCCGCGCGTCCGAAGGCAAGCCGCGCGGCGTCCTGGTTCAGATCGAACCGCGCATGACCCTCACGGGGGCCAATGCGGACCGCTGGATCGGAATCCGTCCGGGTACGGAAGGCGTGCTCGCCCTGGGGCTGGCCAACTCGCTGCTCGCGGGCAAGCCCCATGCGCCGGGCGCCGTGCCGCCCGCGGTGCTCACGGCCGCCGCGGCATTTGACAAGCCCCGCGTGCTGGCCGATACCGGCATCAGCGAAGAAGTCTACGACCGGCTGGTCCGGCTGCTCCAGGAGCGCACGCCCAGCGTGGTCCTGTCCGGACCGTCGGCCGAAGGGCACGTCCATGGCTCGGCCAACGCGCAGGCCATACTGGCGCTCAATTGGGTGCTGGGCAACGTGGGCAAGACCGTGCAGCCTGCTGCCCGGGTGCCGTTTCCGCAAATGGCCGCAGAGTCCGGCGATACCGCTTCCCTGCGCCAGTGTTCGGAAGCGCTGGCAGCCGGCAAATTCGACACCATCTTCGTCCACGACGTGAACCCGGTGTATTCGGCGCCCGCCTTCCTGAAGTTCAAGGACGCTTTTGCCAAGGCCGGATTCAAGGTGGTGCTCGCCCAGTACATGGACGAAACCGCGCGCGAAGCCGATCTTGTCCTGCCCGTCGACTCTGCCATGGAAGACTGGGGCACGCACGTGGCCCCGTACCAGCCCGACGGCGTCGAGGTTGCGTTGCAGCAGCCGCTCATGGAGCGCCTGTATGCCAAGGGCACGCGGTCCCCGGGCGATGTGCTGCTCGATGTCCTGCGGCAGCGCCGCCCGAAGGACTACAAGGGTTTCGAGGACTATTACGCGTACCTGCGCTCGGCCCTGGTCAGCAACAAGGCGGCGTTTGCAACATCCCCGGTGGATGACGAGCAGTTCTGGACCGAAGCCTTGAGCCGTGGCCTCCTGCACGTGAAGTCGCCGGAGGCAGGGCCTGCGCCCAAGGCCGGCAATATCGAGTTCGATTTCGCCGGTTCCTCGCAGGTTGCCGACGCGCAGTTCCCGTACCGGCTGGTGCCCGTGGTGCGTTCGAGCCTGCGCGACGGTCGGCATGCCAATCTGCCGTGGCTGCAGGAGACGCCCGATTCGCTCACCACCATCGTCTGGGACTCCTGGGCGGAGATTCATCCCGCCACCGCCAGGAACCTGGGCATTGCCGATGGCGATGTGCTGGAGGTCACCTCGGCCAGCGGCACCATCCAGGAAGTGCAGGCCTATATCTTCCCGGGCGTGCATCCGGACGTGATCGCCATTCCACTGGGCCAGGGCCATGAAGCCGGCCTGGGCCGCTATGCGGTGAACAGTCCCACCGTGAATCCATTCCGCATTCTCGATCCCGTATTCGACCGCAAGACCGGGGAGATCGCCCTGTATGGCACGCACGTCAAGGTCGTCAAGACCGGCAAGCGCGTCAATGTCGTGCGCGACGAGGGATGGAAGTCCGGCAATCTCAAGACCCAGGCGGGCCGCAAGCTGGTGGTGACGCTGGCTGCGGACAAGGCCAAATTGTCCGAGGAGGTATAGGTCCCATGAGCCTGGAACAAACGCTGAACGACTGGACGCGGCTGCGCCAGACCCACCCGCTGCCCGGGTCCCATCCGGACCTCAAGTGGGCCATGGCCATCGACCTCGACGCCTGCACGGGCTGCAATGCCTGCGTGGTGGCGTGCTACGCCGAGAACAACCTGCCGGTCGTGGGCAAGGAGAAGTTCGCCGCGGGCCAAGCCATGCACTGGATGCGCATCGAGCGCTACTGGAACGACACCGACGAGAACTCGCCGGACCACGGCGCGCAGTTCCTGCCCATGATGTGCCAGCAATGCGAGGCAGCGCCTTGCGAGACGGTGTGTCCGGTTGGCGCTACCAACCACACGGCGGACGGACTCAATTCCCAGGTCTACAACCGTTGTATCGGCTCGCGCTACTGCTCGGCCAACTGCCCGTACAAGGTCCGCTATTTCAACTGGTACAACTACCCCGAGCAGGAAATGGCCTGGCCCGAGCCCCTGCCCATGCAGCTCAACCCCGACATGACGGTACGCACCAAGGGCGTCATGGAGAAATGCACGTTCTGCGTCCAGCGGCTGACGGACGCCAAGAACACCGCACGCAACGAGGGCCGCCAGGTACACGATGGCGATGTCACCACGGCCTGCGCGCAGGCCTGCCCGACCAGCGCCATCACCTTTGGCAACCTGTCCGATCCGCACTCCGAAGTTGCGCAGAAGTGGCGCCTGCAGCGCGTCGAGATCGACAAGGACCGGCAGCTCAAGGACATCGACGGTTCACACCCCGGGCTGCGCGGTTATCGCATCTTCGAGGACCTGCGCCCCTATCCCTCGGTGATGTACCTCGAGCGCGTTCGCGACACGCAGGCCTGACCGCCGCAGCCGGAGAAAAACATGAGCAGCGTTACCCTGAACGGCATTGCAATGCCCCACGTGACCGAGGAAAAGGAAAAAGATATCCGCGAGGATATCGCCTGGGCGCAGATCAACCGCGATGTCCTGGCAAGCCTGGAGCGACCGCGCGCCACCTACTGGGCGCTCTTTGCGCTGGCCTTCTGCATGTTCCTGGTGGGCGTGGGCTGCGAGTACTACCAGTACAACACCGGCCTGGGCGTCTCCGGCATGAACAACCCCGATGTCTGGGGGCTCTACATCGCCACCTTCATCTTCTGGATCGGCATGAGCCATTCCGGAACGCTGCTCTCGGCCATTTTGCACATCATTCACGCCGATTGGCGCAAGCCCATCTACCGGTTTGCCGAGGCCATGACCACCTTCTCGCTGATGACCGCGGGCCTGTTCGTGGCAGTGCACCTGGGCCGGCTGTGGCAGATCTATTACGCCCTGCCGTATCCCAACGAACGCTGGACCTGGCCCAATTTCCAGTCGCCCCTGCTGTGGGACGCCATGGCCATCTTCACCTACCTGTCCTCGTCCATCCTGTTTCTTTATGTTGGCGCCATTCCGGATTTCGCCATCTGCCGGGACAACGCCACCGGTTGGCGCAAGGGTTTCTATGATGTTTTGTCGCTGGGCTGGATGGGCACCGACCGACAATGGCGCAATTTCCGGGTTGCCTACCTCGTGATCGCCTGCTTCCTCATTCCGCTGGCCGTTTCGGTGCACTCCATCGTTGCATCGGACTTCGCCATGTCGCAGCAGCCCGGCTGGCATATCACCTCTTTCCCGCCGTATTTCGTTGCCGGGGCGCTGTATTCCGGCTGCGCGGCCATCATCACGCTGTTCATCATGCTGCGCCACACGTTCCGCTTCGAGGAATACATGACAATGCCCATCCTCGACAAGACAGCGCGCCTGACCTTCGTCATTGCCATGGTCTGGACCTACCTCAATCTCATCGAATACTCGACGGTCTGGTATGGCGACAACGCCGTCGCCAAGGAGACCCTCATCCAGCGGGCCACCGGGCCTTATTCGATCTACTGGTGGTCGATGAACTTCCTCGGTTCCGTGGTGCCGTTCACGCTCATCTTCAAGAAGCTGCGCGCCAACCTTACCGCCATGATGATCGTCTCGCTGCTGCTCAACCTGGGCATGTGGCTGGAACGCTGGATGATCGTCACGCCGACCTTCTCGCACGGCTACGAGCCCTGGACCTGGAACCACGAGTTCTTCCCTTCGTTGGTCCAGTGGGGCATCGTCTTTGGCAGCTTCGGGTGGTTCGGCATGCTGTTCATGCTCTTTTGCAAACTCGTGCCTTGCGTGTCCATGTATGAAGTCAAGGAAATGATCTTCCACCGCAAGCTTGCGAAACTCCACACGAGGGAAGCATGACGATCAAACGCATACTGGGCCTGTTCAACGATTTCGACCAGGCCACCGCGGCCCTGCGCGAACTGCGCGGCGCCAACCTGCCGCACCTCGACTGGAACGACGTGACCATCAAGTCACCTATCGAACACCCGGACGTGGAGGCGGTGCTGGGCGTGCGGCCTATCGCCGTTCGCAAATGGACGCTGGTGGGCGCCATCATGGGCGGCAGTCTTGGATTCCTCGGAATTGCCACTTCGCAGGGCAATTTTTTCTCGCAGCTCAAGGGCGGCAAGCCCATCATTCCGCTGCCTCCGGACTTCGTGCTGACCTACGAGATGCTGATCCTGGGTGGTGTCTACATCACGGTGCTGGGCTTCCTGGTATGCGCCGGACTGCCCACGCGCGTGAAGAGCGAGCTGTACAACACGGCCGTATCTGAAGACCAGATCGGCGTGATGGTGAAATCCAATACGCACTGCATTGCCGAGGTGCGCAAGATCTTCGAGGCGCACAACGTGCTCTCCGTGCAGGAGGAGGTTGTCGCATCATGACGCACACACCATTGGCTCGCCAAATCCCTTCCTCGCGCCGTCCGGCGTTGAGCAGCGGTGCCCTGCTGCTGGCAATCCTGGCGGCAACGGCCACGCTGGCGCCCCTGCCGGCAGCGGCTTGGCCCTGGTCGCGCGACATGACCGATGGCATCGCCATCAAGCCGCAGAAGCAGCCCATGCCTTTCCCGCACCGTTCGGTGCCGGTGCCGGAAACCGCAACGGTGCACGTGGCCGACCGTGACGAAGCGACCAAGCTCATCAATCCCATTCCTGCCACACCGGATTCGGTTAACAAGGGCAAGGCTCTCTTCACAATCTACTGCACACCCTGCCACGGCGTATCGGGCACGGGCGACGGTCTGGTCGGTGAGAAGCTCGTGCTTCGCCCCTTCAACCTCACCAGCGCCTCGGTGCAGTCGATTCCCGATGGCCTGATCTTTGGCTACATCACGTTTGGTGGCGCCGTCATGCCGATCTACGGCAACGATCTTTCACCGAACGAGCGCTGGCACGTGGTCAATTACGTGCGGGTGCAGTTCGGCGGCCGTCCCACCGTCACGGCTGCACCGGCACCGTCCACGCTGCCGGTACCCACTGCAAAGGTGGCCAGCGCCGGTGGGTCCGTTGCCGCCGGGCAGACCAACAAGAGCGCATTCAAATGAACGACATCCTGCATTCGTCCTTCGCCAACTGGTCGGTGCTCACGGCCAGTTTTCTGCTGGTGTTGCACCTCACGATCGGTGGCGTGACCCTCGCGGCGATCCTGCACCTGGCCAATGCCAAGTGGCGCTATGTCGTGCGCGACATGGCGGTATCGCTCTTTGGCCTGTACCCACTGGCGTTCGCGCTGCTGGTCATCATCCTGCTGGCGCGGCACAACGTCTTTGCCTGGATGGGCGTGGCAACGCCGCAGGAGGAACACGCGCTCAACGCCTGGCACAACCCGGTGTTCCTGGCGGTACGCGAGTTGGGCGGCATGGCGGTCATCGGCTGGCTGTACAGCCGTTTCATCCGCCTGCAGGCCATCAGCGAGCGCAGCGAGGCCGACTGGAACCGCTTCAAGATGACGGCAAATTTCATACCCGTTGCCCATGTGCTCTACGGCACCATGGTGGCGTGGGATTTCGAAATGACGATGGTGCCGATGTGGGAGAGTTCCGTCTACGGCATGTACCACTTCGTGAGCAATTTCGGCATGATGCTGGCCACCATGGTGGTGCTGTGCTACACGCTCAACCGCGCCGGCAGCCTGCGCACCCGCATGCCCGACTACATCTTCAACTACTTTGGCCAGATGATGCTGGCATTCACCATCCTCTGGACCTACCTGTTCTTTGCCCAGTACCTCACCATCTGGTATGGCAATATTCCGGAGGAGCGCAACCGCATCGACAACATGGTGACGGGCGACTATTCCTGGCTGTGGTGGACCTTCTTTGGCATGAAATTCCTCACGCCTTTCCTGTTCCTCATCTTCACGTACTTCCGTCACAGCCCGGTTTCCATCTACCGCATCGCCGTGGTGATGATCATCGGAACATGGCTGGAGCGCTTTACCTGGATCGCCGGGTCGGTGCCCACCGGATCCTTTGAGCATGCGCACTACCCGCTCACCAGCCCGTTTGACGTGATTGTCGTTGCGGCGGTGTTTACCGCGGTGGTATTGCTGCTGCGCCGTTCCCTAGGCCGCAACGGGGTCACCAAGGACCCGTTGGCGACGACGAGGGCGCAGACCGCGTGACGGCCTGATTGGGCAGTGGCAAGGAAACGGGACGAAATGATAGAACTGATACTCGGATTGCTGCTTCTGACGGCGGTCTATTTCATTTCCCGCAAGTAGCCAGCACGCACCGCTTCTGACGCAGAGCGCGGGTCCGGGGACGCCGTCAATACGCAGGCGCCCGCCGGAACTGCTGAGATTATCGGGATCGTCCCGCTGCCATATCGCCCACCGACCCGGGCTGCGGCCGGGCTCCGCGCAGCGTCATCGCGATATTGACAAAGTAGGTGAAGAAGCCGGCCGCCATGATGGTGCCGCACAGCGCCACGGTCGGGCCATAGAAGTGATGAATGGCGCTGATCTGTTCGCGATCGGTATTCCAGAGCAGTCCCTCGGAAATGCCAAATCCCATTTGCGTGCCGTAGAAGCCGTAGGAGCCTATGGCGGTCAGCCAGAAGGTAAGGTCGATCATGCGCCGTGAATATATGACCTTGCCGCTGAGCAGGGGCAGCAGGTAATAGGTAACCCCCATGGCCAGCAGCACGACGCCGCCGACCAGATTCATGTGCGCATGCGCCAGCGGGTCGATCATGTGCCCGGGGCCGCCAAAGGGACTGCCGATGGTATCGAGCCAGTGGCGTATGGGTGGCATGACCTGCAGCATGCCGTGCAGGGTGCCGATACCGAAGGACACCACGGACAACAGCAGGAATTTGGTGAGGGGACTGCCGGCGAGGCTTTGCGTTGGTTTCAAGGGGATACTCCTGACCCTGTAGGGCGTGCGCGAGTGTAATTCGCCTGTTAGAAAAAAGGCCCGAAGAATCTCGGGCCTTTTTTTACGTGCGCATCACCAACCGCGCTACTTGTTTTTCAGGTTTTCCTCGACAAGCCGCACTGCAGAGGCGCTCGCGAAATGCGAAATGACCATTCCAGCGACGAAAATACCGATGGGGACCAGGATTTCGATGGGCATTGCCGTGTCCTTACGAAGTAAACAGCAGAGGTTGATGGATGCTCGCGCTTAGTGCGAGCTTACGGGCGCTTGGAGAAGCCGCTGCACCAGCCGCCCTTCGGCACCAGCTTGTTGAACAGGTCGCACTTGGCGCTTTCGGCGCCGACCACCGTGAAGTGCAGGCACTTCGCGCACATTTGGTCGTTGGTGTGCTTCGGGTACTTGGCCTGGTCGGCCTTTTCCGTGTGCAGACGAAAGCCCATGGCAACGGCCATCTTGTTGTCTTCGGTGAGTGCTTCAACTTCGGCACCAAAAGCAACGCGGGGCAGTGCAACGGCTGCACCGGCCATGGGGACGAGCTTCAATACGAAATCGCGGCGATTTGTCATGTAAATGTCTCCTATCAGCTAATCAAAGTCACTCAACCCAAATTCGGTCCTGCGCGAAAGGCTCGCTGCAGATGGGTGTAGCCACCGGCTGAACCGCCCCCGGCATTCTGCGATCCGGTGAACTGTTCGTCGCGGGAACGACATGGGTTTAACGTATGGACCTGAGGATAGGACGACATAAAAAAGCCGACCCTCCAGAAATCTTTACCTCATGGCAGCCAAACGCCGCGATTATAACGATCTATTCGCTGTAGATGTGAGCACCGCAGGGGGAATTCGCTACCGGAATGACCATCACGACTGCGCCTGCTTCGGGGCTTCGGGTGGGTGGTGCACCCCCCATTTATTGCCCTGCGACGGCCACGCCGTCCGCCCTCACGGTGCAAGCGTGACGGGAAATTCCAGCACCGATTGCGTATCGGCGCGCTGCAGGCGCACCTGCAAGGACGCGACCGGACCCCGCCCGAAGAACACCGCACGCCGGTACACGCCTACGTGGCCGTCCTCGATAGCCTGCACCCACGCCTGCTGCGGGTCGGCGCGCACGGCGACCAGCGCGTCGTAAACCGGCCGATGGCGCTCGCCGGTAATGATTACGACAACTTCATCATGGCCTTGCCGCGGTGGCGTCGGCCGTACCTCAACGGCAACGTCGTAGCTTCCCCACTTCTGGGTGCCGATTTGCGAGGAATCCTGCCCATTGCTGCAGGAGGCGAGCTGGGCGATTCCCGCGAGGATCGTCAGTAAACCGGCCGGCAGCCGTATCGATAGCGACCGTCGTCCGGGCTTACGTATGTCTGAGCAAAGCATAAGCATGTCCGATTGAACCGGTGTTTTAGTTTTTCTTTTCGCCCGGTCCGCCGTCGGGTCCCGGACGGTAGGACGTGCTCTCCGGATCGCTGTCGAGCCGGCCGGCGCGTTCCGAACCGTACAGGTTGGTCATGAAATACACGAACGCACCAGCACCCGCCACATAAAAGATGGCTGCCACGAAGCCCCAGTTGAACCAAGCGACCTTGGCTCCCGGCCGTTGCCCCCAGAACGGAAAGCCCAGCCCGATGGCAACCAGCAGCACGATCACCACGACAGCGATGAACCAGTACGGGACGCGCCGTTGCGACGCGGGGATCTTCGTCACGAGCTCCCAGTCTTCCATACCCCGCCGCGCCAAGCGCTCTTCCTCGGAGGCATAGCCGAAATTGTCATCGGGATTGCTTCCCCATTGCGCGTGCACGGGGGTGTCGACGGGTTCGCTATCCAATCCCATGTGCTCAAAGCCCGTATCCGCATGCAGCGGGGCTGCAGCCGACGGTGCCGGCACCTTGGCGCCGGTTGTATAACTCTGATCCCGAGCCGTTTCGCTCATGGCGCATGACCTTTCGCATTGCGAAGACGCGGTGTGTGGGCGGGACGTGCCATCACGCTGGCGTCAATCGGCAAAATGTTGGAACTGGAAGTGTCCCACCCAGCCGTCCTGCGCCAGCACATCCACCTGTACCGGATGAATGCCGTGGCCAATGCGGGGCGATATCGATAGGGTGAGTGACTGGCGCTGCACGGCGCCCAAGGCCACGGTATCGGTGCTGAGGTGGTACTCGGCCGGGTCCAGTCCGCTGACCTGTACGCGCAGATTGCCCGCGTGGTATTGCTTGTTGGCGATCGAGATCTGGTAGTCGGTAACCGCCTGGCCCTGCGCGCCGCGGCCATGATCGATCGAGAGGTGGTAGGGCTCGTAGCTCCACAAGCCCCAGCAGAACATGGCGAGACCGAGCATGGTGAAAGGCAGGGCCCAGCGGGAGCGCCCCAGCAGCGAGTATTCATTGTTGCGCGGGCGCGGCCCATTGGTTGCCGGCGTGCGCGCTCCGAACTCGAAGCGCAGGAGCCCCGGCGTTCCTTCCTTGTGATGCATGCGGTGGCAGGCGTCGACGCATTCGCCGCAATTGATGCAGCTGTCGAAGACGTCGGTGCTGCGGGGATCCAGATCGATGAAACACTGGGTCACGCAGTAGTTGCAACCTTCGCAATCGGCGGACCGGCTGGCGTCGTACGCGATGTGCAGGGTTTGGCGAGTCTTGAACGAATGCTGCCACACGCGATAAACACAGATGAACCGGCACCAGAAATGGCGCAGCACCGTGATATCGAGCAACACGATGAGAACAAATACGGCGTAGATCCAGTACAGCGAACCGGCCAGTTGCGGATCTGCCCGCAGTGCGACGAAAGAGCCTACGGCCCTTGCGGGATAGAAATAGAGCATGGGGACCAGCGCGACCACCATGGCCGCACCCGTGAAGCACAGTGCAAGCACCACCCAGTTGAGGGCGCGGTCTTTGGAAGCCGTTACGCGGACCGGGGCGCCGTCGAGGCTGACTTCGGCGCGTTTGCCCAGGAATTTGCGGGTCATGAAATTGGCCCACTCGGCGATCGTGTTCTGCGGACATACCCATCCACAAAATACGGTTCCTGCCACCGAGTACAGAAAGACCATCAGGGTTGCCAGGAAAATCCAGAGCCCAAAGACCAGGAAAAAATCGGCGAACCAGATCTGCCGGTCCAGGACGACCATGGCGCCGGCGATGGCATCGATGCGAAACAGGCCGCTCAACGGAATGAGAATGATCAAGGCCAGCGTCACGAGTTGGACGATACGGCGCCGGCGGTGATAAACGGCCTCCTGCGGCCCGGCAGCTGCCGCCGCGGGTGGCGTGCCGATCACCCGGACCGGGATGTCGCGCAAACGATTGTGTGTGGAACTGCTCATCACAGGGAGGGTACCTCAATAGCGCGGGCTTGGCTGTCGAGCGGCGCCACCCTTTGCAAGCGCGCGCGTGCCGCCGCGGCGTCGGCCTGGCTGGCCGCGCGCTCGCGTTCCCAAAGCGCGCGCAGCGCGCCCACGTGCGCCGGATAGATGCGCAATATGCGTTCGAGCACACCGTCTTGCATAAGCGCGTCCTGCGCGCGCGCCACCTCGTACAGGTCATCGGCAAGGTCGCTCGCGATCCAGCGATCCCGCGGATTGGCCTCATACGCAAGGCGGACGAGCCGGCGCGCGCCTTGTGTGTCGGAAGCAAGCTCGGCAAGCCATGATTGCACCGCAAGCTCGCTCGCCGCGTACGCGCTGACAAAATCCGGCTGCTCGCGTGCCGCCACGTGCAATGTCGCAGCGGCGTGCGCCGCGTCGGGCCGCTGCCGCAAGAGTTCGAGCAGGATGTCGGCGAGTGGGGGCGCCGCCTGCGCGGTCTCGTCTGTGGCTTTGCCCGCGTAGCGCAGGCGCGGCAGCTGAAATTCGATCACGGGCCGCGACTCGCTTTGCACTGCCCCGACCCCGGCCGCAATGGGACCCCAATATCGACCCAGCCATGTGGCGGTGCCTTCGCCACCGGTTGACGCATCGTCCAGGGCTGCGGGCGCTGCGCGCATGGCATCGGCGCCCGCAATTCCCTGTGGCGATCCCACGAGCGCCATGTGGGCGCCGTCGAGAAACACCTGTGCGCCGGGAAATACCTTCTGGAAACTGCGCATCACGGTGTGCAGCGATTCGCGGTCGAACTGGTTGAGCGCCAGCCACTGCGCGAACACACCGCCCCCATTCAATCGATCGCGAGCGCGCGCGAATTGCTCGACGGACAGAAGATTGCTCATCCCCGCCAGGTCGGGGTGGAACAGATCTCCCACGATGACGTCGTAGCGCGCTGGCGTTGCCGCGAGGAAATGCCGCGCATCGTCGTGAACGATACGCGCATGCCGGGTGATATCGCCATTGACCGGCGCAAACCAGTTGGCCGCCGCACGGACGGCCCCCGGGGATATTTCCACGGCTGTGCGCTCCAGTTGTTGCCAGGGCAAGGATCCGCTCGCCGATACACCCGTGCCCAGCCCCAGAAAGAGCACGCTGTGCGGGTTGCGGTGAAGCAGCAGCGGTAGGCGCGCCTGATCGGCTTGCAATGCCACGGCTGCGGGGTCGGACGAGGCGTCCATGTGCTGCAGGTCGGTCAGAAGCGTACGTTGGCCGTCGGGCGCTGCGACGACGTGGTTGAGTGTGAGCGCGTCTTCATAGGTGAACAGCACGGTGCTGGCGCCCGCCGGTCCTGCACCCAGTTGCGCGGGCGAGGGCAGCGCGCGCAGCATCCACGCGGCACCCAGCGCCAGCGGCAGCGCCGCCAGCAGCACATGGCGGATCCGTTTGTTTACCGTTGTTTCTGGCGGTAGCGCCAGCGGCGCATCCACCTGCGCAACCACCAGCGCATGCGCTGCAGTCATTGTCCGCGTATCGGCTCGCGCATCCGCCTGCGGCTCGAACCCTGGGAGAAGCTCGGCACCCGCACCCGCAGTGGCCGCCGCGGCGGTTGATCGCGATTGTGGAACAAGGGCAATGCCAAGCGCCAGCATCAGCACGGCTGCCAGCCCGATGCAGCCGGCGGTGCCGAGGACAGGAATGCCGATGGTTGCCGTAAAAACGGCGCCGATGGCGCCGCCTAGGCAATTGACGCCGTAGAGCAGCGCCGATCCGGCGGCCGCAGGGCGGCCGCCCGGCAGGCGCCGCGCCAGCGCCGGCAACCAGGCACCCAGCGCGGCAGTGGCGGGCAGGGTGCAGACGGCCAGCGCCAGCGCCTGGAAGCACAGCGCACCGGCGAGCGTATCGAAGCTTTGCTGCTGCATCCACCGGGAGAACGGGCCCAGCGCCGCCAGACCCGCGAGCGTGCAGGTGCAGGCCGTCAGCGGGATCGCAAGCGTCAAAGGGCGCCGCGAGCGCGCGGCCAGTGCGCTGCCCAAGGCGGTTCCCAGCAGGTAGATGACCAGGATGACTGCGAGCACATATTCCGTGCGCAGCAGCACCATGCCATAGAGGCGCGTCCAGCCGATTTCCAGAATGAGCGCGCAGGCCCCGGCGCCGCCGTAGGCCAGCAGCAGGCGCGGGTCCATTCCTGGCCGCGGGTTCGCCGCGATGCTGGCGCTGCCGGCGCCGGTGCCAATGTCGGCATCCGCGGGAATGCTGCGGCTCAGCAGGTAGGCCATGCAAGCCACGCCGGCACCGGTGAGCGCCACGGCCAGCAGCGCGCCCGACCAGCCCACCGAGGCCATTAGCAGCAGGCTGAGCAGGGCTCCTGCTGCGGCGCCAGCGGTGTTGATCGCGTACACACGGCCGGTCAACCCTGGCAACCAGGGCAGCGCGCGCATGACGAGGGGAAAACTTGCGCCGATCGCGGCGGCCGGCAGGCCCAGCAACACGAGCGCAACCACCCCTTGCAGGCTGCACCATGTCGCCCATGCCAGTTGCCCTGCGGCAGCGTCGATGAGCGGTGAGGCCACGGCGTTGATGCCGGGCAGCGCGAGCGCATAGCCGGCCACGAGAAATTCCACGGCGGCGTAGCCCGCCAGTGAACGCCGTGGTGACCAGGGCTGTGCGACCCGGTCAGCGCGTCCTGCCAATACGAACTGGGCCCAGAGGCATCCGGCGCCCAGGCCCAGCAGGAAGGCGGCTACCGTGGCAGTGACACCAAAGATGCTCATGCCGAACTGCACAGTGATCATGCGCGCCCACAGGACCTCGTAGGCGAGGCCCGTTGCGCCGCTGAAAAAATAAAGCGCGAACACCCAGGGCGCCATCGCGTGCGCGGCTGGTTGCCGCACGGACGGCCGTGCGCTGTCACCCATTGCGGACTCCGGCTGGCGCAGCCTCAAAAAGGCCGGAACCAGACCATGCCGACGATGGCGTGCACGATGGCCAGGGTGATGCTCAAGCCCGCGCAGATCATGTGCGCGAGATAGACCGGTTTGCCGTAGACGCCCATGGCGATGCCAAGGCCACCGGTGATGAGCAGCAGGAAGAGCAGCGGCGCTCCCAGGAAAAACATGACCCAGCGGCGCGTCTCGTCTTGCGGATTTGCTGTGTCGGGTGCCGGGGCGTTTTTTTCGAAGGTCTGCAGGACCTGGGCGCCGTCATTGGCCGGTGCCGGGTCGGCGAGCGCAGTCGCAGGAAATGCGCTCAGCGTGCACATCACGGCCACGCCCACGGCAGCCAGCAGTCGCCGCAGGAACGCCTGGCCGTGACGCGCAAGCCGGTCCAGGCGGCCGGCCAACAAGTCGGTAGGAAACATGGCGATCTCAGGCTTGCGGAGGTTGGGGTGACGAGGGTGGAGCTGCCGGGCGACGCGCCTTGCCGGCCGCCAGATCGCGCTTGCGGGCCGAGTTGCGCCACATCAGCACCACCATGAGGATGAAGGGGGCGAATATCCCCATCAACAGGAACAGGAAGATGTGCCACGGCGTATCGATGGTGACGTGGAGAAAGCGATAGCTGTTGACCGAGGCCTGTACTGGGCCCGCCAGCAGGGCGGACATGAAGGCTGCGATGCTGCAAAGCCGATGCTTATATTGCGGTTTCATTGCGTCTTTGCGGCAGGGCCGCCTGCGTCGGTGGCACAGCGGAATCCGAAGAAATCCGAGGCGTAGTTGGGCCAATCGAAGCTGCGGTGATAGGTGGCCGTGGAGAACGGGTCGCTCTTCCAGGACCCGCCACGCAGGACCTTGTAGTGCTGCTTTACCGGGATCTGTTCGGATAATTTCAAGGCGCGATCCTCGGGCGTCACGACCTTGGCTACCTTGCCCTGGAAAATTTCCGCGGGCGCGTCGGAGCCCTCGTACGGGAGGAAGTCGTCCTCCACCCACTGGCTGACGTTGCCGGCCATGTCGAAAACCCCATAGGGACTGGTCCCGTTCTTGTAGGTGTCGACATTCGACGCTGATCCAACATTGTAGTAGGTGTTCAAGCGCTTAGGGTCCATGGTATTTCCCCATGGCCAGCGGCGGCCGTCATCGCCACGCGCCGCCTTTTCCCACTCGGCTTCGGTGGGCAGGCGCTTGCCGGCCCAGTGCGCGTACGCGCGGGCGTCGTACCAGTTCACGAGGGTGACCGGGTAGAGCAACTGCCCATCGGGTATGCGCCCGCC
>Ga0209698_10001061_pt1 | contig 31702 bp, 26 predicted proteins | sample LitLauG_LLR_2012_FD_187203 | JGI IMG/M metagenome (GOLD analysis project Ga0209698, IMG submission 187203) | Freshwater sediment microbial communities from Pennsylvania, USA - Little Laurel Run_MetaG_LLR_2012 (SPAdes) (version 2) | ecosystem: Environmental > Aquatic > Freshwater > Creek >... | reverse complement strand
ACCGTCGCGAGCCCGCGGAAACGTCATGCGCCTGCGTACCCGGATCGGCATCCTGGTTCGACCACGAGGGAAATCGGCCTTTCTATCGCGCCTGCCGGAGACGGCGGCAATCCTCGATGTCGGCTGCGGCAACAATTCGCCGTTCGGCGTCAAGTCCATCCTGCCGCGTGCGCAGTACACCGGCATCGATGTCGGCGATTACAACCAGACCCGCCCGAACCTGGCCGACGAATACATCCTTACCACGCCGCAGGACTTCGTCGCCCGGATCCGCGGCTGCCGCGACGCCTTCGACGCGGTGATCTCGTCGCACAACCTCGAGCACTGCGATGACCGCAGCGGCACCGTCGATGCCATGCTCGCGGCGCTGCGGCCCGGCGGCAGCATCTACCTGGCGTTTCCGTGCCGGCGCAGCGTGGGGTTTCCCAGGCGGGCCGGAACCCTGAACTATTTCGACGATGCCACCCACCGCGACGAGCCGCCGGATTTCCAGGAGATCGTGGCCCGGCTGGAGCGCGAGAATTTCCGCATCGACTTTTCGGCCGGCGAATACCGGCCGGCCGCCTTCTGGCTCGTCGGCCTGCTGATCGAACCCTATTCGGCATGGCGCAAGAAGGCCTACCCGGCGACCTGGGCGTACTACGGCTTCGAGTCGATCATCTGGGCGACCAAACGGGCCTGAAGGATGCCGGTCGTCGGACGACGTTGCCGGCGCCGGAGACGCGCAGCGTCGCCCCTCGAGTTCTACCCGCTGCCGATCTGCCGCGCGCCGGCGCCCGACCGTTGCCCGGAATCAGGCGTAGAGGTCGATCCGCGTGCCGAGCGTCGCGCCCGTGTCCACGCTGGCGGTGGCACGGCCTGCCGCCACCGGCGAACCGGGCCGGGCGGCGGAGGGCGGGCTCGGCGCATCGCCGCCGCCGGGCCCCGGGCCAGACGATTGCGTCGCATCGAGCTGCGCCGCGCGCTGTGCGGCCTGGTCGCGCGACTCGATCGCGCTGACCGGGGCGGCATATTCCTTGATCTTCGCCTGGCCCGCCGAGGTCTTGCCGGACGGGCAGGTTTCCCAGTCGGCAAGCTTGCGCTTGGCCTTGGCCAGTTCCGGATCGGCCTCGGGCGGTGGCGCGTGGGTCGCGCGGCTCCAGGGCGCGATGGCCGGCGCGGCACCGACGGCGCCGATCATGCGCCACCCCGGCGCGGCCGATGCGACGGCCCGAACGCGGCCGGGCGCCCTCGCCGCCAGGCCGCTGGAACGCCGCAGCCGGCAAGGTTGCGCGGCACGGCAGTACGCTCCGGATACAGGACGGCAGCAGGCATTTCGGAGATATCGGCCGGCGGCGCCGGAACTTGAGTCCGATGCCGCGCCGGGGCACCACTAGAATCGACGCCGGACGAGATCCGGGAGCCGGCGCATGCCCAAGATCGACCTGCAAACCATCGCGCAACGGCGCGGCTCCAACTATCCCGCGCCGTACGACCGCGAGGCGGCCAACCGGGTGCGGCAGCGCCTGGGCGATGCCGGCGGCCTGACGCAATTCGGCGTCAACCTGATGCGCCTGGAGCCGGGCGCCTGGTCGAGCCAGCGGCACTGGCACTCGGACGAGGATGAATTCGTCTACGTGCTGTCCGGGGAGGTGGTCCTGCGCAGCGACGACGGCGAGCAGGTGCTGCGCGCCGGCGATTGCGCCGCCTTTCCGCGGAACATTCCGAACGGGCATCATCTGGTCAACCGCAGCGGCACGACCGCGGTGTGCCTGGAAGTGGGCGCTCGGCGCAGCGATGACCGGGTGGTTTATCCCGACATCGACCTGCTCTACGATCCCGTGCGTGACGGCTACACGCGCAAGGACGGCACGGCGTACGACTGATTCGTGCGGCACCCGGCCGGGCGCAGGATGCGCGGAATTGCGCGCTCGGATACGCTCCTGGCCTACGGGTCCAGGCAGGCAGGGGTCAATGGCAACCAGAACCACCAAACCACGCGTACCGACCACGATCCGCGCCGAATCGCGCGGCGCCAAGCTCACGGCGGTCGATGTCGCCGTCGGGCTGCTGACCGGGGCCCAGGTCCCGGGCAGCGGCTGGGCCAAGGCACAGACGGTGAGCTGGCGCGTGCCGGTGCAGACCCTGGCGCAGATCGACGTGCTCGCCGAAGCCGCCAACATTTCGCGCTCGCGCGCCGCGTTGACCATCATGAATGCGGGCTGGATGCAGATCCTGGCGGCGCTGCCCGACCGCGCGGCGCGCGAGCGCTTCCAGGCCGCCATGGAACTGGCCGCGGAAAAGCGCCTGCGCTCGCGGCGCACCTCGGAAATCTCGTTTTGACGCGCGCACCGCTGGGCCCGGCACGGGCCGCCCGGGCCGTTTCATGAGTGCGCCGCCCGGCAGTGCCTTCGTGCTGCGGGCCGGCCCTGCCGAGCCGGCGCCGGCGGACGCGCCGCTGACCGAGGCCGCGGTACGCGCCGACCTTGCGGCCGCCTACCGGCTCATCGCGCGTGCCGGGTGGGACGACCTCATCTACAGCCACGTGAGCGCCGCCGTACCCGGCGAACCCGGGCATTTCCTCATCAACCCCTTCGGCCAGCGCTTCGACGAGATCACCCCGGATGGCCTGGTCAAGATCGACGTCGACGGTCGGGCGGTGGACCCGATGCCCGGCATCCTGGTCAATCGGACCGGATTCGCGCTGCATGCGGCGGTCCATCGGGCGCGCGACGACGCGCAGTGCGTCATGCACCTGCACGAGACCAGTGCCATCGCGGTCTCGACCCACCCACGCGGACTGCTGCCGCTGTCACAGCACGCGTTGCGCTTCCACGGCATGCTGGCGCTGCACGACTACGAAGGGCTGGCGCTGGTGCCGGCCGAAGCGCAGCGGCTGCTCGAGGCGCTGCGCGGCAAGCCGGCCGCCCTGCTGCGCCACCATGGCACGCTGGTGCTGGGGCGGACGGTCGCCGAGGCCTACACGCTCACGGCGACGCTGATCAAGGCCTGTCGCATCCAGGTCGCGGCGCTGGCTGGCAACCCCGATCCGGTCCTGCCCGCGCCGCGCGTCGTCGAGGAGACGGCGCGCCAGTTGTTCGATAATGGCGCCCTCGAGGGCGTCCTCGAGTGGCCGGCCTTGCTGCGCTCGTTGCGGCCGGCCGAGCCGTGATGGCGGCGCATGGTGCCGGCCGATGCCGGCGCGCCCGATCCCAACCAACCCGCAGGTGCACGATGCCGACCATACAGATTCAGATGTTCGAGGGCCGCAGCCGCGAACAACGCCAGGAGCTGGCCCGGGCGATCACAGAAACGACCTGCCGCGTGCTCGAACTGACGCCGGCGGCCGTGGATATCGTCATCACCGAGGTCAAGCGCGAGAACTGGATCACCGCCGGCAAGGCTTGGTCCGATTGAACTCGCGACGGCCGAACCCGCGCCGGCCGCACCGGCCGGGCGTGCGCCGTGCGTCCGGCCGGCGGGCCGACGAAAAATCGTGAAAGCGAGCAGGCGTATGGCCAGTCCAGCCAACCCCGCACCGCCGGTCGACGAACCGGCGCCGCCGTCCCCCGAGGTCCAGCTGCAGCCGACCGATTTCGAATTCGCGCTGCCGCCCGAACTGATCGCCCAGCATCCGGCGCCGCAGCGCGAGGCCGCGCGGCTGCTGCATGTTCATCCCGCCGGACTGCGCGACGAACATATCCCCGATCTGCTGGACAAGTTCGCCGCGGGCGACGTACTGGTGCTCAATGACACGCGGGTCATCCCGGCCCGGCTGCACGGCTGCAAGGAGAGCGGCGGACGGGTCGAAGCCCTGCTCGAGCGCACCTTGTCCGAGCACCGGGCGCTGGTCCTGCTGCGCACCAGCCATCCGCCGCGCGCCGGCCTGCGCCTGCGCTTCGGCACAGCGGGGCCTGGCAATGCGGGGCTTGGCGCTGCGGGGCTAGGCGCGACCGTGCGCGGGCGGCACGACGACTTGTTCGAACTCGAGTTCGACGATCCGGTCGAAGAAGTGCTGGCGCGCGCCGGCGCCCTGCCCCTACCGCCTTACATCACCCATGCCCCCGATGCCCAGGACGCGGCACGCTACCAGACCGTCTACGCACGTGCCCCGGGGGCGGTCGCGGCGCCGACCGCCGGCCTGCACCTGAGCGAAGCGCTGCTCGGCCAGTTCCAGGAGCGCGGCGTGGAGCTGGCCTACCTCACCTTGCATGTCGGCGCCGGCACGTTCCAGCCGGTGCGCACGCAGCGCCTGGACGAGCACCGCATGCACAGCGAGCGCTACGTCATCCCGCCGGAGACGGCGGATCGGGTCAACGCCGCGCGGGCGCGCGGCCGCGCCATCATCGCCGTGGGCACGACCAGCGTGCGCGCCCTGGAATCGGCGATGGCCGGCGGCCGACTGCGCGCGGGAACGGGCGAAACCCGCCTGTTCATCCTGCCCGGCTACCGGTTCCAGTGCGTCGAACGGCTCATCACCAACTTCCACCTGCCGGGCTCGACGCTGCTCATGCTGGTGAGCGCCTTCGGCGGCCTGCAGCGCGTGCGCTCGGCCTACGCCCATGCGGTGGCCGCGAAGTATCGCTTCTTCAGCTATGGCGATGCCATGCTGCTCGAGCGCCAGGTGCCGGAAGCGCGGCAGGGCCCGGCATGAGCGCGCGCTTCGATCTGCTGGCCACGGATAGCCGGGCACGGCGCGCCCGGCTGCACCTGGCGCACGGCGCGATCGACACGCCGGCCTTCATGCCGGTCGGCACCTATGGCACGGTCAAGGCGATGGCGCCCGACGAACTCGACGCCATGGGGGCGCAGATCGTCCTGGGCAATACCTTCCACCTGTGGCTGCGGCCGGGAGTCGAGGTCATGGCCGCGCACGGTGGCCTGCACCGCTTCATGGGGTGGTCGCGGCCGATCCTGACCGATTCCGGCGGTTTCCAGGTGTACTCGCTCGGCGCGATGCGCAAGGTCGGCGAGGACGGCGTGCGCTTTCGCTCGCCGATCGACGGGGCGGCCTGCCTGCTGACGCCGGAGGAGTCGATGCGCGTGCAGACCGTGCTCGATTCGGACATCGCGATGATCTTCGACGAGTGCACGCCGTACTGGATCGAGGCCGCCGGCGGGAACGCTTCGGCCGACGCCGCCGACGCGTTGCGCGGCGGCCGCGTCGATCCCGAACCGGACGGATCCGGCGCCAAAGCTCGGCCGGGCCGCCCGGCCAGCCACGCCGAGGCCGGCGCCTCGATGGAACTGTCGCTGCGCTGGGCGCAGCGCAGCCGCACCGAGTTCGACCGGCTGGGCAACCGCAATGCCCTGTTCGGCATCGTCCAGGGCGGCATGTATGCCGACCTGCGCGACCGCTCGAGCGCGGCGCTGCAGCGCATCGGCTTCGACGGCTACGCGATCGGCGGCCTGTCGGTCGGCGAACCGAAGGCCGAGATGCTGCGCATTCTCGAACACGCGGCGGCCGGGCTGCCGCCGCAGCGCCCGCGATACCTGATGGGGGTGGGCACGCCCGAGGACCTGCTCGCCGGCATCGCCCAGGGCATCGACCTGTTCGATTGCGTGCTGCCGACGCGCAACGCGCGCAACGGCTGGCTGTTCACGCGCCATGGCGACGTGAAGATCCGCAACGCCGCGCACCGCGCCGATCCGCGGCCGCTCGACCCGCAGTGCGCCTGCTACGCCTGCCGCCATTTCTCGCGCGCCTACCTGCACCACCTGCAGCGCAGCAACGAGATCCTGGGGGCGCGCCTGAACACCATCCACAACCTGCACTACTACCTCGACCTCATGGCGCGCGCGCGCGTTTCGATCGAGCGCGGCACCTACGCCGAGTTCGCCCGATTCGAATGCCGGGCCCGGACCGCGGGCGCCGCGGCCACCGGCGCGCCCCCGCTATAATGCGGGGTTACTCAGGGAGCCGACCCATGTTTTTCATCTCCGATGCCTACGCGCAGGGCGCGACCGGCAGCGCCGATCCGAACCTGTCGACGCTGATCATCTTCCCGGTCATGATGGCCGTGCTGTACTTCGTCATGATCCGGCCGCAGACCAAGCGGCAGAAGGAGATCCGGGCCATGATCGACGCGCTTGCCAAGGGCGACGAGGTGGTCACGACGGGCGGCGTGGTCGGACGGATCACCGACCTGGGCGAGCAGTACCTGACCCTGCAGGTGGCCACCGTCGGTGACAAGCCCGTGTCGCTGGCGGTGCAGCGCGCCGCCGTGCAGACCCTGCTGCCCAAGGGCACGATGAAAACGCTGAGCTAGGCCCAGCCACCGAGGCCGCAACCGCCATGAACCGCTACCCGCCCTGGAAGTACGTGCTGATCGTCGTCGCGCTGGTCTTCGGCATCCTGTACGCCGTGCCCAACGTGTTCGGCGAATCGCCGGCGGTCCAGGTCGCGTCGGTCAAGGCCACGGTGCGCGCCGATGCCGCCCTGCTCGCCCGGGTCGAGAAGAGCCTGCAGGCGGGCGGCATCGCCCAGCAGGGCATCAGCCTCGATACGATCGGCCAGAATCCGACGATCCGGGTGCGCTTCGCCGATGCCGCGGCGCAGGCCCGCGCGGGCGAGCTGCTGGGCCGCGAGCTCAATCCCGACGCCTCCGATCCGTCGTACATCGTCGCGCCCAACCTGCTGTCGCGCACGCCGGCCTGGCTGCAGGGCATCCATGCGCTGCCGATGTACCTGGGACTGGACCTGCGCGGCGGCGTGCATTTCCTCATGCAGGTCGACCTCGACGAGGCGCTGACCAAGCGCCTGCAGGCGGCCGAAAGCGACCTGCGCACGCAGCTGCGCGACAAGGACGTGCGCCACGCCGGCATCCGCCGCGGCGCGGGCGGGCTGGAGATCCGCTTTCGCGACCTGGAGAGCCGCAACAAGGCCAAGGACCTGATCCTCGACTCGTTCCACGACCTCGTCGTCCAGGAGAGCGGCAGTGCCGACGAGCCGATCCTGACCGCCGCGCTGTCCGATGCCGGCCGGATCGCGGTGCGCGACAACGCGCTCAAGCAGAACATCACGACCCTGCACAACCGGATCAACGAGCTGGGCGTGTCCGAGCCGGTGATCCAGCAGCAGGGCGACGACCGCATCGTGGTCGAGCTGCCCGGCGTCCAGGACACCGCGCGGGCCAAGAACATCATCGGCCGCACCGCCACTCTCGAGGCACGGCTGGTCGACGTCTCCCCCGACGGCATGGCCGCCACCGGCGGCGCCGTGCCGCCGCCGTTCGGCTCCGAGCGCTTCACGGTCGGCCGCGGCGTGCCCGTGGTGCTCAAGAAGGACGTCATCTTTTCCGGCCAGCAGCTGCAGGGCGCCCAGGCGACCTTCGACGACAAGCAGCAGTCGGCCGTTTCGGTGGAGCTCAACGACGCCGCCGGCCGGGTCATGCTGCAGGTGACGCGCGAGAACCTGAAGAAACCGATGGCGGTGGTCCTGTTCGAGCGCGGCCGCGGCGAGGTCCTCACGGTGGCCACGATCCAGGGCGAATTCGGTTCGCGCTTCCAGATCACAGGCATGCCCAGCCCGCAGGCGGCCAACGACCTGGCGCTGCTGCTGCGTGCCGGGGCGCTCGCGGCACCGATGCAGATCATCGAGGAGCGGCTGATCGGCCCTAGCCTGGGCGCGGCGAACATCGAAGCGGGCGTGCGCGCCACCGAAATGGGCTTCGCCGCGATCGTCGTCTTCATGGCGCTCTATTACGCGGTATTCGGTGTCGTCTCGGCGCTGGCGCTGGGCATGAACCTGCTCCTGCTGGTGGCGATCCTGTCGCTGCTGCAGGCCACGCTGACCCTCCCCGGCATTGCCGCCATCGCCTTCACCCTGGGCATGGCGATCGACGCCAATGTGCTGATCAACGAGCGCATCCGCGAGGAACTGCGCAAGGGCACCGCACCGCAGCAGGCCATCCAGCAGGGCTACGAGCGGGCCTTCGCGACCATCCTCGATTCCAACGTCACGACCCTGATCGCCGGCGTGTTCCTGTTCATGCTCGGCTCGGGTCCGGTGCGCGGCTTCGCCTTCGTCCACGTGCTGGGCATCCTCACCTCGATCTTCTCGGCCGTGTTCGTATCGCGCGGTCTGGTGAACCTGATCTACGGCTCGCGCCGCCGCCTGCAGAAGGTGTCGATCGGGCAGATCTGGCGCCCGGCCACCGCCGGCACGCCGCCCGTGCCGCCGGCCGGCGGCGCGCGCGGCAAGCCCAGCGGCGCCTGAGCGGCGCCCGCCGCACCGGTACTTCAGCGACATCCTTCGGAGCCCAGCGGCCATGGAGTTCTTCCGCATCCACCGGACCATTCCGTTCATGCGCTACGCGCTGGTCTTCAACGTGATCTCCCTGGTCACGTTCCTGACCGCCGTCGGCTTCCTCGGCGTGCGCGGACTGAACCTGTCGATCGAGTTCACCGGCGGCACGGTCATGGAGGTCGGCTACCGCCAGGCGCCCGACGTCGATGCGATCCGCGCGACGATCGCCGCCAAGGTCGCCGGCGACTCGCAGGTGACGACCTTCGGCAAGGCCGAGGACATCCTCATCCGCATGCCGGCTCACCCCGGGGTGCCGTCGGGGCAACTGGCCGACCAGGTGTATGCCGCGCTCACCGCCGTGCCGGCCCCGGGCGAGGCGCCGGAATGCGCCGCCTGGCATGCCGCGGATGCCCGGTTCAAGCTGCTGCCGCAGGACGAGCGCACGCCCGAGGCCGCGGCGCCACTGCTGGCGCAGCAGAAGTCGCTCGCGGGCCAGTGCACCGAGCTGCGCCGCGTCGAGTTCGTCGGCCCGCAGGTCGGTTCCGAGCTGGCGCAGGACGGCGGCCTGGCCTTGCTGGCGGTGGTGCTGGGCATCGCCGCCTACCTGGCGGTGCGCTTCGAGAAGAAGTTCTCGGCCGCCGCGATCATCGCCAACCTGCACGACGTGGTGCTGGTGGTCGGCATGTTCGCCATCTTCCACTGGGAATTCTCGCTGCCGGTGCTGGCCGCGGTGCTCGCCGTGCTGGCTTATTCGGTGAACGAGTCGGTGATCATCTTCGACCGGGTGCGCGAGCATTTCCGGACCATGCGCAAGGCGACGGTGGTCGAGGTGATCGACTCGGCCATCACGGCGACGATCTCGCGCACCATCATCACGCACGGCGCGACGCTGACCATGACCGTGACCATGCTGCTCTTCGGCGGTCCGGCCCTGCACTATTTCGCCCTGGCGCTCACCCTGGGCATCCTGTTCGGGGTCTATTCGTCGGTGTTCGTCGCGGCGGCGCTGGCGATGTGGTTCGGCGTGCAGCGCGCCGACCTGGTTCGTGCGCCCAAGGAAGAGCGGGCGACGATCCAGATGCCGTGAGCTGAACCAGCGCGTGCGCCCTCACCCCCGGCCCCTCTCCCGCGGGGCGGGAGAGGGGAGCGGAGCGGGTTACGTGGGGCGGGCTAGCAGCGGCGCGCCAGTTCGGCGGCCTTGCCGATGTAGGTCGACGGGGTCAGTTCCAGCAGGCGGCGGCGGGCATCTTCCGGGATGTCCAGGGCCTGCACGAATTCACGCAGGCCCTGTTCATCGATGCCGCGGCCGCGCGTCAGCTCCTTGAGCTTCTCGTAGGGCTCGGCCACGCCATGGCGCCGCATCACGGTCTGCACCGCCTCGGCGAGCACTTCCCAGGCGCCCTGCAGGTCGGCGGCCACCGCCGCCTCGTCGAGCTGCAGCTTGTCGATCCCGCGCAGGCACGCCTCGTAGGCGATCAGGCAGTGGGCAAAGGCCGATCCGAGGTTGCGCAGCACCGTCGAATCGCTCAGGTCGCGCTGCCAGCGCGAGACCGGCAGCTTGTCGGCGAAGTGGCGCAGCAGGGCGTTGGCGATGCCCAGGTTGCCCTCGGAATTCTCGAAGTCGATCGGATTGACCTTGTGCGGCATGGTCGACGAGCCGACTTCGCCCTCGCGCAGCCTCTGCCGGAAATAGCCCAGCGCGATGTAGCCCCACAGGTCGCGGTCGAGGTCGAGCAGCACCGTATTGGCGTGGGCGACGGCGTCGAAGAGCTCGGCCATCCAGTCGTGCGGCTCGATCTGGATCGTGTGGCTGTTGAATTCCAGGCCCAGGCCGCCGATGATGGCGCGCGCGAATGCTTCCCAGTCGACGTCCGGCGCGGCGACGAGGTGCGCGTTGTAGTTGCCCACCGCGCCATTCATCTTGGCCAGCGGCCGCACCGCCTCGATGCGGTCGATGGCCGCGGCAAGGCGCCGCGCCACGTTGGCGAATTCCTTGCCCACCGTCGTTGGCGTGGCCGGCTGGCCATGGGTGCGCGCCAGCATCGGTACGGCGGCCATGCGATGGGCCGCATCGCGCAGGCGCTGGTGGATCCGCCGCAGGGCGCCGACCAGCTGCTCGCGACCGGCGCGCAGCAGCAGCGCGTGGGCGACGTTGTTGATGTCCTCGGAGGTGCAGGCGAAGTGGATGAATTCGCCGGCCCGCTGCAGCGCCGGGACGCGCTCCTGGTGCTCGCGGATCCAGTATTCGACGGCCTTGACATCGTGGTTCGTGCGCGCCTCGATCTGCTTGACCCGGGCGCAATCGTCGAGCGAAAAGCCGGCGGCCAGCGCGCGCAGCGCGGCGCACGCCGAATCATCGAAGGGCGGCAGCTCGGGCAGGCCCAGGCCCGAAAGCCCGATCAGCCATTCGATCTCCACCCGCACGCGGGCCCGCATGAAGGCGAATTCGGAGAAGATGTCGCGCAGGCCCGCGGTCTGCCGGGCGTAGCGGCCGTCCAGCGGCGATACCGCGGTGAGCGGGCCCAGCGGCAGGGACTCGGTGGACGGCATGGGCAGGGTTGTGGTGGCGAAAATGGTTGCGCCCGGTCCGCGCTCGGTGCAGGGCCCGGGCCGGCATGGCGGCGCGTGCGGCGCGCAGCCCCGGCTTGGGCGACGCAGCGCGCGATGGCCGTCCGCAAGGCGACCGCCGCCCGGCATGCCGGCTGCCCGCGCACTGGGTGATTGGCCGGCGGAATGCCGGCGAACGGACGTTGCAGTTTAGCATCGGCACGAATGCGGGACACCATGACAACGCGGCGGCCAAGATATACTGGCCGTGGGTCCCGATCGGGGGGCGTTCACCCAGGTGAATGCCGGTCGGCGCCGCCCGAGACACCGGTTCCACCACACGCAACTCTCACCTGGGCGCGCCGCGCGCGGCCCGGGCATGGCACGCACGAAAACTCATGTTCCGCAATCTGCGCCTCATCGCTTCGCCGACCAGCCCGTATGCGCGCAAGGTTCGCATCGTCATGTCCGAGAAGCGCATCGAATGCGAGCTCGAGATGACCGACCCCTGGTCGGCCGATTCGACGATCAGCGCATCCAATCCGCTGGGCAAGGTGCCGTGCCTGATCATGGACGATGGCGGCGCGGTGTTCGATTCGCGCGTCATCGTCGAGTATCTCGATGCGCTGACGCCGGTCGGACACCTCATTCCCGGCAGCGGCCGCCAGCGCGTCGAGGTTCGCACCTGGGAAGCCCTGGCCGACGGCATCGTCGATGCCCTGGTGACGGTGCGCCTGGAGCACACGCAGCGCCCCGCCGCGGCCCGTTCACCGGCGTGGATCGAACGGCAGATGGCCAAGGCGATCGGCGGCCTGGGCGCGGCGGCCGCCGCACTGGGCGACAAGGCCTGGTGCAACGACGAGCATTACACCCTGGCCGACATTTCCATCGGGGTTGCGCTGTCCTACCTGGATTTCCGCTTTCCGGAGATCGCCTGGCGCAGCGACCACCCGAATCTCGCGCGCCACCTCGAGAAGCTGGCGGCGCGCCCGAGCTTCCAGGAAACGCAGCCGCCCAGGTCCTGAGCGGCGCGGCGTACGCCGCACGATGGCCCGGGTACTACGCCGTCCAGGTACCGCTGGCACCGCCGCGCTTTTCGCGCAATCCGATGTCGCCCATGACCATGCCGCGATCGGCCGCCTTGCACATGTCGTAGATGGTGAGCAGGCCGATCTGGACCGCGGTCAGCGCTTCCATTTCGACGCCGGTCGGGGCATAGGTCTCTACCGTCGCCGAGCAGACGACGCAGCTCCTTTGCGGCACCAGCTCGAAGGCGATGCGGATGCTCGAGATCGGCACGTTGTGGCACAGCGGGATCAGTTCGGCGGTACGCTTGGCCGCCTGGATCGCGGCGATGCGCGCCACGCCCAGGACATCGCCCTTGCCGGCGGTGCCGGACTGGATCAGCGCGAGGGTGGCCGGCGCCATGGTGATCGCGCCCGAGGCGCGGGCCAGGCGCTGTGTCGGTGCCTTGGCGCCGACGTCGACCATGTGCGCCTGGCCGGCGGCATCGAAATGACTCAAGGCAGCCGGGCCCACGGCCTGCGGGCCCGGCGCGGGCGCCGCCGTGCGCGCCGATTCCGGAGCCACGGCAACCAGGGCCGCTTGCCCCAGCGCGGCGCGACCGAGGCTCGCCTGGCCCGGCGGCGCCTCGCCGGGAAGCGGCCGGCCCAGGGCCGCAGCCGGCGACCGAGCATCCGGCCGCTGCGCCGTTTGCGGCGGCGGTTCGTGGTCCGGTTCGTCCTTCAACTCGACCATGGCAGGCGATGCGCTCCGATTTCAGGGTCGTAACCCTTGCTCACAATTGCGGTGATCCGGCAGAGCCCGCGGGAAGGCGATCCGAAGGAACGATTCTGCCAGACGGATATCATACAAAGCGTCCCGACCAGCGATGGTCCGCACCCCCGGCGGCCCCGCGCCGCCCTGGAGCGCAACCCGGCGCACATGAGCGCAGACCCCGACACCTCATCGAGCCTCGGACGGCCCGGCCGCCGCGGCGCGCCACGGCGCGCGCGCGCCGCCGGCCGCCACCTCGTCCGCTGGACGGCGTTTGTCATGAGCGCGCTGCTGCTGGTCGAGCCGGCGCTGCTGGCGCAGGAACTGCCCAACCTGGGTGACGCCGCCGGCGACGAACTTTCGCCGCGCGACGAGCGTCACTACGGCGAACAGATCATGCAGGAATATTTTCGCCGCAGCCTGCAGTACCTGGACGACCCGGAAACCATCGACTACATCAACCAGCTCGGCTACCAGCTGGTGGCGGTGAGCGCCGCGCGCACCATCGATTTCGAGTTCTTCGTTTTGCGCGATCCGACCTTCAACGCCTTCGCCCTGCCCGGCGGCTTTATCGCCGTGCACACCAACACGATCCTGACGGCGCAAAGCGAATCGGAGCTCGCCTCGGTGCTCGGGCACGAGATCGGCCACGTGCAGCAGCGTCATATCGCGCGCTCGCTGGCGCGGCAGAAGGACTCGGCGATGATCGCGCTGGCCTCGGTGCTGGCCGCGCTGGTGGCGGCGCGTGCCGGCCAGGGCCAGGGCGCGCAGGCCGCGCTGATGGTCGGCCAGGCCGCCGCGATCTCGCGCCAGCTGTCGTTCTCGCGCGAGAACGAGCGCGAGGCCGACCGCGTCGGCTTCCAGATCCTGACCGACGCGGGTTTCGATCCGCAGGGCATGGTCGACATGTTCACGCTGATGCAGCAGGGCACGAGGGCCTACGCCAGCATCGCGCCGGCCTACCTGCAGACCCACCCGATGAGCGACGAGCGGATCGCCGATCTCATGGGCCGGGTCCAGGCGACGCACACCCACCAGCACGCCGACAGCATCGATTTCCAGCTGATACGCGCCCGGCTGCGCGTGCTGCAGGACGAATCGACCCAGGCCCTGCGCGACGACGTGACCAGCTTCAGCGACCAGCTGACGCACCATACGCTGGCCTCGGACAGCGCGGCCTACTATGGCCTGGCGCTTAGCCAGCTCAAGCTCAAGCGCAGCGCCGCGGCCCTCGAGGCGGCGCAGGCGGCGCGCCGCTCGACCACGGTGCCGTCGGCGATGCTCGATGACATGCTCAACCTGGCGCGCTACGAGGCCGCGGCCAATGACGCCGAGCGCGAAGCCGCGCTGGCCGCCTCGCGCGAGACCGCGGCGCATTTTCCGCTTTCGCGTTCGGTGGCCATGCAGTACACCGACCTGCTGCAGCGCAGCCAGCATCACGAGCGCGCGATCGCCTACCTGCGCGATCAGCTCGCGCTGCTGCACAACGACCCGGACTACTACAACTTCCTGTCGATCAGCTATGCCGCGCTGGACAAGAAGACGCTGCAGCACCAGGCGACCGCCGAGATGTACCTGCTGCTGGGTTCGCCGCCGGCGGCGCTCGAACAGCTGCAGCTGGCGCGGCGGGTCGCCGATGCGGATTTCTACACCATGACCGAGGTCGACGCGCGCCTGCGCCAGCTGGCCGACATGGTGCGCGAACAGAAGGAGGAGGCGAAGAACGCCGGGCGCTGAACGCCGCGCCCGGCCGCCGACCTAACCGGCTGCCGTCAGATCCGGGCGTGGCGCGCCGGGTGCCGCGGCGCCCGGGCCGATGCGGCGCAGGGCCAGCACGACGAAGCCCGGCGCGGTGGCGAGCAGTTCCTGCGGCCGTTTTCCGCCCAGATAGGGATTGGGCGCCGCGAACCAGTTGCCGACCCGCAGCGGGTCGTGCCGGCCGAAGACGCCCAGGGCCACCTCGACCGCGGCATGCGGCCGGCCGCGACCATCGAACTGGTAGCGCGGGAAGAGCTCATGGATGGCGAAGATGCGCCCTTCGAGCAGCCAGCGGTCGACCGACTGCCGCGCCGACGCGACGGCCTGCGGGGCGAAGCGCGCCGGAGCCGAAACCCGCGCCTCGGCACATTCGCCGCGCAGGATCAGCTGGGCGACGTCGTCGGCGCTCAGCCAGGCGCTGCCGCCCGCGGGGGGCGGCGGCGCGGCCGGGGCGCGCTGCGCGATCTGCGCCAGCGCCGGGCCGCGTATCGTCACCCGCCCCGAGCCCCAGACCCGGGTCGCCTCGCCGCTGCCCAGCACGTTTCGTTCGATTGTCGCTTCGGCCATCGCCAGCACCTTCCTGCGGTTGCGCTCCGGCGGCACGGCGGACGCGCCGCCGTCGGACCGGGAGGGCCGCGCCGGGCGCACGTACCGGGATGATTCCGGTGCGTCGCCGATGCGACCCCTGGCACCGATTGTTGCCAATCCGGTTGCCAGCTCCCATCGTCCGTTCAGCCGAAAATCGCCACTCATTCCTGCGCGCGAAAGCGTGGATCCTCTGCGCCCATGCGCTGGCAATACCATTCGTGAAAGTGCTGCATGCCATCTTCCATCGGCGTCTGGTACGGCCCCGAGGCATCGTCGCCACGCTGCATCAGCGCGCGCCGTCCGGCATCCATGCGCCGCGCGATCTCATCGTCCTCGCCGACGGTCTCGAGATAGGCCGCCTGCTGCGCCTGGACGAACTCGCGCTCGAACGCGGTGATCTCCTCGGGATAGAAGAACTCGACCACATTGAGCGTGCGCTGCGGGCCGAGCGGCACCAGCGTCGACACGGTCAGCGTGTAGGGGTACCACTCGACCATGACCCCCGGGTAGTAGGTGAGCCAGATCGCCCCGTAGGGCAGCGGCGCACCGTTGCCATAGCGCAGCAGCGAGGCATGCCAGCGCTCGTACACCGGGCTGCCCGCCGTGCCCAGGCGCGGCGAAACGCCGACCGTCTGCACCGAGTATTCGGGCCGGAATTCCCAGGCCAGGTCGGCACAGGTGACGAAGCGGCCAAGGCCCGGGTGAAAGGGCTCGACGTGGTAGTCCTCGAGGTAGACCTCGACGAAGGTCTTCCAGTTGTAGTCGCATTCATGGATCTGGACCCGGTCGAGCGTGTAGCCGGAGAAATCAAGGTCCGCGGCACGGCTCAGCCCGGCGAGCTCGGTCGCCACGCTGCGCTGCGCGGCACCGGCACAGCACTCGAACAGCAGGCCATTCCATTCCTGGATCGGATAGTTGCCCAGGTCCAGGCATGGATCGCGCGCGAACTGCGGCGCGCCGAGCAGCTTGCCGCTCGGGCTGTACGTCCAGCGGTGGATCGGACAGACGATGCTGCCGCCGGCCGCCGAGGAGTTGCCCAGGAGAGAACCGCGGCCGCGGCAGATCAGCGCCTGGCGGTGGCGGCAGACATTGGAAACGAGTTCGATTCCGTTCTGCGTGTGCACCAGGACCCGCCCCTCTTGCTCCTGCGGCAAGGCGTAGTAATCACCGAGTTCGGGCACCGCGAGGCGGTGGCCGACATAGCGTGGCGCGCCGGCAAAGAGGACCTGCTGCTCGCGCGCGAACAGTGCTTGATCGAAATAGCTGGCCACGCCCAGGGGGCTGCGCACCACATTGGGCCGCGCGCTCAAGTCCGACATGGATGTTTCCGCAAAGGTTCGTCTCCAGCGGGCAGCTTACCCTCTTCGGGGCGGGCGACCGCCGCGCCGCACACCGCGCATGCGGGGTCCGGCCGCGGCGCGCTCAGGCGCCGCGCACGAAGAAATCGAGCACGCGCGCCGGCAGATAGTCGCGCCGCAGCGGTCCGGCCGCCTCGAAGCCAACGTGGCCACCTTGCGCCGGCTGCTCGAGTCGGACCGCCGGCGCGACCTCTTGCGGACGCGGCAGGCTGGCGGCGGGCACGAAAGGGTCATTGCGCGCATTGAGCAGCAGCAGGGGCAGGCGCACGCCGCCCAGCCAGGGCCTGGCCGCGGCGCGCGACCAGTAGTCTTCGACGCCGGCGAAATTGTGCGCCGGCGCGGTGTAGGCATCGTCGAACTCGTACAGCGTGCGGCTGGCCGCGATGCGATCGACGTCGGCCAGACCCGGAAATCGCACCGCCTTGGCGATCGCCTTGGGGCGCAGCGTGCGCAGGAATTCGCGCGCATACACCCGGTTGAAGCCGCGCCCCAGGGCCTCGCCGCAGGCGGCCAGATCGAGCGGCGCGCTGATCGCCGCCGCCGCGGTGAGCAGGGCCGCGCCGGCGCTGCCCTGCTCGCCGGTCCACTTGGCCAGCGCATTGCCGCCCAGCGAGACGCCCACGGCATGGCGTTGCGCGAGCGGCCAGCGCCGCGCGATGCGATGCAGGATCCAGTCGATCTCGGCACTGTCGCCCGAATGGTAGGCGCGGGCCTGGCGATTGGGTTCGCCGCTGCAACCGCGGAAATTCACCACGGCGCCGCGCCAGCCCGCCGCGACGCAGGCCTGCATCATGCGGTGGGCATACGGCGAGCCGGAACTGCCCTCGAGACCGTGGAACAGGACCAGCAGCGGCGCCCCGGGCGCGGGCTCGGGCTGGGCGAAATCGACATCGATGAAATCGTCATCGGGCGTCGTCCAGCGTTCGCGCCGGTAGGCCACCCGGGCAACCGGCTGCAGGCGCGCCGGGACGATCGTCTGCGCATGGCCGCCGGGCAACCACCAGGGTGCGCGATAGGCCGCCGCCGCCGCGGCCGGGATCGATTGCGGGGCGGGTCCGGGGAGCGGCAAGCGGGTTCAGTGCGTCGCGGACCGCGGCTCAGTGCACCGTACCGGCCGGCGCTTCGACGTCGACCGCCTGCCCCTGCGGCGCCGGGGCCCCGAAGTGCATCACCATCTTCCAGCCGGCCGGCGTCTTGACGTACGCGTTGCTGGCCAGCACGTGCATGATCTGCCTGCCGGCGGCCTGCTGCACGACGATTTCCTCGACCAGATTGCTCAGCGCCAGGGTGGGCGACTCGAATGCGCGGCGCGCCAGGGCGTGGATCTGCATGCCGCCGCCGGCGAGCAGCGACATCCAGGAGGCGCGCACGGCGTTGTAGCCGAGGATGCGCGGCGCGCCTGGATGCGTGCAGCAGACGTCGTCGTCCTGCAGCCACAGATCGCTCATCGACTCGGCGTCGCCATGCTCGAGCGCCTCGTAGAAGGCCCGTTCGCACTCCTCGGGCGACGCGAACAGCATCGGCTTGACCAGGCGCGACATCGCTCAGTGCCCGCCGCCGCCCTGCGGATCCGGGGTGCCGGCCAGGCGGTAGCGGGTGCCGCAGTACGGACACAGCACCGGGCGATCGCCGGACAGCTCGAGAAACACCCGCGGGTGATGGTTCCAGACCGGCATCGAGGGATTGGGACAGTACGCCGGCAGTTCGTCGGCGCGCAGGGTGACGATCGGAAGTTCGGTCTGGGCCATGCCGGGAGCCTTCATGCCACGCGCACTCATACCTTGGTCAGCCAGTGACGATAATGCTCGGAGCGGCCGCCGACAACCTCGAAGAAGCGCTCCTGGATGCGCTCGGTGATCGGGCCGCGCACGCCCTTGCCGATCGGCCGCCCGTCGAGTTCGCGGATCGGCGTGATCTCGGCGGCGGTACCGGTGAAGAAGGCCTCGTCGGCCAGATAGACATCGTCGCGGGTCAGCGGCTGCGAATGCACCGCCAGGCCCAGGTGGGTCGCCAGTTCGATCACCGTCGCGCGCGTGATGCCGGTGAGCCCGGAGACCAGCTGCGGCTCGATCAGGCGGCCGTCGCGCACGATGAACAGGTTCTCGCCTGCACCCTCGGCGACGAAGCCGGAGGTGTCGAGCAGCAGGGCCTCGTCGTAGCCGTCGCGGGTGGCCTCCATGTTGGCCAGGATCGAGTTCACGTAGTGGCCGGCGGTCTTCGAGCGCACCATCGAGACGTTGATATGGTGCCGGGCAAACGACGAGGTCTTGACGCGGATGCCCTTCTTCAGGCCGTCCTCGCCGAGGTAGGCGCCCCAGGGCCAGGCGGCGATGGCCACGTGGACCACGGCGCCGCGCGGGCTCACGCCCATCTTCTCCGACCCGTAGAAGGCGATCGGCCGCAGGTAGCCGCTTTCCAGCCGATTATGGCGGATGACCTCGCAATGGGCCTCGGCAACCTGCTCCGGCGTGTACGGGATCTGCATCATGAAGATGCGCGCCGAGTTGAACAGCCGCTCGGTGTGCTCGCGCAGGCGAAAGATCGCCGTGCCGTCGGCTGTCTTGTAGGCCCGCAGGCCCTCGAACACCGACAGGCCGTAGTGCAGCGAATGGGTCAGCACGTGGGTGTTGGCATCGCGCCACGGAACGAGCTTGCCGTCGTACCAGATCCAACCGTCGCGGTCGGCCATGCTCATCTTCTTCTCCCCCGCACTGTCCACGGACCGCGCATCGACCGCGGCGATCATGGCCGCAAGCGTCGCGCACGAGCGCCGCGCCGGGCCCGATTCTATCGCGCGGCGTGAGCCGGCGCCGGATCGTCGGTGCCGAGCACGGTGCGCCACAGGTGCAGCACCGACGCGATCTCGCGGTCGACCCGGTCGCGGGCGATCCGGGCCTGCTGCTGGCCGTCGAGGCGCAGCGCATGTTGCAGCCGGCGGTAACGGCGATAGGCCGCGGCCGCGTCGCGCGCCAGCTCCGGCGCGATGTAGCCGAGCTCGGCGGCCACGGCGAGCAGGGCGATGTTGCCGCGGTTGGCCAGCAGTGCCGGCTCGCGCCGCGCATGGGCCAGGACCAGGAACTGGACGACGAACTCGATGTCGACCATGCCGCCGCGGTCGTGCTTGAGGTCATATCGTCCGCTGCGATTGGCATGCCCCTCGAGCATGCGCCGGCGCATCGCGACCACCTCGGCGGCGAGGGCCAGCGGGTCGCGCGGCCGGGCCAGCACCTGGGCGCGGATCCGCTCGACCGCCGCGCCCAGCTGCGGATCGCCGGCGCAGGCCCGCGCGCGGGTCAGCGCCTGGTGCTCCCAGATCCAGGCGCCGTGGCCGTCGGCATTGGCCTGGTAGCGCTCGAAGGCGGCCATCGGCGTGACGAGCAATCCGGCGTTGCCATTGGGCCGCAGGCGCAGGTCGATCTCGAACAGCAGGCCGCTCGAGGTGGCCGAAGTCAGCCAGGTGAGCAGGCGCCGCACGAGCTGCGTGGCGAGCGCCGCATTGCGCTCGGCCGCGACCGGATCGGCACCCTCGTCATAGACGAAGGCCAGGTCCAGGTCCGAGGCATAGCCCAGTTCGCGCCCGCCGAGCTTGCCGTAGGCGACGATGGCCAGCCGCGGCGCGGCGTGGTCGGGCGACGCATCGAGACTGCGCCACGCGCCCTCGAGCGCCAGGGCGAGCACGCCGTCGGCCAGGGCCGACAGGTGGTCGGCCAGATGCTCGAGCTGCAGCGCGCCGCCCAGGTCGGCCAGCAGCAGGCGGAAGACCTGCGCGTGGTGGGCGTCGCGCAGGATGTTCATCTGGCGTTCCATATCGCCCGCGGCATCGTGCAACTGGCCGCGCACCTCCTCGACCCAGGGCGCCCAGTACGGCTCGGCGGCGCCGGGCACCGGCGGCAGGTCATCGAGCGCCGGACCACCGGCAAAGCGATCGGGCCGCGGATCGATCAGCTCGTCGAGCAGGATCGGGTGGCGCAACAGGTATTCGGTCGGCCAGCCGCCGGCACCGAGCAGCCGCAGGACGCGCTCGTGGGCCCGCGGATACTCGACCAGCAAGGCGAAGTAGGTGCTGCGCCGGCCGATGACCTCGATCAGCCGGATCCAGCGCAGCAGCAGCTCATCGGCGCCGGCGCTGCCGGCCGCCGCCGCGGGGTCCGGCGTGGCGGCGCCCGCCGCGATGAGCCGCACCGCATCGACCGCCAGCCGCCCGACCGCCGCGCGCGCCGCGGGCGACATGGCGGCCAGGCGCGGCGACTCGAACAGGCGGCGCAGCCGCTCGGCCGAGGCCGGCGGGTCGGCGAAGCCGCAGGCCTGCAGGCGCGCCGCATCGATCTCATCGGCCGCGGCGAGCGCCGCACCGCCCGGGGCGAGATCGGGGGCCAGGGCCGCCGGCTGCCCGGCGGGGAACAAGCCGTCGAAGCTGCGCGCCACCTCCTCGCTCACCTGGCGATAGCGCTCGAGCAGTGCCGCGGCCGAGGCCATGCCGAGCAGGCGCGCGACCGCCGTGCGTGCCGGCGCCTCCTCCGGGATGCGATGGGTCTGGGCGTCCTCGCGATACTGCAGGGCATGCTCCAGGCGGCGCAAGAAGCGGTAGTCATCGACCAGGCGCCGCGCTTCGGCTGGGTCGAGCAATTGCAGCCGGCCCAGCGTCTGCAGCGTGGCCACGGTGCCGCGGGCGCGCAGGCGCCGATCGCGGCCGCCGCGCATCACGCTGTAGGTCTGGGCCAGGAACTCGATCTCGCGGATGCCGCCGCGGCCCAGCTTGACATCGTGCACCGGCGCTGCCGCCGCGGCGGCTGATGGCGCGCCGCTGATCGAGGGCCGCGCGGCGCGCCGTGCCTCGTTCGCGATGCGCCGGTGCAGGTCGCGGATCGCGCCGATCGCGCCAAAATCGAAGTACTTGCGGTAGACGAAAGGTTGGACCAGGGCATCGAGCGCGGCGCAGCTGCGCGCGTAGCCCGCGTCGCCGGCCAGCACCGGGCCGGAGATCACGCGTGCCTTGGCCCAGGCGAATCGTTCCCATTCGCGGCCCTCGCGCAGCAGATATTCCTCGAGCATGGCCAGGCCGATGACCAGCGGACCGGAATCGCCGTGCGGCCGCAGCCGCATGTCGACACGGAAGACGAAGCCGATGTCGTCGACCGCGCCCAGTGCCGCGATCAGGCTGCGCCCGAGCCGATCGAAGAATTCCTGGCCATCGATGTTGCCCGCCGCCGGCGCGGCGGCGTCGGCGCGATGCAAGGTCTGCACGTCGCCGCAAACGAAGATCAGGTCAAGATCGGAGGAGACATTCAGCTCGCCGCCGCCGGCCTTGCCCATGCCCAGCACCAGGAGATCCAGCGGCTGGCCTTCGGCGTCCAGCGGCGTGCCGTATCGCGCGGCCAGCGGCGGCACGATGGCCCGCAGCAGCTCGCGCACCGCGAGCTCGGCCAGGGCGGTCATCGCGCCGGTCACTTCCTCGAGCGGGGCCAGGCCCGCGGCGTCGCGCATGAGCAGGGTGCAGAGCTGTTCGCGACGGGTACGTCGCAAGGCCCGGGCCACCGCCGCCTCGGCGGGCAAGGCGGCGGCGGCCAGATGGGCGCGGTAGCGCGACTGCAGCACGGACTCGTCCCACGGCCGGCACGCGCGTTCGAGCAACCAGTCGCGCGCCGCCGCCGCGCCATCACCGTCCACGACAAGTCCTTCGCCCTGCAGCGCGCGGCGCAGGAAGGGCGAAGCGTCAAGCACCTGCGGGTAGGCCGCGTCCAGGGCGGGCATCGGATCGACCGGCGCAGCTGCGCCGCCTGCGTCGGGCACCGGACCGGAGTCGTTGGTCACGCCGTCCTCAATTCCCGCCATCGCGCTCGTCCGACTGTGCTAGCGTCGCGGGCGGCACGACGCATCGGGGAACCGACGCGGAGCGCAGCTGTCGTACATCGGTAGGCGGCGGCGCAATGGTTTCGAAGGCGCGGGCGGGCCGACGTAAACCAAACCCGGAGCGCCGCGTTGTTGCTGTAGCGCGCAGGGGCCGCGTCGGCACCCGTGCGGGCCTGCCGGGCAGCCGGCAAGCCGGCGATCGCGCAATGCCGGCCGCAGGCCCAGGCCGTGGAATGCGACGGCCGGAATCGCTTGTGGCTTGCGGGCCGGGTCACGGGCGGCTCGCTGGCGGCATCGGCGGCGGCGCATCGACGCCATCATAGTCCCGTGCGGCAGGCCTCGCCGACGGCGAGTCGGGGCCGTGCGGATCAAGGCAGATGGGCGCGTTGGCCGGGCGGCGCGCGGTACGGAACCCAGAGGCCGGGCACGCGTGTCCCGGGCAAGCGAACCCCAATCCGATGGCCCCGACGCCCCCTCCGCCGCCCGAAACGACCCACGCCTCCCGTGCGGTCGAGGCCGCCGGCGCCGCGCTGATCGCCGCTGAACGCGCCATCGAGCGCCGGCTTGAAGAGCGCGTGGCGTACGCCGAGCGCACCCTGGCGCGGCGCCTGGGCCCGCCCGGACTGCGCCTGGTCCTGGGGCTGCTTCGGACCTGCTGGATCATCGCGCTGATCGCCTACTTCGCCTTCGGCGCGGTCATCCTGGCGACACGCTACTACGTCCTGCCGCACATCGGCGACTGGCGCCCCGATATCGCGCTGGCGGCCAGCAGCGCGCTGCATGCACCGGTCACGATCGGTGCGATCGAAGCCGACTGGGAGGGCCTGCGGCCGCGCCTGCGGCTGCGCGATGTGACGATCCAGGATGCGCGCGGCCAGCCCTCGCTGGCGCTGGGACGCGTCGATGCCGTGCTGTCCTGGACCAGCCTGCTGGCCTGGGAGCCGCGGCTGAGCGCCCTGACGGTCGCGGCGCCGCAGATCCAGGTCCGGCGCCTGCGCGATCTGCGCTTCGACATCGGCGGATTCCTGATCGACCCGCAGGCGCCGCAATCGGACGCTTCGATGCTCGACTGGCTGCTGGCCCAGGGCCGGATCAGCGTGCTCGAGGCGCGCGTGCATTTCATCGACGAGGCGGCGCCCGGGCCGGACGGCCGTCCGGCAATCTACGATTTCTCGCGCGTCGACTTCGTCCTGGCGCGGAGCCTGACGGGGCACCGGTTTTCCCTGCAATTGCGGCCGCCAGAGGATCTTTCCGGGTCGATCGACCTGCGCGGCCAGTTCCGGCACGCCTGGGGCCAGCCGATCGCGCTCATGGCATCGTGGTCGGGCAAACTGTTCGTGCAGGTCGAGGACGCCGACCTGGCGCGCCTGAACGGCATCGTTCACCTGGTGCCCGCGCCGGCGCGGCTCGACCAGGCGCACGGCGCCATGCGGGCCTGGATGGATTTCGCCGCCTTGCGCGTCACCCACCTGCGCGCCGACGTCGCCCTGAACGGCGTCGAGGCGCTGTGGCGACCCGATCTGGACCCGATGCGGCTCGACCAGGTGCAAGGCCGGATCAGCCAGACGCTGACCCGCACGCGCGACGGCGAAACCGAGGAGATTGCGCTGATCGGCCTGAGCCTCGACGGTCCGGAGGGCATGCGCCTGCCGCCGACCGACCTGCTGTTTCTCGCGACCCGGACGGCCGGCGCCGCCCCAGGCGCCGCGGCGCCGCAGCCATCGCGCTTCGAGGCCAGCCATATCGTGCTGGGCGACTGGAGCCGGCTGGCGCGCGAAGTGCCGCTGCCGCCGAGCTGGCTGGGGCTGATCGAACGCACCGCGGCGCGCGGCACGCTCGATGACCTGCAGGCCAGCTGGGAAGGTTCGCAGACGCCGCCGCGCACCTTTCACCTGCATACGCGCTTCTCCGGACTTGGTTTCACGCTGAACGCCGCCGACACCGCGGCCGCCGCGCCGCCGGCGGCGCCGGACGTTGGCGGCATGCCGCCGGTCCGGCCGCCGGGCAGCGCCATGGCCCGTCCGGACGGGCCGGCCATCCTCCGGAAAGTCGGGTTTGTGCCGCTTCCCGGAAACGCCGCGAACGCGGCCGACAGCGGCACGCCCGCGGTCGTCGCGGACCCTGCTGCGCCGGGCGACGACGCCGCGCCGCCGGGTGCGCCGTGGATCGTCGAAAACCTGGCCGGATCGATCGACCTGACCCAGGACAGCGGCAGCCTGCATCTGGACAGTCCGGCGGCGCGGCTGCGCCCGGCGGCCATCTTCGGCGAACGAACGATCGCCCTGGCGACGCTGGCCGCCGATCTGCGCTGGTCGCGTGATGCGACCGGCCGCTTGCAATTCGACCTCGATTCGCTTGCCGCGGCCAATGATGACCTGGACCTGCGGGCCTATGGTTCCTTGCGCCATCCGCGCAATCCCGCCGAGGGCGCAACCCGCCTCGAGCTCGGCGGTCGGCTGGCGCGCGCCCGGGTCGCCACCGTATGGGAGTACCTGCCCGACGTCCTGCCGGCGGCACCGCGCGCCTGGCTGCGCGCGGCACTGCTCGACGGCACGATCTCCGACGGCACGTTCCAGCTGCGCGGCGATCCGGCCCGCTTCCCGTTCAGCGATCCGCGCACCGGCGATTTCCGCGCCGAGTTCCAGTTGCACGACGGGCGCATGGACGTCGCGCCGCCGATCGGCGATGGCGCTGCGGGCGGCGAACGTGGCGCGCCGCCGCCCGGCGAGATCGCGCCGGCGCCGCGGCCGCGCTGGCCAGAACTCACCGGCATCGAGGGCAGCGTCTCGTTCGAACGCGACCGCTTCAGCCTCAGCGGCCGGCGTGCGCGGGCCTACGGTTTCGAACTGTCGAACATCACCGCGACGATTCCGCGGCTTGGTCAACCCAATGCGCATCTGAGCTTGCACGGCCAGGGTGCCGGTTCGGGCAGCGAATTGCTGCGTTACGTCGTGGCCAGCCCGGTCAACGCCTGGACCGGCAGCTGGATGGGCAAGGCGCAGATCAGCGGCCCGGTGCGGCTCGGCCTGAATCTCGAGATCCCGCTGGCGCATGCCGCCGAGTCAGCAGTCGCCGGGAACATCGTATTCGAAGGCGATTCGGTGCTCTTGCGCAGCGACATCCCGCCGCTCGCGGCGGTGAGCGGGCAACTCGATTTCACCCAGCGCGGCATCCGCATGCACGGCATGAATGCGGTCTTTCTCGGCGGCGATGTGCGCGTCGACGCCGATACCAAGGCCGACGGCGCGGTGCTCATCCAGGGCAGCGGCACGGCCACGCCGCAGGGCGCGCGGCCGATGATGCAGCCGGCGTCCTTGCGCCACCTGCTCGACAAGGCGCACGGCCAGTTCCGCTACACCGCCAACCTTTCATTGCAGCGCGACGCGACGGCGGTGCAGATCGACAGCGACCTGCTGGGCCTGAGCATCGGCCTGCCGCCGCCGTTTCGCAAGGCCGCCGCCGAGCCGCGCGCGATGCGCGTGGAAATCGTCCCGGTCGCCGGGGCCAAGCCGGCACGCGACACCGTGCGCGTCAGCCTGGCCGATGCGCTCGATGTCGAACTGCATCGGATCGGTGGCGGCGGCGACGGCGGCGAAGCGCGCATCGAGCGCGGCGTCGTCGCGGTCGGCACCCATGCCAGCCTGCCGGAAAACGGCCTGCTGCTGGTCGTCGACCAGCCCGAGGTCGATGCCGACCGCTGGGAGGCGCTGCTCATGCGCCCCGGCGGTGGCGCAGCGGCCGCGCCCGGCGCCGCGCCGGATGGCAGCGCGGAACCGGGGCTCGATGCGGTGGTACTGCGGGCCGGCAGCCTGACCGGCAGCGGCAAGACGATCACCAACGTTTCGCTGAGCGCGCGCCACGACGGCCCGAACCGGGCGTGGAATGTCGAACTCGACGCGGACCAGGCCTCCGGTGCCCTGCGCTGGGTCGATACGGCGCCGGCGGGGCGCGGCCGCCTCACCGCGCGGCTGGCCAAGCTGAGCATTCCGGAGCGCGACAAGAAGCAGGTGAGCGAACTGCTGTCGACGCCGCCGACCGATTTCCCCGAACTCGACATCGTCGCCGACGACTTCTCCCTGGGCACCCGCGACCTGGGGCGGCTGGAGCTGACCGCGCAGAGCTCCGGCGATCCGGCCCACCGCGTCTGGAACCTGACCAAGCTGACGATCACCAATCCGGACGGTAATTTCAGCGGCAGCGGCGCCTGGCAGCGCGATGGCGCCGGCAGCGCCCGGCGCATGGATCTGAATTTCGCGCTGAACTACTCCGACGCCGGCGGCCTGCTCGAGCGCTTCGGCCTGCCCAACTACGTGCGGCGCGGCAGCGGCCGGCTCGACGGCGACGTGTCCTGGCTGGGGACGCCGTTCACGGTGGATTTTCCGACCCTGTCGGGTACGCTCAAGCTGAGCGCGGAAAAAGGCCAGCTCCTGAAGATCGAGACCGGCGCCGGTCGTCTGCTCGCCGTGTTTTCTCTCGAATCGATCTGGCACGTCGTCACCGGCGACCTGCGCGAATTCTCCGCCGGCGTGCCGTTCGATTCGATCCATGCCACCGCGTCGATCAACCGGGGCATCCTCAGTACCGACGATTTCCTGATGAAAGGCACGAGCGGCGCCGGCCGCATCAAGGGCACGCTCGATTTGCATGCCCAGACGCAGAACCTCGAGATCGTGGTCGTGCCGGAGGTCAATGCGAGCGGGACGGCGATCCTCACGGCGACCTTTCTCAATCCGGCGGTCGGACTGAGCACACTCATCGGCAGCCTGCTGCTCAACAAGCCCTTGTCGGCGGTCCTCACCAAGGTTTTTTCGGTCACCGGTCCGTGGTCCGATCCGCAGATCAAGACGCTGCATGGCGAGAGCGCGGCGGCGGCGACGGCGGTCCCGGAGGCGCCGCCACCGGCGATACCCGGCGCCACCGGCGCGGCCTGGCCGTGAGACGCGCTTGTCGCATAATGTGTCGACCATGAGTCCGAGCAACGCCCCGCCGACGCAACGCGATGCCGGCGCATCCGACGGCACGTTTTGTGTCGCCGCGGTCCAGATGGTTTCGGCAACGCGTGTCGCCGACAACCTCGCGGCGGCCGCCGATCTCATCGCGCAGGCGGCGGCAGGCGGCGCCGGGCTGATCGTCCTGCCGGAATATTTTTGCCTGATGGGGCAGCGCGACCGCGACAAGGTCGCGGTGCGCGAAGCCGACGGGCACGGGCCGATCCAGGAATTCCTGGCCGGGCAGGCGCGCCGCCATGGCATCTGGCTGGTCGGCGGCACCCTGCCCTTGGAGGCGCCGCAGCCCGACCGGGTCTACAACTCGACCCTGGTCTATGACCCGCAAGGCGCCCGCGCCGCCCGCTACGACAAGATCCACCTGTTCTCGTTCCGCCAGGGCGAGGAGAGTTACGACGAGTCGCGCACCATCACCGCCGGCAGCACGCCGGTGCGGGTCGATTGCCGCTACGCCGGCGGTGTCCTGCGAGTCGGTCTTTCGGTGTGCTACGACTTGCGCTTCCCGGAGCTCTACCGGCAGCTGGCCGGCGTCGACCTGCTGCTGGTCCCGGCCGCCTTCACGGCGACCACCGGCAAGGCGCACTGGGAGACCCTATTGAAGGCAAGGGCAATCGAGAATCTTTGCTACGTCCTGGCCTCGGCCCAGGGCGGCCGCCATGAAAACGGCCGCGCCACGTTCGGCCATTCGATGCTCGTCGATCCCTGGGGCGAAGTGCTGGCGTGCTGCGCATCGGGGCCCGGGATCGCGCTGGGCCGGGTCGACCCGGCGCGCATCGCGGCCTGCCGCGCCAGCCTGCCGGCGCTGGCGCACCGTGTATTGTGAGGCCCTATTTATCGCGCCCCACTTGTGATGCCGCGGCCGAGGCGCCATCTGTGCAGCAGGGGCGCGCGCCGCCACGGCGGGCGTGGCGCTGCGCGGGTGCGCAACGCCGTCGCGGTTCCGCGAACGAGGAGTCCTGAGCAAACATGAACGCCGTCGAGCCTGGCTTGCACCGCCTGAACACCGCCCGTTCGCTGCTGCTCGAGCCCTACGGGCTCGATGAAACCCATCTGCAGCGCGCGCTGGCCACGGTGTTCGAGCACCGCACCGATTACGCCGATCTTTATTTCCAGTACACCCGCTCGGAGTCGTACTCGCTGGAGGAAGGCATCGTCAAGTCGGGCAGCTTCGGCATCGACCAGGGCGTCGGGGTGCGGGCGATCAGCGGCGAACGCACCGCCTTCTCATATTCCGACGACATCTCCGAGGCCGCCCTGGTGCAGGCCGCACGCACGGTGCGCTCCATTGCGCGCAGCGGGCGCGGCGGCGTCGCGGTGGCGCCCAGCCTGGGCACGCGGCCGCAGAAGGCGCTCTACGGCACGGCCGATCCGGTCGCCTCGCTGCCGGCCACCGAGAAGATCCATCTGCTGGAAGCCACCGAGCGGGCCGCACGCGCGGCCGACCCGCGGGTCAAGCAGGTGATGGCCAACCTGAGTTCCGAATACGACGTGGTGCTGGTGGCGCGCTCCGATGGCCTGCTGGCGGCCGACGTGCGGCCGCTGGTCCGCTTGTCGGTCACGGTGATCGCCGAGGAGAACGGCCGGCGCGAGCAGGGCTTTTCCGGCGGCGGCGGACGCACCGGCCTGGAATTCTTCACCCCCGAACTGATACGCGAGTACGCGCGCCAGGCGGTCGACATGGCCCTGGTCAACCTGCAGGCCCGGCCGGCGCCGGCCGGCGTGATGAGCGTGGTACTGGGACCCGGATGGCCCGGGATCCTGCTGCACGAAGCCATCGGCCACGGCCTCGAGGGCGACTTCAATCGCAAGGGCTCGAGCGCCTTTGCCGGCCGCATCGGCAAGCGGGTCGCGGCCAAGGGCGTGACGGTGGTCGACGATGGCACGATCGCCGAGCGGCGCGGTTCGCTCAACGTCGACGACGAGGGCAATCCGACCCAGCGCACGGTCCTGATCGAGGACGGCATCCTGCGCGGCTACATGCAGGACTCGCTCAATGCCCGCCTGATGAAGACCCCGGTGACCGGCAATGCGCGGCGCGAATCGTTCGCCGCCCTGCCCATGCCGCGCATGACCAATACCTACATGCTCGGCGGCGACGCCGACCCCGAAGAGATCGTGCGCTCGGTGTCGCGCGGCATCTACGCGCGCAATTTCGGCGGCGGCCAGGTCGATATCACCAACGGCAAATTCGTCTTCTCGATGGCCGAGGCCTACCTGATCGAGAACGGCAAGCTCGGCGCGCCGCTCAAGGGCGCGACCCTGATCGGCAACGGTCCCGATGCGCTGACCCGCGTCACCCTGATCGGCAACGACATGCGCATGGACCTGGGCATCGGCACCTGCGGCAAGGAAGGGCAGAGCGTTCCGGTGGGCGTCGGACAGCCGACCTTGCGCATCGAAGGCTTGACGATCGGCGGCACCGGAGGCTGACGGCGCGGGCGCTCGCCGCGCGGCGCGGCGCGCCGCGCCATCTTCCGCCGGCCTGCCGGGCCGCCGGTCTGCTGTTCCGCTCGCCGGATCATCCGTTCGTCGCTCGCGCACGTCCCTTAGTCCAAATGATCCCGGTTGCACGCCGGAGAATCCCGATTTTTGCGGCAAAATCGGTGAAAAGTCCGGTTCCCTTCTTGGCAAATTGTCTGGAAGGGTTTTGAATACAGCCTGGCAACGAATCCGCGTCATGGCTCCCGATCCCGCCGTAGTGGTATCGCGCACGCGCCGTCCGGTCGCTCTTTCCGGCCTGCGTCGGCCCGGCGCCGTCCCGGTTGTCGCACGGGTGCTGGCGATGTTGCTGGGTGCGGCCGCCCTGGGCGGCAGCCTGCCGGTGCGGGCCGACGATGCGCCGGTGCCGGCCGAGTACCGGCTCAATGGCTACCTGCCGCATCACATGGCCGAGGCCGGGCGTCCCGATGGGCTGAGCCCGACGGAGTTCTTCTTCCGCCTGCCGTCGTCGTTCACGTTCGACTCCCTGGCCGGGGTGAATCCGGACGCGGTGGGCGGCCCGCTCGACCGGGCACGCGCGACCCTGCGCTACACCTGGCTGTCCAATTCCAGCTGGGCGATGAAGGTCGGCCTGTCGACCCGGCTCGACCCGGACACTGTCTGGCAGCGCCTGGTCCTTGCGGCGGGCGATCGGCCACGTGTCGCGGCTATGCCCTCGATGCACCTGTCCGGCCAGGGTCAGCTGTCGGACCGCTGGATGCTGTCGGTCGACGCCGAAGGCCAACGCTGGGACCGCGGCCAGAGCCTGGACGTCGACTTGCGCATCGACTATCACCTGAGCCCCGGACTGGCGGTCTACGGCAGCTACCGCATGACCGACAACTTCGGCGAGAACCCCGAGCTGCTGGGCTTCCCCGTGTCGAACACGGCGCGATTCGGCGTCCAGCTGCGATTTTGAGGGCCAGACGCGGCCGGTGGTAAAGTCAACCAAGCTGGATCCCAGACAACCGCCGCCAGGCCAGAACCCTGGCGGTTTTTTTTGACCGCGTGCGGCAAAGAACACGAACTCGGAGTGGCGCCATGCGATACATGACGGACGACCTGCGCATCAAGGAGATCAAGGAGCTCGTTCCGCCGTCCGTCCTGATCCAGGAATTGCCCTGCTCGGAGAGCGCCTCGCGCGCGGTCCACGAGTCGCGCCTGGCCCTGCATCGCATCCTGCACGGCATGGACGACCGGCTGGTCGTGGTGATCGGCCCGTGCTCGATCCACGACACCAAGGCGGCCCTCGAGTACGCGCAACGCCTGGGCGCGGAGCGGCGGCGCCATGCCGCGGACCTCGAAATCGTCATGCGGGTCTATTTCGAGAAGCCCCGCACGACCGTCGGCTGGAAGGGCCTGATCAACGACCCGGACCTCGATGGCAGCTTCCGCATCAACCAGGGCCTGCGGATGGGCCGCCAGCTCCTGCTGGCGATCAGCGAGCTGGGCCTGCCGGCCGGTTGCGAGTACCTCGACATGATCACGCCGCAGTACCTGGCCGACCTGGTCAGCTGGGGGGCGATCGGCGCGCGCACCACCGAGTCGCAGGTCCATCGCGAACTCGCCTCGGGGCTGTCCTGCCCGGTCGGCTTCAAGAACGGCACCGACGGCAATGTGCGGATCGCGGTCGACGCGATCAAGGCGGCGATGCAGCCGCACCATTTCCTGTCGGTCACCAAGGCGGGCCATTCGGCGATCGTCTCGACCCGCGGCAACGAGGACTGCCACGTCATCCTGCGCGGCGGCGCGCGGCCCAACTACGATGCGGCGAGCGTCGAGGCGGCTTGCGCCGAACTGGCCCGGGGCGGCCAGGGGCAGCGCCTGATGATCGACGCCAGCCACGCCAACGCCAGCAAGGATGCGCAGCGCCAGGTCGACGTGTGCGCCGACATCGGACGCCAGCTGGCCGGCGGCGAGTCGCGCATCATCGGCGTGATGATCGAGAGCCACCTGGTCGCCGGGCGGCAGGACCTCGTCCCCGGCCGCCCGCTGACCTACGGGCAGTCGATCACCGATCCCTGCCTGGGCTGGGAGCAGAGCCTCGACTGCCTGCTCGGGCTGGCCGAGGGCGTGCGCGAGCGGCGCCGGCGGCACAGCAACCTGGGGAAATA